>Ga0208185_1000797_pt1 | contig 11060 bp, 8 predicted proteins | sample EasRivMeERMLT700_FD_187532 | JGI IMG/M metagenome (GOLD analysis project Ga0208185, IMG submission 187532) | Soil microbial communities from meander-bound floodplain in the East River, Colorado, USA - East River MetaG ERMLT700 (SPAdes) (version 2) | ecosystem: Environmental > Terrestrial > Soil >... | reverse complement strand
GAGAATGCCCTCACCACGTTCGACGCGAAGCGCTGCGCCGCGGTGCGAAGGCTCCTCGAAAAGCACCGCATCAAGCTCGGGCTGCACACCAACTCGGCGGTGAACGTCGCCGAGTATTCACCCCACGTGTCGGATGCCGTCACCGATTACCTCAAGCGCTACGTGGACCTCTTCCCGAAGCTCGGCGCGAGCTGGATGGTGGTGCACGCCGGCTACCACTTTACCAAGGACAAGACGATGCGCATGAAATCCGGGCGCGAGCGCCTGCAGCGCGTCGTTGCCCACGCCGAGAAGAAGAAAGCGCTGGTCCTGCTCGAGAACCTCAACAAGGAGCCCGCGGACGCGGAGGTGCACTACCTCGCGCATACCCTCGAGGAGTGGCAATACTACTGGGACATCCGGTCGCCCGCGTTCAAGCTTTCCTTCACCGCCAACCACGCGCACCTCGTCCCCGAGGGCATCGAGGGATTCGTCGCGGCGCTCGACTTCAGGCGCGTGGGCGAGGTGCGGCTCGCCGACTGCTACCGCAATGGCCATGAAATTCACCTCCAGCCCGGTGCCGGCAATCTCGATTTCGGCCAGATGTTCGGGCTGATCGAGGGCAAGGGCTACAAGGGCCACTACACCAACGCATTCGGCTCGCTCGGCGACATGCTCGCGGGGCGCGACGTGCTGGTCGAGAAGGCTCAAGCCGCGGGCGTGACGGTCGACTGATCCCGGCGATACGCGCGGGGGACGGGTCAAAGGCGGCGATCCCGCAAGGCGGGACCGTGCTGCCCCTTGTGAAACAGGGCCTTTCCGGCTAATTTAACCGTCCGCACGCCGGTGCCAGGCGCGCCTTGGGCGAGACCCAAATCTAATAATGGAGGAGACCATGAAATCCCTGAAAACGTCGATAGTACTCGGCATCGCAATGTTGACCGCGGGGCTGTGGCCCGCGGCGGCGGGTGCTCAGCAGCCCGTCGTCATCCGGCTTGGCCACGTAGGCTTCCCGGGCTCGATCTTCGACATCACCGCCAACAAGTTCGCCAAGGATGCGAATGAGGCGTTGAAGGGCAAAGTGGAAATCCGGGTCTTCCACTCGAGCCAGCTCGGCAGCGACGAGGCGATGGTCAAGGGCATCCGCGTCGGCGCTCCGGAGATGGTCGCGCCGTCCACGGTCATGAGCACGGTGGAGCAGCGCTTCGGCGTCTTTGAGATGCCGTACCTCATCGTCAACCGCGCCCACATGAAGAAGGTGGCGGAGGACAAGCGCGTGCAGAAAACGCTGTTCGAGCCGCTGCCGGCGCGGGGCATGCGCGTGCTGGGCGTCTGGGAGAACGGCTACCGGCACATCACCAATAACCGGCGGCCCATCAAGTATCCCGGCGATCTCAACGACATCAAGCTGCGCGTGCCGGGCGGCATCTGGCGCGTGAAGATGTTTCAGGCCTACGGTGCGAAGCCCTCGCCCATGCCGTTCTCGGAAGTCTACTCGGCGCTGCAACAGGGGGTCATGGACGGACAGGAGAACCCGTTTCCGCAGATCTGGTCAGCCAAGTTCCACGAGGTCCAGAAGTACCTGACCCTGACCGGCCATGTTTATACCCCCGCCTATCTCATCGTGAGCGAGGACTTCTGGCGGAAGCTCCCCAAGGATGTCCAGGCGACGATCGCCAAGATCGCATGGGCGACCGGCGATTTCGCCCGGGCTGAGGGTGAGCGGCTGGACAAGGAGCTGCTGCAGAAGATGGCGCCGCCGATGCAGGTCAACGAGCCGGACAAGAATGCCTTCATCCGGGCCTCGGGCGCCGTGTATGAGGAGTTCGGCAAGCAGGTCGCGGGCGGCGCGGAGCTGGTCAAGCTGGTCCAGTCGCTTCGGTGATGGCCATCGAGCTCCGCGTAACTTCGTTACGTCGCTCGGCCCCTCACCCCCGTCCCCTCTCCCGAGTGGCGAGGGGAGATTCCAGCGAGACCGGATGGTTCATCCGGCTTCGAAATGATCGGTAGGCTCCTCGGGCGGCTCGTCGCTCTCGTCGAGTGGTGGGCCGTCTGCCTCCTCATTGCGCTGACGGTCGTCGTCTGCCTCGGGGTCTTCTTCCGCTACGTCCTCAATGCCTCGCTCGTCTGGTATGACGAGTTCGCCTCCTACCTGCTGGTCTGGCTGACCTTCTACGGCGCCGTGGTGGCGCACTACCACCAGCGCCACATCAATTTCGACCTGCTGGTCGAGAAGCTCGCCCCGTTCCCGCGGCGGGTGGCCGACGTGGTGGCCGAGCTCGCCGTTCTCGGCTTCCAGTTCGTGCTCTTCTACTACGGCTGGATCCTCACCGAGCGGCTGGGAGACGAGACCACGATCTCGCTGCCGTGGGTCCGCATCACCTGGGTGAACAGCGTGCTGCCGGTCACCGGGGCGCTCATGCTCCTCGTCAGCGTCTGGCGGCTCTTCGACCTGCTGTCGCGTCCGATCAAGACCAAGGAGGGCCACGTCACATGGAGTGGTTCATCCTCGGAATAATCGTCCTCCTCACCATCCTCAACGTCCCGATCGGGTTCGCGCTCTCGATCGCGACCATCCTCGCCATCCTGTGGACGGGCTCGGTTTCCCTGAGCGTTGTCCCGCTGAGCCTCTTCTCCGGCGCCTCGAGCTTCCCGCTGCTCGCCATTCCGCTCTTCATCCTCGCGGGCGGCCTCATGGAGACGTCAGGGATTTCCCAGCGCCTGGTGAACCTGGCGAACAGCCTGGTGGGCTTCATTCGCGGCGGGCTCGCAATGGTAACGGTCGTCGCCACCATGATCCAGAGCGAGATCTCGGGCTCGTCGGTGGCCGATGCAGCCGCCATCGGCAAGGTGGTGATCCCGGCGATGGAAAAGCGCGGCTACCCGCGGGCGCTCTCCGCGGCGATCGTCTCCAACGCCGCGTCGGCCGCGATCCTCATCCCGCCCTCGATCCCCATGATCATCTACGCTTGGATGGCCGAGGTCTCGATCGCGAAGCTCTTCTTCGCCGGTTTCCTGCCCGGTTTCATCGCCTGCGTGGCGATGATGGGCTTGTGCTATTACTACGCGCGGAAGTACAACCTCCCCAAGGAGATCAAGTTCTCCGTCCGTGAGGTGGGCCGCTCGACGCTCCACGCCTTCTGGGCCCTCTTCATCCCGGTCGTAATCTGGGTCGGCATCCTCGGCGGCATCGCCACCGCCACGGAGGTGGCTGCCTTGGCGGTGCTGGCAGCGCTCCTCATCGGCGTCTTCATCTACCGGGAGCTTTCGGGCCGCCAGACCCTGAACATACTCAGAGAATCCGTCGGCCAGACGGCTTCCGTCATGCTGATCGTGGCCTCCTCCGCCGTGCTCGGCTGGTTCCTCACCAGCGAGCAAGTCCCGCAGAAATTCGCGCGGCTGATCCTCGAGACCACGTCCAACAAGTTCCTGATATTGATTTTCCTCAACCTCTTCTTCTTCGTCGCGGGAATGTTCCTGCATTCCGCTGCGGCCATCATCCTGATCGTGCCGATCGTGCTCCCGCTCGTGCGCCAGATCGGCGTCGACCCGATCCACTTCGGCATCATCGTCACCATCAACCTCGGCGTCGGCCAGCAGACCCCGCCAGTCGCGACCGTGCTGTTCACCACCGCGGCCATCGCGAAGATCTCGTTCTGGGAAGTTTTCAGGGTCGGCTGGCCCTTCACCGCGGTGCTAGCGCTGGTGACGCTGCTCGTGACCTACGTGCCGTGGATCAGTCTGGGACCGATCGGCTGGATCAACTGGTAAGGTGCCACGGGTTGCCGATGTCCGACCCGATCCTCATAACGCGCGATGGCGCGATCGCAACGGTCACGCTGAACAACCCGGAGCGCCTGAACGCGCTGAACCGCGCGATGTGGGCGCGGCTGGGCGAGGTCATGCGCACGCTTTCCGCGGACGACGACCTGCGCTGCGTCGTCGTGCGCGGCGCGGGCGAGAAGGCCTTCGCCGCCGGCGCCGACATCGCCGAGTTCGCCAGCGAACGTGCGAACGCAAGACAGGCGAAGATCTACGGCAATCTCATCCACGAGACCATGCTGTCAGTGGCGCGCTGCCGCCATCCCACCGTGGCAATGATCCGGGGCGCCTGCGTCGGCGGCGGGCTCGAGATCGCCGCGATGTGCGATCTGCGCATCGCCGGGCAATCGAGTCGCTTCGGCATTCCGGTCAACAAGCTCGGCCTCACGATGGCGTACGGCGAGCTGATGGGGCTTCTCGCGCTAGCCGGGCGCGCAGTCGCGCTCGAGATCCTGCTCGAAGGCAGCGTGTTCGACGCCGACGAAGCCTGCCGCAAGGGGTTGGTCAACCGCGTCGTGCCCGATGGCGAGGTCGAAGCCGAGGCCTACGAGGTGGCCCGCCGCATCGCGGAAGGCGCGCCGCTCGTCAACCGGTGGCACAAGCAGTTCATCGAGCGCCTCGCGGTGACCGCCCAACTCGCTCCGGAGGAGTGGGACGAGGGATTCGAGTGCTTCGATACCGAGGACTATCTCGAGGGCGTCGCGGCGTTCCTGGCGAAGCGCAAGCCCGAATTCAGGGGCCGCTAGTGTGCTGTCCCGTAAATACCGCGCCGGAGTCGCTAGCGGTCGCCAATCAAGCTTGCTCCGTTCCTTGCGCGGTCCCTATTGAAAGTCCCGCGAGATCGGTGCCAGACGCGAAGCAAACCACAGCCAGGTTGGACACCTGGCGAGGATTTGCGACAAAGTATGGCGCCGATTATCGCGAGGATTTTCGCAGGTTGTTTACGGGACAGCACACTAGATCTGGACCTGCGTACCGAGCTCGATCACGCGATTGGTGGGGATGTTGAAGTATTCGACCGCGCTGCCGGCGTTGCGCGCCATCGTGGCGAAGATCCGCTCGCGCCACAGCGCCATGCCGCTTTCCGTGCCGGCAACTGCAATCACCGTCTCGCGGGACAGGAAGAACGAAGTCTGCATCAGATCGAAGGCCAGCCCCTTCGCGGGCGCGAGCTCGCTCAGCGCGTGCCAGACGTCGGGGCGGTCCATGAAGCCGAAGGCCAGCGTCACCCGGTAGCATTCGTTACCCAGCGCCTGCACCGCGACGCGCTCCTCCGGCGCCACTGCCGGCACGTCCCTTGCCGCCACGGTGAGGAACACCACGCGCTCGTGCAAGACCTTGTTGTGATACAGGTTGTGCAACAACGAGTGCGGAACCACATCGGGTGTTGCCGTCAGGAACACCGATGTGCCGGGCACGCGCTGCGGCGCCTCCCGGAAGAGCGATTCGAGGAACGGCTCGAGCGGCACGGTGGACGCCCGCATCCGCGTGAACAGGATCTCCCGCCCGCGCCGCCAGGTCGTCATAAACGTGAAGGCCGCGGCGCCGATGACGAGCGGGAACCAGCCGCCCTCGGCGATCTTCAGGAGCGTTGCCGAGAAGAACGCCAGATCCACGACGAAGAAGAAGCCGGTCGCGGCGAGGCAGAGCGCGAGCGGATAGCCCCAGCCGTAGCGGATCACGAAGAAGGTGAGCACCGTGTCCACCAGCATCGTCGCGGTGACCGCCACGCCATACGCCGACGCGAGCGCGGAGGAAGAGCCGAAGCCGACTACCGCCGCGAGCACCGCGGCGAGCAGGATCCAGTTGACCGCCGGGATATAGACCTGGCCCATGGTCTGCGCCGAGGTGTGCATGATGTGCATGCGCGGCAGGAAGCCCAGCTGGATCGCCTGCTTGGTGATCGAATACGCCCCCGAGATCGTCGCCTGCGAGGCGATGACCGTGGCCGCCGTGGCCAGCGCGACCATTGGGTACAGCGCCCAGCCCGGCACCAGCATGTAGAACGGGTTCTGGGCCGCCGCCGGATTCACGAGCAGCAGGGCTCCCTGCCCGAAATAGTTGAGGACCAGCGCGGGGAACACCAGGCCGAACCAGGCGAGCCGGACCGGTCTCTTGCCGAAATGACCCATGTCGGCATAGAGCGCCTCCGCGCCGGTGACCGCGAGAACCACGGAACCCAGCACCACGAACGAGACGAGGATATGGCTGTGGAAGAACTCGTAGGCGTGCCACGGATTGAGTGCGCCCAGCACCGCGGGGTTCTGGAAGATCCCGTAGATGCCCGCCGCGGCGAGCGCCAGGAACCAGGCCAGAGTCACCGGGCCAAACAGCGCGCCCACGGCGGCGGTGCCGTGCCGCTGGAACAGGAACAGCGCGATCAGCACGCCCACCGCCACCGGCAGCACGTAGGGCTTCAGCGCCGAGGTGCCGACTTCCAGCCCCTCGACCGCCGACAGCACCGAGATCGCCGGTGTCAGCACCGCGTCGCCGTAGAAGAGGGCAGCGCCGATCGCCCCCGCGACGAGCAATCGCGCGTGCCACTCGGGGCGCGACTTGACGGCCGTCGAAGCAAGCGCCAGCAACGCCATGATCCCGCCCTCTCCGCGGTTGTCGGCGCGCATGATGAGCAACACGTACTTGAGCGAGACGACGATCATCAGCGCCCAGAAGATGGTCGACAGGCCGCCGAGCACGTTCGCCGTCGTGAGGTCGATGCCGTGCCCGGGTGCGAAGGTCTCCTTGACCGCGTAGAGGGGGCTGGTGCCGATGTCCCCGAATACGATGCCGAGCGCGAGCAGAGTAAGGGCAGCCCGCGTCTGCTGCGTGTGTGAGCCGTCGGCCAAGATGGGGGGCCCGGTGAGGAGGCGCGTGAATACTACTCTCGCATTGCACAAAACTCAAAAACCCGGAATCCATGGCTCGGGCCGGATGAGGACAGGGGCGCCAATCACTTCCGAAGCAGGAATGGAGCACCGGCCGGGGCGGCGGACCACTCTGGTCTTCGAACCCTGGCTCAGGACGTAAGCCCCGATTAAGTCAACCGTAACGTCCCGGTAAGGTAGGTGTTTTCAACCAGTCCCTGCACCGCCGCGGTGCGCCAAAACCAACCCGTTTCCGGCGCCCGGGATGCTCGCCATTCCCCAAAAACTCGGATATGATCGCCTTGCACATGTTGGACTGCGGCCGCGCTGGCGGCACGTGGTTCCGAGAACAGGTAGCGGCCTGCCCGAGGCGTCCCGGCCCCGGCGCTGGAAGAAGGGAAGGCCGCGAAACCGACGATGACCGGGGTCCAATCACGACCGTAGAGGGGGAGCCGCACGTGTCACGCCCGGCCTGCCATCCGCACGCATTCACGCGTGCTATTGCCCGGGGAGGTCCCGCATGAAATTCGACTGGCGCAACAACCGGGATTTCCTCGCCGGCCTCTTGTATATATTCACCGGGGCATTGTCAATCTTCATCGCCCTCGACTACCCGTTCGGCTCGGCACTGCGCATGGGACCGGGCTATTTCCCGAGGGTGCTGGGCGGAATCATGATCGTGTTCGGTATTGCCGTGCTGATGATGGGCGTCAAGAACAAAGAGAAGATCAAGGGCAACTGGTCCATCCGCGCGCTGATCATCCTGCCGCTGTCGGCGGTCGTGTTCGGCGTGCTGATGGAGCACGCCGGGTTCATTCCCGCGCTGGCGGCGCTGATACCGGTCGCCGCGGCATCCGGGAAGGAATTCAAGTGGCTGGAGATCCTGCTGCTCACCATCGGACTCACGGTGATGTCCCTCGGTATCTTTATCTGGGGACTGGGATTGCCGTACCCGATGATCAAGGGCCTGTGGGGTTACTGACATGGAACTATTCAACAACCTCCTCTTCGGCTTCAGCGTCGCGTTGTCGCTGCAGAACCTCTGGTATTGCTTCATCGGAGTGTTTCTCGGCACGCTGATCGGCGTGCTCCCCGGCATCGGCCCGCTCGCCACGATCGCGATGCTGCTGCCGATCACGTTTAACGTGCCCCCGGTGGCGGCGCTGATCATGCTGGCCGGCATCTACTACGGCGCGCAGTACGGGGGCTCGACCACGGCGATCCTCGTGAACCTGCCGGGCGAGACCTCGGCGGTGGTGACCTGCATGGACGGCTACCAGATGGCGCGCCAGGGGCGCGCCGGACCGGCGCTCGCGATCGCAGCGATCGGCTCGTTCTTCGCCGGCACGGTGTGCACACTGATCATCGCGCTGTTCGGGCCGCCGCTCGCCGAGGTCGCGTTGAAGTTCGGCGCACCCGAGTACTTCTCGCTGATGCTGATGGGCCTGGTGGCCGCGGCGGTGCTTGCGGGCGACAACATGACCAAGTCGCTGGCGATGGTGGTGATGGGGCTGCTGCTCGGCATCGTCGGCACCGACGTCAATTCGGGCATGGCGCGTTTCAGCTTCGGCATACCCGAGCTGACCGACGGCATCGGCTTCATCGTGATCGCCGTGGGTGTGTTCGCGATGGGCGAGATCATCGCCAACCTGGGCGACCCGGAGGAACGCAAGGTCTTCACCGACAAGGTGACCGGCCTGATGCCCACCGGGAAGGACCTGAAGGACTCGTTCTGGCCGATCGTGCGTGGCACCGGGATCGGCGCTTTCCTCGGCGTGCTGCCCGGCACCGGCCCCGCGATCGCCTCGTTCTCCTCCTACATGCTGGAAAAGAAGCTGGCCAAGGACCCGTCGCGCTTTGGCAAGGGTGCGATCGAGGGTGTCGCCGGGCCCGAGTCGGCGAACAACGCCGACGCGCAGTGCAAGTTCATTCCAACCCTGACGCTCGGCATCCCGGCGAGCGCGGTGATGGCGCTGATGCTGGGCGCGCTCACCATCCAGGGCATCGCGCCGGGACCGCAGGTCATGACGCAGAAGCCCGAACTCTTCTGGGGCCTGGTGGCGAGCATGTGGATCGGCAATGCCATGCTGGTGATCCTGAACTTGCCGCTGGTGGGCCTGTGGGTAATGCTGCTTAAGGTTCCCTACCGGTTGCTGTTCCCCGCCATCATGTGCTTCTCCTGCATCGGCATCTACAGCGTGAACAACAGCCCCTTCGAGGTCTACATGGCCGCGATCTTCGGGATCATTGGCCTGGTGTGGATGAAGCTCGAGATGCCGCCGGCGCCGATGCTGCTCGGCTTCGTGCTGGGCCCGCTGATGGAGGAGAACCTGCGCCGGGCGCTCTTGATCTCGCGCGGCGACCCCACCGTGTTCTTCACGCGCCCGATCAGCCTGGGATTCATGATCGCGACGGTGCTGATCATCGTCATCATGGTCCTGCCCGCGGTCAAGGCGCGCCGGGCGGCAATCGCCGGCTGATCAATCAGCACCCGTAACGCGAAGACGGCGCCGCGCGGCGCCGTTTTTCTTTTCAGGTGGCTTCGGGCGGGGACGAGCCAGCCGCCGCCCGGGTCAGGCGATCGTTGATCGCCGTCCACGCCGCCTCCCGCGGCGGCTGCTCGACCAGGATTGCATCGCACCGAGCCGCGTCCAGCGCCCGCAGATTCGAGTACAGCGCATGCGCGTAGCCTGGCGCCTCATGCGGCGCGGCGATCCATTGCAGGCCCGGCAGTAGCGGGCGTGCCTCCGACAAGGCAAGCACCGCCACCCTCTTCCCCTGCCGGGTCAACGTCGCGGCGAGCTCCGGCAACAAGTCACTCTCGACCAGTGTGAGCGGGGTCTGTGGCGCGTAGTGCGCCGCGAGCGTCCCCGGCGCGCGCGGCGCATTCTCTGCGGGCGCGCGCAGCGGCATCTCCAGCGCCTGCTCGATCTCGGCCGCGGTGATCCATCCGGGGCGCAACAGGGCGGGATGCGTGCCGGACAGGTCCACGATCGTGGACTCGATCCCGACCTGGGCGGCGCCGCCGTCGAGCACGCAATCCACGGCCGCCCCGAACTCGCTCCGCACGTGCTCGGCGGTCGTCGCGGACACGCGCCCGTGGCGATTGGCTGAGGGCGCGGCGATGCCGCCGCCAAAGCGCGCCAGGAGCTGCAGCGCCACCGGGTGCGACGGCACGCGCAGCGCCACCGTGTCCTGACCTCCGGTTACGACCTTGCTCACTGCAGGGGAGCGCTTGAGAACCAGGGTCAACGGCCCCGGCCAGAACTTTCGGGCGAGCCTGCGCGCAGCCTCAGGTACCTCGCGCGCCCAGTTCGAGATCTGCACCGCGTCCGCGAGATGCACGATGACCGGGTGAGTCGCCGGACGCTCCTTGGCCTCGAAGATTCGCCGGACCGCCGCCGGATTGGAGGCGTCGGCGCCCAGCCCGTACACGGTCTCGGTGGGAAACGCGACCAGCCCGCCCGCCCTGAGCACCACGACCGCCCTTTCGATTTCGCCGTCGCGCATCGGGTCAATCGTGCAGCTTCAGGCCGACTCGGGTAACGAGACCCTTCTCCACCTCCCGCACTACCAGCTCGACGCTGCCCAGGCGCAGGCGGTCGCCGATTACGGGCGCGCCCCGGAATTTGCGCTTGAGATATGCGGTGAGGGTCTCCTCGGGTCGATGGTCGTGGACGCCGAGGCCGTACACAGCCTCCAAGTCCGCAACCGTGGCATCCCCGTTCAGCACAAAATCGCCGAAAAACCGGTGCTCCTCGAGTCGATCCGGTCCGTGCGCGACCCCGAACAAGCGATTGAGCGACTCCACGTGCTCGGGCTCGGCCAGCACGTAGACGTAATCCCCCGCCTGAAGCGGGCCCAGGCTCGCGGGATTCATCACTCGGGTGCCGCGGATGACCGCGGCGACCTCGACTTCGGGCGGCAGCGGCAGTTGCGCGGCCGGCTTCCCCATGGCCAGGCTGCCCCCCTCGAGCTGATAGCCTAAAACGTCATGGTGGAATTGCCCCGGGATGTCGAGGTCGATCTGCTGCAACGGCTTCACCCGCGGCGGCACCTCGAGCTTCAGCATGCGCGCGAGCGGCGCGATCGTCCATCCCTGCAGCAGGAGCGACATCAGGACCACGATGAACGCCACGTTGAAATACGTGGCACCCTGGTCGAGCCCTGCCAGCAGCGGAAACGTCGCCAGCACGATCGGAACCGCGCCGCGCAACCCCACCCAGCTCACGAAGAGCTGCTCGCGCCACGGCACTCGGAACGGCAGGAGGCTGATGCAGACGGAAACCGGCCGTGCGACCAGCATCAATGCGAGCGCCACGAACAGCGCCGGCACCGCCACCGGCAGAAACTGGGACGGCGTGACCAGCAATCCCAGCAGCAGGAACATCATGA
>Ga0208185_1000795_pt1 | contig 11080 bp, 3 predicted proteins | sample EasRivMeERMLT700_FD_187532 | JGI IMG/M metagenome (GOLD analysis project Ga0208185, IMG submission 187532) | Soil microbial communities from meander-bound floodplain in the East River, Colorado, USA - East River MetaG ERMLT700 (SPAdes) (version 2) | ecosystem: Environmental > Terrestrial > Soil >... | reverse complement strand
GCTTGTCGCTGAACGGCATCGGCGGAGCGAACGGAATCGCGGTGAAGACGGCCTTCTCCGCCGCCTGTTGATAATTGAGCAAATGCCCCGCGGAGATTTCGAGCGCCGCGCTGATATTGTCGAAGCCGGCCGCCACGTTGTCTTCGGGCAAGAGCGACTTGATCGAGACGTTGACGCCGAGCAGGTCGCTCAGGGTGTTTTCGTATTCGGTGCAATTGAGCCGGCGCAGGACAACGCGGCCCTCCTTTTCCTGCCGTGCACGCGATTGGGCATGCAACTGTTGGTTCAGCCATTGCGTTGTGCGCGTCAGCTCGTCCTTGCCCGGCCGCGGCCGCTTCGGCGGCGGCATCTGGCCGTGCGCGAGCTTGTCGTGCACCTTCGTCCACAACTCCGCCGTCTTGGCGTCCGCGAAGTCCGGCTTCAGATTGTCGAGCCGCAAGCCCGCTTTCTTGGTTTCCGCTCCGTGACAATCGATGCAGTGGGCGTCGAGAAAGGGTCTGATCTTTTGATTGAATGACGCGTCCTGTGCCAATGAATTGCCAGCAAACAAAAGGCACGTGGCAATGGAGAGTTTGCGAATTCGATTCATCGGACGCGACGCCCCGGAAAGGAACGGCATTTGGCAGGAACGCTCATGATACACGCATCGGATGTTGATTGCAACTGTCAACCGTCGTGGGTACTGTCTCCGTTTGCTTGATCGTGGCGGCAAGATTCCGATCTTGCCAATTTCCTCGGCAAGATCGGAATCTTGCCGCCACGAATCAACCGCGCTCGCGAATGTTACCTTCCATTCGTGCTGCGTTCAATCGTCTCATCATCTCACCACCCCCCCCTTCGGCGCGAGAAGAATGACCGCTTCCGCTGAATGCATGCAGAATTGGCCTTGAATGAACCCCCTTTTTCGCGAGAAGAATGGGCCAAAAAACAAGACGAACGCCCTCGTTTTCGAGAAGAATGGGCCTCGAAATGAAAAGTACCGGCCCGATTTTGAGAAGCAAGGCCTCGAAAACGAAATCCATGGCCGCGATTTTGGAATGAACCCCCTCTTTTTTTGAACGCATGGCCGTTTTTTCGAGACGAACTTCGACTGTCAATGTCCTAACCCCTGGGTGGTGTCTCCGTTTTCTCAAACGTGGCGGCAAGATTGAAATCTTGCCGGTGAACTCGGCAAGATTTCAATCTTGCAGCCACGAAACGGAGACACCACCCGAAGTTGCCCTGTCACGGCCATCGGTTCCACAAAGCACGGCGTCCCGTCAAACCGTTTGTTGACGGTCGGACTTCCCCGTTGCAGCCGTTTGGTGTCGGCGGAATAGCCTCATGAATTGTCAAAAGGATTCGGATTTTTTCATTGACCCAGACACATTTAACTTCTTATCATGAATTGAGGCGGACAATTTCAATTAGACGTGAGCCCTATCTTTTGTTGCGGTCACACGTTGGAGTCCTGTTTTTGCAATCTATCGCAACAAACCGTGCCAATATTAGGAGCCAAATTCATGACGCGCCCAATCGCCTACGCTCCCGGTTTCGACCACGACATTTTCATCAGCTACTCCAGCCGCGACGATCTCAAAGAAGCGGCTCAAGCTGACCGAAAAGGTCGCGTGAGCACGCTCGTTGAGTTGTTGGACAAACGCTTGACGCGCATGGTCGGACCGCACTCCATATGGATGGATCGCGGCCGGCTGGACGGACAGTTTCAGCTCACGCCTGATATCGAGGGCGCGCTGGCCAAGACGGCGATCCTGATCGCGTTTGTTTCGCGCGGATACCACGAATCGCAATGGTGTCCGTGGGAGCGCGAAGCATTCTTGCGCGGCGGCATGACGTTCAAGAACGGCGCCACGCGCGTCTTCGTGGTTGAATTCAGTCCGATCGAAGAGGAAATTCGGCCCAAAGAAATGACGGATCATAAAGCCTATCGTTTCTGGAGCCAGGACTTGCTCGAGCCGGCGCCGCGCATTCTCGATCCGTACCTCCACGAAGCCGATTATTACAACAAGGTCGACGCCCTGGCGAATGCGATCACGAAAACACTGCTCAGTCTCAAAGGCGCCGCGCCGAGCAAGCCGCCTCGAGCGACCGTTTATCTGGCCGAGACGACCGACGACCTCGAGCCGACGTGGTGGAAAGTCAAGCGATACCTGGAAGGTCAGAACATCGCGGTGGCGCCGACGTCGTATTTGCCGCGCAATGAAGCGTTCGAGTCGGCGGTGAAGGAAAATCTCAGGGACGTTGAGCTTTACGTCCAGCTATTGAGTCTCGTTCCCGGGCGGAAGTTGAATGATCATCAGACCTATGCGAGCCACCAGCATGAATGCGCCGCGGCCGCGGGAATCCCGATACTCCAATGGCGCGATGAAAGCCTGAAGGACGCCGCCGAAAACACGATCGAGGATCCGATTCACAGGAAGTTGCTGTACGGACCTGATGTGCAGGCAGTCCGGCTGGTCGATTTTACGCAGAACATTCTGGTCACGCTCGATCGGCTTCGGGCCGAGAAAGAACGGCAGATTCAACTCAAGCAAAAAGCCGACGAAATCGCCAGGGAAGCGTCGGAAAGACACACCAACGGCAAGTCGGTCTTCATCGTGGCTCACCAGAAGGACAGCGCGGTTGCCCATGATGTCGAACAATTCTTGGCAACGCAGGGATTTCTGGGCGGGCTTCCGATCACGTTGACGGCCCGCGATCAAGAAAAGATCACGCCCAAGGAAATTCGCGAAGACTTCAAGGACAACTACGAGCTTGCCGACGCAACGCTCGTCGTCTACGGGCGAACGCCGTCCCTGTGGTACAAGTGCCAGTTGACGGAGATCGGCAAGATCCGCCGGCTCCGGATCCAACGTTCCGAAATGGGCGTCCTGGTGGCGCCGCCTTCCAAGACGGTGACGCCGGAAGAGGGGACTTATTTCATCCCCGCCGAGTCGGGCATCGACGAGAAGGCCTTTCGACCATTCCTGGACGCCATCGCCAACCCAGATCCAATCGAACAACCCGTTGCCGTTCATTAACACAGGCAGAATAATCGACGTCACGCACGGACGGTCGTCATCCTTGCACGAAGGCTGAATCGCCGCGATGCGACCGTTGACCGCCCCTCGCTCGGAGAGAACCGATGACGCCAACCGCCAATGCTCCCGCCGAACCCAAGGCGATCGTCTACCCGTATCCCGGTCTGCGCGCCTTCAACACCGATGAAGCCGAGATCTTCTTCGGTCGAACGGACCACGTGGACGATCTGCTGTTGCGGCTGAAGTCCAAGCGATTTCTCGGCATCGTCGGTCCGTCGGGGTGCGGCAAATCGTCGCTCATCCGCGCCGGCGTGATCCCCGCCCTGCACGCCGGCTTGGTCGGCGGCGCCGGTTGCGACTGGCAGGTCGCGGTCATGCGGCCCGGCACTCAGCCGTTGAAAAACCTCAGTAACGCCCTGCAAGCTTCCGGCGGTCCATGCGGCAAGCCGTTTGCCGAGGAAGGCGGATTCCTGGACGCCGTCCTGCGTCGCGGTCCGATGGGGCTGATCGACGCACTCACCGAATATCAATGCGACCAGGAAACCAATCTTTTGCTCCTGGTGGACCAGTTCGAGGAATTGTTTCGTTTCGAACGCGAAAGCGACGGTTCCGAAGCGCAAGCATTTGTGGAACTGCTGCTGGCGTCGGCACGGTCAAGTCGAATACCCGTTTACGTGATTCTGACGATGCGTTCGCATTTCCTCGGTCGCTGTCCGATCTTTCGCGGCCTGCCCGAGGCGCTCAACGACAGTCAGTACCTGACGCCCCGATTGAATCGCGACGAACAGCGCCAGGCCATCGAGGGGCCGGCGCAGATGTTCAACACCACGGTGCGGCCCGAAGTGGTCAATCGCATCCTCAACGAAATGGGCTCCGACCCGGACCAGCTTCCCTTGATGCAGCACCTATTGATGCGCATGTGGCGCAAGGAACAATTGAAGGCCAAGAACCATTCGACGCCGATCGAACTCACGCTTGAGACGTACAAGGAAGTCGGGGGACTGAGCGGCTGCGTGTTGATTCACGCGGAGGCGATCTATGAACGCCTGCAGGAAGGGGATCGTCGAATCGCGGAGCTGATGTGGCGCCGATTGACCGACGTGACGTCCGACGGCGCGCTGACGCGCCGCGAATGCGAATTCGATACGCTGTGCAGGGACCTGTTGCCGGCCGGAAACGCGTCGGACGTCAATGCGCTGCGCCGGGTCATCGAGGAATTCCGCCAGTCCGGCCGTTCTTTCTTGATGCCGCCGCCGCCGGAGCCATTGAGTGAGAAAACGCCGATCGATGTCTCCCATGAAAGCATCATTCGCCAGTGGAAACGGCTCCGCGACTGGGCGTACGACGAACACATGATCACGCGCACGCGCCGGAACGTGGGCGAACGGGTCAAACGGTGGAAAACGGATCCCAAAAACATGGGCTACCTTTTGTCGGGGGTTGACCTGGCGGAGGCGAAAATCTGGCAGCGGAAGTACCCGCATCAACTGTCGCCGGACGAAGCGGCTCTGCTGAAGGAGAGCATCACGAAAGAAGAAGCGGATGTGCGCAAGGAGGAAGAACTCAAGTACTCCGCAAGTCTCAAGACGAAGAACCATTGGTTGAAAGGCCTGGTTTTCGCGGCCATCGCCCTGGCGGGCGGCGCCGGCGTGCTGGCGTGGCAAAACGACAAAATCGCAGACTTGGCCAAGGACAACGAGACCAAGGCAACAACCAATCTGAAAAAGTTTAAAGACGAATCCGAATTCAACCGCGCCGAACGCCTCGCCAATGCCTCCATCAACACGCGGACCAAACCGCAACTGCGACTGCTGCTTGCCCTGGAAGCGCGCCACGGCGCCGGCGTCGGAAAATCCCCGGTCGTGGAGGATGCGTTCTTCAAGGCCCTGAGCGCTTTCGATCGCTTCGGCATCACCAGCGTTGCCGGGACACCGAATGCGAGTCACGTCCATGACTCGCGTTGACCAGCAATGGTTGCTCACCGGCAGCGAGGATGAGACCGTTCGGCTCTGGGACCTGGATCCGAAGAACATGAGCTCGATTCTGTTGCCGGGACAAGCGGCCAAGGTGAGTGTCGTGGCAGCACATCCGTCCGGCCGCTGGGCCGCCGCCGGTTCGGTGGACGGCACGCTCCGCTTATGGAACATTGAAGACCGTAAGAAGCCCGCGCTCGTGATCTGCTTTCACGCTCACATTAGCCGGCTTACCGATATTGAATTCAGCGCCGGCCAGTCGGACGGCAAATTCGAGGTGCATTGGCTCGTCACCGCCGCGGAAGATGGCTCCGTCTGTCGCTGGGATTAGCGCGATCCGGCCAAGATCGTCGCATCCGCAACGTCGTTGGCGGGCAACACCGAGGGAGTTCTGGATATCGCCATCGCCAGCGACGGCGCCACTCTCGCCACCGGAAGCAAGGATGGAATCGTCCGCATTCTGGACTTGCAGCCGAACAAGCCCAAAGCCCACTCCAACTGGGTCAAAGATGTCGCCCTCAGTGCCGACAATCAATGGCTCGCCACCGGCAGCCTTGATCGGACCGTCAAGTTCTGGAATCTGGATGACATTCGCAACGGCATACGCCGCCCTCCGACCACTTTGATGCTGGGCGCCCCGGTGCGCGTCGTTACCTTTACCAACAACAAGAAAGTCAAAGAAAACCTTTGGCTAGCCGTCGGCGACGATTACGGTCAGGTTCGATTTTACAAGGTCAAGCCAAACATGGAATCGCCGCAGGAACTTCCCAAACTCGACTTTAAAGGCGGCTATCAAGGCAAGGGCCTGGTCCGGGCCATTACCTTTGATGAGGAAAATCAATGGGTTGCGAGCGTGCATGAAGGCAGCCCGGTTATTTGGGTACATCGATTCAACCCGGACAGGGACGCCAGTCCCATTGACACGCCGATCCAACTCGTGGGCCACGAAGGCGACGTCACGCAACTGGTTTTCAGGATGGATCCAACGGTGGGGAAGGCCCCATTGCTCGTTTCGGCCGGTTTGGACGGAATCGTCCGGCAGTGGGACTTGAACAAGGACAACTGGGCCCTATCGGTGGATGAAACGCGACTGTTGGCAATTGGCGGCCTCCCGGCCGCGGATTGGATCGAAAAAGGACGGTTCCTTTTCATGGCCAAGACGAACGAAGCCGTGACGTTCTGGCCCTATGATCAAACGAAAGCGAAGCCGATTGGAGACCCCCTGAAACTGACGGTGCCTTTGAAGGCCGCCGATCCGGTCAAGGTCGCCCAGCCGGTCAAGGTCGCCGAACCGGCGACTCTGAAAGAAAAACACGCGGTAGCCGGACAATACCTGGCGGTGGCGTTATTGGACCACAATCGGGAATTCTACCTTGCCCGGCTAGATTCCAAAGACAAGCAAAAGTTTAAGAGTTTCGAGGGCCTGCACTCCACGCCGACAAATCCGGATTCAATCAATGGCATCGCCTTGAACCGCGCCGGCGCCGGCGCGGCGGAAAAATACCATTTGGCGATCGTGACAAAGCATCAATTGTTGGTGTGGTCGTTCACGGGCGACTTTTTGAAGGACGAAAACGCCCAGCTAACCGAGCTCGTGCAGGCGTGCGGTGCGGACTTCACTCCCGATGAACTTCACGACGTCCGGCTGAGCGGCGATGGCAAATGGGCGGCCTGTCGGAGCGGCGGCCGGCTGCTGTTGTGCCCAATCGAAAAAGGTGCGACCTTTGAGAAGTTATCGCTTGGGAACGACGCGCAATCGTCTACTTGGCGTGGCGGCGACTCGATCGTGAATCAAGCCAAATTCAGTGCGCTGATGTTCAACCGCGTCCGGCCTGGCGGGAAACGCTGGTTCGCTGCCGGTGATGACCAGGGCCAGGTCTTCTTGTACGATCTCGACAAGGGTGCTGCCAATGTGATTCCCCGGCGATTGCAGGGCCTGAAACAACCGGTCACTTCCCTCCGCTTCAGCGCGAATGATCATTGGCTCGCGGCGCTCAGCGCGGAGGGGGTTTCGGTCTGGGATCTGTCCGTGACGGGAAAAACAGTCCCGACTGAATTCAGGATCAAGGCGCCTCAAGTAACCAAATTCGCCTTCGACCCCCTCGAACGCTCGATCATCACCGGGCACGTCAATGGCCTCTTGATGCAGTGGAATCTCGCGAGCTTGAAGAAGGACGAACAACCCAGTCCCATGCGTTGTTTTGATGGCCGATTCGGCGCCGAATTTGACACGTTCCCCCGACGCGACATCGTCGCCCTGAATTTTGAAGACAATAACGCTTTCATTGCCATCTCCGCCGAAGGCGCCGTGCGCCGCTGGCGCCTGGCCGCCAACCCCGATGTGTCGAACGACGAGCTTTGGCGCCGAATCGGTCGCGGACTGACCGAACTCGAATGGAACGATCCATTGAACAAGGTCGCAGGCGACAAGCCATTCGTTCGCGGCATCGAAAAGCAGGTGCTGGCCGCGCTCGTTCAGGAGTCGCCGAAACCGACGGAATTCGAAGCCTCCGTCACCGAGTTGATCGCGCTCGTGAATGACGATCCGCATGCGAACCTTGCTCGCTTTGCCGAGGAGGTCAAGCTTGCGGCGGCGCCTCGGATCGTCAACAAAGTCATCGATCGCGCCAAGGATGGCGCGCCGAAAAAAGCCGACGAGGACCTCATGCGCCGCGCCGCGGAGCTGACATCGCGTTATCAAGTGAACGAGGATCGCGTCCTTGGCACGTTGAAATGGATGGGCAAACATGCCGACGTGCGCAAGCAAATCCAACTCTTCTATCGCGCCGCCGACGAAAAAAAGGTTGCCAGTGCTCTGAACATCTTTGAGAACGACCTCCAAAAAAGCCTCACCGACGGCGATGCGGAATCCCAGAAGATCAAACGGATCGCCGTTGAAGCGCACGCGAAGCTTGCCAACGAATTGGTGAAATCCGCGAAGCTCGCCGAGGCGAAGGCGCACCTCGCCAAGGCGCAGACGTTGGACCAACATCAACCCGCGCCGGAAAAGACGTTCGCGGATTTGCAGCGCAAACATTCCAGTGAGTTTCTCTCGAACGCCAACGAACAGATGAAAAACGGCAATGCAAATGCCGCCCTGGAGGCGTATCGCCATGCCCGAGAAATCGACCCGGGCATCGCCGAATCGCCCGAAGCATATTTCCAACGCTTTCACGTTGAGCACTTGATCGGCAAAGCCCTTGACGCAAGCGGAAAAGGCGACCTGGCGAACGCGGAGGCAACGTATCGAGAGGCCCAAAAACTCGATCCGTCCTATCGCGATGTTGACGCAACCGTTTTCGTTCACGGCGCCAGGGCGCGGGCGCTCGTGATGGACGCTCGTCGAGAAATTGAAAAAAAAATCAACCGTCTGATCAATGCAAAAGAAGCGTCCGTATCGGACCTGAAGTTTGATGTCGCTCTCGGCAAACTGAAGCAAGCGGCCGAACTGGACGGCAAGTTGCCGCTGGCGCCGGAGCCCTTCTTGAATATCTTGGTAGGGCGCAATCTGCTGTTGACCGGGCGCGAGCTTGGCTTGCGGAACGATGCCAGAATGAAGGCCGCGCTCGTCGAGGCGGACAAGCGCCTCCAGGCGGCGTCCTTGCCGGACTTCGCCAAACGCAAAATCGAGGATCCGGAGGGGTTGTTCGAACGTTATGCGTTCGTGATTGGAAAATTTCCGGCGTTCCATGACAAAACGCACCCGACGGCAATCTCCAAGCGCGTCGAAAAACTCGTGAAAGACGGCATGTTTTCGGAAGCCGCCGCCCTGATCGAACGGCTACGCGAAATCGACCCCTTGACCGAACCGGATGCCACATGTTGGAAAAACCTGTGCTGGTTCGGCTGTTTGCACGACCCGAAGAACTTGAAACGTTATGCGACCGCGGGGGAAATGGCCGTCCTGCTGCAACCGGACAATGGAGAATTTCGCGACGCACGCGGTTTGGCGCGCGCGCTCGCCGGCGACCACCTCGGCGCCATCGACGATTTTCGCGCCTTCGTTAACTGGACGCCCAATCAGCGAAAACGGCAACTCCGAATGACGCTGATCGACGAACTCAAGCTCGCGCACGATCAGAAAAAAAACGCCGCCGTGGTTTTCACGGATCGCCGCAAGCTTGAACTGCAAGGCATTATCTTCCGAACCCCACCCGCATCGGCCTTGACCATAAAGAGCGAGCGCGACCCTTCGAACAAATCGGCGTATCGCAATATTCATGATGTTCGTCTGCAAGCGGGTCAGAGGTACTCGGTGAGACAGGTCGGACCATTGATGCCGGTATTGCGATTGGAAGATTCAAAGGGCCGCGCTCTGGCTGAGTATGACGGGTCCGCTCAGATTTCGTTTGTCCGCCACCTCACAGGCGATTACCGAATCGTCGTGAGTTCTCCTTATGCGAATGCCACGGGCGTTTACCAGTTTGACTTACGGGAGGTTGGGGACGACGAACTGCCCTTCGACCAAACCGCACGTCTGGCGCCGACCGATCCATTCGACACCAATCGCGCCGGATGCCATCGCAAAGTCTTCGAGCTGGAATTGATGGCCGGCGCGGTCTACACGATTCAGATGGATAGCAGCGAGTTTGATCCCTTCTTACGGCTCGAAGACTCCACGGGGCAGCAGGTTGCCTTCAACGACGACTCTGGCGACGGCCTCAATGCTCGGATCGACTACACGCCTCCAGAGACCGGCCTATACCGTGTCATCTGCACGAGTTTTATAAAAGGCGCAACGGGCCAGTTTCGTTTGCTCGTGTCCGAAAAGGATTAGGTGCGGTTCGCGTCTAGTCCGCGATTGCCGTCATCAGCAGTGCCATGGGAAATCCCGCCATGGCGTCCGCGAGGAGCAGTCGCCCGTCGTCACGGATGCGAAGCGTCTCACCGGTGAAGACGTTCTCGAGTTTTCCGGATGTTGGCACGACCATGCGTGTATCCTCCCAGATCGAGCCGATCGGGGCGGTTTCGTTTTCCCCGACGAGTTCGGCGATCAAGCGAGGGATGACGACGATTGCCAAGCGATCCTCCATGGTGCGTGCGAAGGCAAAAGCGTGTTTCATCTTGTTGCCGGCGAGTTCGACCGGAACGTAAGCGCCCTGGGCGAACAAGTCCTCGTTGGCGCGCCGCGTTGTTAAAGTTCGATGCGTTAAATAGAGCTTGATGCGTCCGTCCTCGGGTTGTGCGAGCCACTCCGCGAGTGACGGGCGACTTGGGCCGCGTGCTTCGAACTGATTCGCCAGGTCTGTCAAAAGACGCTGACGGTGCTCGTAGTCCACGGGTCGGCGATTGTCCGGATCGACCAGGCTGAAATCCCACACTTCGCTGCCTTGATAGATATCGGGAATGCCGGGGGCCGTTAGCTTGACCAACGTTTGCGCAAGCGAATTGAAAACGCCGAGGCGAGCGATTCGCTTTTGCAAGGGCCCAAATTCGGCGCGAAACTTTTTTCCCGTCGTTGGGTCGAGGATTCGGCACACGAAGAGCTGAATCGCGTCATCGTATTCCGCGTTGGGGTTGATCCAGCTCGTGTGCGTTTTCGCCTCGTGCAACGCTTTTTTCATGTACGCCTGAATTCGCTGTACGTAATCGGCGAGTTGCTCCGGCCCATCCAACTCGAATGGCCAGGAGCCGAGCAAGGATTGATAGAGCAGGTATTCTTCGTTCGGATCCGGCACGACGACGTCGTCTTCGAGCTTGATTCGGTGTTCCTTGTTGATTTCGCTCCAGTGCCAGAGGTGCTGGTTCCATTGCTCCGGGACTTCGGAGAGGACATTGATGCGCGCCCGAGCATCTTCGCTGCGTTTGTTGTCGTGTGTCGAGGTGCTGGAAAGCGCGTGCGGCCAGCGGGATTGACGCTCCTCGAAAAAGCGGTGCACGGCATCGGGCGGCACGCCGAAGCGAGCCGGGTTGCCGCCGACTTCGTTCAGGGAGAGCAGGCGATTGTAAACGTAGAACGCCGTGTCCTCGACGCCTTTGGCGACGACCGGCGCCGTGACCTGTTGAAACTTGCCGACGAAGCGTCGCTGCTCTTCGCGGTCCGCCTCGCTGGCGTTCTCCGGGAATTTCAACAGGAGCATGTCGCGC
>Ga0208185_1000789_pt1 | contig 11157 bp, 11 predicted proteins | sample EasRivMeERMLT700_FD_187532 | JGI IMG/M metagenome (GOLD analysis project Ga0208185, IMG submission 187532) | Soil microbial communities from meander-bound floodplain in the East River, Colorado, USA - East River MetaG ERMLT700 (SPAdes) (version 2) | ecosystem: Environmental > Terrestrial > Soil... | reverse complement strand
GGCGAAGACCCGGGCGCTCGGGCCGGGCAGCGTCGCGATCATGCCGCCCGGCACGCCAATGTTCGGCTACACGAAGGAGGAGACCGTCATCCAGTTGCACGGCGTCGGCCCGTGGGGCCTGACCTACCTGAACCCGGCGGACGATCCGAGGAAGAAATAGCATACCTTGGAGCAATTGGGGCCGGGTCCACTTTCCCACTAAATGTGAACCCGGCCCCATTGGCGCCCGCCTTGTCCCGCCTCACGTGGGCAAGAAGCCGGTAATCGGCCGTGACATCCGCCCTGGATCACGAGCGCGTTACTGGCGCGAGTCAGTACCGCTGCCCCAAGACGCCCCTCCCCGTTTTTTGAACAATAGCTACGGTTGTTATTGAAACCGAAGGAGGCGCCCATGAAGCAGATACACGCTGTGATACTTTCGGTGTCGGCAATCGTGGCGGCGGGAGATGCGGACGCGCAATCGGGCTTCCCCGAAAAACCGGTTCGCATCGTGGTTGGTTTCCCAGCGGGTAGCCAGGCTGACGCCGCGACACGCTTGCTCAGCCAAGAATTATCCGAGACGCTGGGAAAGCCAGTCTTGGTCGAAAACGTTCCAGGCGCCGCCGGTAATATCGCTACAGAGCGCGTGGTGAAGGCGGCCGCGGACGGCTATACGCTGGCGTCCGCGGTCAATGCGCAGATCATCATCAATCCCCGTCTTTACGATTTGCCCTTTGACCCGGCGAAAGAATTCGCGCCGATCTCGCAGCTCTATGTGTCGCCGAACGTCCTGGTCGTCCACAACGGGGTGCCGGCGAAGAGCGTCAAGGAGTTGCTCGCACTGGCCAGAGCCCGCCCCGGCGATCTGACATTCGCGACCGGCGGCAGCGGCAGCTCACCCCACCTGGCCGGTGCGTTGTTCAAATCCATGGCGGGTGTCGATATTCGAGCGATCCCCTACAAGGGTGTGGTCGCAGCGATGCCAGACCTGCTCGGCGGGCGCGTCATGATGATGTTCAGCGTGATGGCAGTGGCCTTGCCCTCGGTGCGCGGCGGAAAGCTGCGCGCGCTCGCGGTGACTTCGTTGAAGCGCTCGCCAGCGCTCCCCGAGGTGCCGACGGTGGATGAGTCCGGCGTTCCGGGGTTCGAGGTGACGACGTGGGGCGGCTTGCTCGCGCCGACTGGAACCCCGGCGATGATCGTCCGCAAACTCCACCAGGAAACCATCAAGGCGCTTGCGCAACCTGGCCTGCGGGGCAAATTCGCCGATCTCGGTCTCGAAACAATCGGTAACTCGCCTGATGAGTTCGCCAATGTCATCAGGGCAGAAGTCCCAAAGTGGGGAAAACGTCTCAGGGAAGCGGGGATCAAGGTGGATTGACGGCGCCGGCGATGCCGGAATCATCGAAGCAACGGTTTGTTCCACGCTGCTCATCTTTCAGCGACTCTATTACGCTATGATTGTGCGAAACGTATCGACGACGACCCATGCCTCGCCCGGCAGAGCAGATCCGCTTTTGCACGAGCCGCGATGGCACGCGCATCGCGTATTCGACCAGTGGCGTGGGTCCGCCGCTGGTCTGGGCGTCAAATTGGGTTCACCATCTCAAGCTGGATTGGGACTGCCCGGCGTGGCGCCCGTGGATCGCTCTTCTGGCGCGGCGCCACACGCTCGTTCGCTACGACTGGCGCGGCTGCGGCCTGTCCGACCGGGAACAGATCGAATTCTCTTTCGAGAAGCTCGTTGAGGACCTCGAGGCCGTAATCGAGGCCGCCAGCCTCGGGAAGCTTATTGCCTTGTTCGGATCAACCGCCGGTGCGGCGGTCAGCATTACGTATGCCGTACGCCATCCGGAGCGAGTGAGCCATCTTGCCCTCTGTGCAAGCTACGTGCGTAACAAGCTGGCGGGCAGCGCCACGCCGCAGGAAGTGGCGGAGGCGCAAGCCCGGCTGAAAATGCTGGAAGTCGGCTGGTCCACTGACACCCCCGCATACGGTCAGTTCTACTCGTCCCTCCTGATTCCGGACGCGTCGGCCGGGCAGTCGCAATCGCTCGCTGATCTTCTCCGTCAAACCACTTCTCCAGCCACCATCGTGGCCATGCTCCGGACCGTCTTCCGGATCGATCTGCGGGAAATCCTGCCGAAAATCCGTTGTCCGACGCTCGTGTTCCATTCTCGCGGCGATTCGATAATCCCTTTCGAGCAAGGCCGGTCGGTCGCCGGGCTCATCCCCGGTGCTCGATTCGTTCCGCTCGAAAGCCGCAACAACATCCTCCTCGATACGGAGCCGGCGTGGCAGCAGCTCGTCGATGCGATCGAAGATTTCCTGCCTGCGACGCCAACCGGACCCGGCGGGTCCGAAGCGCTGGTGCACGACGAACTCACCGCGCGCGAGCGCGAGGTCCTGGAGCTGGTTGCCCAAGGTCTCGACAACTCGACCATCGGGGCGCGGCTGCACATCAGCGAGCGAACGGCGCGCAACCACGTCTCGGCAATCCTCGCCAAGCTCGGCATCAACTCCCGGGCCCAGGCTATCGTGCGCGCCCGCGAGGCGGGCTTCGGCCGCGAGAAGACTCGCTGATGATGGAATACGATAAGGCGTCGCAGATACAGCGTCTTGGCTGAATCGCATCCCCGTCATTTGTTCGTTGTCTTAGATGGGGTCTGTCACATCCGGTCCCTTTCTTGCATCGCGGCCATTGGCACGATCACCATGGTAGATTGGCATTCTTACCACTGCCTTTGATGCGCTGGCCGAGGGATAGTGGCGCCTCTTCCCAACCACTGAAGGAGAAGCGCAATGAAACGATTCGTGATCGAACGCAACCTGCCCGGCGTGCACAACTTGGCGCAGGGGGAGCTGCGGGACGCGGCCGCGCAGTCCAACGCCGCCATCGCCAAGTTCCCGGGCAAGCTCACCTGGGAGCACTCGTACGTGGTCCACGACAAGACGTTCTGCATCTACCTCGCCGACAACGCCGAGACCGTCATGAAGCACGCCGAGGCGAGCGGCTTCCCGGCCAACAAGGTGACCGAGGTGCGGACCGTGATCGAGCCGCTCACGGCGGTATGACGATGGGCGCTCCGGCCGGAAGGTTCTGCTGGGTCGACCTCGCCGCGACCGACGCATCGCGGGCGATCGAGTTCTACGCGGGCCTCTTCGGCTGGAGCGCGCACGCCACTGCCGCCAACGGCGGGACTTTCGTTCGCCTCGCCGGGGACGGCGACAATGTGGGATCGCTCTACCAGATGCGGACCCAGGCTCGCGACGCCGGCGTGCCTTCGCACTGGACGCCGTACGTTCGGGTCGAGGACGCGCAGGTCGCTTGCGAGAAGGCGGTCGCGCTCGGCGGCACGGTGGCGGTCGCGCCTTTCGAGGTGGACGCCATCGCCCGCATCGCGCTCGTGGTCGATCCCGGCGGCGCATCGTTCGGACTCTGGGAGGAATTGCATCGATGAAACGCACGCCCAAGCGGGCTACTTCCGGCATTGTCCATCCCGACCGGCCGATCGACGTCACCGTCGTCCTGCTGGATGGCGGCTATGCGTCGACCGCGATCGGGCCGATGGAGGTGTTCTACTCGGCGGGCGTGTTGTGGAATTGGCTCAAGGGCGAGCCCGACCAGCCGCGCTTCCGCGTGAGGGTCGCCTCGCCGGGAGGCCGGATGGTGAGGAGCCTCTGCAACCTCGGCATCAGGCCCGAGTGCGCGCTCGAGGACGTGCGCGAGACCGACATCGTCGTGATCTCGGCCTCCGGCTGGGACCTGCAGGAGAAGATCATGCGGCACACCTCGATCATCTCTTGGCTGAAGAAGATGCACGACCAGGGCGCGTACCTCGCGGCGATCTGCTCGGGCGCGGCCTACGTCGCCGAAACCGGCCTGATAGACGGGCGCGAAGCGACCACGCATTGGGGCGTAGTGGACACGTTGCGGGAACGTTATCCGCGCGTGCGCTGGCGCCCCGAGCAATTCGTCACCGAGTCCGGCCGCATCTGCTGCAGCGGCGGGGTGTACGCGTCCATCGACATCAGCCTGTATCTGGTCGAGAAGTTCTGCGGGCACGACGTCGCGCTGAAGTGCGCGAAATCGCTACTGGTGGGGCTGCCCCGCACGCGGCAGAGCGGCTATTCCGTCCTGCCTCTGTCGCGGCCGCATTCCGATGCGAGGATCCGCAAGGCCGAGGAACACATGCGCGCGCACTTCCGCGAGGAGCTGAGGATCGAGGCGCTCGCGGAGCTCGCGGCCATGAGCGCGCGGACTTTCATCCGGCGCTTCAAAGCCGCTACCGGGCGCCTCCCGGGAGAGTACGTGCAGAACCTGAGGATTTCGACCGCTCGAGAGCTGCTGGAAAAGGAGGCGCTGCCGGTGCAGGACGTATGCGAGCGGGTGGGCTACGCCGACCTCAATTTCTTCCGCGCGCTTTTCAAGCGGCATACCGGCATGACGCCAGCCGAATACCGCGCGCGCTTCGCACCGATGGAGTACGGGCGGGGCGAGCTCGCGGGCGGGGCGGCCGACTAGGCGCCTAGCGCAGGTAGCCTCAGAGCTTCGCGGCCTGGCGCGCCAGCAGCTTCCATTGGTCCTGCTGCTGGAGCCAGATCAGGAGGGTGTACAGCTTCACCTTGTCGCCTTCCTTGCGGCGAGTGCCGTGGAACACGTGGCGCACCATCGCAATCTTGTCCAATATCTTGATCGTCTGGCCCTCCAGCTCGATCGCGGAGAAGCCCGACTTGCCCGACGCCAGGGCCTCAATGAACTCGGCCTTGTTCTCCAGCCGGCCGCTCGAGTGCCCGTAGCTCAGCTCCGCCGCGGCCAGCTTGTCGAGCGCGGACCTGTCGGCGGCGATCATCGCCTTGCGTAGAGCTTCCACCGCGGCCGAGACCGCGCCTTCCTTTCCGGTTTGCGTGCTTGCCATGGTGATCATCCCTAGTGATGGTATCGGAGCGAGACTAGCAGACTTTTGGGAGAAGGCGTCCCAGATGCTGTACCTAATCAATGGGGTCTGTCCCCATTTACATTTCCATTTACATTTACATGATCAATGGGGTCTGTCCCCATTTACATTTACATGCATTTACAGTCCAAAGAAACTTGTTTAAACAAATCAATCCTTTGCGGTCCTTAGCGGTCTGTCGCCTAAGGTTCCTTTCTAAGGTTCCTTTACCAGTTGTCGATTCGGGCCTGTCTAAAACGACTATGGGTACAGCAAACCAAAAGGAGAGAACCGTGAAATTCATGATGCTGATGATTCCCGCTGCTTACCAAGGTGGCAAAAAGCCGGCGCCAGACTTTAAGCCGGATCGGAAGGATATGGAACAGATGGGACGGTTCAACGAAGAAATGGGTAAAGCGCTCAAAATTGAATCGCTCAACGGCCTGCATCCGCTGGCCAAGGGTGCGCGCGTGGCGTTCGCCAAAGGCAAGCCCACCGTGACCGACGGACCGTTCATCGAATCGAAAGAAGTGTTGGGCGGTTACTGGCTGTTGGAGGCGCCGTCCAAGGAAGAAGTGGTGAAGTGGGCGCAGCGCTGCCCGGCGGGCGAAGGCGACACCATTGAGATCCGGCAAATCTTTGGGCCCGAAGATTTCGCGAAATAGGGAGTGTGTTAAATGAGGTCGGGTCCACTTTTCTGAAAAAGGTGAACCCGGCTCCATTTGTTCCCGGGAAATACGCGATGAAACCGCGAAGTGGGCCAGGAGAAATTGGGGTCAGACTCGAATTTCACCTTCACCAATGAGTTACGGGTGCTTGTTCGTAATTCGAGTCTGACCCCAATTTCTAGTCTCGAAGGGAATGATAGTAAGAGCAAACCCAAAACCCAGCCCGCAAAGGACCGCGCCAAGGGTGGCAATAGGCGGCCTGTCAGCTAGGAATTCGAGCCTGGCCCTCTAGTTGCTCTTTATTCGCGCAGAAAATTTTCGATCTCGGTGAAAAACTCGAAGCGCGGCTTCTCGAACAGCGTGAAGTGCGACGAATCCTTGATGAGGACGTGCTTCTTCACCGGCGCGTTGGTGAGGTCGCGCAGCAGGCTTTCGCGGTCCTCCGGGAAGGACCACGTGTCGTACTCGCCAGCGATGACGAGCGTCGGCACGTAGATCGAAGAGGCGTTCCAGATCCGCCGGCCGGTCGCTTGCATGAACGTGTCCTCGAGCACGCCGTTGGGCGCGCGCAGGCTCGGCGGCTTGCGCGTGTTGGAGGTGGGATCGGTCGCGAGACATTCCGTCCAGAAGGCTTCAGCGACCCCCGCCTCGCGGTATTGCAGTTTGTCCGGGACGGGGATCTCGCCGTCCCAGCGCGCGGTATTGGCCGCGAGGCTGGCGAGCCGGTATGCGCCGAGGCCGTAATTGAACTCGTACGGCTTGCGCTTGTTCTGCAGGCCGCTGCCGGGCCCGAGGTTGGTGTGCACCGGCAGGGCGTAGGCCGGCGCGTACATCACGAGCTTTTTCACCTTGTCGCTGTACAGGGACGTGTAGTAGCCGCCCGTCATCGCGCCCCATGACCAGCCGATCAGGCTCACCTTCTGCACCTTGTGCTTGGCCCGGATGTGATCAACCACCGCCCCGATGTCGCGTATCACCAGATAGGAACGCGACACCGGCTTGTTCTTGGCGGGCGGCTCGTCCATCGCCTTCTCGCGGCTCGAGTAGCCGTAGTTGCGCTTGTCGAACATGTAAACCACGTAGCCCTTGCCGATCATCCAGTCGGCCCAGGAGTAGTCCTTGAAGCCGAGATCGAAGTCGCAGGTCGAAGGGGCGGTGGCGCCGTGAATGAAGAGCACGATGTTGTCATCGGTGAATCGGGTGTTGCCTTCGGCCATTTTCTGACGCACGAATAGCTTGATCCCGGGGTCGACCGCGTCGATCTGGTAGTCGTTGGTGACCGATTTCATCTGCGCGGCAGGCGCAAGCCCGAAGACGCAGAGCGACAACAGCACGGAAATGAGTGAATGGGCAATGAGCCGCATGACAACCTCCATGGGTGCGAGTCGCGGATTCGTGTTTTTTCTATCCCCTCGTGCAGCCAAATTACGCCGCAGCTTGCCTGCCCGTCAAGCACATCGAGGAAAAGTTACGCTGACCCCATTTGTTCCTGATGATGCGTGAATCGTGGGTCGTGGGTCGACTCGTCATCCCTGGAATAAATCGAGCCTGGCCCCTTTGATTAAACATTCATGATCGAGGCGCAGCCGAAGTAGGGAAACGGGTCTATTGCTTTGGAATGTTCGCGCTCTTGATCACCGCCGCCCAGCGATCGATCTCCGCGCGCATGAAGCGGTCGAACTCCTCGCGGGTGGTCGGGGAGGGCGGTATCACGAGCTCGGTCAGGCGCTCCGTCATGTCCGGCGTGCGCAGGACCGCGGTGATATCGGCGTTCAGCTTGTCGAGGATCGGCACGGGCACGGCGGCGGGCGCGCATACGCCGTACCACGAATTGACCTCGTAGCCGGGCACGCCCGATTCCTGCACGGTCGGCACGTCCGGCAGTTGCGCCTGGCGCTGCGCGCTCGTGACCGCGAGCGGGCGCAGCCTTCCGCTCTTGGCGAACGGGATGACGAATGGAAAATTCGTGACGTTGATCGGAAGCTGGCCGGAGATGACGTCCATCGTCCCCTGGGCCGCGTTCTTGTAGGGGATGCTGACGATGTCGAACTTCAACCGCTGCTTGAGCCATTCCATCGAGAGCTGCGGCGAGGTGCCGACCAGCCCGGAGGTGTAGCTCAGCTTGCCCGGGTTGGCCCTCGCGTACGCGGCCAGATCCTTGATCGATTTGAACGGCGTCGAGGGGTGCGCGGTGATGATGTTGGGCGTCATGCCGATGCGCGTGATCGGCGCGAAATCGCGTTGCTCGTAGGGCACCTTCTCGAGCAGCGACGGGGAGATCGCGTTCGGGGCGATGTTGCAATGGAGCAGGGTGTAGCCATCGGGCGGCGCCTTTGCGACGAACGCCGCGCCGATCACGCCGGAAGCGCCAGCGCGGTTGTCCACGATGACCTGCTGTCCCCACAGGCGCGTCAGGCGATCGGTGAGCAGCCGCCCGACGATGTCGTTTCCGGTGCCGGCGGGGAAGGGGACGACGTAGCGGACAGGCTTGACCGGGTAGTTCTGCGCCCAGGAAGCGTTAGCGCACAGGCAGGCTGCAGCCGCAATCCAGTACATCCACCTGCGACGGGTTCTGATCGCGCTGCTCATGACGCACCTCCTCCGAGAGAGCCGAACGCACGTTTTTCTGAAAGTCTACGCCCGAAAAGCTTGGAGGCCCACTTTCCAACGTGCTGCCGTGGTCCGACCCCGCATTAGAGGCGGGTCGCCAAGGACGGCGCGGGAGGCGTAACCTAGGCGGACAACAAAGGGGGAGGCTCGTATGAAGCGACCTTACTTGCTGGCCTGTGGGTTGCTGGCGCTGGCGGCGAGCGTGCTGATGCCGGGCGCGAGCTTCGCGCAGGGGAAGTATCCCGAACGCCCGGTCCGGTTGATCGTCCCGTTCCCGCCGGGCGGGGCTTACGACACCATCGGCCGGCCCTGGGCAGATCGCATGAAGAACGCGCTCGGTACGGTCGTGATCGAGAACATCGGCGGCGGCGGCGGCTCGGTCGGAGCGGCGCAGGCCACGCGCCAGCGCCCGGACGGCTATACGCTGCTTCTCGGGGGGGCGACGACGCACATCACGGAGGGCCTGCTCAAGACCCGGCCGATGTACGACCCGCTCAAGGACCTCGTGCCGGTTTCCGGCATCGCTGTGACCGCCTTTGCGATCACGGTCCATCCATCCGTTCCGGTCAAGGATCTCAAGCAGCTTATCGCCCTGGTCAAGAAGGATCCCTCTGCGATTCCCTGGGGCTCGGCCGGCCACGGCTCGCTCAACCACCTGACCGGCGAGCTGTTCAAGCTGCAGATCGGCGTCGCGGGCTTGACCCACGTGCCCTATAAGGGGGCGGGGCCGGCGATCATCGATCTCATCGCCGGCCATATTCCAATGATCGTGCCGGCCATGACCAATCATGTCCTGGCACTGCACCGCGCCGGCCGCGCGCGGATATTGGCGGTGACGCACGGCACTCGGCTTGCCGCGGCGCCCGAGATTCCCACAGCGGCCGAGCAGGGCCTGCCCACGCTTGTCAGCCCGAATTTCATCGGCATCTACGCGCCCACGGGCACGCCGAAGGAAGTGGTCGATCATGTGTCAGCGGCCAATCTCAGGCTGCTGGCGGAACCGTCCTACCAGCAACTGCTCGTCTCCGGCACGTTCGAGATCGAGCCTCCGCTGAGTCCCGAGGCGTACAAGCGCTATGTCGAGGACGAAATGAGGCGGTGGGGGCCGATCGTCAAGACGTTGGGCATCAAGATCGATTTTTAGGCGTCGCAGATAGGGCGCGCAGGGCGTGCGTTACGCGCCGTAGAATCGGACTGCCTTAGCGCGTCGTTCCTGGACCGTGATTCGTTGATGATTTATGCTCAGTGACTACGCAAAGGGGCGCAACAGAATGAAAACCGACGTCATAATCCTTTGTGCCGCCGCAGCCTTACTCTCCCCCGCTCCTTCGTTTTCCCAGGATCTCCACAAGCAGTCCGTTGGAACGATTGTAAAAAGCCAGTTCGTGGTGGGAAAGAAGAGGGTCTTCTTGCCGGATGGGGACTGGGTGCTTATTGGGGCGTCGGAGACAATCATAAAGCAGACGGGCAGTGGCGCTCCGTGGGATCTGAAGTGGGGCAATGTGCTGTTGGCGCAGATAGACGGCAAGAGTGTGCGCGCCTTGGTTCGAGTTCAAGGCTCAATCGATGCCTGGAATATAACGCGCTGGACCGACAAATCAGAATGCGAAAGAACAAACCTGCTATTTGTCAACGATTTGTCCCGGCACATCCATGATTTCTTTTGCAATGTCATCAATCACCGCGCAGGCGTGCTGAGCGGTGATGCCGCCGAGGGCAGCTTGAACAGGCGAGCGTACTTGTGGCTCGAAGAGAAGCAGCTGAGCGCTCCCGCGACGATGCTTGTCGTCGAATACTATCGAAGCACCATTCCCGGCAACTACCTCCGTGTGCAGTATTACTTCAATCCGGAATATGATGGATTTGCGCCATCAGCAAAGAGTGGCTGGAGCCAGAACGATTGGCACAAGGATTTGGTCGGCCGAGACGCCAGGAAAGTGACATACGTCGAGACTCTGAAGGCGTGGTCGAAGGAAATGGCGCCCGTTGTAGATAAAGGGTTCAAGAACGAAAGCGTTGACCCCGGAGCGTATGCCCGGTGGCCGGCGACGAAATCGAAGCCCGGCACGTAGTTCATCTGGGACGCCCAATCTGGGACGCCTTTCGAAGCGGGTAGCTACTCCGCCTTGATATTCCCCTCGCGGATGACCTTTGCCCAGCCCTCGACGTCGGACTTCACGAATTTCTCGGTCTCGGTGACCCCCATCGTGACCGGAACAAAGCCTTGCTCCACGATCCGGGATTTCATGTCGGGCGCGGCCATGATGCTGCCCACTTGCGCATTGATCCTGGCAACAATGTCCTTGGGCGTGCCGGCGCGAACCATCACGCCTTGCCAGCCCGTGGCCTGGACGCTGGGGAATCCGGCTTCCGCCGTGGTTGGAATGTCGGGCATCTGCGCAAGCCGGGCTGGGGTCGTCACGGCCAGCGCGCGAAGCTTGCCCGCTTGCACGTGGGGAAGGGCTTCCGGCCAGAGCGAAAACACCACGTCGTTCTGACCGCCAAGCAAAGCCACCAGCGCCGGGTTGCCGCCTTTGTAGGGCACGTGCAGGATCTTTACGCCGGTCGCGCCGTTGAACATTTCGAGCACGAGATGCTGGGGCGTGCCATTGCCGCCTGAACCGGCGCTCAACGATTGCTTGCGCGCCAGCGCGGCAAGGTCCTGCAACGAGCGGGCCGGCGAGGCGGCCGGCACCACTACTGCCATGGGATAGAAGCTGAGCATGGCGACGGGCTGCAGATCCCGCTGCATGTCGTACGGGGGCTTTACGACCAGGCTGGCGTTGATCGCGGTGGTCGTCGTGCCGATCAGGAAGGTGTATCCGTCGGGGGCCGACTTGGCGACCGCGTCGGCACCGATGATGCCGCCGGCGCCCGTTCGATTCTCCACCACGACCGGTTGTGCCCACGCCTCGTTCAGCTTCTGCGCAATATTGCGGGCCATGACATCGGTTCCTCCGCCA
>Ga0208185_1000788_pt1 | contig 11173 bp, 14 predicted proteins | sample EasRivMeERMLT700_FD_187532 | JGI IMG/M metagenome (GOLD analysis project Ga0208185, IMG submission 187532) | Soil microbial communities from meander-bound floodplain in the East River, Colorado, USA - East River MetaG ERMLT700 (SPAdes) (version 2) | ecosystem: Environmental > Terrestrial > Soil... | reverse complement strand
CATCGCCAATGCGACCCGCATCTTCACCGCCGCCAAGCATCCCAAGAGCTTCGTGTCCCTGGATCGCGCCGATCACCTGCTCAGTGCAAAGCCCGATGCGGTCTACGCGGCGAACGTGATCGCCGCGTGGTCGGAGCCTTATGCCTGGAGCGCTGAAGGCATGTTCACTCCGTAGCGGCAGGCCGCCGCGGCACGAAAAGATTGCCGATCGAGACCTGTACGGCCTCGCCTTTCTGGTTCAGCGTGGTGGTCTTGACCTTGACCACGCCCCGGTCGTTGCGCGACTTGAGCGGGCGGACTTCCAGGATCTCGCTCTCCACGCGCAGCTCGTCGCCCGGCCGCACCGGCAGCGGCCAGCGCAGCTCGTCGAAGCCTGCGCCCACGACGCCGCCCGCGGGCTTGAGGTCGCTCTCGACCAGAAGGCGCATGGTGAGCGCCGCGGTATGCCACCCGCTCGCGGCCAGTCCACGGAAGAGGGAAGCGCGCGCTGCTGCTTCGTCCATATGGAACGGCTGCGGATCGAACTCGGCCGCGAAGGTCTTGATCCTCTCCTCCTCCACGGTGAGGCGCCCCGAGCCGTAGGTCTGCCCTACGGCAAAGTCCTCGAAATATCTGGCGGTCATGGGGAGACCATACCCTGCCCGGTGTAGTGTCGGCTGTAACACAGGGCGCCCCCTGCCGAAATAGTCGCGGTACCTGGGGCGGCCAGCATGGTGGTGTCCAACCAAGGAACCGCCATGAGCAAGAGAAGCCTAGCCGTCGTTCTCGCCCTGCTGCTCGGAGTGTCCGGCGTGGTGAGCGCCAGGGACACGGCCAACGTCTCCGCGCCGATCATCCTCGTCGCCAAGCCCGAGCTGCGCGACCAGGTGTACGGCTCGACCATCCTGGTCGTGATGCCCCTCGGCGGCGACGAGCACGTCGGATTCATCGTCAACCGCCCGAGCACCACCCGCCTGGGGACCGTGTTCCCGGAGCACGGCCCGTCGCAGAAGGTGGTCGATCCGGTGTATCTCGGCGGGCCCGCGGGCTCGCAACTGATCTTCGCCATGGTGCAGCGGCCCGACAGCCCGGGGGGAAAATCCCTCGCCGTCATGCCCGGCCTCTTCGTCGCCTTCGACGCCGAGGTGGTGGATCGCATCATCGAGTCCGAATCCCATCACGCGCGCTTCGTGGCCGGGCTGGTGGCCTGGCGGCCGGGCGAGCTGAGCGCCGAGATCGAGGCCGGCGCGTGGTATGTGCTCGCGCCCGATCCCGCACTCGTGATGCGCAAGCCCGAAGGACTCTGGGAAGAGCTGGTGCGCCGCTCGCAGCAGGTGGACAACACTATATGAAGCCCGCCAGGAGCATCCTCGACCCGGCGTTCGGCTATCGCCCAAGCCACGCCACCGACATCCGCAAGACCTTCGAGCGGATCCGCCAGGAGCTGGAGCCGGCGCGGCCCGACAAAGTCGTCGTCGTAAAGCTCAAGAAAACCGGATGAGCTATTGCCGGCTGGACGGCACAACGCTGTCGCTCAGCGGGCAGTGGAATCTGGCGCATATCGCAGACATCGACGCCGAGTTGGGCGCCGCGGGACTTCCCGCTTCGCCGATCCGGCTCGACGGAGCGCGGCTCCAGGGGCTGGATACGGCGGCGGCGCTCGCCCTGCTGGTTCGCCTTGGCAGGGCAGGAGCGACGATCGCGGGGCTGAGCGGCGTCAATAGCAGCCATGCCCGTGTGCTCGACGCAGTGCGCGAACGCATGGACGACGGCGCGCCCGGCGTGCGTCGCAGGAACCGCGGGCCGCTCGCAGCGCTCGGCATCGCTGCGGTGAAGTTCGGCTGGAAGCTGCATTGCCACCTGGAATTCCTCGGCCGCTGCGTGGCCGCGCTCGGCGAAGTAGCGCGGCACCCTTCGCGCCTGCGGTGGAAGGAGCTCGCCGCGCAGCTGCAGCACGTCTGCCTCGAGGCGATTCCGGTCGTGGCGCTGGTCACCTTTCTCATCGGCATGGTGCTCGCGTATCTCTTCGGCATGCAGGCGGAGAAGTACGGCGCCAGCATCTTCGTGGTGGACGCGGTGGCGATCGGCGCCACGCGCGAGATCGCGCCGCTGCTGGTGGCGGTGATCATGGCCGGCCGATCCGGCTCGGCATTCACCGCCCAGCTCGGCACGATGCGGCTGACCGAGGAGATCGACGCGCTGCGCACCCTGGGCCTGTCGCCGATGCAGGTGCTGGTGCTGCCGCGCCTTCTCGCCTCGGTGTTCGCGCTTCCCATGCTGGTGTTCGTCGGCGATGTCGCCACGCTCGCCGGCGCAATGGCAATCTCCGATCCCCTGCTCGACATCTCGCCCCTGACGTTCATCGGCCGGGTGGATTCGCAGCTCGCGTTCCGGCACGTCGCCGTGGGCCTCGCAAAAGCCTCGATTTTTGGCGCCGCCATCGCGCTGATCGGCTGCCGCGCGGGGCTGACGGTCCGGCGCGACGCGCACTCCATCGGGATGAAGACTACCTCGACCGTGGTGCAGGGCATCGTCTGGGTGATCCTGCTCGATGCGCTGTTCGCGGTATTGCTGCAGGAGCTCGGCATATGAGTGCTTCGGTGGTACACACATGAGCGCGGCCGCGGCGATCGAAGTCGACGCGGTCGTCACCCGTTTCGGCACGCAGAAGGTGCACGACGGCGTGAGCTTCAGCGTCCCGCGCGGCCAGATCGTCGCGGTCATCGGCGGCAGCGGCAGCGGCAAGTCGGTGCTCCTGCGCGAGATCATCGGCCTCATGCGCCCGGCGGCGGGCCGCATCAGCGTGCTCGGCACCGACGTGCTGCGCGCTACGGAAGAGGAGCTGACGGCGCTGCGCCGCCGCTTCGGCATGATGTTCCAGGACGGGGCCCTCTTCTCCTCGCTCACCGTGGCGCAGAACGTCGCCACGCCGCTCATCGAGCAGGCGCGCGTGCCCGCGCACCTGCTCGGGCCGCTGGTGCGGCTGCGCATCGCGCTGGCCGGCTTGCCGCCCGAAGCGGCGGCGAAGATGCCGAGCGAGCTCTCGGGCGGGATGCGCAAGCGCGCCGCCGTGGCGCGCGCGCTCGCGCTCGAGCCCGAGCTGCTGTTCCTCGACGAGCCGACCTCCGGGCTCGACCCGGTGACCGCCCGCGCGTTCGACCAGCTGCTGCGCTTCCTCGCCGACGAGCTCGGGCTGACGATCTTCGTCGTGACCCACGACCTCGACACGCTGCTGGGCATCGTCGACCGCGCGGTGGTGCTCGCCGGCGGCACGGTCATCGCCGACGGCACGGTGAAGGACGTGATGCGGGTCGACCATCCTTGGCTGCGCTCCTACTTCGCGAACCATGGAACCTGAAGCCCGCTTCACCGCCATCGGCGCCATCCTGCTCGCGCTGCTGCTCGCCGCCGCGGCGGCGACAGTCTGGCTGACGCGCAGCGGGCCGCGCACGGATTTCCGCTACTACACGATCTATTTCGAGCGCCAGTCGCTGCAGGGCCTGCAGGTCGGCGGCGACGTCGAGATGCGCGGCGTCCAGGTCGGGCGCGTCGAGCGCTTCTCGATCGCGCGCGACAACATCAACCGCGTCCAGGTCACCATCCGTATCGACGGCCGGACGCCGGTCAGCACCAACACCGTGGCGGTGGTCGGGCGCAAGATCCTGACGGGCCTGGCGCGGATTGATCTCGTGACGCCGGGGCAGCCCGGTCCCGAGCTGACTGCCGTTGATTCTGGTGAAAAGTATCCTGTCATCGCCGAAGGGCAATCGGACCTCGAGCAGATCGCCAACGCCGTGAACGGCCTCGCCGCCAAGGGGGCGAGCGTGCTGAAGAGCGTGGACGAGCTCCTCAACGCCGAGAACCGCGAGGCGATGGCGGCGACCCTCGCCAGCATCCGCGGCATGGCCGAGGCCATCCGGAAAACCGCCGAAAGCGCGGAACGCGTCGCCGTGAGCGCAGACGCGGCAGCCAGCGAGGCGAGCGTCACGCTGCGCGACCTGTCGCGCGCCGCGGCGGCGCTCGAGCGCACCGCGGACGTGGGCGTGCACGAGCTGCGCGCGACCACGCAGGAGCTGCGTGCGAGCGCCGAGATCGTCGCGCGCACCGCCGACCGGCTCGACAACCCGCGCACCGTGATTTTCGGGCCGAGCCCCTCGCAGCTCGGGCCGGGGGAGAAGCTGCGATGAGAGCATCCATTTTTTCTGTTCTTCTCCTTGCGGGCTGTGTCAGCACGCCGAACGTGCCGCCAATGCAGTATTACGTCCTCGGCAACGGGCAAGAAACCGCCTCCGCACGACCAGCGAGCCAGAGGAGCAGCGGCGTGCTGCTGCTGCATCCGACGTCGGTGAGCGCGTTCTACGATACGCAACGTCTGGTCTTCAGCCGCGCCGAAGGCCAGCGCGCCTACTACCAGTTCGCCTCCTGGACCGACCGGCCCGGGCGCTCGTTCTCCGAGCTATTGGGCCGGCGCCTGGGCGCGTCCTTCACCACCTCCGGGATCAAGGGCGACCTGGTCCTGCACACCCGCCTCGAGGAGCTCTACCACGACGCAGCCGCCAGTCCCGGCGCGGTGAAGATCGAAGTCACCGCCGAGCTGGTGGACGCCGCCGGCCGCCTCGTAGGCGAGCGTCAGCGCTTCTCGCGCGCTGTGCCCGCGCGGACCGAAAACGCGGCCGGCGCCGTCGAAGCCGCCAATCGCGCGGTGAGCGAAGTGCTGGACGATATCGCCGCCTGGATCGAAGGCTCGCGCCCGCGACCGGCGGCCAACGAGCGCGTCAGCGGCCGGTCACCGTAAGCTGAACGTCGACGTTGTTGCGCGTGGCGTGCGAGTACGGGCAGATCTGCTCATGCGCTTCCTTGGCGAGCGCCGCGAGCTCGGCCTGCGGCAGCGATCGATCCTCGACCTGCAGCTTGACCGCGATGCCGAAGCCGCCGCCCTCGCGCGGCCCGATCGACACCGCCGCCGTCACCTTGGCCTTGGATGCGTCCTTCTTCTGCCGCTTGGCGACGAAATCGAGCGCGCCGCCGAAGCACGCGGCGTAGCCCGCGGCGAACAGGTGCTCGGGAGTCGCCGTTCCCGGCTTGCCCGGCCCGCCCATTTCCTTCGGCACCGAGAGATCGGCGCTTACGATGCCGTCGCTCGACTCGGTATGCCCGTTGCGCCCGCCGGCGGCGGTCGCGGTGGCGGTGAAAAGCGGCTTGATTTTGTCCATCTCGGTGTCTCCTTTTCTAACGGTCAGTCGTTACCAGGCCGGCGCTGACCCACGCATCGAATCCCCCGGCCAGCGGTCGCACGTGGCGGATGCCGCGACGCCTGAGCAGCATCGCCACTTTGACCGCCGTCGCGTCGTTGGGGCAGGCGCAGTACACCACCACGTTGCCCTCGGCGGGGATCTGCGCCAGCAGCGCCTCGAGATCGTCGAGATCGATCGCCCGCGCGCCGGGGATCATGCGCGCGTCGAGCTTGCGGTGGGTGCGCGAGCGCACGTCGAGCACGATCGGCGCCTCGCCGCGCCCGATCAGCTCCTTGAGCTCGGCGACGCCGATGCGTGCGGCGCGCAGAGCCTTGAGGAACTGGCGGCGCACCCACCAGCGGTAGGCCACGTAGAGCGCGACGGCGATCAGCACCGCGGCGAGCGCCGGACCGCCGAGCGCGCTCAACTGCTCGACCAGCCAGTCGATCTGGGCGTAGAACGCGAGGCCGAGAATCAGCGGGGCGAGCGCCCCGAGCACGCTGCCCGCGCCGAAATAGAGCAGAAAGCTGGCGGTCCGGAAGCGAAACGCGCCGGCGAGCGGCGGCGCGACGTGGCCGAGGCCGGGCACGAACTTCGCGACCAGCAGGGCCGCGGCGCCGTAGCGCTCGAACAGGTTCTCGCTCTGGCGCACGCAGCTGTCGGGCGAAAGCGAGACCCGGCACACGAGCTTCAGCACTCGGTGGCCGTAACGCCGTCCGGCCCATAACCAGGGCAGGCTGCCGGCGATCGACGCCAGGGTGGCGACGGCGATCGAGGCGACGCCGTAGAGCGGATCGACGGCCGCATGGGCGCCGGCGAGCACGAGCAGCGGCCACGCCGGGATCGGCGCACCGAGCTGCTGCACCAGCACCAGCGCGAAGATCGCGATCAGGCCGTATTCGGGGTCGAACGGAATGGTCTGTCCTCGGTTACAGACGACATGTGGGTTAGAGCCGGTAGCCCTTGGGACGTGCTGCGTTCCACCAGCTCTTTTTCCTTGTCGCCGTAGACGAAGGCCGGCCACGCGGATTCGACGCCCAGCGCCACTCCCCGATACTTATCCATGCCGGAAGGCTAACGGGCGAGGTTCGCACGCTTGTGACGCGACGCGGCCGGTCCGTGTCACCCGCAATCAAGCATCGACGCTTTGAGACGCGCCGCCCATTCGCGCGTAAGAGCATTGGATCACTCCGATGCGGAGTGAATCCCCAACGAAAGGAATCCATCATGAAGCTTGCTGGAATCACTAGCGTTGTCGCGCTCGTCGCGACCTTAGCCGCGCCGCTCGCCGTATCTGCGAACCCGTCGACGAATGAACGCGAGATCAACGGGCGGACCTTGACCAGCATCGAGACCATCCGGTATGGCCGCTCTGAACGATCCGACCCCAACTGGGATCGGGCCGAATCGCCTACCGCCGGCGAAGGTAGCAGCCAGCGTTGACATTCCTGGGCCGTCTCAGGAGCCGGCTACAGGGGGGACAGGTCTTCCAGCACCGTCGGCAGGAGCTCGCTGACGGTCGGGTGGATGCGCACGTGGCGCTGAAACTCGCTGTACCGCATTCCCGAGTACACGGCGTCCAGGAGCGAATGGACCGACTCGTCGGCTCCCGTGCCAAGCAGCGCGGCGCCCAGGATGCGTTGCGAGCCCTCTTCGACGTGGATCTTGAGGAAGCCATGGGTTTCCCCCTTCTCCACGGCGCGCGCAACCCTGGACATCGGCCGCTTCCCGACCAGGGCTCTTAGCCCACTCTTCCTTATTTCCGCTTCGCTCATGCCGACGCGGCCGAGCGGCGGGTCGGTATAGAGCGCGTACGCCGGTATCCGGTCGGTGTGCTTGCGGCCGGCGTTCAAAAGCAGGTTGTCGGCGACGATCTCGTAGTCGTTGTAAGCAGTGTGCGTGAAGGCTCCCTTGCCGTTGCAGTCACCCAGCGCCCAGACCTGCGGGTTGGAAGTGCGAAGCCCTTCGTCGACCTCGATGTAGCCGCGTTGATCGGTTGTCATGCCGGCGAGGTCCAGGCCAAGGTCGTCGGTGTTGGAGACGCGGCCAACGGCGAGCAAGAGGTGTGTCCCGTGCTCGCGCGGCGCCCCCTCCTTGCAATCCAGGCCGACGGAAAGCCCGTCGGACTCCTTCTGCACGGTCAGGCATTCTGCGTTGAGCCGCAGCCCGATGCCTTCGTCAGCCAGAAAGCGCTGGATCTCCAGGGACACGTCCTCGTCCTCGCGCGCTACCACGCGAGGGCCCATCTCCACGACCGTGACGCGGCTGCCGAAGCGCCGCATCATCTGGGCGAACTCCAATCCCACGTAGCTCCCGCCAATGACGATCAGGTGCTCAGGGATGAAGTCGAGATCCATCATCGTCACGTTGGTCAGGTAGGGCACGGTATCGAGCCCTGGCATCTTGGCGATCAGCGGGCGGCCGCCGACGTTGATGAAGATCTTGTCGGCAGTAAGTTGATCGCCCCCGACCTGGATCGTGTTTTTCCCGATGAAGCGCGCGTGGCCGCGGTATACCTTCGCGCCTTTCAGCCCCTCCATCCATTTCTCGACGCCCTCGCTCGATTTGCGCACGATTTCATCCTTGCGCGCCTTGACCCGCTTCATGTCGACTTGCGGTTCTCCCTCCACCCGCACGCCGTACTCGCGTGCGCGCCGCGCCACCTGCGCGGCGTAGGCGCTCGCCACCATGGCTTTCGTGGGGGTGCAGCCGTTGTTCACGCAGGTGCCGCCGAACTTGTGCTTTTCGACCACGGCGACTTTCATACCGGCGCCGGAAAGACGCGCGGCCAGGGAGGGACCGGCCTGGCCCGTGCCGATGATGAGAGCGTCAAAGTTTGCAGGCATGCTGACGGGTCCCGGTACCGAGGATAGACCTATTCATGCCGCTTTCGCGAGGACCCGGCTCGTCCGCGAAGGCTGGGTTTGCGAAGACCTCCAGGGTAGGAACCAAGACTGTCTGAAATCTACGGCAGGAACGACGGCGATCCTGGGAGCGGGATCCATTCGGTCTCGCCCGGGATGCGTGGAGTGTGGTGCGCGTCCCATTCCGCAGCGGCTTGCTTGATCCGCTCGCGGCTGGACGAGACGAAGTTCCACCACATGAAGCGCGCCCCATCGAGCGGCTCGCCGCCGATGAGCACCACTCGCGCAGGCGCCTGCGCTTCGAGCCGGAGCGTATCGCCGGCGGGTAGCACCGCCATTGTGTACGGCTCCACGGTCTGGCTCTGCAGGGAAAAAGCACTATCGACCGAGTACACGGCGCGCTCGGCGGCGAGCGCAGGAATGTCGAGCGCACCGCCGGCAGGCAGCGCGATATCGACGTACAGCGTCTCGGACAGCGGCACGACCGGCGATTCCATGCCCCAGCCGCGGCCGATGAGGACGCGCATGCGAATGCCGTCGCGCTCCTCTTCGGGAATCGCTTCGCCGGGCGTATGGGCGAAGCCCGGCTCGCGCTCCTCGAGAGCCCGCGGCAGGCCGGCCCAGAGCTGCAGCCCGTGCGTGCGCCGCCGCTCGCCCAAAAGCTCCTTCGGCGCGCGCTCGGAGTGCGCGACACCGCGGCCCGCGGTCATCCAGTTGATCGCGCCGGGCTCGATCGCCTGGACCGAGCCGATGCTGTCGCGATGGACCATCCGGCCTTCGAAGAGGTAGGTCACGGTGGAAAGTCCGATGTGCGGATGCGGCAGCACGTCGTTCCTGCTCGACTGCTCGCGCTCCTCGGGCCCGAAATGGTCGAAGAAAAGAAACGGGCCGACTGCCTGCTTCTTCGCTGCGGGCAGGAGGCGGCGCACCTGCGAGTTGCCGACCGGGCGCAGGCGCGACTGCAGGATCAGGACATCAGCCATTCGGCGGCGTCACCGCCGCGATGATGGCGAGAAAGACATCCGCGCCGACTTCAGTCATGGCCAGGAGGACCAGAATCCCCAGTGTCGTGAAGGCTATGAGGCCGAAGAATGCTGCTTTCATGACAGCAGTCTATGGGACGGCGGCTGCACGGATATTTCGAGACGTGTTGCATCTGAGACAAGGGCGGTCGATTTGTGACAGCCTCGGACATCGCGGCCGCACATACTGGAGTTTCGCATGGCGCACGATCACACGGTGCTTGTACTGCAAGGCGGCGGCGCGCTCGGCGCGTACCAGGCGGGCGTTTACGAGGGGATGGCCGAGCAGGGATTGGCGCCGGACTGGGTGACGGGCGTATCGATCGGCGCCATTAACGGCGCGCTGATCGCGGGCAACCCGCCCGAGCGCAGGCTCGAGCGGCTGCGCGAATTCTGGCATCGGGTGTCGTCCGGACTGCCCTGGAACCCGCTGGCGCAGCTCACGCCGCTGCGCGCCGGGCTGAACCGGTTCAACGCGCTCGCCGCAGCGAGTTTCGGCGTTCCGGGGTTCTTCTCTCCGCGGGTTCCTCCCGCCGTGTTCGCGCCCGATGCCACGCCCGGGGCGCTCAGCATCTACGACACCTCGCCGCTACGCAGGACGCTCAGCGAGCTGGTGGATTTCGATTTCCTGAACCATGAGCAGCGCGTGCGTCTGAGCGTCGGCTCGGTTAACGTGCACACCGGCAACTCACTTTATTTCGACAACCGCGAGCGCAAGCTCGGCGTCGAGCACATCATGGCGAGCGGCTCGCTGCCGCCGAGTTTTCCGCCGGTGATGATCGATGGCGAGCACTACTGGGACGGCGGCATCGTCTCCAATTCGCCGTTGTGGCACGTGATGGACGATTCGCCGAACCTGAATGCCCTGATCGTGCAGGTCGACCTCTTCAGCGCGAGGGGCGAGCTGCCGGCGAACCTCGACCAGGTGCTCGAGCGTGAGAAGGACATCCGCTATTCGAGCAAGACACGGTCCAACACCAAGCGCGTCCAGGAGATCGCCAAGCTGCGCACCGCGTTGAGCCGGCTCATGGAAAAGCTCCCGCCCGCCCTTCACGACGACCCCGACTACAAGCTGCTGCACGCGGAGCTGGCCCAGCAGCGCCAGATCACCATCGCCCACCTGATCAACCGGCGCTACGCCCACTCCTCGAACTCGAAAGACTACGAATTCTCCCGCACCACGGTGCGCGAGCTCTGGCAGGCCGGCCTCGACGACATGCGGCGCACCTGCGCCCATCGCGACTGGCTCAAGGCGACGGAGGTCGAGAGCGGCGTTCGGGTCGTCGATCTGTCGCGCTAACCCCATCGGACGAAAGGACCGCATGCAACTCAAAGACAAGTCTGCCCTCATCACCGGCGCTGCCAGCGGCATCGGCAAGGACATCGCGCTCCTCTTTGCGCGCGAAGGCGCCAAGGTGGCGATTGCCGATCTCGACGGAAAAGCGGCGCAAGCCACGGCTTCGCAGATCAGCGCGAGCGGAGGCCGGGCAATCGGCATCGCGATGGATGTCACCGACGAGGCCGCGGTGAACAAGGGCGTCGCCGGAATGGTCGATGCCTTCGGCCGCGTCGACATCCTGATCAGCAACGCGGGCATCCAGATCATCCACCCGCTCGAAGAGTTCAGCTACGCCGAGTGGAAGAAAATGCTCGCCATCCACCTGGACGGCGCGTTCCTCACCACTCGCGCCTGCCTGCCGCACATGTACAAGGCGGGGCGCGGCAGCGTCATCTACATGGGCTCGGTGCATTCCAAGGAAGCCTCGCCGCTCAAGGCGCCCTACGTCACCGCCAAGCACGGACTGATCGGACTCGCCAAGGTCGTCGCCAAGGAAGGCGCCGCGCACGGCGTGCGCGCCAACGTGATCTGCCCCGGCTTCGTGCGCACGGCGCTGGTCGAGAAGCAGATCCCCGAGCAGGCGAGGAGCCTGGGCATCTCGGAGGAGGACGTCGTGCGCAAGGTGATGCTCAAGGAGACCGTCGACGGCGAGTTCACCACCGTCGGCGACGTCGCGGAGGCGGCGCTCTTCTTCGCGTCATTTCCGACGAATGCGCTCACCGGACAATCCCTGGT
>Ga0208185_1000785_pt1 | contig 11243 bp, 10 predicted proteins | sample EasRivMeERMLT700_FD_187532 | JGI IMG/M metagenome (GOLD analysis project Ga0208185, IMG submission 187532) | Soil microbial communities from meander-bound floodplain in the East River, Colorado, USA - East River MetaG ERMLT700 (SPAdes) (version 2) | ecosystem: Environmental > Terrestrial > Soil... | reverse complement strand
GCCAGGCGGCACGCCGCGCCGGGTCGCTCTCACGCTCGGCGCGCTCGAAGCCCAGCAGCACGCGGCGGCGAATCTCGAGCGCGTCGGCGAGCGTTTTCAGGCCGGGCGCGTACGGCGCCCAGGCGTCGTTGCCGAAGTAGCTGTGCGTGGTGCCGGTGGCGACGATCAGGTAGTCGTAGGCGATGCGGCTGCCGTCCTCGAGCAGGACGGACTTGGCCCTGACATCGATATTTCTTGCCTCCCCGAGCAGGACGGTGGCATTGCGCTGGCCGGCGAGGATGTGCCGGATCGGGCCGGCCACCGAGGGCGCGGAGAGGCCGGCCGTCGCCACCTGGTAGAGGAGCGGGGTGAAGAGATGGTGGTTGGTGCGGTCGAGCACCGTGACCTCGACCGGCGCCTTGCGCAGCGCCTGCGCCGCCCACAGCCCGCCGAAACCGCAGCCGAGGATCAGTACAGATTTCAACGAAAGCCCTGACCGCCCGCTACGCGCTCGGCCTCGAGATATAGCCGTAGCGCAGGTTGCTGCGGCTGCCGCCGGCGGCGAGGTAGTCCTGCCGGATGGCGGCGATGTGGTCGCCGCCGATCGGACCGAGCGCGGCCTTGACGTCGAGGCGGTAGAGCCGCGCCGCGTTGCCCGAGAAGATCGCGCTCTTCACCAGGCCGTCGGCGGCGCCCAGCGGCGCGAAGCGGTGCTTCTTCTGCATGTCCTCGGGGATCTCGATGCGCCGCAGCGCCTCGATCTGCCATTGCGGCGAGCCGTACCAGACCGCATCGGTTCCCCACACGATGCGGTCGGCGCCGAGGCCCCGCACCAGCGTGCCGAGCAGCGCCGCGGCGAGCCGCGGGTTGGCGACCGAGCTGTTCGCGAAGCAGGTGCCGAGCTCGGCGTAGACGTTGCGCACGCCGAGCTTGGCCGGGATTTCGGCGAGGTCGGTTGCCCACTTGATCCGCCCGGTGGACTCGAACTCCGCGAGCGCCTGCTCGGGCAACTCGAGGAACGGCCGCATCGCCGAGTGATAGATGATGAAGTTGATCTGCGGCCAGTCCTTCGCCGCCTTGCCGAGGTCTGACACGGTGGCGTGGTCCCACAGGTCGGGCCAGGATTTCTCGTAGTCCGCGGGCAGCAGGCCCTTGTGGATGCACACGTTGGTAATGCCCGCTTTCACGATGCGCTCGTAGAACGGATAGACGAGCTTCTCGTCGTCGAGGCGCCAGTTCGACTTCTTCTTGGTCGGCGCCAGCGGGTCGCCGATGGTGTAGCCCTTCCAGCTGTCGGGCTTGAGCGTGGCGATGGCGCGGTCGGCCTCGTCGAGGAAGCCCGGGTTGCGCGGCTTGAAGATCGCGTGCGCCAGCAGGCGGCGCGAGCCGGCGATCCGATTGATCGCGGTGCGCGCCGCCGCGATCTGCTCGTTGCTCAGGAACTCGTGCTGGCCGTCGTCGACTGGCGCGCCGGTGAGCAGCGCCACCTTGGTGTCGCTGTCGACGAAGATCTCCTTCACGTAGTTCTCGAACTTGAAGCGCGCGAGGCTGCCCTCGCCGGTGAGCGCCGGGTTCCAGTTCTTCTTGGCGAAGCGGGCTAGCCCGAGGATGCGCTCGAAGCTGTAGTCGTCGCGCACGAAATGGGTCTGACAGTCGAACACGAACTGCCCGGCGAGGGCGCCGGCGCGCGCGTCCGCCATGCCCGGGCTCGCCGCCTCGGCGCGGCTCACCCCGAAGAGCGGGCCGAACACGTCGTTCATGGCGAGGAACGCCGCGGCCATGCCGGCGCTCGAGGCGAGAAAGCGCCGGCGGTCCACGCCGTGCCGCGGCGCGAGCTCGGCGGCGAGCGCCTGGATGCGCGCTTCGACGCGCCGCTGCTCGGCGGTCTGCGGCAGCGGCGTGAACTCGCCGTTCGAGACGATCTGCGTCGGAACCGGCGAGGCGCCGGCGTTTTCGGCTGGCTCGACTCTCTTCTGCTCTTCGACGCTGAGATAGTTCATCCGAAGTGGGCGACTGGAGCGGCGGTGCCCTTGATCTGGCTGCGGTGCATGCGGCGGATCGTGTTCTTGTCGAACTCGTCGCGCTTGTGCATGGTGCTGTAGTTGCTCCAGATCAGCACGTCGCCTACCTGCCAGTGGTGCTCGTAGGTGTTCGCGGGCTTGAAGGCGTGCTTCCACAGCTCGTCGAGCAGCGCCTCGGACTCTTCGAGCGGTAGTCCCATCACGTAGCCGCGCGGGCGCCGCCCGAGGAACAGCGCAGGCTTGCCGGTGCCCGGATCGCGGATCACTGCCGGATGCGGATGGCCCTTGGAAGTCATCGGGTTCGGATCGTCCTTGACGCCTTTGCGCACGTTGCCGCCGGAATCGCGCGTGCCGTCGTGCTTGATCTTCAGCGTCTTGATGCGCTCCTTCAGCGCCGCGGGCAGGTTCTCGTACGCGGCGCACATGCTCGCCGCCCAGGTATTGCCGCCCCAGGCAGGCAGCTTGCGCGCGAGCAGCATCGAGGCGATCGGCGGCACCGGCAGGTAGCTCATGTCGGTGTGCCAGACCGCCTCGCTGTAGCCGAGCGCGCCGACCGGCTCGCCGCCGGCATCGAGCTCGTTCGACACCACGTACAGGTCCGGGAAGCCGGGAACGTTCTTGCGCCCCACGCCCTGGTTGGGCGGCGGGTCGAGCTCGCCGAAGCGCTTCGAGAACGCCTCGAACTGCGCGTCGGTCATCGCCTGCTGGCCCCGCACCAGCATCGCGCCGTGCGCTTTCCACAGGCCGTGCAGTTCGCTGAACTCAGAGTCATTCAGTTCCGAAAGCAAAGCCCCTTCCACTGCGACGCCGAAACTTTCCTTCAGCTTGCTGATCTGCATCGTCTGCATTACTCGGCCTCGATGTTCGCGTGCTTCACCACCGTGCGCCATTCGGCGATCTCGCGCTTCACCATCTGCCCCAGCCTCTCCGGCGTCGAGCTCATGCTGTCGGCGCCCTGCTCGAGCAGCTTCGCCTTGACGTCGGGCCGCGCGACGACCGTCGCGATCTCCTTGTTCATGCGCTCGATCACGTCGTCGGGCGTCTTCGCTGGCGCGAACACCGCGTACCAGGAGTCGACCTCGAAGTCCTTCAGGCCGGTGGCCTCCGCAACGGTGGGGACGTCGGGCAGGATCGGCGTGCGCTTCGCGGTGCTCACTGCGAGCGGGCGCAGCCGCCCGGCGCGCACCTGTCCCATCGCCGCCGGGATCGAGACGATGAGCAGCGGCACGTCGCCCGCCATCGTCGCCATCACCGCCGGACCGCCGCCGCGGTAGGGGATATGGACCATGTGCGCGCCTAGCTTGAGCTCGAGCAGCTCGCCCGCCATGTGGCTGGGCGACCCGACGCCGACCGAGGCATAGTCGAGCTTGCCCGGGTTGCCCTTCATGTAGGCAACCAGGTCCTTGAAAGTCCGGTACGGCGTGCCCGGGTTGACGGCGAAGAGCTGCGGCAGCGAGCAGATGGTCGATATCGGGCGGAAGTCGCGCTCGGTATCGAACGGCAGGTTCTTGTAGATCGCCGGGTTGATCGAGTGCGAGGACAGCGTGAAGAGCAGGGTGTGGCCGTCGGGCGTCGCCTTCGCCGCGATGCCGGTGCCGAGCGAGCCGCCGGCGCCGCCGCGGTTCTCGATCACGATCGGCTGCCCGAGCTGCTTCGACAGCGGCTCCTGCACGATGCGCGCGATGACGTCGGTCCCGCCGCCGGGCGGGTAGGGCACGACGAAGGTGATCGGCTTCGTCGGCCATGCGAAGGCCGTGCCGGCCACGAGCGCGAGCGCTACCGCGAGGAATAGTCCTGGTAAACCGAGGTTCGATGTCATTGCGTCCTTCCTGACTTGTCGTCCCCCTCCGGCTGCTATTGTAGTCGCATGGAGCAGATCCATCCCGGCGCTTCGGGCAGCGCGCAGCTCGTCGTCGGCGAGGAGCACACCGCGCCGCGTGTCGGAAGTGGAAAAGTTCACGTCCTCGCCACGCCGGTGATGATCAACCTGATCGAAGCGGCGGCGCTCGCGGCGATCGAGCATCTGCTCCCCGCGGGCCACCAGAGCCTCGGCACGCGGCTCGACGTGCGCCACATCGCCGCGACGCCAGTCGGCATGAAGATTTCTGCCTCGGCACGCGTGACGCGCGTGGAGGGGAGAACGGTCACCTTCGCGGTCGAAGCCCATGACGAAAAGGAGCTCATCGGCGACGGCACGCACGAGCGCGTGGTGGTGAACGTCGCGAAGTTCGACCAGCGCGTGCAGCGCAAGCTGGCCGGAGGTTAGGGATGAAAGAGTAGTACGACGAAGAACGCGGCCAGCCCGGCGGCTGGCCGCAGCCACCCGATCTCGCGCCACACGACGCGGTTGCGTCCCTGCGCGATCGCCACGAACGGAACGTGCGAGGTCACCGCGGCGAAGCGGGGCCAGTCCGGGTTGCTTCGTTTTCGAGAATCCATCGCCAGGGTTCCGACGGCGGCAAGGACCAGGAAGCCGCCGAAGAACACGAGCGACTTCATGTCGCCGCGCGCCAGGATGTGCGCCGCGGCCCACAGCATGATCCCCCACATGATCGGATGGCGCGTGATGCGGATCATGCCGCGCGCCGGATCAGTGCTCTGCAGGAGCTTGTCGGCGCCGACCATGGTGGGGTTGCGCCAGTAGCCGCAGGCGATGAGGATGAACGCGAGCGGCATTAGCACGTAGGTAATCTCTCGGAATCCACCCCAGAGCGGTTCCCGCGGGGTGGCGGCATAGGCCCAGATCATCCAGCCCAGCGTGACCAGCGCGACCAGCGAATAGAGGCCGCGGTACGGCCACTCGCCCAGAGCGTTGGCGAGCGCCGGGCGCAGCGGCGTGCTGGTGACGAAATGGGTGGCGAGGAAAGCGATCGTTGCCGCGACCAGCATCGTCATGGGTTTTGAAAAGGGGTCAGGACCCTTTTTTCGCTCCTTCGCGCAGCTACGTGCGAAAAAAGGGTCCTGACCCCTTTTCCGGTCATGCTAGCGCTTTGGCGACGATCTCGGCGACGTCCTTCGAAAGCTTGTCGGTGTCGGCGATGCGCTCCAGCTGCTTTTTCGCAAGAGATTTTCTTGTTTCATCAAAGCGTCGCCACCGGTCGAACGAGCGGGCCATGCGCGCCGCGATCTGCGGATTCAGCGCGTTGAGCGCGATGGTCTGGTCGGCGAGGAACGCGTAGCCGCCGCCGTCGGCGGCGTGGAAGCGCACGTGGTTCGCGGCGAAGCTGCGGATCAGCGCGTACACCCGGTTCGGCACCTTGAGGTCGAACGCGGGGTGCTTCAGCAGTTGCTTTACCGTGTGCAATGTCGTGGAAAGCCGAGAAGCGGCTTGCACCGCCAGCCACTTGTCGACCACCAGAGGCTCGTCCTTCCACTGTTCATAGAACGCGGCGAGCGCGGGCTCGCGCTCCGGGCAGTCGAGGTTCGCGAGCGTAGCGAGCGCAGCCATCGAATCGGTCATGTTGTCGGCCTGCTGGAACTGCTCGTAGGCGAGCTTCGACAGGCCGAGCTCCGCCAGGTACCCGAGGCACAGGTTGCGCAACGAGCGCCTGCCGATCGACTGCGCGTCGGGCGAGTAGGGGGTCCTCGAACGCAGGGCCTCGTACGCCCGGGACAGGTCCTCCTTCAAAGCCGCGGCGAGCGCCCGGCGCAAGGCGTTCCTGGACGCGTGCAGCCGGTCGGGGTCGACCACGTCCATCTGCTCGGCGAGAAAGGTCTCGGACGGGAGTGTCAGCGCCTCGGCGGCGAACGCCAGGTCCGGATCGCGCAGCAGGGTCCTCGCCGCCTCGACAAAGCTGTTCGGCGGCCGGCCGCTCTTCTCCAGGATGATGGCGGCGGCGAGGCGCTGGCCGGCCTCCCAGCGGTTGAAGGGATCGTCGTCCTGCGCCATGAGATGGAGCAGGTCGTCCTCGCCGTACGGATAGTCGAGGATCACCGGCGCGGAGAACTCGCGCAGCAGCGAGGGCACCGGCTTCGCTTTCACGGGGAACACGAATTTCTCCTCCCGCTGCTTCAGCGACAGGACCTGCTCGTGCTCGCCGATCTTCACCGCGAACGGGATATGGAACGGCGGGTTCATCGACTGCTTTACCGTGAGGGCGAATTTGCCGTCCTCATGGCTTCCTCTACAGCTCAAAACAGGCGTACCCGCCACGTCGTACCAGCGCTTGAACTGGGTGAGATCGATGCCCGAAGCGTCCTGCATCGCCTGCACGAAGTCGTCGCAGGTCACCGCCTGGCCGTCGTGGCGCTGGAAGTACAGGCGCATGCCGGCCTGGAATTTCTCCTCGCCGAGAAGCGTGTGCTGCATGCGCACCACCTCGGCGCCCTTCTCGTACACCGTCATGGTGTAGAAGTTGCGGATCTCCATGTACGACTGCGGCCGCACCGGGTGTTTCATCGGCCCGGCGTCCTCCGGAAACTGCGTCGCGCGCAGCGAGCGGACTTCCTGGATGCGGGTGACCGCGCGCGAATACGTGTCCGCGCCGTATTCCTGGTCGCGAAACACCGTCAGGCCTTCCTTGAGCGAAAGCTGGAACCAGTCGCGGCAGGTGACGCGGTTGCCGGTCCAGTTGTGGAAGTACTCGTGCGCCACCACGCGGTCTATGTTCAGGTAATCCACGTCGGTCGCGGTGTCGGCGCGCGCCAGCACGTAGCGCGTGTTGAAGATGTTGAGCCCCTTGTTCTCCATCGCGCCGGAATTGAAATCGCCCACCGCGACGATCTTGTATTCCTCGAGGTCCAGCTTCAGGCCGAAGCGCTTCTCGTCCCAGGCGATCGCGCGCTTGAGGCAGTCCATCGCCCAGCCCGCCTGGTCGAGGTTTCCCGGCTCGACGTAGATGGAGAGGTTGTCCTCGCGCAGCAGCTCGAGGTTGGCCGCGACCAGGGCGAACAGGTACGACGGCTTCGGAAAGGGATCTTCGAATCGAGCCCAGCCCTCGCCGGAGGCGACCCGGTTGCCGTTGGAGAGCAGGACCGGGTATTTCCCGGGGTCGGCGCGCACTGTGGTCGTATAGCGCGCCATCACGTCGGGCCGGTCGATGAACCAGGTGATGCGCCGGAATCCCTCCGCCTCGCATTGCGTCACGAAGCCGTGCTTCGTCGCGTAGAGGCCCTCGAGCTTGGTGTTCTTCTGCGGCACGATCCGCGAGACGGTTTCCAGGGTGAAGGAATCCGGCACCTCGGCAATCGTGAGCTTGTCTTCAGTCGCCTTGTAAGAAACGGACTTTCCGTTCAAGGCCATGGAAACCAGCTCGAGCTCGTCGCCGTCGAGCACGAGGGGGCCCGCGGCGTTGCGGCGAATCTCGAGCTTCGCGCGCACCAGCGCGTGGTCTTCGCGGATGTCGACGTCGAGGTCGACCGACTCGACGCGAAACGCCGGCGGCGCGTAATCCTTGAGGTGGATCGCCCTGGGCTGGGGCTCTTTCATCCCCCTATTCTAGGGGCGCGGCGGAGCTCCCGTCGCCGCTATAGTGCGCTGATTACAAAGAGAAATCTACGCGGCAGCGCGCGCGTGCCGGGTGCGTCTGCGCTGCTCGGTGCCGGCGCGCACGCGCGTCCCGGTCCGCTTGCGGGGTGCAGGCCGCCGCCAGTCGCCGAACACGTACCACAGCGCCCCGCCGACCAGCGCGACGGCGACGATGATGCCGCCGATCGCAGTCCTGGGGTGCTCGAGGGCGGCGCGATAGGCCATTGCCGCGCCTTTTCGGGCGGCTTCGCCCGCTACGGTCACGCCGTCGTGGACCTTTTCGGACATGCGGCCGAGCTTCTCGGGGACTTCGTACTGCTCGGAAAGATCAGCCAGGCGGCTGGAAACCTGCGCGAGTCTCATGCTTCCTCCAGTGTTGATTACGCCGAAGGATCAGCAATGCACGTGCCCGCCGTGTCTGGCCGTGGTGCACCGCCGCATGCGCGCGCCCTGAGGCGGTGCTCTTTCTGGCAGTGGGTCTTTGATTCCTAAGGCTAATTCCGATGGCATGCGACTTGCGAACTGAGAGCGATGCGTGTCCTCGTCGTCGATGAGTCGGCAGAGCAGGCGGAGATGCTGCGTGCAGCGCTGCTACTCGCCGGGTACGAAGTGACCGCATCGCTTTCCTCGCCGCTCGCGCTGTTGAAGACGATCGAGAAGCTGCAGCCGGACATCATCGTCATCGACACCGATTCGCCGAGCCGGGACGTGCTCGAGCACCTGGTGGTGATGAGCCAGCACACGCCGCGCCCGGTGGTGATGTTCGCGAGCGATCGCGAGCCGGAGACGATACGCGCCGCGACGCGCGCCGGCGTGTCCGCCTATGTGGTGGACGGCCTCGACAAGAACAGAATCAAGGTCATCGTCGACGCCGCCCTCGCGCGCTTCGAGGAAATGCAGAGCCTGCGCGCGCAGCTCGCCGAGGCGAACCAGAAACTCTCGGACCGCAAGCTGGTGGAGCGCGCGAAGGGACTGCTGATGAAGCGCCGCGGCCTCGACGAAGATGCGGCGTACGCGCTGCTCCGGAAGATGGCCATGGACCGCAAGCTCAAGCTCTCGGATATCGCGCAAAGACTCGTCGATGCCGCGGACCTATTGGGTGCATGAGATGGTGCGGCGCACGATCACGGTGCACCAAGCTTTTGGAAAACCTTTGAAAATCAAAGCCACGCGGTTGGCACAAGGCTTGCGAAGTAACTAGTCATGGGCTAGTCAAGGGCGCAACGACGCGCCCATAGTCAGGAGGCCAAGAAGCCGGCCTGACATCACGGACAAAGGCGTTCGGCAGAGCAGATCTGCCCAACGCCTTTTTTTTGTTGCCAAAAAGGGGAAGAGATGAAGAAGCGGCAGTTTCTGAAAGCAGCGGGGGCGACGAGCCTGATGAGCATGGTGCCGGACGCGGTGCGCAGCGGCGCGTGGGCGCAGGGGTCGGACGCGCCGGAGAAGAAGGAAGTGAAGATCGGCTTCATCCCGCTCACCGACTGCTCGTCGGTCGTGATGGCTTCGGTGATGGAGTTCGACAAGAAGTACGGCATCAAGATCGTGCCGTCCAAGGAAGCGTCCTGGGCGGCGGTGCGCGACAAGCTGGTGAACGGCGAGCTCGATGCCGCGCACGTGCTCTACGGCCTGATCTACGGCGTGCAGATGGGGCTCGGCGGGCCGAAGAAGGACATGAACATCCTGATGAACCTGAACCACAACGGCCAGGCGTTCACGCTCTCGCGCAAGCTCTACGACAAGGGCGTGAAGGATTGCGCTTCCTTGTCTGCCTTGATGAAAAAAGAAAAAGCGGAGTACACGTTCGCGCAGACCTTCCCGACCGGCACCCACGCGATGTGGATCTACTACTGGCTCGCGGCGCACGGCATCCACCCCTTCAACGACGCGAAGGCGATCACCGTGCCGCCGCCGCAGATGGTGGCCAACATGCGCGTGGGCAACATGGACGGCTACTGCGTCGGCGAGCCGTGGCCGTTCCGCGCCATCGTCGACAAGATCGGCTTCACCGCGAACACCACGCAGGACCTGTGGAAGGACCATCCCGAGAAGGTGCTCGGCTGCACCGCCGAGTTCACGCAGAAGCACCCGAACACGGCGCGCGCGATGACCGCCGCGATCATCGACGCCGGGCGCTGGATCGACGCCTCGCTCGTCAACCGGCAGAAGACCGCCGAGGTGGTGTCCGACAAATCCTATGTGAACACGGACAAGGAGGTGATCGTCGCGCGCATGCTCGGGCGCTACGACAACGGCATCGGAAGAGTGTGGGACGACAAGGACCACATGAAGTTCTACAACGACGGCTACGTCACCTTCCCGTTCCTCTCCGACGGCATGTGGTTCATGAGCCAGCACCGCCGCTGGGGCCTGCTCAAGGAGGACCCCGACTACCTCGAGGTGGCGAAGAAGGTGAACCGGATCGACATCTACCGGCAGGCTGCCGCGGCGACCAAGACGCCGCTGCCGAAGGACTCCTTCCGCACCGCCAAGCTGATGGACGGCGTGCTGTGGGACGGCAAGGACGCGAAGAAGTACGCCGGCACCTTCAAGATCAGGGTGGCCTGAGTGCCGGCCGTCGCTCTCAGAAAAATAGTTTTGCCGACCAGTCCGCCCCACCCGGGGGCGAGGCGGGAAATCCCGGTCCAGCCTGCCTACAAGCGGCCGCCGGCGCCGGAATGGCTCGTCACCGCGATCGCCTGGGTCGCGGGGATCGCGCTGTTCACCGCCGCCTGGGCGGCGGTGGCGAAGTTCGGCGGCCGCATTCCCGACCCGCTCACGGTGGGCGCGGCGGCGGCGAAGATCTTCGCCGATCCGTTCTACAGCAAGGGGCCGAACGACCAGGGCATCGGCTGGAACGTGCTCTCTTCGCTGAAGCGCGTCGGCATCGGCTTCGGCCTGGCCGCGCTGGTCGGCATTCCGCTCGGCTTCATGATCGGGCGCTGGCGCTTCCTGTCGGGGATGGCGGCGCCGATCATCGCGCTGCTGAAGCCGGTGTCGCCGCTCGCCTGGCTGCCGATCGGCCTGCTCGTGTTCAAGGCAGCCAACCCGGCGGCGATCTACGTGATCTTCATCTGCAGCCTGTGGCCGATGATCGTCAACACGGCGGTCGGCGTGCGCCAGATCCCGCAGGACTACCTGAACGTGGCGCGCGTGCTGAACCTCTCCGAGTGGAAGGTGTTCACGAAGATCCTGTTCCCCGCGGTGCTGCCGTACATGCTCACCGGCGTGCGCCTGTCGATCGGCGTCGCCTGGCTGGTGATCGTCGCCGCCGAGATGCTCACCGGCGGCGTCGGCATCGGCTTCTGGGTCTGGGACGAATGGAACAACCTCAAGGTCGAGCACATCATGATCGCGATCTTCACCATCGGCATCGTCGGTCTCCTGCTCGAGCAGGCGCTGATGCTGGCCGCCCGGCGGTTCAACTATGGATAAAAGGGGTCAGGACCCTTTTAGTGAAAAAGGGTCCTGACCCCTTTTCTATGGCCAACTATGGATAAATATCTGAGCATCGAAGCGGTAGCGATGTCATTCGGTGCCTCGCAGATCCTCACGGGCATCGACCTCGCCATCCGAAAGGGCGAGTTCGTGACCCTCATCGGCCACTCCGGCTGCGGCAAGAGCACGCTGCTCAACCTGGTCGCGGGCCTCCTCAAGCCCACCGCGGGCACGGTGGTGCTCGCCGGCAAGCACGTCGCCGGCCCCGGCCCGGACCGCGGCGTGGTGTTCCAGAACCACTCGCTGCTGCCGTGGCTGACGTGCTTCGGGAATGTCTATCT
>Ga0208185_1000779_pt1 | contig 11377 bp, 7 predicted proteins | sample EasRivMeERMLT700_FD_187532 | JGI IMG/M metagenome (GOLD analysis project Ga0208185, IMG submission 187532) | Soil microbial communities from meander-bound floodplain in the East River, Colorado, USA - East River MetaG ERMLT700 (SPAdes) (version 2) | ecosystem: Environmental > Terrestrial > Soil >... | reverse complement strand
CGGCGGGTACTTCCGTGATTCGCGGTGGAATGCCGAAGACCCTGTGCTTCTCAGGGTGCTTCCCGGCTCGGAGCAGCAGTACAGCGTGACCGCCGGCGGCCCGATCATCACGGACCGTTTCCACTTTTTCGCCAACTACGAGTACGACCGCGTGCCGAAGACGTCGATCGCCAACACGGCGTTTCCGGCGTTCAACATCACGCTGAAGGGCAACGAGTCGACCAAGCTCGCAGGCCTGCGGCTCGACTACCAGCTCTCCACGAAGAACCGGCTGATGGTCAAGGGCAACACGGGGCAGGTGCTGAGTCCGTTCTCGAACCTCGGCGCCGATCACCCGGCAGGCTCCGGCACCCTCGATGAGAAGACCAACAACCTCGTCCTGCAGCTGACGTCCGTGCTCGGAAACAACGTCCTCAATGAGATCAAGGGCGGGCCGTCGAGCTTCTGGTTCGACGAGAGCAACCTGACGACGTGGTCGAAGCACTGGCGCGCGTCCGAGGGGATCACCAACGGTCACCCGCGCATTCAGTTCAACGGCTTCAACGTGGCCGGCAACAACAACTGGCCGCGCCAGCAGATGCAGGACATCTGGTCCGTGCGTGACGACCTCACGCTGTCGGTCAACGCGCGCGGCCGCCATGACATGAAGCTCGGCGGCGAGGTGCTGTACGCCAAGATGGTCTCCAATAACTGCGCCCGCTGCATGGGGCAGATTGTGGCGCGCGGCGGGCCGCTCCCAGCCAACCTCGAATCGATTCTTCCCGATCCGTTCAACGCGGATACCTGGAAACTCGACATGCTGAACCCGATCGTTCAGCGCTACGTCGTCGGCATCGCCGACAAGTGGCCCGTTCGCCACAGCCACCCGAAGAACGCGTTGTGGTTGCAGGACGACTGGTCAATCACCAGCCGCCTGACGCTCAATCTCGGGTTGCGCTACGACCTGATCTGGAACGCGAACAACCAGGAGCAGGTCGCCCTGCCGTGGATGCTGCCGGACCGGCCCCAGGACACCAACAACATCCAGCCGCGGCTGGGACTCGCCTATCGACTGGGGGATCGGACGGTGTTGCGCGGCGGCGCCGGAAAGTACCATCCTGATGTCATCGGGAGCCAGTTCACCCACTCAACCCGAATCAACCAGCTGGTTTACGTCACCCTTCCGAACGACGGCCGGCCCGATTTCGCGAGCAACCCGTTCAATGGGCCGAAGCCGAACTACCAGCAGGCCCTGGCCTCGATGTGCGACGTGAACGGTGGCCGCGCTGGATGCCTCCGCCGCGACGCCGAAGAGCTCGCTCCACCGGCGGCGTACGGCCAGCACGCGATCAGCTGGCAGTCCTCGATTGGCGTGCAGCGTCAGCTCCGGTCGGACATGGCGATCGAAGTGGACTATGTTGACAATCGGGGGCGCCAGGAAAAGGTGCTTCATACCAACGCCAACCTGACGTACAACCCGGCCACGGGCGTGAATTACCCGTTCTCGGATTTCTCGAGGCGGGTGTTCCCCAATTGGGGGGCCGTCGGCTTCTACGCGTACACGGGTCGGTCCGACTACAACGGGCTGCAGACCGCGTTCACGAAGCGGCTGAGCAATAACTGGCAGTTCTCGGCTAACTACCTGCTGGCGCGGATCAGGAACGACGAGCCGTCGCAGCCGATCAGCGGGCAGGCGGAAGTGCCGTTCCCCGTCGCCCCGGATCTTGGCGCCGAGTACGGGTTGTCGGAGACCGATCAGCGGCATCGGGCGGTCTTCAACGGCATCTGGCAGGTCGGCAAGGGCTTCCAGTTGAGCGGCCTCTACTTCTTCGGATCGGGGCAGCGGCTGGGCACGACGTGCGGCGGTGACCGCCGCGACCAGCAGGGCGCGGGTCCGGCTGGCCGGCTGTGCGCGGATGGCTCGATCGTGGCGCGCAACAGCTTCGTGCAGGATCCGATTCACCGTATCGATACACGGTTCCAGCAGCGGATTCCGCTCGGTGGCCGCGCGTCGATCGACGGCATCCTCGAGGTGTTCAACCTGTTCGACCACTCCAACTTCGCGTCGTACACGACCGATAAGAGCAGCCCGCGCTACGGACTGCCCAACGCGAGCACCAACCTGTCGTACGCGCCGCGAACCGTGCAGCTCGGATTCCGGGCGACGTTCTAGCCAACACGAAGGGCACGAAACATCCAGGCCGGGTCCCTTTTGGACCCGGCCTTTTTTTGGCCGCGTCCGCGATAAGCGTCGGCTTATGCCAGTACACCCGCCGCCGGACGGATTGACGCACCTGGACGCCAGAAGTATCGTTTGCGTTCCCGAACGGGAAGTGCCGAGACGTAGAGAGAGAAGTCAGCGAGGGCCTCTGCTGTGCGTCTTGTCGCCCAGGAGCAGCCGGCGCTGGTGATTGACGAAGGCACGTTGATCGACGGCAAGGGAGGCGCGGGCAACGGGACGTCCAACAAGGCGCATCTGATCGTGAAGTACCGGGATGGACCTGCGAGATGAGAGTCGAAACCCTTGTTGCGGTCTTGGTGCTGTCGCCGCTGGCAGCCGGTGTCGTCATTGTCCAGGATCAAGGACGCCGGGCGGCACCCGCTGGCCCGTCAACCGAGTTGAAGCAGAGCGCATACATCAAAGCCTCGAATGCGGAGGCGTACGACCACTTCGCTTGCGGCGGCGGCAACCAGGGGCATAGCGGCGATTCCGTGGCAATTAGCGGAGACGGAAACACCATGGCGGTCGGGGCTCGTTATGAGCGCGGCGGCTCCAGGGGCATCAACGGCAACCAGAACGACAATTCGGCGTACGCCGCCGGCGCCGTGTATGTTTTTTCCCGCCAGGGTGACACCTGGGTGCAGCAGGCGTACGTCAAGGCATCGAACGCTGAGCAGGGGGACCACTTCGGATCCTCGGTGGCGTTGAGCCGCGACGGCAACACCCTGGTGGTTGCCGCCCAATGGGAAAGCAGCGCCGCCACTGGCATCAATGGAAACCAGTCCGACAACTCGATTCCGCAGGCAGGCGCCGTCTACGTGTTCACCCGCACGGGTAACATCTGGGCGCAGCAGGCCTACATCAAGGCGTCAAATACGGGCAGGCCCGCAATCGGGGACGAGCCGGGCGACGGAGACCAGTTCGGCTACTCGGTCGCCATCAATGACGATGGCGGCACGATCGCCGTGGGCGCGCACGTCGAAGACAGCTCGGCCCGGACGATCAACGGAAAACAAACCGACGACTCCGTGCCATCGTCGGGCGCCGTGTACATCTTCACCCTGACCGGCTCCACCTGGGCGCAGCAGGCGTATCTCAAGAGCTCCAACTCCGAGCAGGGCGACATGTTCGGGTTCTCGGTGGCGCTGAGTGCCGACGGAAACACGCTCGTCGCGAGTGCGTTCGATGAGCGTGGCTCCGGGCGAGGCGTCAACCCCGCGCACGACAACCTCGCCAACGGCGCGGGCGCGGTGTACGTCTTCACGCGCACCGGAGGTGCTTGGAACGAGCAGGCGTACCTGAAGGGATCGAAGAACGAGGGCACAGATCAGATGGGCTACTCGGTGGCCATCAGTGACGACGGCAACACGATAGCGGCGGGCGCAGGCGATGAAGATTGCCTGACGCCAGGTGTCAATCCTGCCGGCTGCGACGCCGATTCGCCCCCGCGCGGGTTCGCGAATATCTGGGTGGGTGCCGCGTACGTGTTCGTCCGCACCGGCAGCACGTGGACCGAACAGGCCTTCATCAAGGCCTCGAATCCACGGCCGTACAACTCATTCGGCGTCAAGCTCGCGTTGAGTGGGGACGGCACGACGCTCGCCGTCGCTGCCTATCTGCAGGACGACGCCGCCCCTGGCATCCACGGACCCCAGCTCCTGCCGTTCCTGATCGTCGATCATCTGGACCCCTGGAGAAACCGTGAGACGCAGGCCGAGGAATCCGGCGCCGCGTACCTGTACACCCGAAGCAGCGCCACCTGGACGCAGCGCGCCTACATCAAGAGCTCGAACAATGAATCGGGTGACGAGTTCGGCAGCGCGGTCGCGTTGAGCGGAGACGGCCGGACCATGGCAATCGGGGCCCACAACGAAGACGGCGGCTCCAGGGGCCTCAATGGCAATCAGTCAGACAACGAGGCCACCAATTCCGGCGCGGTCTACATCTTCACGAACTGACACGCGTTTCAGCCCCACGAACGAATTCATTGGAGACATCGCGTACATGGCGACAGATTTCATCGTGCACGATAAGGCCGACACGGTCGGCGTGGTTGTGGTCGAGGACGTGCAGCCGAACAAGGAGCTCACCGGCTGGATCATGGAAACCGATGAAACGGTCAGGCTCACCGCCCTCGACGCGGTGCCCCTCGGCCACAAGATCGCAATCAACGACATCAAGACGGGCGACACCGTTCTGAAATACGGTCATGACGTCGGCCGCGCCGTCGCTCCCGTCGGCAAGGGTCGCCACGTGCATGTTCACAATCTGAAGACGAAGAGGTGGTAACGGTGGGACGCCACGATTTTCACGCGTATCGCCGTGAGAACGGCCGGGTAGGGATTCGTAATCACGTCGTGATTCTGCCCCTTGACGATCTATCGAACGCGGCCTGCGAAGCCGTCGCGAACAATATCAAGGGGACGATGGCCCTTCCTCACGCCTACGGCCGGTTGCAGTTTGGCGAGGACCTCGAGCTTTTCTTCCGTACGCTCATCGGCATCGGCTCGAACCCGAACGTGGCCGCGTGCGTGGTCATCGGCATCGAGCCCGGGTGGACCGGCCGCATCGTCGACGGCATTGCGAAGACCGGCAAGCCCGTGGAGGGACTTGCGATCGAGGGTCACGGCGACATCAGCACGATCGCCTCCGCGTCGCGCAAGGCACGCGAGCTCGTGCAGTGGGCGTCGGAGCAGCAGCGCGAGCCGTGCTCGATTGAGCAGCTCTTTATCTCGACCAAGTGCGGCGAGAGCGACACCACATCGGGCCTCGCCTCGTGTCCGACTGTCGGCAACCTGATTGACAAGCTCGACCCGCTGGGCGTGACCACGTGCTTTGGTGAAACGTCAGAGCTCACCGGCGCCGAGATCGTCTGCGCGAGCCGCGCCGCCAGCCCGGAAGTCAGGGAGAGGTTTCTGCGCGTCTTCAATGACTATCAGGCAGTCATCGAGCGTCACAAGACGGACGATTTGTCGGAATCTCAGCCCACGAAAGGGAACATCAGCGGCGGGCTGACGACCATCGAGGAAAAGGCCTTCGGCAATCTGCAGAAGATCGGCCGGAAAGCAAAGTTTATCGACGTGCTGAAACCGGCCGAGGCCCCCGCCAAAGGTCCCGGGCTTTATTACATGGACACCTCGTCGGCGGCCGCGGAGTGCGTCACGCTGCAGGCGGCGGCAGGTTTCGTCGTGCACCTGTTTCCAACCGGGCAGGGCAACGTCATCGGCAATCCCATCGAGCCCGTGATCAAGCTCACCGCCAATCCAAAGACGGCGCGAACGATGTCCGAGCACATCGACCTCGACGTCTCCGGCATCCTGCGGCGTGAGATGACGCTCGATCAGGCAGGGGATCGGCTGATTGAGACGGTCATCCGGACGTGCAACGGCCGGCTCACGTGCGCCGAAGCTCTGGGTCATCGCGAGTTCGTCCTGACCAAGCTGTATCAAAGCGCATGAGGCGCGCCGCGGCGGCGAAGACAGCACCGCCAGAGGCGTGAACGGCAACCAGGCGGACAGTCGCCGACGCGGCCGGTCGAGTCAAGCAGCAATCGCGGCCTACAACGCGTTCCGCTTGACATCCTTCGCGGATCCCTCTATGAAAGGGCCGGACTTGGGGCTGTCCCGGATCCCGGATCTCCAATCCCGAATCCCGAACCCCGAATCCCGATGAAAGGGGAGCGATATGAGACGCTGGCACGTGACGATGGCGGTGGTGGTGGCGGTGCTCGGCAGCACGCTTGCTGTAACGATGACCGCGCAGCAGCAGAGGGCGGAATCGCGCGACATGGCCCTTGTCGGGTCAAACGATCTGCAGGCGCGGAGCGCGTACCAGCCTGTCATCCAGAAGCAGGGCGATCGGTGGATCGCGTACATCGGGCATCACGCGGGCTCCATGCCTAACCTGCTCACGGGCAAGCTCGAGGACAACGGCACGTCAATCGTCGACGTCACCAATCCCCGGCAGCCCAGATATGTCGCTCACATTCCGGGCGGTGGGGCAGGGCCGGGTCGCGCTGGGGAAGCGCCGGGTCCAGGTCAGGCGCAGATGGTGCGCACGTGCAGCGGCGCCGACCTGCCGAAGGCGGACAAGAGCAAGTTCTACCTGCTTCGTTCGCTCGGCACCACCGGCCACGAAGTCTGGGACGTGACGACTCCGGAAAAGCCGTCGCGCGTCACCCTCATCGTGAACAACCTGAAGGACACGCATAAGAGCTGGTGGGAATGCGAGACCGGCATCGCGTATCTGGTCGGCGGCGACCCGGCATGGCGGACGGCGCGCATGGCGAAGATTTACGACATGAGCGATCCGGCGCACCCGGTCTTCATCCGAGACTTCGGCCTGCCCGGACAACAGCCGGGCTCGACGGTGAATCCCGTGCCCACCGAGCTGCACGGGCCGATCTCGATCCCGAAGCTGAATCGCGTGTATTTCGGGTACGGCACCGGCCGCTACGGAGTCGTGCAGATCGTCGATCGCAAGAAGCTGCTCGAAGGGCCGAAGGAGCCGACTGACGCCAATCTTCGGTATCCGGTGGTCGGGCAGCTCGACCTGCCGATCGATGTCGGCGCGCATACCGTGTTTCCGCTGCTCCACATGACGCTGCCCGAGTTCGGCAAGCAGATCGTTCCGCAGGTGATCACGAATACCGCGGCGGGCACGCACGATCGCGGCGAGGGCTTCCCGCCGCCAACGACGCAGGGCATGCGCGACTTCATCGTCGCGATTGGCGAGACGACGGCGAACGAATGTACTGAGGCCAGGCAGTTCGTGCGGATGATCGACGCGACCTTCGAATCGAAGATGGTTGGCGTGTCGTCCTGGACCGTGCCGGAATCGAGCGGCAACTTCTGCACGAAGGGCGGCCGGTTCGGCGCGCACTCGACCAACGAGAACATGACGCCGATCTACTACGGGAAGGTGCTCTTCGTGGCGTATTTCAACGCCGGCTTACGCGCCCTTGATGTACGCGATCCATTCAACCCGAAGGAGATCGCCTACTTCATTCCTCCTATGAACACGAAGACGGACAAGCGCTGCGTGGGACGAGGCGCGGACGAACGCTGCAAGATCGCGATTCAGACCAATAACGTCGAAGTGGACGACCGCGGCTACATCTACATCGTCGATCGGGCGAACACCGGACTGCACATCCTCGAGCTCTCCGGCGCGGCGCGCCGCGTGGCGAATTTCCCGACCACCGCGACGAATTAGGCCGACACGCGGTTCTATAAGGTAGGGACGGGTCTTGAGACCCGTCCCGATCTTGTGGTCCCGAGTTCCACGCATCGTGTCGCAAGCCCTCGCGGCGGCGCTCGGTTATTCGCTGATCACCGCGCTCCTGTTTCGTAATCTCCTGCCTGTCCTCACGACCGATCTCTACTCCGATATAGGCGACCCCCTCCTGAACTGCGCGGTCCTCGCGTGGAACGCGACACACGTCCCCCTCACGGATGGGTGGTGGAACTTTCCCTCATTCGCGCCGCTCTCCGGCGTCACCGCCTTCACTGAACACCTGCTGGGCGCGTACCCGGTCGCGTCGCCGGTGATCTGGACAACCGGCAATCCCGTACTCGCCTATAACGTCGTGCTTCTTCTGTGCTTTCCCTTGAATGGCATCGCGACCTTCGCGCTGGTGCGCGAGCTGACGGGTTCGGCGATCGCGGCATTTGTTGCAGGACTGGCATTTGCCTTTGCGCCATTCCACGCGGAGCACCTTTCCCACGTCCAGACCCTGATGGCGTTCGGCATGCCGCTCGCGCTTTTCGGATTGCATCGATATCCGACGAGCGGGAAGCGGGCGGACCGTCGACTGGCTCGAAACGCAGGACGGCATGGAGCGCCTCCCAGATACTTCCAGCGGGAAACTGTACCGCTTGCCTCGATCGAGTACCGATCCCCGCCCGCCAATGCCGATGCCGCTACCCCGCGTTGGACGCGTCGCCTTCGCCATCCAATGACCCGTCGCAGGCGCGGCGGACCTCCATGCCTCCGTGTCTCCGTGGCTTTTCTCAGAGCCGAGAGGTCTTCACCGGCCTCGTCTGTGTTGCAGCTTTGAACATGTCCCCGTGCGAACGGCCCTCCGCGCACCGGCGGCGGCGTACTTGCGCAAGTTGAGCTGGCTCTATAAAATTTGAGGGTTTGGTCCGTTCATTTATCTGCAATCTCCTCTATAGGTTATGCGTGTGAGGCTTGAGGAGCAGGGATACGACACATGTCAGTGACCGCGCCCGTCGAACAGGAAACAGGCACCACCGCGACTGCCGAACGCATCGTCAACGATTTCTCCATTCAGATCGCCACTGTCAACGGATCGGGAAGCCAGACAGCCAATCTCGTGCTCCTGCGTTCCATCTTCCAGATGGGCATCCCCGTGTCCGGCAAGAACATGTTCCCGTCGAACATCGCCGGCCTTCCCACGTGGTACACGGTCCGGGCCAGCAGCAAGGGGTACGTCGCCCGAAAGAAGGAGATCGACGTCCTCGTGGCGATGAACGCCGAGACCGCCAAGGAGGACGTCCTGACGTTGACCCCTGGCGCGGCTGTGATCTATGACGAGCCGCTGAAGTTGAACGAACTGCGCACGGATCTCATCTTCTATCCGGTTCCCTTCGATAAGCTGATTTCCCCCGTGACGCACGACGCCAAGCTGCGCCGTCTCGTGCGCAACATGATTTACGACGGCGTCCTCTCGCGGCTGCTTTCGATCGACATGGTGCAGATGGAGAAGGCGCTGCGGAAGCAGATGGGGAAGAAGCTCAAGGCGATCGAGCTGAACATGAACGCGCTGAAGGCCGGCTTCGACTATGCCGAGGCCAGCCTCCCGAAGCGTGATCCCTTCGTCGTCGAGCCGATGGAAGGCCAGACGGAGAACATGATCCTGATCGAGGGAAATGCCGCTGCCGCCATCGGCTGCATGATGGCTGGCGTCACGTTCGTCGGGTGGTATCCGATCACCCCCTCCTCATCGCTCTGCGAGTCGCTGATCGACTATCTGAAGAAGTACCGGAAGGATCCGGAAACGGGCAAAGCGACCTACGCGGTCATCCAGGCGGAGGACGAGATTGCCGCGCTCGGCATGGTCATCGGCGCCGGCTGGATGGGCGCCCGCGCGATGACGTCCACGGCGGGGCCCGGATTGTCGCTCATGGCGGAGTTCACGGGCCTTGGGTACTACGCCGAGGTGCCCGCGGTCATCTTCGACGTTCAACGCGCGGGGCCGTCCACGGGTCTTCCGACGCGCACAGGCCAGCAGGACATCCTGTCGACCGCGGTGCTGTCGCACGGGGACACGAAGCATCCGATGCTGCTGCCCTCGTCGGTCACCGAGTGCTACACGATGGCAATGGAGGCCTTCGACCTTGCGGAGCGGCTCCAGACGCCCGTCTTCGTCATGTCGGATCTCGATCTCGGCATGAACACCTGGATGTCGAAGCCGTTCGACTACCCGACGAAGGGGTACGACCGGGGCAAGCGGCTCGATGCCGACAAACTCAAGGCGGTAGGTGAGTTTGCTCGGTATCGCGACGTGGATGGCGACGGTATCCCGTACCGTACGGTGCCGGGCGACGGCATGCCCCCCTTTTTCACCCGCGGCTCCGGCCACAACGAGAAGGCGCTATACAGCGAGCGCGCCGACGATTACACGAACAACCTCGATCGTCTGACGAAGAAGTTCGAGACGGCGCGGACGCTGGTTCCGAAGCCCGAGGTGCAGCTGTCGGGCCGTGGCGGGATCGGCATCATCGCCTACGGCACGTCGCACTGGGCGCTGATCGAGACGCGCGACCAGTTGAAGAACGAACAGAAGATTGACACGTCGTATTTCCGGCTTCGCGCGTTCCCGTTCACCAAAGAGCTCTTCGACTTCATCGATGCGCACGACCGCGTCTATGTCGTGGATCAGAACCGCGACGGGCAGATGTGGAGCCTGATCAAGCTGGAATGCAACCCGCAGCAGGTCGCCAAGCTGCGGAGTATCCGCCATTACTACGGGCTGCCGATCGACGGGCGGTCATTGACGACTGAATTGCTGAAACAGGAACAGGGATAACCACGAAGGCCACGACGATTTCAAAAACTCTTCGTGGTTGACATCCGGGAGAATTGCATGTCGACCGTCACTACGCCCCCGCCGTCGGGAAAAAAGCTGAACTACATCGGTCTCGAGTCGACCGCCTACCGCGGCGCCAAGACGACGCTGTGCGCCGGGTGCGGGCACAACGCCATCACCGAGCGCATCATCGACTCGTTTTTCGAGCTCGGCATCCAGCCGACCGACGTCATCAAACTGTCGGGCATCGGCTGCTCGAGCAAGAGCCCGGCGTATTTCCTCAACGCGGCCCACGGCTTCAATTCGGTGCACGGGCGGATGCCGTCACTCGCCACCGGCGCGGTTGTGGCGAATCGCAAGATGATCGCGATCGGCGTCAGCGGCGACGGCGACACGGGCGCCATCGGCATCGGGCAGTTCGTCCACCTGATGCGCCGAAACCTGCCGATTGTCTACATCATCGAGGACAACGGCTGCTACGGCCTGACGAAGGGGCAGTTCTCGCCGACCGCGGACCTCGGTTCCACGCTGAAGACCGGCGTCATCAACGAGTTGCCGCCGATTGATACTTGCGCGCTGGCCATCGAGCTTGGCGCGTCGTTCGTCGCGCGCTCGTTCTCGGGCGACCCGAAACAGCTGAAGGCGATCCTCAAGGCGGCTATCAGCCACCGCGGCACCAGCATGATCGACGTGTTGTCGCCGTGCGTCACCTTCAACGACCACGAGGGCTCGACCAAGAGCTACGCGTACGTCAAGGATCACGACGAGCCCCTGTCGGAGGTCGGTTTTGTCCCATATTTCGAGGACATCACGATCGAGTACGACCCGGGGACGACGACCACAGTGACGCTGCACAACGGGTCGAGGATCGTGTTGACCAAGCTGGCGGAGGATTACCACCCCACTGACAAGGGGAAGGCGCTGCAGATGCTGCACGAGACCGCGCGGCGCGGCGAATACGCCACCGGCATTCTGTACGTCGAGCCCAACAGGCAGGACTTCGTCGACATGCTTGGCCTCGTCGACGAGCCGCTCGCGTCCCTCGACCAGTCGAGGACGCGCCCGGGCAAGGCCGCGCTCGACGAGATCGTCGAGAGCTTCAGATAGATCGTTCGGGTCGTTCG
>Ga0208185_1000773_pt1 | contig 11436 bp, 12 predicted proteins | sample EasRivMeERMLT700_FD_187532 | JGI IMG/M metagenome (GOLD analysis project Ga0208185, IMG submission 187532) | Soil microbial communities from meander-bound floodplain in the East River, Colorado, USA - East River MetaG ERMLT700 (SPAdes) (version 2) | ecosystem: Environmental > Terrestrial > Soil... | reverse complement strand
AAGCGGTTGTACTTGAGTCCGCCCGCCGCCAGCTTCTCCAGCGTCGGCATGCGGATCGGCCCGCCAAAGGCGCTGCTGTGGCCGAAGCCGATGTCGTCGATCAGCACGATCACCACGTTCGGCGCGTTCGCCGGGGCCTTCACCTGGAAGCGCGCCGGCGCCTTCGCCTTGCGCGCGTCGAGTTCGGTGATCGGCTGATAAACCGGCTCCGCGATCGGCAGCACGGTCCGGTTCAGCGCCGCGCCCTTGGTCTGAGCCAGCGCCGGAACGGCACAGCACAGTGCCAGTATGGCGATTGCTGCTCGCTTCATTTCGGGTTCCCTTCCTTCACGAGTCGAAAGCCGATGTGCGACATCGGGTTGTATGGATCCGTGCCGCGCCGCGCGCTCGGGCGGTACGACAGGCAGTAGTCGACGTTGCACAGGAACGAGCCGCCGCGCGTGACGCGCTTGGGCGCGTGCATCGGCGATGAGCCGTCGTCGGGGTCGTAGCTCTGCGCCGGGCCTTTGGGGTTTTCAATCAGTTTCAGTTTTGACTGGTCGCGGAAATGATCGAAGCCGTACCAGTCGGCGACCCACTGCCAGGCGTTGCCGGTCATGTCGTGTAGTCCATAGCCATTGGGCGGGTACGTGCCCACCGGCGAGGTTCCAACCTTCGCCCTCATCACCGGAAAGCGACCCTGCTTCGTGTCCCAATAGTTCGCCAGTTGCTGACCCTCGGGCGCGAGGTCGTCGCCCCAGGCGTAGGTCGCCTGCTCGAGGCCGCCCCGCGCGGCAAACTCCCACTCCGCCTCGGTCGGCAGGCGCTTACCGATCCACTTCGCATACGCCTGCGCGTCTTCGTACGAGACCTGCACCACGGGGTGATCGTCCTTGCCCTCGATCGTGCTCCCGGGGCCCTGCGGGTGCTTCCAGTTCGCGCCGGGGACGTAGCGCCACCACTGCGACCAGTCCCCAAGTGAGACCGGGACGTCGGTGCCGACGAACACCATGGCCCCGGGCACCAGCACGGAGTCCGGCGGCTTGGGTGTGCCCGGGGGCGACTGCACCCGGAGCGTTTCCCAGGCGGGCTTCTTCTCGGCGGTGGTGACGTAGCCGGTGGCCTCGACGAACCTGCGGAACGCCGCGTTCGTCACGTGGTAGCGGTCCATCCAGAAGCCGTCGACTTTCACGCGATGCGCCGGGCGCTCGTTGTCCTGCGCGAGCTTGTGATCGCTGCCCATGAGGAACTGGCCGCCCGGAATCCACATCATCCCGTCACGTTCCACGATCTGCGGAGCCTTGCTGGAGGTACCAGCAAAGAAATATGCGATCGGCGCCGCTGCCAGGATTGAAATCACCACAGCTATCTTGAGTTTGCGTTTCATTGCCTGTCTCAGAAGAGAACCTTGATCGCATAGCCCGCCAGCTCCTCCACCGCGAACACCGTCAGCATCAGCGGCAGGAGAGGAATGGCCGTGACTGCGGCGAGCTTGGTCACATCCTTCAGTCCGAACGGCACGAAGCGCATTTCCTGGACGAAGCTGTAGCTGTTGCCGAGGTCGGCCAGCGACTGGATGTCGGCGCTTCCGAGGAGCGCCTCGTCCTTCGGGGCATCGCCATGCACCCACTTGTCCTCGAACTCCTGGGTGTAGCGGCTCGCCAGCCTGCCGAACTCGCCCATGCCTTGTCGCCTCGCACGCACCAGGTGCGGCGTGAACACGGTCAACGGGATGAAGACGACGACGACGAAGAAGGCGATGAAGGCCCCGATCTCCACCTTGAAGTCCGTCAGGTTCTGTCCGGCATAGAAGATCTGGCTGGCGAGCAATCCGGCCAGCACGGCGCCTTGGGCGAAAAGAATCGGCGCGAAGGCGTTGGTGCTTCTACCGAGAAAACTGAGCCCGGCGGTCTTGTCCGGGTGGATGGGCACCAGGCGCAGGTTCAGCCGCGAGACCCGCCAGAGAAATGAGAACCAGAGGAAAAAGCGCAGATACCAGCGCAGCAGGATGAACTGGAAGACCGGCAGGCTGATGAAGAAGTACCAGTATCCGCCCGGCGTGGGATGCATCCCCTCGCTATCCGGGGTCGCGTACCAGCTCGCCGTCTCGAGCGCGATCTGGTTGCGCCAGACCCAGAGGCCCAGCGTGTAGATCACGACTATGAGCGTCACCTCCCCAATCACGGAGTTACGCATGCGCAAGGTGGATTCGATCGCCCGGTGGAATTTCGGCAGGTCTTCGGGCACGACGATGCGCCGCTCCACGAACTGCATCACGACCGGACGGATGCGGAGATGGACGACCAGCTCGGCCGCGATCAGGATCGGCAGCGCGATCAGGAAACGTGCGTGCGCCTCGATGTCGTAGAGGAACGGAATCCCGGCCGTGTCGTCGTACAGACTGCCGGAAAGGGCCGACAGCAGCAGCAACGGCAACCATGCGACGCCCGTAATGATCAGCACCCGCCGCCAAAGCAGCTCCAGCGCGTCTCCGGTCAAGTGCGATCGGCGGAACAGCTGGAAGAGCGGACCCCCGAGCACCAGCGAGAAGTCCGGGTGGTCCTGCAGGATCGCGGGCTTGGTCACGAGCTGGTCTTCATGGGCTTACCCTCCTGTCCGATTGTTCAGCGCTACCCGGCGCTTGCCCATTGGACCTTGGTCGTATCCGACCTGGACCTCCCTATCTGCCGAACTGCGTCATGTTGACCGCGCGTGGAATCGGGTGCTTCTCCAGCGTCCTCATGTACGCGAGAAGCTCGTTCGACCGCTTCCAACCCTCGATGCGGTGCTCGATCAGATCCGGCGAGCTGCAAGAGCCGCCGAAGTCGACCCATTGCGAGTTCCCCAGTAGGCGGACAACGCCTTTGCCGGCGTCGGGACGCAGCCCGGCGCCGCGGTTGTCGCCGAGCTTGGCCGGGACGGAGGTCGCGCAGCGCGTCGAGTACCACGGGTAGGCCCAGCACAGCGACTCCGGCAGCCCCGCCGGGAAATTGGTGTCAACATACCTCCAACCGAAGCCGCCCGTGAGATGTTTCGGGGACAAGTGGCACTTGCCGAAGAATCGCAGCGTGACCGCGCTCGGGTCGGGCCCGGCCGTGTCCGCTCCCGCTGCGAGGCGCGATTGCGCCGCGGCGGGCGCGACAGCCCACAGCGCGGCCATCAACACGCTTGCTCCCGCAGTCATGGACTTTCTCACTCGATGCGGGCGAGAAGCTCGTTCACTCGCTCTGCCACGGCGGGCGATTCGAGCACGCCCATGTGGGTCTCGTGGAAGCCCTCGACCTGCGCCGCGTAGTACATGCTCTTCTCCTTAGTCAGATTTGCGAGGATTGAAAGGAGGGATAAATCGGCGCCCGGCGAGAATTGCGTCCACCGCCGGCAACAGGTCGGTGGCGATTGCCCGCTTGAGAACGATCCCGTCCGCACCCGCTGCCACCGCCGAGCGCAGGACGCTCGGTTCGTCGTGGACGCTGAGCAGGAGCACCTTCGCTCCTGGAGCCCTTGCACGCAGTTCCTGCATCAGGACCACGACGTCGCCTGCACCGAGGGAAAGGTCCACAACCACCACGGCTGGCCGCAACAGCCCGGCCCCCTCGATCAGCGAGGTTTCGTCCGCCACCAGAAAGACGCTGTTGAATGACGTTTTGAGCAGGCCGCGGATGCCTTCGCTCAGAGCGTGATGGCGGTCCGCCAGCAAAACGCAGCCCGAGAGAGCAGCGGTGTTCAGTTTTCATTTCCCAGCGGGCGCAGCGACGGGAGTCAGAGTCGTCGCAACGTCCGATGTAGCCGTTGCCCCGGCGGCAAAAGGCGGGGCTGCAACAGCAGGTGCTGGCTGGTCTTTGGCGGGCATGACCGCAGCCGCTGGTGCCACGGCGGGCGTTGCTACCGCCTCAGCCACAGGCGTAGCAGTGGGCGACGCTACCGGCAAAGCAGCGGGTGCCGCCACGGCGGGTGTCGCTACCGGCACAGCAGGTGTAGCAGCGGGTGCCGCCACGGCGGGCGTCGCTACCGGCGCAGCGGCGGGTGCCGCCACAACGGGTGTTGCCACCGACTCAGCTGCAGGTGCAGCGGTGGGTGTCGCTACCGGCACAGCAGGTGTAGCAGCGGGTGCTGCAACAGCGGGTGTTGCTATCGACTCGGCTGCAGGTGGTGTAGCAGCAGCCGGCGACGGCGCAAGTGCTTGAGATCGGACATCAGATGCAGTCACTAGTAGAGTCACAATCGACGTTGCCACGAGGAATCGGTATTGAGGTTTCATGAGTTCTTCCTCCTTAGTCTGTGTAAGCGCGTTGCCCGGCACTCACCCTCGTCCGCGCACTGCGGGGGTGAGCTGAAGGGTGACGCATGGGCTGGCGCCTGCCACCTCGTAAGATTTCGAGGGGGGCGGTCGGAAACTACTAGGAAACTACTAGGACAACCGCCGCGTCAGGGTTCGACGATGCCGTGCTTGATGGCGAAGTGAATCAGATCGCTGCTGGTCTTGGCGCCCAGCGTTTCCATCATCCGGTATTTGTGGAACTCCACCGTGCGCTGCGAGATACCGAGCTTCTGAGCCATCTGCTTGGCCGAGAGCCCCTCGGCCAGCAGACGCAGGATTTCCCGCTGGCGCAGCGTGAGCGATCCCGCCTGATCGACCACCTGCGCCTGGCCACGCCGCATCGCATCCAGCACCTCACCGGCCAGAATCGGCGTGATGAATATGCGGCCCTCAAGCGCAGCCCGCACCGCCATGATCAGTTCTTCTGGCGCCGAGTGTTTCAGGACGAAGCCGTACGCACCCGCTGCCAGAGCCCTGCGGGCGTAGATGACGTCCCGGTGCATCGTCAGAAAAATCATCCGCACGCCTGGATCGATTTTCTTCAACTCCTCCAGGGCCTCGATCCCGCTCAGGTTGGGCATCGTGATGTCCGACACGATGACATCAGGCCGTAGCGTCTTCGTGGCGGCGATCAGTGCATGCCCGTCCTCCACGACGCCGACGAGGTCGAATTCGGTGGTCAGGACTCTCTTCAGCCCTTCTGCGACGAGGCGGTGGTCGTCGGCGAGCAGCACCCGGGCACGGCTCATTTCGAAACCGCCGACAAGGGGATCCATGCGAGCACGGTCGTGCCATGCCCTTGAGCGCTGTCGATATCGACCTGGCCCTTGAGCAGGCTCACCCGCTCCCTGATGCTTGCAAGTCCCAGGCTCGGCCGTTCGGCGTGTCTGCCGGGATCGAAACCGGTGCCATTGTCGCTCACCGCAAGCTGCAGTCCGCCGTCCATCGGCGAAACGGAAACTTCGACGGAGCTCGCCCCGGCATGTCGGACGACGTTGCGCAGTGCCTCCTGCGCGACACGGAACAGGCATAGCGCCGTATCCTGAGGCAGTTTCCGGGGGATCTCGCTCGCGTTGAATTGCACAGTAACGGCTCCGGAAAGGGTAACGCGGTCGCACTCGGCTTTCAGTGCCTCGACCAGGCCCAGATCCTCGATTACCGAAGGGTGCAACCGATACGAGAGCGCGTGAACATCCTCGCTCAGTTTGATCAATCCGTCACGGATCGAACGGGTTGCCCGATCGGCGGACACCGGGTCCGGGCCTTCCACCCAGGTCGCCTCGATGGCGAGCGCCGCCAGCCGCTGTGTCACGTCATCATGCAGCTCACGCGCGACTCTGCGCCGCTCGTTCTCATGCACCATCAGCAATCTTCCGCCCAACGACGCAGCCTCGCGTTCGGCGCGATGACGCCGGATTCGCTGCCAGAAAAGCCCCGCGATCAGCGCACTCTGCAGCAGCACAATAGTGACGCCGGCCGCCAGGTACGCTCTGTACTGCTCCCAGACCGTTGGTTCACGGAATCGAACCTGACTGCCGGATGGCAGACTGGCGTCGCTGATCCCCCAGCGCTGCAGCTCCTTCCAGTTGTAAACCGGAGTTCCCGGCCCCAGTGGCGGCGTCTTGATGGCGCCCGGCGACTCGCCGTGCAGCACACGGACCGCAACTCTGGCGGCGCTGCGACCCAGTTCCTGATCCGAGACGAGCCGGCCACCCACGACACCCCGATCGACACTGGAGGCATAGACTCCGAATACAGGTGCATTTGCTGCAGCGTGAATGTCCTGCAAGCCGCGTGTGGGGGTGCGCGGAAGCCCCGCGGCATCCACCAAGAGCACCGCGTACAGGATTGCCGATCGCGGCGGCAACTCGGCGACGCGCTGCTTCATCTCCTCGAAGGTCAGTTGATCGAACCAGGTGAATTCGATGCGGTTCATGAACGGTCGGAACTCGCGGCGCAACTCCTCTTGCCAGAATTTCTCCAGCGGAGAGGCGCCGATGACCACGGCCACGTGGGCTGTCTCCGGCAGCACATCGAGCATGTTCTGGACGAACCCGGGCACGTCGAGGCGGCTCGCAACAACTGTGTCCTTGTCGGTCAGCACGTATTTCCCAAGGGTTCGATCGTCCACGGCCACATGCAGCGTCGGAGTGTCCGGGAAGAGGCGTTGCCGCTGGCGCTGCGTAAAAGTCGAGGCGAGGCCGCCGATTGGCACGACCAGATCCGGCTTGCGACCCACCAAGAGTGCCCGCAGATAGTCGACAACGGGCGCGTCTTCCAGCGAGATCCCGGCTCCGGTGGTCACGAGTGAAACCTCGACCAGGTCCATGGGCTCCCCGAGTCTCTGGGTCAATTCATCCCGGAAGGCCGGTGGAAGGTCGCTGTAGGGAACGAAGTCCTGACCGTAAGAATGCAGCACCAGCACCCGCTTCGGCGCGGTAGCCGGTGCCGCCAGCACGTCTACGCTTGCCAGCAACAGCAATCCCAAAACGGCCCACTGCAGGCGCGAGCATCGTTGCAGGACATTCACAGGCATATCACGGCGCGAGATCGCGGCCGAAGGAGTGGATGATCAGGACGCGCTTGGGCTCGGCGGCCTCGGCGAGCGGCGCAGCAAGCGCCAGCGCCGCGAAGGCGGCTGCGGCAAGGGCGGTGAGTCTCCTCATTGCAGGGCCACAATAGCAGGGGGAATCATGCACGGTATTGGACTTTGGTCCCACATCGCCACAGGCGGGGCTGCGCTACCGTAGGGCGATGCGCCTGATCGCTTTGTCGCTCGCTGCGATCCTGGGAGGGTGCGCGGGTTTGCCGACCGACATCGAACGTCCCCATTCGAAAGCGATCACCGATACCGGCGGCACGCGCCTCGGCCGCGCCCTGGCGCCGCTCCTCGCGGCCAACCGCGGCAAGAGCGGCATCCATGCGCTCGACAATGCCCGCGACGCGTTCGCCGCGCGCGTCGTGCTGGCGCGCGCGGCCGAGCGAAGCCTCGACGTTCAGTACTACATCTGGCGCGACGATACGACCGGCAACCTGCTCTGCAAGGAGCTGTGGGACGCAGCCGAGCGCGGCGTGCGCGTGCGCCTGCTGCTGGACGACAACAATACGCGCGGGCTCGACGACGACCTGATCGCGCTCGACGCGCATCCGCACATCGAGGTGCGGCTTTTCAACCCGTACGCGAGCCGCGGCGCGCGCCTCGGCGAGCTCATCACGGACTTCGGGCGCCTGAACCGGCGCATGCACAACAAGTCGTTCACCGCGGACAACCAGGCGGCGATCGTCGGAGGGCGCAACGTCGGCGACGAGTACTTCGGCGCCGAGACCCCCGTGGCGTTCAACGACCTGGACGTCGTCGCCGTGGGTGCGGTGGTACCGGAGGTCTCGAAAGCGTTCGATGCCTACTGGAACAGCGAGTCCGCCTACCCGGCAGCGAGCCTGATCCGCGAAACCCCCATGAGCGCGGCCCAAGTGCGCGAAGCATGGACGAAGCTGCATGCGGACCCGGCGGCGGCGAAGTATGTCGATGCGGTGCGAGAGACACCGCTGGTGCGCCAGCTCCTGGCGCAGAACCTCCCTCTCGAATGGGCGCCGGCGCGAGTGATCCAGGACGATCCTTCCAAGGTGCTCAATCCCCCGGAGCGCACCGAGCTGCACATGCTGCCGCTACTCGAGGCCACGCTGGGCAAGCCGATGCGCGAGCTGGACCTGGTCTCGCCCTACTTCGTGCCAACGAAGGAAGGCACCGCGGCGCTGCGCGAGATGGCCAGCCGCGGGGTGAAGGTGCGCGTCCTGACCAACTCGCTCGCCGCCACCGACGTCGCGCCGGTGCACGCCGGCTATGCGAAGTACCGCGAAGCACTGCTACGCGGCGGGGTGCGGCTCTACGAATTAAAACCCACCGCAACAGAAAAGAGCGAGCGCAGCGGCGTTGGCGGCAGCTCCGACGCCAGCCTGCACGCCAAGACCTTCGCCGTCGACCGCAGCCGCATCTTCGTCGGCTCGTTCAACTTCGACCCGCGCTCGGCGCGGCTCAATACCGAGATGGGCGTGGTGGTAGAGAGCGGCAAGCTTGCGGCGCAGCTGTCGGGCGCGCTGGACAGCTTGCTGCCTCGCGATGCCTACGAAGTTCTGCTCGTTGAAGAAAAACTTCAGTGGGTCGACAACGGGACTCGACATACGTCCGAACCGGGCGCAGGATTGCTGCGCCGGCTGTGGATCGGCTTTCTTTCCCTACTCCCGATAGAATGGCTCCTATGAAAACTCTGCTGATCCCTGTCGGCATCGCATTGGTGAGCGCCGCGGCCGCAGCGCACGCACAAGGCGAAATTCCCGTGCATCCTGCGTTGACCGACAAGTTCTATATCGGCGCGGGCATCTTCTTTCCCAAGACCGCGACCGAGGCCCAGCTCACGTCGCGCAATGGCGTCGGCGCCTCGGTCGAATTCGAGGACACGCTCGGCCTGCGCGCGGCAAAGGAGGTCCCCGCCCTGTTCGGCCGCTGGAGGTTCAGCGAGCGCTGGCGCCTCGAGGCGGAGTATTTCCAGCTCAATCGCAGCGGCGAGCGGGTGATCGACCGCAACATCCAGTGGGGAGAGAACGTCTACCCGGTCAACGCGAACGTGCAATCGAAGTTCGACTTCTCGGACCTGCGCGTCTCCGCCGGGTACTCGTTCTTCAAGCGGCCCGACAAAGAGATCGGCGTCGGGCTGGGCCTGCACGTAGCCGCGTACGACGTCAGCCTCAGCGCCAACGCGGTCGGCGAGGAGCAGCAGGACGTGACCGCGCCGCTGCCGGTGCTCAGCTTCTACGCCCAGTTCGCGCTGACTGAGCGCTGGGCGCTGAGCGCGCGCATCGACCGCTTCTCCCTCTCCTATGAGAACTACGACGGCAGCCTGAGCGCGCTCGGCATCGACGTGATGTACCAGCCGTTCCGTCACGTCGGCTTCGGCTTCGGCTACCGCAGTCTCTTCATCGACCTGGAAGCGGAAAAGTCCGGGCGCACCCTGAAGGTCGAGCAGTCGTTCCAGGGGCCGCTCGTCTTCATGAACGTGAGCTTCTGAGCGGCTGGCGTTACGTGGGCGGCTTCGGCCGCCGCGCAAGCCCGTCGCGAAAGCCTTGCTCGTATTGCGCGCGGCCGAAATCCGGTCCGCAGCTCTTCGCGTAGCGCTCGAGCTCCTCCTTCGCGTCCGCCATGCCGTCGTCCAGGCCGAGCCGGTACCACTGGACGCCATGGCATTCGCCGCCGCCGGGCGCGCCGGCGCAACCCGACACCGCGAGGAGCAGAGCGCAGGGGATCAAGACGGTGCGAAGAAGCATGTAAGCGTCTCCTTTTCCTCGGCCTTGCGTTATTCCGGCACCCCGTTGCTCCAGCTCGCCGGGTCGGCGCCCATCTTCTCGCCGAGGTCGGCGAGCGCGTTCATGACCTCCTTCTTGAACGTGCCCGGTACCGACGGCACCCAATCCTCGGGCACCGCCATGATGCGCAGCTCCACCTCGACGCGGTACTTGATGCGCATCAGCTCGACGTGCGCCTCGAGGTGGCGCATGGCGCTCACCGTCGCGTTCTGCGTCGCCATGATGGTGGTGCGCGACATGATGTCGGGCCAGCGCGAGCGCGTCACCTGCGGCGGGAAGCGGAACTGGTTGTTGAAGATCACCCAATAGCGCAGACGCGGCAGCGGCGCGCGGCCGTGCTTCGCGCGCCACTGCGCGACCATGCCTTGCTCGTCGTCGACGCGCGCGCCGTACAGGATGTTGCCGGTGATCGCGCCGTCGACGTAGAGATGCGAGCCGATCTCGCGCGCCGGGAACACCGCCGGGATGCCGGCGCTCGCCAGCAGGATGCGATGCACGTGCCCCGGGTCGCCGGCGGCGAGCGCCGCCTTCGCTTCCGCCAGCAAGTCCCATGCGTGCATCTCGCCGAGGTCCACGTTGGTGGTGTTCACGAGCAGCAGGCGCCCGCTCGCCTCCTGTGCGGCGAGGCGCTCGAGCATGCCGCGGTCGAGCGCGGTTCGCAGCTCGCGCTCGAGGCCGGGAAGGGTATAGAGCGACGGGTTGCTCGGCCAGAAGAACAGCAGACCGCGCGACACCGCGATGTCGGGCGCCGGCTCGCGGTACAGCCGCACGATGCGCTCGATCGCCTCGTCGTCGCCGATGAAGGCGAAGGGCGCGATCAGCGCGCCAGTGCTGACGCCGGTGACCCCGTCGAACTGCGGCCGCGCCATGTCGCCCTTTACGCGCCCCCAGCCCTTCAGCACGCCCGCGCCGAACGCGCCCCAGTCGCCGCCGCCGGAGATGATCAGCAGGTCCATCGTCGCCCGCGGCGAGCGCGCTCTGGCCTCCGCGCGCGCGAGCAGCCCTGCGATGACGCGCTTGGACTCCTCCTGGCGCGCAGCGTTCTCGGCCCGGCGATCGGCGAAGAGATCCTCCGGCTTGCGCGCCTGCCTCTCGGGCGCGCCGGCGCAGCCGCACAGCGCGGCGGCGAGGAGGACGGCAACGGTCAGCTTCATGGCGAGTTCACCTTCTCAATGTCGGGCAGCAGCCATGCGCGCCGATGACCGTCGCCTGGCGGCGTTTCCGGAGGCTCATCTCACCGGAGTCTCCGCCAGCAGCGCCCGGGCTCCTATTGGACCATGGTCCCATGTCCCTACCGCCAGGCACTGCCGGCCTGAATGTAGATCGCGGTGTCCTCGGGCCCCTTGGCGAGGTCGATGCCCATGTAGATCCCGAGCCGTCGCGCCACGAGGTAGCGGAAGCCCGCGCCCCAGGCGCTCACAGAGTCCGCGTCATCGAAGCTCACGGTCGATCCCCAGGCACGCCCGCTGCCGACAAAGCCGATGAGCGCCCAGCGCGGCGTAGCGTTCCAGCGCAGTTCGACCTCGACGACGGCGACGTCCTCGTCCTGGTAGCGCACCGCAGGGATGCCGCGCATCTCGATGTACGGCAGCTGGTAGAACGGCACGTCGCCGCGTGCGGCGCGCGTGTCGACGCGACCGCCGAGCACGAAGTCCTTCGACAGCGGCACGTAGCCAAACGCCTGGGCGCGGTACGTCTCGTACTTGCTGTCGCTGCCGAAGTCCGGCGAATAGAGCATCGCCTCTAAGTAGCCCTTCCAGCCGCGCGAAGCCGTGAAGAAG
>Ga0208185_1000767_pt1 | contig 11515 bp, 8 predicted proteins | sample EasRivMeERMLT700_FD_187532 | JGI IMG/M metagenome (GOLD analysis project Ga0208185, IMG submission 187532) | Soil microbial communities from meander-bound floodplain in the East River, Colorado, USA - East River MetaG ERMLT700 (SPAdes) (version 2) | ecosystem: Environmental > Terrestrial > Soil >... | reverse complement strand
CCCGTTGATGGAGTCGTGAAGGGAACGAAGCGGCCTCCGCGGGGAACCATCGTAGCCGACGAGGTCTCACCTGGCGGGGCGCTCTCCGCTTCAATGGTGATCTCGTCCAGACCGTGCCGCGTGAGAATGCTCGCATATGTTTCGAAGCGCGCCGGATCGTCAGTGATCTGGATGCCTCCGTCGCGAACGGTGATGCCCTCCAATCGACATCCCCTGATCGGAGACAGCTCGTCGCCGCTAACGCGATTCAGGAATGTGCGAACGAGATCGACACAGGCCGCCTGGACGGCGTTGCCGAGCGCGCCCGTCAGGCCGGATCCACCTTGCTGCGGCGCCATCGGCATGGTGCTGTCACCCAGACCGAGCTGCACGCGCTCGATGGGCACGCCAAGACAATCAGCGGCGAGCATGGTCATCACGGTGTAGGTTCCGGTCCCGATATCGGTCGCGGCGCTGCGGATGAAGACCGTGCCATCTCGCCGTATCGATGCGATGGCTTTGCATGGGGGCTGATACGCGAACAGTGCCGCTCGTGCCATGCCGTATCCGACGAGCTGTCCGCCGTTCCGCATGGACCGGGGCTTTGGATTGCGTGCCGACCAGCCGAAGCGCTCGGCGCCCTGTCGATAGCAGTCGAGCAGCGCATTGCTCGACCATGGCAGGCCACTCTCCGGATGCACGTGCGCGTGGTTCTTCACCCGCAGCTCGATCGGGTCGATCCCCACGGCATAGGAGAGCTCGTCGATGGCCGACTCCAGCGCGAATGAGCCCTCGGCTTCCCCAGGTGCACGCATCCAGCCTGGTGTCGGAATGCTCTGGCGAACCTGAGTCGCTCGCGTGGATAAATTGGGGCACGCGTATGCGTCGATGGTCCCAGTCGTGATCAGATTGATCATCTCGTCCGACATGCCGATCGACGATGTCGAGACATGTTCAATGGCGGTGAGCTGTCCGTCTCGGCTCGCCCCGAGCGACAGCTGCTGAATGCTGTTGGGCCGATGGCCGACCGAGGTGAACATCTGGGCGCGTGTCAGCACGAGCTTCACCGGGCGCTTCGTGACCCGCGCGGCAAGGGCCGCGAGCGGCACATGCGGCCAGACGCGCAGCCCTGCGCCGAACGCGCCGCCCACGAACGGCGCCAGTACGCGGACGCCGCCGGAATCGACACCGAACGCGACCGCCAGCGTGTTGCTCACATTCTGCGTCCACTGGCTAGTGTCGTGGACCGTCAGCCGATCGCCGTCCCAGGCCGCAACGGTGGCAAACAGGCCGATCGGATTGTTCGTGTTCTCGGCAGTGGTGTAGGTCGCATTGGCCTGCACGTCGGCTGCCGCAAGGGCGCGAGGCACGTCTCCGCGCACGTGATCGGGCGTCCATGGATGGGACACCCGAGAGGCTCGGGGGTCGTCGTAGGCGAGGACCGGCGTGTCGGGCTGGTAGGTGACTTCGATCAACGCGGCCGCCGCCTGCGCCTGCTCCCTCGTCTCAGCGACGACCATCGCCACGTGCTGGCCGTAATGCAGAACGACATCGCTTTGGAGTGGTGGCAGCGGCGATGGACGACCAAGCGCGGTGGTCGGCCCCCGCGCCAGCGCTGGCGCATTGACGTGCGTGATCACGGCCAGCACCCCAGGCGCTCGCTCGGCGGCGTCCACCGCGATGTGACGGATTCGTCCGCTCGTCACTGTGCTCTGCACCAGAACAGCATGGGCCAGGCCGGGAAGGGTGACGTCGGTCGGGTACGGGGCGGCACCCATCACCTTGAGGCGCCCGTCGACACGATCTCGCGCGGTACCGACTACTTCAGCAATAGTGGCTGCACTCACAGCTTCGCTCCTCTCGCGGCGGCAAACGCGCGCACGATGGTGCGTTTCGCCAACTCGATCTTGAAGTGGTTGTGCTCGCGCGCACTGGCTCCGGCCAAGGCGACCTCGGCTGCGTCGCGAAACGTTTCGTCACTCGCCTTGCGGCCCGTCAGGCTCCGCTCGGCCTCGATCGCGCGCCATGGCTTGGTCGCGATCCCGCCCAATGCCAACCGCGCTGCTCGGATGGTGTCGCCATCGAGATCGAGGACGACGGCCGCTGACGCTAGCGCGAACTCGTAGCTCGCCCGGTCCCTCACCTTGAGATAGTGCGAGCGCCGTGCCGCCGGCAGGTTTGCAATGACGACATGGGTGATGAGTTCGCCGTGCTCCAGCGCGACTTCGAGGTGCGGCGTGTCGCCGGGGGAACGGTGGAGCTCGCCAAACGGAATCGAACGCGTGGTGCCATCGGACCGCAGCGTGCGAACGTCTGCATCGAGGACGGCCAGCGCCACGCACATGTCGGATGGATGCGTGGCAATACAGTGTTCACTGACGCCCAGCACCGCGTGTCCACGGTTGTAGCCTTCCAGCGCATCACAGCCGGAGCCCGGCTGCCTGCGGTTGCATGATGAGTGAACATCTCTGAAATAGGGGCATCGCGTCCGCTGCAGGAGGTTGCCGGCGACCGTCGCCATGTTGCGGATCTGTGTGGTGGCGCCCGAGAGGATCGCTTCCGACAGCAGCGGGAAGCGATCGCGCACGACAGGGTGCCACGCCAGCTGACTGTTGGTGACCGCCGCGCCGACAGCAATCGCTTCATCCGACACGTCGATGCTCGACAATCCGAGGGGTCGGACATCGACAACGGTGTCTGGCGCAAGCACATCGATCTTCATCAGGTCGACAAGCGTCGTTCCGCCAGCCAGGAACATTGCGCCAGGGCGGGCGGCCACGGCGCTCGCCGCATCCGTCGCGCGAGCCAACCGTTCATAGGCGAAGGCCTTCATGACTGCACCTCGTGAGCGAGCACGCTCCTCACAGCGGCAACGATGTTCGGGTATGCGCCACAACGACACAAATTGCCGCTCATACGTTCGCGAATCTCCTCGTCTGTCAGCGTCGCGGCGTCGACCGTTTGGCGAATGTCTGGCGTGACGTGACTCGGCACGCCCGCGTGCACCTCCTGAACTGCGCAGACGGCCGAGACGATCTGTCCAGGCGTGCAGTAGCCGCACTGAAGGCCATCGCAGTGCAGGAAGGCGGCCTGCATCGGGTGAAGCTCATCGCCTTTGGGGAGGCCTTCAATGGTGACGACGTGCTGGCCCTCGCACGCCACTGCAAGCGTCAGACAGGACAAAACACGCTGACCTTCGATGATGACCGTGCATGCGCCGCACGCGCCCTGATCGCACCCCTTCTTCGTGCCGGTCAGACCAAGCACGTCGCGAAGCGCGTCCAGCAGCGTCAGGCGCGAGTCCAGCGCGAGTTCGTGGATCGTGTTGTTAACGCGGATATTGGTTTTCATGTTGATCACCTCATCGGCACCGAGATCGGTTGGCGTCTTCAGCGGAGCCTTGCGCAACGCCTTCGCGTCCTGACTTGCCATCGTATTGCTCCCTTTGAAATAGCTGCGATGGCTGCAGAATCGGCTGTATACGTTGCCTCGACGTGTCGCCGGCGACCTTCTCTTCGTGTCAACCGACACCGAAAAATACCTGGTCGATTTTTCGGCCGAGCGCCTTCATAGGAACTTCACATCGGCAGGCTCGGAAAAAGAAAAGGGGCGGCCGCCATCAGGAGGCCGCCCCGCGCCCGCGGGAGGGGATGGGATGCCGGCGAAGCCACTGCCTAGCTCAGTTCGCCGTCCTGACGCCAGCGGCGGCTTTGCGCACCGTTGAGCGCGTCCAGCCCCAGGTTACCTGCGAGTTGGCCATGAAGTCGGCCTTGGCAGCAGCGGCAGAACTCCAAAGGGAACCAGGATCCCGTGCAGAGCGTTGAAATCGTGCCGGTTGGCCAATTCCATGAGCTTGCCGAACTCTGCCTTGATCGCATTCAAGGTCCGAGCGTCCAGCGGCTCCTTGTAGCCGGGCTGTGCCAACGCCTGCGCGGTAAAGAGCATCGCCCAGACCATGCCGAGGACGATTGCCGTCAATTTCCGCTGTGTCTTCATGACCGGTTCAGGCGGCCTCGCGCTCGGGCTTTGCGGAAACGCTCCTGCTGTCCGACTTGATGAACGCGAGCAGGTCCTCGTTGACCTGGTCCTTGAGCGTGGTGCACAGGCCGTGCGACGCGCCCTTGTAGACCTTCAGGACCGCGCCCTTGACGAGCTTCGCCGCGAGCAGTGCAGAGTCGGCGATCGGAACGATCTGGTCGTCATCGCCGTGCAGGATCAGCGTCGGCACGTCGATTTTCTTCAGGTCCTCGGTGAGGTCGGTCTCTGAAAACGCCTTGATGCAGAAGTACGAGGCAGGAAAGCCGGCCATCATGCCCTGCAGCCAGAACGACTCGCGCACGCCCTCGGAGACCTTGGCGCCCGGCCGGTTGTAGCCGTAGAACGGCAGGCTGAGGTCCTTCCAGAGCTGGGAGCGGTCGGTCTGTACCGCCGCGCGCAGCTGGTCGAACGCTTCGATCGGCGTGCCCCCGGGGTTGGCTGCGGTCTTGAGCATCAGCGGCGTGATGGCGCCGATAAGAACTGCTTTGGCCACGCGCTTCGTGCCGTGGCGGCCGATGTAGCGGGCAACTTCGCCGCCTCCCGTGGAGTGGCCGACGTGGATCGCGTTCTTGAGATCGAGTTTCTCGACCAGGGCCGCGAGGTCGTCGGCGTAGGTGTCCATGTCGTTGCCGTTCCATGGTTGGCTCGAGCGGCCGTGGCCGCGGCGGTCGTGCGCGATGCAACGGTATCCGCGCGAAGCGAGGAAGAACATGTGGTCTTCCCATGCATCCGCGGAGAGCGGCCAGCCGTGGCTGAAGACCACGGGCTGTCCCGAGCCCCAGTCCTTGTAATAGATCTGCGTGCCATCCTTGGTGGTGATCGTGCTCATGGTTTGCTTTCCTTTGCTTGGGTTGGAAGGATCCGCAGCGCGTGCGGCCCGGGTGGTGGTTATTGCGAGGCCCGCGGCCGCCGCGATGCCGGCGCTGCTCGCCGCGAGGAACGTCCTGCGCGAGATCATCGCGTGCTCCTGACGCCCGCGGCGGCTTTGCGAATGAGCGCCGCCACTTCTTCGGGCTTCGAGACGTAGACCGCATGGCTGCCCTTGACCTCGACGACCGTCGAGCCCGCGCGCTTGGACATGAACTGCTGCGCGGGCGGGGGGATCATCTTGTCGTCGGTGGCGACCAGATACCAGCTAGGCTTCGCCTTCCACGCAGGCTCGCTGATCGCGCCGTTGAGCGCGTCCAGCCCCCAGGGCAGCTGCGAGTTGGCCATGAAGTCAGCCTTGTCCTTGGGCAGGTCGGCTGCGAAGGAGGCGGCAAACTTGGCCTTGTCGAGCAACAGGTATCCGTCCTGCGGCGGCAGGATCGGGGGCACCGGAGCACCCGGCACCGGATCCTTGATGAGCGAGCCGACTGACTCGCCCTTGTCCGGTGCAAAGGCCGCGATGTAGACGAGCCCCGCCACCTTCGGATCGTTGCCTGCTTCCGTGATGACGACCCCGCCGTACGAGTGGCCGACCAGGATGACGGGCTTCGTCTCCCCGGACAGCACGCGCTTCGTCGCCGCGACGTCATCGGCAAGCGACGAAGTCGGGTTCTGCACGACACTGACCGAGTAGCCGTCCTTCTTGAGGATGCTGTAGACCTGGTCCCAACCGGAACCGTCGACGAAACCGCCGTGTACCAGAACAACCGAAACAAGAATTTCTGCACCGCCAGCCATTTGATGCCTCCAGGTTTTACGTTGATTGGGTGTTGCTGCTCGAATTGTGTGGAGAGGTCAGTACGACCGTGTTTCAGATCGCCGCGCGGTATTGTTTCAACCGACACGGCGTCGTGGCTGCGGCAGACATCGGCCCGCAGGCCGACTTCCTACCCTTCAGGCGTGCAGTACCCGCGCTAGGCTGGTCGCGAGGTCATGGGCCGATAGCGGCTTCCTGAGAACTTCCTCCGCGCCGGCCTCGCGTGCCTGCCGCGCTACTGCGTCACCGACATAGCCGCTCATCAACACGACCGGGATGCTGTCGCGGATGCCGCGCACCTTGCGGATCAGCGCAGCGCCGGAGAGGCCTGGCATGCGCTCGTCGGTAATGACTGCATCGAAACGCTGCGGATCCGCGCGGAACGCCGCAAGAGCGGCGCGGCTGGAAGTGAAGCCGACCGGCGAATAGCCGAGCTCCTTCAGCGTGCGCGTAGCAAGCTTCACCAGCGGCGCCTCGTCGTCGACCACGAGCACGCGCTGCCCGTCGCCGCGCGGCGGCGAGCGCTTTTCATCCGGGTCCGCTTCCACGGCGTCGCCCGCGCGAGGCAGATAGATGGTGAACGTGCTGCCTGCACCCACCTTACTCGCCACGTCGATTGCGCCGCCGAGCTCAGTAACAGTGCCGTGCACTATAGAGAGGCCGAGACCGGTGCCGGTGCCGACTTCTTTGGTGGTAAAGAACGGATCGAACATGCGCTCAAGGACATCGGCCGCGATGCCGGTGCCCGTATCGGCGACCTGCAGCACGACGTATTCAGCGGGTGCGAGGCTGCCGATCGTCGGCGCGCGTGCCTGCGCGACGTGCTCAACGCGCAGCGATACACGCAGCGTGCCGCCTCGAGTCATTGCCTGGATCGCGTTAATCGCGAGGTTCATCAGTATTTGGTGCACCTGAGTAGCGTCACCCCTTATCGCCGCGCGTGCGGCATGCAACTTGGCGTGCAGCGTGATGTCGGGGGGTAGTTTGGCCGAGAGCTGGTGGAGCGCCTCGCGCACCACCTTTTCAACGTGGACCGGGCCGGGCTCGCCGGCGCTGCTGCGACTGAAGGCGAGGACGCGATCGACCAGCGCGCGGCCACGCTCGCCTGCCTCCATGATGCAGTCGAGGTCGCGCCGCAGCCGGCTACCCTTCGCCACGTCGCGCAGGGCCATCTCGCCGAAGCCGAGGATCGCGCCCAGGATATTGTTGAAGTCGTGCGCGATGCCGCCCGCGAGCGTGCCCATGGCCTCCAGGCGCTGCGCTTGGCGCAGCTTGCGCTCCATCGCCTTCAGCTCCTCCTCGGCAAGCTTCGCCTCGGTGATGTCGGCCACCATGCCGGTGCGTCGCCGCGCGCGGCCTTCGGCGTCGCGCGCCACCTTGCCGCGCGTCCTCAGCCAGCGCATCTCACCGGAGGGTTGCAGGATGCGGTACTCGATCATGTAGCGCTCGGGTCCGCCCTTCGCCTCGGCGGCGCGGAGCCCGGCGTGGTAGATCTCGGCGTCGTTGCCGTAGAAGCGGAAGCCCTTCAGGTACTCACTACGCGTTGCTGGCCGCGTGCCGGAGGGGAAACCGTAGATCTGGTTCAGGCGCTCGGAGGTGAAAATCTCTTCCGTGTCGACGTTGACGTCGAAGTGCGCTTCCTCGGAGGCATCCATCGCCAGGCTGTAGCGCTCCTCCGACGCCCGCAGCGCCTCCTCGGCGAGCTTCGCCTCGGTCGTATCGATGGACACGCCTGCATAGCGTAACGGCCGACCCAGATGGTCGCGTTGCAGCTGCCCGATCATGCGAACCCAGCGCAGCTCGCCCTTGGGCAGGATGCGAATCTCGATGTCGATCCGCGGCGTCGTGCCGGCGAAGTGCGCGTCCACCACAGCCTGCCATTTGGGTCGATCTTCCGGGTGAAACGGATAACGGTCAGTGAACTCCGCGCGACTCGCGAACTTCGCGTCGGGCACAAACCCGCCGATCTCCAGGTGCCGCGGCGAGGCGTAGAACTCGTCGCTCTGGATTTTCCAGTCCCAGTGTCCAGCGCCCGTGGCGTCCATGGCGAGCGCATAGCTCTCTTGCGACTGGCGAAACGCCTGCTCCGCGCGCACGCGCGCCGTCGTCTCGCGGCCCACGCCGCGATAGCCGAGGAACGTGCCGTTTGCATCGAAACGTGGCTCCCCGGAGATCTCGTAGAAGCGCTCCTCGCCGCGATCGACGCGCGACAGGGCGAAATCGATGAAGGGCTTGCGCGCGGCGATCGTCCCCCGGTGTGCGGCCCACGTCGCCTCGTCCGGCGAGGTGTAGGGAATGTCCCAAGGCTGCTTTCCGAGCTTCTTCCACTTCTCATGCTCCGCGCGGTGGATGAGGCCGTGATCCAGCATGGTGTAGCGGTGTTCGGTGTCTGTCTCCCAGAAGAAATCGTTGGAGAGCTCGGTGAGGCTGCGGAAGCGCTTCTCGGATTCGCGGAGGGCTTCTTCCGCGGCGCGTCGCTCCGTGATGTCGGTGAGCGACCCGGTCATGCGCACCGCGGCGCCGCGCGCGTCGTGGTAGATCTTGGCGGCCACGCGCAGCCAGCGTACCTGGCCCGGAGCCGGAATGACCCGGTAATCGTGCGCGAGAATGCCCGAGCGCAATGCGGCGTTGACCAGCTCGCTCAGGCCGGCGCGGTCGTCGGGGTGCGCTGGGATCAGCTCCAGGATTTCTGAGCGCCGCATCGGCAGCGTGCCCGGCGGCAGCGCCAGCATCTCGCGCGCGCGTTCGGAGACGAACATCTCGTCGCTCACGATGTTCCATTCCCAGTGCCCCGCGTCCGAACCCTCCATCGCGCGCTCGTAGCGCTCCTCCGACACTCGCCGCGCCTCCTCGGCGCGCTTGCGCTCGGTGATGTCGGTCAGCGAGCCGGTCAGCATGACGGGGCCTCCGTCCACGCGGGAAAACGCCTTGCCCTGCGAGCGCACCCAGCGCACTTCGCCGCCCGGCGTCATGACGCGGTACTCGATGTCGAAGCCGGGCCCTCCAGGCGCCCGGTTCGCGGCGACCTCGTCTTCGGTGCGCTGCAAATCCTCCGGATGGAAACCGCCGACTTTCTTCAGCTCGGCGCGCGTAAGCACCGCGGCCCCACCGGGCACCCCCCACAGCTCGCGAGCGCGTTCCGACATGAACATTTCATCGGTCGCCGAGTTCCATTCCCATATCCCGTCGTTCGACGCCTGCAGCGCGCGCGCGTAGCGCTCCTCCGAGATGCGCCGCGCCTCCTCGGCCTGCTTCTGCTCGGTGATGTCCATGATCGAGCCGGCATAGCGCACCGGCGTGCCCGCCGCGTCGCGCAGGCACATGCCGATCGCATGCACCCAGCGCAGCTCGCCGCGCACCATAAGGCGCACCTGGATGTCGACGCGAGGAGTCCTGCCCGCGAAGTGGTCCGTCACCGCCGCGTCGTACCTCGCGCGATCCTCCGAGTGGTACGGAATCCGCTGGAGCGCCTCTGCGCGTCCCTCGCTTGTCGTACCCGGCGGCACGCCGAGAATTTCGAGGTGACGCGGCGACGTGTAGTACTCATCGGTACCGATCTTCCAGTCCCAATGACCCTCGCCGGAAGCTTGTATCGCTAGCGCATAGCGCTCCTCCGACAGGCGCAGCGCGGCGGTGCGCTGCGCGACCAGTCCCTCCAACTCGCCGTGCGCGCGACGCAGCAGCCAGCCGAACAACAGGCCCAACGACAGCAGGATGGCGATCGCGCCGGCGATGCCGAACCAGAAGCGCGCGACCAGCGAATCGAAGATCACGCTTTCACGGCCCATCAATAAGACGTAACCGCCCGGCAGATTGACGTGCGACACGACTACTCGCGTGGCTGCGTTGCCGCCCCGTTCGATCACCAGCCCGTAGGTGCCCGGCACTTCGGGAACCTGGGCAGGCCAGTGCGGCAGGTTTCCCGCCAACCGCCGCTTCTGCGGGTCGACGAAGAGAGCGACCTGGTCGGGCGGTAAGGTCTTCGCGTATGCATCCACCCCCGCTGCGACTGCCTTTGGCCCGTCGCGGTGAAAGAGGTCCACGAACCTCTGCATCTCCACGGCGGGGACGTAGGAGCGGAAAGTGCCAAGGTTGGCCTGGAACCCGTACCAGAGCGGGACCGCGAGCAAGGCAAGCGCTATCACGCCAAGCGAGATGTAGCTCAGCGCGAACCGTGCCGGCGTAAGGCGAAGCGTCACCCGGCGCCTTCGAGCATTTCGTCCACGGCGGACAAGAGCTCCTTGCGGGTGAATGGCTTGGGCAACACTCTTCTTACCCCGAGCCGGCGCGCGGTCTCGGCGGATCCTGCGGGGCCGCGCCGGAAGCGCCCCGACAGGACGAGGACCGGAGCAGCATACACGGCCTGCAGCTCCTCGATGCGCGACGGTGCGACGTGCGGGCTCGGGATGTCGGCGATGACCAGGCGGGGGGACTCGCCGGCCACGGGGTGAACCGAATAACCCGCCTCCCCGAGCCAGCGCTCGAGCAGCTCACGGATCAGATCGTCCCTTTCGTGGATGGCGATAAAGCCCTTTCGATTCACGGATTTCCTTGCGTGGCAGATCGCCCATCTAACGATTCGCTCGCGGCGCGAATGTGAACGACCGGGGCCGCGGGATATGTCATCTGACACATTTGGCAGGCTTGGGCTACATTGACAGGAAGCACGTCCGCAACACAGTCGGCGTGCCATGCTCGCTATGGAAGAGAGCCAAGACACCCTGACGGCGCACATCCTCGCCGTGGATGACGATCCGTCCGTGCGCAAGGTGATCTGCAATTACCTCGGCGACAACGACATCCGCGTCACTGCACTGGCCAGCGGACGTGACATCGCCGACGTGATGGCCCGCGAGGTCATCGACCTCCTGGTGCTCGATTGGCGGCTGCCCGGCGAGGACGGCTTGGCGATCGCCCGTCGGCTGCGCGCCGAGTCGAAGGTTCCGATCATCATGCTCACCGGCCGCAATGACGAGGCCGACCGGGTGATGGGCCTCGAGCTGGCGGCGGACGACTATCTCACGAAGCCTTTCTCACCTCGCGAGCTGTTGGCGCGCATCCGTGCGCTGCTGCGGCGGACCCGAGCGCGCGAGACCGTTCCCGATGTCGTGCAGAAAATCCGCGCCTATCGCTTCGCCGGCTTCGAGCTCAACGTGCGGCTGCGCCGGCTTGCGGCGCCTGGCGGCGCGAACGTGCCGCTGACGAATGCCGAGTTCAACCTTCTTGCGGCCTTCCTCGCCGCGCCGCAACGCGTGCTCTCGCGCGATCAGCTGCTCAGCCTGTCGCGGCTGCACAACGACGAGGTATACGACCGCTCGATCGACGTGCAGGTCGCGCGGCTGCGCAGGAAGATCCAGCCAGCTCAGGGCGCGCCCGAGATCATCCGCACCGAGCGCGGCGCTGGTTATGTGTTTGTCGCGGCAGTCGAAATCGTTCGCTAACAGGCACGCTAACAAAGCCCGATAGTCGAGATTGCAGAAACCGCAGCAACGATCACGCCGGGAGGGGGAGACGTCGCTGCTGCAGGGTATTTCTGGGGTATTAGGAGCTCTTCACCGCGCCACCGGAGTACCTCATAAGGGAGGAGTGCCCGCGGTTCGATAGCGCGGCGCCCAACCCTGCTCGACGGAGCTGCCTTCTGGAGCAACTCGAGAGTCACATCTGAATTGGTGGATACGGCGGGAATCGATTTGGAGCCTCCCGTGGATGGTATTAGATGACTTCGGACGAGCCGCGAGGTCACTAGTACCCTCAACGGTACCCCCAGCTGAGGTCCGTCAGCTGGGGCGTCGCGGCTGCTTCCCCTTTTGCCCT
>Ga0208185_1000766_pt1 | contig 11557 bp, 8 predicted proteins | sample EasRivMeERMLT700_FD_187532 | JGI IMG/M metagenome (GOLD analysis project Ga0208185, IMG submission 187532) | Soil microbial communities from meander-bound floodplain in the East River, Colorado, USA - East River MetaG ERMLT700 (SPAdes) (version 2) | ecosystem: Environmental > Terrestrial > Soil >... | reverse complement strand
TTCATCGATCTTAATGGCCTCGATGGTTTGCTCCATATCACCGATATGAGCTGGGGCCGCATCGGTCATCCTTCCGAACTGCTGAAAGTGGGCCAGGAAATCGATGTCGTTGTGCTCGACATCAACCGCGAAAAGGAACGCGTCAGCCTCGGCCTCAAGCAGAAGCTGGCCAACCCGTGGGAGAGTATCGAAGCCAAGTATCAGGTCGGCATGAAGGTCAAAGGCAAGGTCGTCAACCTCGTGCCTTACGGCGCCTTCGTCGAACTCGAACCGGGCGTTGAAGGCCTGGTCCACGTTACGGAACTCTCGTGGACCAAACGCATTGCCAAGCCGTCGGACGTCCTCAAAGCGGATCAGGAAATTGAGGCGGTGGTCCTCGGCATCAATCGCGAAGAGCAGAAAATCTCGCTCGGAATTCGTCAGCTCGAAGCCAATCCATGGGACAAGGCCCTCGAGAAATATCCTCCGGGCACGCGTGTCAAAGGCAAGATTCGCAATCTGACGAGCTACGGCGCCTTCATCGAACTGGAAGAAGGCCTCGATGGCATGATCCACGTTTCGGACATCTCGTGGACGCGCAAGATCAATCACCCTTCGGAAGTGTTGAAGAAGGGCGAAGACGTCGAAGCACAGGTGCTGGAAATCGACAAAGCGAACCAGCGCATTGCGGTCGGCATCAAGCAACTCAGCGAAGATCCGTGGAGCAACATCGACAAGTACTACAAGGTCGGCGACCTCGTCACCGGCCAGGTGACGAAGCTCGCGAGCTTCGGCGCGTTTGTCGGCCTGCAGCATGACATTGACGGGCTCGTGCACATTTCGCAGGTGAGCGAAGAGCGCGTGGACAAAATCAAGAACGTGCTCAAGGTCGGGCAGGAAGTGACTGCGCGCGTGATCAAGATCGACAAGGGCGATCGGCGCATCGGCTTGTCGATCAAGGCCGCGAACTACTCGGCGGAACAGCTAAAGGCCGAGCAGGCGCTGCTCGACTCGCTCAAGCCGGGCGAAGATCTCGTGGCGCTTCAGCACGCGTTCGACGCAGCCGACGAAGCTACGAAGCAAGACCAGTAATAGACTTCAATTCAGCGCAAACAGCCGGGCGCGAAAGTGCCCGGCTGTTTTTTTGTTGTGAAACGGCAACGATGTCGCATAGGTATTACTTGTAAGAGTAATACTATGAAAATTACTTCGAAAGGCCAGATTACCGTCCCGCAGGAGTTCCGGACTCGCTTTGGATTTTTTCCTGGAACGGATGTTGAATTCGTGCCCGACAAGAGCGGCTTACGCCTTGTAAAATCGAAAGTTTCCCAGCGAGGTGCGAGGATTGTGGAGAGAATGCGCGGGCGCGGCGATGGCAAGCTGTCCACGGACCAGATTATGAGGCTGACTCGCGGTTGAAACCGTGACTGTTCTCGTCGACAGCAACGTTTTGCTCGACGTCTTCACTGAAGACAAAGACTGGCTACTATGGTCTACAGAGAAGATTGCCGAGCATGCCGAGAACGATGTTTTGGCCATCAATCCGATCATCTACGCGGAAGTATCGCTGCAATTTTCACGAATCGAGGATTTGGACGATGCGCTACTCGACTTTTCACGATTGGCACTGCCTTGGGAAGCGGGGTTCCTCGCCGGGCGTAGCTTCCTCCAGTACGGACAGCGCGGCGGCACTCGTCGCTGGCCCTTACCCGATTTCTACATCGGCGCGCACGCGAGCGTGAGCGGGTGGACGCTTCTAACGCGAGACCCTCAGCGATACCGCACTTACTTTCCCCGCCTTGCCATCATTAGCCCCGAAGAGGAGTAACCAGATCGCTTACGCCTCTTCGACGTAAACCACCCGGCGGCGGCGGCCACGCAATGGCGCAAGGTCCAGCAATACCGCGACGACCATCCCGGCAATCGCGATGATCCCCCATTCACCGCTGAACCAGCGCTGCACCACCGAATACCAAAGGAAACTTGTCGGCAGGAAGATGAATCCGAGCGCCGGAAGAAGCCAGCTGGCGAACATTCCCTGGAACCAATTGGTAAGCAGCCACAGCCCGAGAATGGTGAGCCGCGGAACGAACACCCCGAACAACAATATCAGTAATGGCATACTCCCCCGCTCGCCTGAATATAGCTTCGCGCAAAAGGCGCGCGGAAACATTGGGGTGCGCTGCTAGTTGGCTTTAGGCAATAACACCCATCACGGGTTTGCCGTCGGCGATCACCAAAGGGCGGTCGCCCACGCCCATGACTTCGGTGTGGGGATCAATCCCGAGAAGATAGTAAATCGTCGCGGCGAGATCGTCGGGGCGGACGGGGTTTTCCGCCGGGAGTGACCCTGTCTTGTCCGATGCGCCGTAAATAAAGCCGCGCTTCACGCCCGCGCCCGCCAGCAGCACGGTGTAACACTGCGGCCAGTGATCGCGGCTGGCGTTCTCGTTGATTTTCGGTGTGCGCCCGAATTCACCCATCCAGACGACCAGCGTGTCCTCAAGCAACCCGCGCTCATCCATGTCGTTCAGGAACGTCGGCAGCGTTTGGTCCGTGATCGGCAGATGATACTTCTGGATGATCGGATACATCCGCGTGTTGTTGAACCCGTGCGTGTCCCAGCCGCCCGACTCGGTGCTCTGCCCGCCGATGTTCGATGAAAAGTAAACCGTGACGAATTTTGTGCCGGCCTCGACGAGGCGGCGCGCCAGCAGACAACCCTGACCGTAGGTGGTACGGCCGTACGCCTCGCGCACTTTCTCGGGCTCGGAAGCGAGATCGAACGCTTTGCGCAAACGCGGCGAGTTCAACATCGTCAGCGCCTTCTCGTAATACGCGTCGAGACCCTTTGCCGCCGCGGAGTAATCGAGCAACCGTGATTGCTGGTCGATGAGCTTTTGCAACTCACGCCGGCTCTGGAGACGTTCGAGCGAAAGGTCCGCGGGCAGACTCAACTCGGGTAGACTGAAGTTCGGATCGTTCGGATCCTGCGTGAAGAAAAGTGGATCGTGGGCTTTGCCGAGGAAGCTCGCATGCTGTCCGGGCGTGATCGAGCCGTCTGCGAGGACGTGCGGGTAGGAGACAAATGTGGGCATGTCGCCGCGCAGCGGCGCAAGCTTGTCTACGATAGAGCCGTAGGCAGGATATAGTTCGAGCGAATCCCGCAAGCGGATGTCATCGCTCGGCGGCGCATGGCCCGTCAGGGCGTAATACGTGGCCGAGTTATGATTCTTCATCGTGTGCGTCATGGAGCGGATCAAAGTGACCTTGTCCATGATCTTCGCGGTGCGTTCGAGTCCTTCGCACACGTGCAATCCCGGAACCGTCGTCGGAATCCCCTTGAGCGGACCGCGATACGCCTCCGGCGCGTTCGGCTTGCGGTCGAACATGTCGATGTGGCTGGGTCCGCCAAATTGAAACAGGAAAATGACCGATTTCACTTTCGGCTTCGGCCCTTTCTTCGCCGCCGCTGCGCGAAGCAATCCCGGCATGTTCAAGCCGAGCAGGCCGAGGCCGCCGACCTTCAGCAACTGTCGCCGCGATATCGCGGCCGAATGAAAGCTGTTGCATGCAAAGTTCTTCATATCACTTTCGCAACACGAATTCTTTGGAGTTCATCAATGCCCAGGTCAAATCCTCCAGCGCGCGACGCTGGTCCTTCGTTTCGCGCAAATATGCCGCACACTTCTCGGTCTCCTGCGAAGCGGGAGCGCGACTCAAGGCGCTCCAGTAAAGTTCATCGATCATTTTCTCCGCGCTCACTTGAGACTTCAGCAACCTGCCGACGCGATTGTCCGATTCACTGAGCAACTCGTTGATCGCCGGGCCGCTAATGAGCTGGAACGCCTGGCCCAGGCTCGTGTCAGTCGAGCGTTCGCATTCGCACGTCAGCAAGCGCTCCGGCTTGCCGAACACCTTTAGGAACATGTCGCCGTCGCTCAGTTTTCGTTCGCGCGCACGCACGGCCCGAGCGCCCGGAATTTGCGCGGCGCGAATGCCTTCGGGATAACCATTGAACCGCGACGGTACGCCAGTGACCTGGTTCTGCGCGTCCAGCAATTGCTCCGCCGTCAATCGCCGCACGATCGCCCGTGAAAAATTTGCTTCATCGTCTGCGTTGGTTTCATTCGGCTCCGACGACGTCTGATAGACGACCGAGTTCATCACTGTCCGGATCAGATGACGCAGGTCGAATTTGTTCCGAAGGAAATCATCGGCGAGCGCATTCAGCAGCGATGGGATGCTGGCGGGGTTCGTCGGGCGAAAATCATCCACTGGATCGACAAGCCCACGCCCCATCAGGTGATACCACACGCGGTTGACCTGCGCCTGCGCGAACAATTTGTTTTGTGGGTCTGTCAGCCACTTCGCCAACCGATTCATCTCGGTCGCCGCGCCACTCTCGATCGCGTCATCCGAACCGAGTAGTCGCGCCTGGGCCGGTTTGCCCGTGCGCGGGTTTTTCACCTCCGGTTTCCCCGAGGCCCACACAATCTGCTCGCCGTTGAACTCATGCGTGTCCAACCCGTCGCGGCGGCGGTTGTCCAAAATTTTATACTGCACGGGCGCAAACACATCAGCCCAATCGTAGTAGTCGCCCTGCGTCCAGCGATCGAACGGATGATTGTGGCAACGCGCGCACTGCAGGCGCGTGCCCAGAAAAAGTTGCGCCGTGGATTCCGCGCGCGTCACCGGATCGCGCAGCGCCCGCAGATAATTCGCAGCAGGATTCTCGTACGTGCTCCCGCGCGCGGTGAGAATCTCGCGCACAAACTGGTCCACCGGTTTGTTCTCGGCGACGCTCTGGCGAATCCAGCGGTGGAAGGCCTGCACGCCCTTCGTATCAAGGACCTTTTCCTCCGTGCGCAGCAGGTCCGCCCATTTGAGCGCCCAAAAGTCCGCAAATTCGGGCTGTTCGAGCAGTTGGTCGATGAGTTTTGTGCGTTTGTTGCGGCTGCGGTCGTTGACGAACGCCCGCGCCTGATCTGCGGTCGGCAACATCCCAACCAAATCCAAATATGCACGGCGCACGAACTCCGTGTCGGTGCAGAGTGCTGACGGATTCATCCGCAGCGACTTCAACTTCGCGAAAACGTGCTCGTCGACAAAGTTGTTCGGGTGAGCAGCGTTCCACTTGAAATCGGGGCGCGCTGGTACAAACGCGAGCCGCACGGGCATCTGTTGATTGAGATACCGCACGATCACTGTCGTTTCGCCGGGCCTGACGCTCTGCGCCCGCCCTTCGGCGCTCACTTTCACCAGTTGGTTGGCCGGTTCAAAACACGCGAGCCGCGTCACGTCGCGCCGAGAGCCATCCGCGAATTCCGCAGCTACGGTGAATTGTGTTTCCGAAGCCGGCGCGACCAAAATCTGATCTGCTGGAGTGACAATCAACCGCCGCAGCTTCGGCGCCGCCGCGTCATCTCGCGATTCCGCAGCGATCCATGCACGCAACATGGCGTACTCGGGAGAGTCTTTCGTAAAACGTTGTCCTCCTTCGTGCGCGAGTTGCGCCGTCGCCTTCAACAGCAACAGGCTTTGCTCGGGCTCGTTCGGATTTGTCCGCCGCGCGAACATGTCGCGCGTCAATGCGCGATGATCAGACTCGGGATCTTCCCCCCGCAGCGACAGTTTGAACCCCGCCTTGCCGTTTTGATTACCGTGACAAGTGCCCATGTTGCAACCGGCCTTCGAGAGCACGGCCATCACGTCGTTGCGGAAGGAAACGGTTTCACTCGCGGCGCGAACCGGCAGCGCCGCGCAGAAAATTAGGACGATGATTGCGGCGCCTGCGCAAAGCTGAAGGTAGGGCGCGCCGTCCCCAGCGCGCCGGCTAGCGGCAATTTCCAGATGCGCGCACTTGTTCAAGATCGTAGTCAGCGTAGCCACGCGGTCCCATCAAGTTCTGACGTTTTTCGCAGGTGAACTATTCTCATTGAACTTGATAGAACACCCGAAAACAACGGCAATTCACTTGACCCAACGCCACTTTGCGCCGATAAAATATGGTCCTCGGAGGCAGGAGAGATGGCTGAGTGGCCGAAAGCGGCGGTTTGCTAAACCGTTGTACGGGTTAAACCGTACCGAGGGTTCGAATCCCTCTCTCTCCGCCAGACTCAATTCCAATCAATAACATCAGGGCTTCTCTGGATGTTTACGCAGTCGCGATTTACCCGCCTATGTGCAACTTAAGAGCAGAGTACCGCCTTGTCTGGATGGGTGACTTCGGCGCTGACCACTCCCGGAGTTTTTTCAAGTGCGGGCCGCACTTTTTTTTACGCAATTGACCTTCCAGACCATCCCCGAAATCGACAGCTTCACAGTTTCCTGTGCCTGCGCTTCGGCGGCCTGATGGTTGCGGGTGGGAGAGACTTCAAGAGTCCCAAAGGCGTGAGCTGCTGCCAACATCGCCACTGAAACGACGACTGATGCAAGTTGATTTGATTTGCGATTGTCGATTGGGGGCAGACACGAATTACACGAATCGGCACCCATTGGCCGCGAAAGAACGCAAAAGGGCGCAAAGGCGGAGAGACGGGGAGTAAATCAGGAAGCCAGGAATCCAGGAATTTGCGAATTACAATAAGAAATGCTCTTCTCAGTGCTGCGCGAAAGAAGTAGAACTGGGTGGCGGGGGGGGCGTGAAATTGCGCGGCTGCGAATTGTATCGTGTTCGGTCGGTGGGCATGGACAAAACTTACCAAAAGGGTTCTCTAAGTGCTCACAACAAACGTAGCGAATTAGAATGAAGATAGTAAGGCTGAATGGGGTGGCGGCTACGGACGGCACACTCACCTGCTTTGCGTCCCTGGAGGATGGCGCAAGACTCCATTTGGGTTTGCTTGGTTGTGCAACAACTCCAAGACTGTTCTTTGTTGGGATGGAGCGGAGACCTCTTGCGCGCGGCAGTCCGGAAGAGCAAGAGATAATCAGCGCATTACAGGGATTTGTGTTGCGGGAACCAGCAAACGAGATCGCGCGGCTTCTGCTCAGTGAGGCTTTGGAACGTCCCAGATGATCGCCGCTCAGTCCTTCCCCGGCACGTCGGCTTTTGCGGGTAGATGCCGTACTCCGCCAGGTGCTCGGTCGTCCCGGCCCTGAACGTACCCAGCCCGTCTCGTGTCGCCTGGCAAGGCAGTGGCTGTCCTGCTGGTTTCTGGGGCTGCGGTTGGGCCGGGGTTGCCAGGGCTGGATCAGGGCGGAAGATGCGGCGATTTGAACGGTAGTGAACGATGGAGTCTTTCCAAGAGTTCGAATCCCCCTCTTTCCGCCAGACTATCAGGGACAAATTCCGCCGACCCAAAAGACCTGATGCAGCGTCGACCCGCTGCTGCCTCCCACTTGCGTCCCGCCACCGGGCAGATGAATCCAACCATTAAGATAGGCCGCGCCGGTAACGCCATGCACCGCCACGGGCAAGGGTTCCAGCCTGAACCAGCGGTCCATTGACGCGACGTACATCTCGTTATTATTGAAGATGCCGTTCGGCCCTTCTCCGCCAAACACGAAAAAGCAGCCGTCGACCGCGATGCCATTCACACCCCCACGGGGTTCCAGCATGGGCGCGCGGTTGGTCCAGCCTCTCGTTGCCGGATCGTACATCTCCAAAGCAGGGGTCATCGGGCTAGTAAAACCGCCGCCAAGACGTCCACCTGCGACGTAGATGCAGCCATCGATTGCAGTTGCGGCGAGATGGTTCCGGCCAGTGGGTAAGTTGGGCAGAGTCGTCCATTGATTGCTGATCACATTGTAAACTGCGAAATCCTGTCCCTGCGGCGGGCGTCCGCCCGCGACGTAAATTAAATCCCCAATCACCGCCGCAGCCCCGGCGCTGCGCGCGGTGGGCATCGGTGCGCGCGCCGTCCAGTTTGTCGTTGCCGGATTATACTCGAAGATGGTGTCGACAAAAGCCTCGTCGCCCGAGGCGTTGGTTTGGCCACCGATTATGTAGAGGCGCCCGTTGGCCACGGCCGGCATCGCGTGATTCAGCGGGATGGGGAGCGGTGTCGTTAACGACCAGCGGTTTTGCTCCGAGTCATAGACCTGAACTGTGCGCACTGTGACGCGCGTTGATGGGTAGCCCCCCATGACGTAAACGTTTCCATTGAGTTCAGCGACGGACATTTCCGAGTTCGCCTCCAGCAAATTGCTGCGCGTACTCCAACGGCTGATCGAGCGATAGAACTGACTTGTGTTGGTCGGTGAGACAGTGAATGGACTCGTCGCTTCGAGCACGTCCTGCCAAACCGGCAAGGACGAACTCGCCTGGAGCGTACCCCGCCCAGTCCAGGAAACAGTTACGTTACTCGAAGCCCTGGCAATGCTGACTCGGCTTGTGCTCTGCCCGAGTGCCTGTTCGTTCGAGATTGCGAGAAGGCCCACGCCCGTGAAGAGGCAGACGCGAGCGAATTGTAACGGTTGATCCCGCACCCTTGGGCCATTGTAGGCAAACCGAAGCACCCATCAACGCTACAAAAAAGTTCTCTCGCACAAACGAACATTTGATAGCGCTGCGATTGGTTACCTTTGCCCGCGCTGGGTCCGGAACTGGAGAGGCCTATTCACAAGCCGGCGTTCCCGGGCGTTCATGCCACAGTCATTCTTCGCGGCATCGCGAATGATCTCATTCCGCTCGCGCAAGGTGATAAGACGCGCCACATAAAAGGCCTGCGCTGCCTTCGCGATAGCGGCAACGTACTGCGCGTGGCTATACCATGTGCCCCCGCCAGCCGGACCGACGCATGGGACCAACTGGTCGATGCTGCAGCCACGGCTGTTCACGACGGTTCCCGCGGGAGTGTCTGGACACTCGTCCTGATCATCCAGCACGCCATCTCCGTCGAAATCCGGGTTGGTTGTGACTTTGAAATCGCCTTCGACAAAGGCGCCAAGGCGAGGCGTGGGAAAGCTGTTACAGTTGCCGCCTATACTGCTGATGAGGGAGAATTGGTCGAAAATCGTTATTCCATCACCACTGTCTCGAATATAGAGATTCGTCCTCTGGTCGCCGGACGCCGGATCTGTGTCCGTGCGCTTGACGTTGAGACACCAGCAGTCCTGGCCGTCCCCTGGTGGAACGACTTCGATAACCGGACCAGTAACCCCGCCGTCGACTTGCACGTATCCTAAAGGGGCATCGGACGTTGGAGGCGATACAGTGAGGTCCCAGCCGCCTGGCCCGGTGGTGGCGTGGCCGGAGATCATAGGCGCACGCACGTCCGCGGCATGACCATGTGACAGAAATGTGACCATAAGGGCCGCGAGCACAGTCCGGAAGTGAAGGTGATGTTTCAAGGGTGCCATTTGTGTCCTTTCGCAGGTTTCATCTTCAGCAAATTCCAAGCCATTTTCAAGCGACTTGTTGGTTGTTGACCCAATAAGTTCACACCCCCAACTTCAAAGATAACATGCAGCTCGCCCAGAACATGATCGCTGATTTGCGCCGGATTGTTGGCGAGATGAACGTGCTCACGAGCGCGGAGGATTTAATTCCGTACTCGTTTGACGGCACGGCGGCGCTGCAGCAGATGCCGGGCTGCGTGGTGTTCGCGGAATCGACTCCGCAGATCAGCGAAGTGCTGAAGCTGGCGAACGCGACGCGGACACCCGTGGTCACGCGTGGCTCAGGTACGGGATTAAGCGGCGGCAGCCTGCCTTCGGCGAATTGCATCGTGCTGTGCACCGTGAAGATGGACCGAATCCTCGAAGTGGACCGCGCGAACCTGACGATGCTGGTGGAGCCGGGCGTCACAACGATCCAGATTGCGGACACGGCCAGCGCGAGCGGTTTGTTTTATCCGCCCGACCCGGGGTCCATGAAGATCTCCACCATCGGCGGCAATGTCGCCGAAAATTCCGGCGGCTTGCGCGGGCTGAAGTACGGAGTGACGCGCAATTATGTGATGGGCCTGGAGGTAGTGCTGCCGGATGGCGAGGTGCTGTGGACGGGCAACAAGTGCGTGAAGGACGTAGCCGGTTACTCGATGCGTGACCTGTTCATTGGTTCGGAAGGGACGCTGGGCGTGATCACAAAGGTGCTGCTCCGACTCATCCCGAAGCCGGCGGCCAAAAAAACGATGGTTGCGACCTTCGACCAGATGGACAAAGCGGCGCAAACAGTTTCCGCGATCATCGCCGCGCAAATCATCCCGTGCACACTGGAGTTTCTCGATCGCACGACGATTCACTGTGTGGAGGATTATGCGAAGGTCGGCCTGCCGCTGAATTGCGAGGCGCTGCTGCTGATGGAAACGGACGGCCATCCCGCGGTTGTCGCCGAGGAAGCGGCGCAGATGGAGCGTATCGCGCGTGAAAACGGGAGCATGGAAGTGCGCGTGGCAAAGGACGAGGCGGAGGCGACGCGGTTGGCAACGGCCCGCCGATCGGCATTCTCGGCGTTGGCGCGAGTCGCGCCGACAACTATTCTCGAAGACGCCACGGTACCGCGCAGCGAGCTGGCAAGGATGATTCGTTTCGTCGAGAACGTGGCCAAGAAATACAAACTGCGCATCGGAACATTTGGACACATGGGTGACGGGAATTTGCACCCGACATTTTTGACCGACGAACGGAACAAAGACGAAATGCACCGAGTGGAGGAGGCGTTCAAGGAGATTTTCGCCGAAGCGGTGCGGCTCGGCGGCACAATCACTGGCGAACACGGGATCGGCGTAGCCAAGAAATCGTTTCTGCCGGACTTTGCGGGCAAGGCGCAATTGCGTGTCATGCGCGAACTCCGGCGGACGCTCGACCCGAACGGGATTCTCAACCCGGGCAAGATGTTTGATTGAGATGCTTCCGATGGCATCCGAAGCCTACCAAACGGCACAAGATAACCTGCGGCGGTCGCCAGCGACGTGGCTGATCACGGGGGCGGCGGGCTTCATTGGTTCGCATCTTGCCGAGGCGTTGCTGCGTCTCGACCAGAACGTCATCGGGCTCGACAATCTTGCCACAGGTCATCGCGCAAATCTCGACCACGTCCGTTCAGCCGTTACGGCGGAGGAGTGGAAGCGCTTTCAATTCGTCGAGGGAGACATTTGCGATTTCAACACATGCCAGCAAGTGGCGCGTGTCGATTACGTGTTGCACCATGCGGCGCTTGGGTCCGTGCCCGCGTCCATCAAGGACCCACTGGCGACGCATCGTGTTAACGTGACAGGCTTCATGAATATCCTGTGCGCCGCGCGGGACCAGCGCGCACGCCGAGTGGTCTATGCATCGAGCAGCGCCGTCTACGGCGACGATGAAGCGCCCTGCAAGGTTGAGGCTCGCATCGGGAACCTGCTTTCGCCGTATGCGGCGAGCAAGTACATCAACGAACTCTACGCGTTGAACTTCCATCGTTGTTACGGCCTGCAGAGCATCGGGTTGCGCTACTTCAATATTTTCGGCGCGCGCCAGGACCCTTCAGGACCCTACGCCGCGGTGATCCCGAAGTGGGTGGAGTCGATGATCCGAGGCGAAGACGTGTTCATCAATGGCGACGGCGAGACGACGCGAGACTTTTGCCACGTTGCCAACGTGGTGCAGGCGAACATCCTCGCGGCCACCGCGAAATCTCCCGAGTCGGTAA
>Ga0208185_1000764_pt1 | contig 11567 bp, 10 predicted proteins | sample EasRivMeERMLT700_FD_187532 | JGI IMG/M metagenome (GOLD analysis project Ga0208185, IMG submission 187532) | Soil microbial communities from meander-bound floodplain in the East River, Colorado, USA - East River MetaG ERMLT700 (SPAdes) (version 2) | ecosystem: Environmental > Terrestrial > Soil... | reverse complement strand
GCTGCTGGTGTTCCCGCTGGTCGACGGCGTGCCGCTGCTGCTGGCGCTGTCCTTCCTGCTGGGGATCGGGCTGGGCGGAACGCAGCCGTTCCTGATGGCGCTGCTCTATGCGAAGGCGCCGGCGGGCCGCGGTGCCGAAGTGCTGAGCGTGCGCACCTGGATCATCAACTTCTGCCAGACCAGCGTGCCGCTCGCCTCCGGCGCGCTCGGCGCCGCGCTCGGCATGCTGCCGGTGTTCTGGGCGATGGGGGCGTCGCTTCTCGTCGCCGGTTTTTTCGCCGCCCGCGGCAAATAGAACGGTGAACGGCAGTTGGATGTGTGTTTCTGCGGCAGTTCCCGCTTACTGCTCACCGCTTACTGGTTACTTCGAAAAAAAGGGCCGCAATCGCGGCCCTTTTTCGGAGTGAAGCGAAATCTAGCTCAGGTGCTTGCTGACCAGCTTGGTCATGTCGAACATCGACACCTGCGACTTGCCGCCGAACACGGCGCGCAGCTTGTCGTCGGCGTTGATCATGCGCCGGTTGGTCTTGTCCTGCAGGCCGTTGCGTTTGATGTAGCCCCACAGCTTCTTGGTAACCTCGGTGCGCGGCATGGAGCCGCTGCCGATCACAGCCGCGAGCGTGGAGCTCGTGCTCATCGGCCTCATGAACGCGGCGTTCGGCTTGCGGCCGCTCTTCTTCGCTTTTTTGGGTTTGCTTTTCTTTGCTTTCGCCATTGACTTTCTCCCGAAGATTGCGCTGAAACAGCGCGGGTGGTTGGTAACGACTTCTAACCGTGAAATCGGCGAATAGAGGATGCCAATGTCCACGCGTCCTTGCAAGCGTTTTTTTGCGAGTGTCGCCATGCGCGGACATCTGCCGCGCCCGGCTCGCACGGCGCCATTCGTCCGGTTGGCGCCGACTTCGGGTGCGGCTGCAGGCGTCCGCCGGCGCGCGTCCCCGTGCCCCCGCGGCATGAAGTCAAGGACTTATCCGCGTAAGTTCATGTGTAGAGGTGTCCGTCAAGCACGTTTAAGAATGACTGAAACGGCCCCTAATGCAGGGGAACATGAGGGGCGTATCCCCTCATACTATTTTCGTCTCTTCGGAACCGGGGTCGGCGATTGCTTGCAGGTTGACTGCGCTCGCAAATTTCGGCCGCTGGCGGCAGCGGCCTCGAAACCGTCCGACCCCAGCCGAGCCACGCCGCAGGGGGCGGGGGCGGCCTTCCAATCGGGCAATTAGCTGGGTGGAGGCGCTCGAGGGCAGATCGCCGCTCAACGCGAGGCCTTGCGCTCGACATCCTCGAAGTTGGTATGGCGGACGTCGGTACCCTTGACGATGTAGATCACCTGCTCCGCCATGTTCTTGGAATGGTCACCCATGCGCTCGAGCGCGCGCGCCACCCAGACGAATTCGAGGGCGGTGGTGATGGTGCGCGGGTCCTCCATCATGAAGGTGATGAGCTGGCGCATCATCCCCCGGAACGCCTCATCGATCGCGGCATCGTCTCGAATTACCTCGGCCGCCGCCACTGAATCGAGCCGGGCGAAGGCATCGAGCGCCTTGCGCAGCATGCCGACGACGATGCTCCCCGTGCGCCGGACGTCGACGAGACGCGGCACCTGCAACCGCCCGCTCTCATGGATTTGCTTGCTCACCACCGCGATTTTTTTCGCTTCATCGCCGACGCGCTCGAGGTCCGTCACCGCCTTGCTCACGCCCATGATCATGCGCAGGTCGCTCGCCGCGGGCTGGCGGCGGGCGATGATGTGGCTGCACTCGATGTCGATGTTCACCTCGTAGCCGTTGACGCGGCGGTCGTTCTCGATCACCTGCTCCAGAGCCTTGATGTCGCCGGTGTAGAAGCCCTCGATCGCGGTCAGTATCTGCGACTCGATCAGCCCCCCCATCTGCAGCATATGGGAGCGGAGCTTTTCGAGGTCGACGTCGAACTGCTTGGACAGGTGCTCGGTGGTTGTCATGTCAGTCTCCGCGACGGATCGTCAACCGAAGCGACCGGTAATGTAATCCTCGGTCTGTTTGTTCTTCGGCTTGATGAAAATCGTGTCGGTCGCGTCGAACTCGATCAACTCGCCGAGGTACATGTAGGCAGTATAGTCGGAGACGCGCGCCGCCTGCTGCATGTTGTGCGTGACGATCAGGATCGTGACCTTCTCCTTGAGCTCTGTTAGCAGCTGCTCGATGCTGGCGGTCGCGATCGGATCGAGCGCGGATGTCGGCTCGTCGAACAACAGCATCTCGGGATCGGTCGCCAGCGCCCGCGCGATGCACAGGCGCTGCTGCTGTCCGCCGGACAGGTTGAAAGCCGGTTCGTCGAGGCGGTTCTTCACCTCCTCCCACAGCGCGGCTCCGCGCAGCGCCTCCTCCACTTTTTCGTCGAGCAGCGCGCGCTTGCGCTCGCCGCGCACCCGCAGCCCGTAAGCGACGTTCTCGTAAATGGACTTGGGAAACGGATTCGGCTTCTGGAACACCATGCTGATGCGCATGCGCACCTCGATCGGGTCCACGTCCGGGTTGAGGATGTCGGTGCGGTCCGGGTAGAGCATGATGTTGCCCTCGTAGCGATTGCCCGGGTAGAGATCGTGCATGCGGTTGAAGCAGCGCAGATAGGTGGACTTGCCGCAGCCCGAGGGCCCGATCAGCGCCGTCACCTTGTTCTCGTAGATCGGCATGTTGATGTTCTTGAGCGCCTGGAACGAGCTGTAATGGAAACCGAGGCCCCTCGATTCCGACTTCTTGGGGGGAAGCGGCGCCGCCGCGGCAGCGACCGATGCAATCTCCGGAGCGGGAGTGGCTACCATTTTATGTTCTTTCTCAGGCGGTAACGGATATAGATGGCGAGCGCGTTCATGGACAGCGTCATCACCACCAGCACGAGGCCGGCGGCGGCGGCGTTCTGGTGGAAGGCCGCCTCTGGGCGCGAGGTCCAGTTGAACATCTGGATCGGCATCACGGTGAACGGCGACATGACCCAGTCGAACAGGCCGGCGGGCGGGTCGCCGGTCAACGGCACCGACGGCAGAAACGCGATGAAAGTGAGCGCCCCGATCGTGATCACCGGTGCCGTCTCGCCTATGGCGCGGGCCATGCCGATGATGACGCCGGTCAGAATGCCCGCCAGCGAATACGGCAGTATGTGGTCGGCCGTGGTCTGCCACTTGGTGGCGCCCAGCGCATAGGCGCCTTCACGGATTGCCGCGGGTATCGCCCGGATGGCCTCGCGCGTTGCAACGATGACCACCGGCAGGATTAGTAGGCCCAGAGTGAGCCCGGCGGTCAGTATGCTTTGCCCGAGCCCGAACCCGTACACGAACAGTCCGAGCGCCAGCAGGCCGTAGATGATGGAGGGCACGCCGGCCAGGTTGGTGACGTTGATCTCGATCAAATCGGTTATCCAGTTCCTGGGGGCGTACTCTTCGAGGTAAATGCCTGCCGCCACGCCCAGGGGAACCGCCGTGGCCGCGGTCACCAGCATGACCAGCGTCGACCCCACCCACGCCGAGAGGATGCCGGCCTGGTCCGGCTTGCGCGACGGGAAATTGGTGAAGAAGTCCCACGACAGCCGCGAGGCGCCCTCCACCGCCATCTGACCGAACAGCGCAACGAACGTCAGCACCCCGACCATCAGCGCCAGCATGCCGAGGAGCGAGAACAGCAGGTCCCAGCGCTTGTGCGCCGCGATCAGGGCGCGGATTTTCTTGATGTTGGCTGCGGCCTCGGCCATGGTCAGTACGCCTGGCGGAAGCGCTTGCGCAGCATGTGCCCAAGCACGTTGAAGAACAGGGTCACGAGGGCCAGCGCCAGCCCAGCGGCAAAAATCGTCTGGTAGGCCAACGAACCATGGGGCAGATCCCCGAGCGCGACCTGCACGATGTAGGCCGTGATGGTGGCTGCCGGCTCCATCGGATTCCAGGTGAGATTGGGTTGCATGCCCGCCGCGACCGCCAGGATCATGGTCTCGCCCACCGCCCGCGAGATGCCGAGGATGTACGCGGCCGCAATGCCGGAGAACGCCGCCGGCGTGACTACCCGGGTTGCCGTCTGGAAGCGCGTGGCGCCCATGGCGTAGGAGCCCTCCCGAAGAGCCATCGGCACGGCGCGCATCGCGTCTTCGGATACGGAACTCACGTATGGGATGATCATGATCCCCATCACCATCCCCGCCGACAGCAGATTGAAGCCGGGCAGCCCGGGAAAAATCTTCTGCAGCAGCGGCGTCACGAACAGCAGCGCGAAATAGCCGTAAACGATCGTGGGCACGCCGCCCAGCATTTCCAGGAACGGCTTTGCCACCTCGCGCACCGAGAACGGCGCGAACTCCGAGAGGTAGATCGCGATGATGGTCCCGAGGGGGATCGCCACCAGCAGCGCCACCGCGGAGCTTACCAGTGTCCCCGACAGCAGCGGCAGGATGCCGTAGTGCGCGTCAGCGAACAGCGGCGTCCACTGGGTGTCGGTGAGGAAATCCCACAGCGACACCTGCTGGAAGAAGATGAACGACTCCTTGAGCAGGATGACCACGATGCCAATGGTCGTGGCCACCGAAACGCAGGCTGCCAGGAACAGGACGAACTCGATGACGCGTTCCTTGCCGTGGCGCAACCGGCGCCGCGCCAGCCGGTCGCTGACGAAATTCTCCGTCACTGCGTATATCCTGTGCGCCTGTGGTATCGCGTTCATGCTTCCTTGCCGCAATTATTGCAGGTAAATACACGGGCCACCAACCATCCCAAAAAAGCGGGAGGGGCTGACGCCCCTCCCCGCCCGGCCGAACCTGCTGATCGCTTAGAGCTTGGCTTCGAGCTTCATCAGGTCCTCAATAGTCAGCCCCACCTTGTTCTCGCCCTCGAACTTGGTGCCGAGTCGCATCTTGGACATCGTATCGAGGTTGTACGAATAGGCCTTGGCCGGCAGCGGAACGTATTTCACCTCGCGCACCAGTTTGTCCGCGCTTTTGTTGAAATATTCGATAAACTCCTTCACCTCGGGCTTCGCGGCCGACTTCGCGTTGACGTAGATGAAGATCGGGCGCGACAACGGCTGATAGGTGCCGTTGATGACAGTATCGGCCGACGGCTCGATCGCCCTGCCGAGTTTCGCGTTCATGATCGGCAGCGCCTTGAGCTTGTCCCGGTTCTCCGCGTAGTAGGCGTAACCAAAATAGCCGATGGCGTTCACGTCCCGCGATACGCCCTGCACCAGCACATTGTCGTCCTCGCTCGCCGTGTAGTCACCCCGGCTCGCTTTTGCCTTGCCGACGATGGCTTCGGTAAAATACTCGAAGGTGCCGGAATCGGCGCCCGCGCCGAACAGCTTCACCGGCGCGTCGGGCCACGCCGGGTTCACCTGGTTCCAGCGGGTAACCTTGCCCTGGGCGCCCGGCTCCCACAGTTTCTTCAACTCCTCGACGGTCACCTCTTTCAGGAAGCTGTTCCTGGGGTTGATGACGACCGTCAGCGCGTCGTACGCCACCGGCATCTCGAGGTAGCTCACGCCGGCCTTCTTGCAGTCCTCCATTTCCCTCCGGGTGATCGGGCGCGAGGCGTTGGATACGTCGGTCTCGCCGCGGCAGAACTTCTTGAAGCCGCCGCCGGTACCGGAAATGCCCACGGTTACCTTGATTGCGCCCTTCTTCGCCTTCTGGAATTCCTCGGCGACCGCCTCGGTGATCGGATACACCGTGCTCGATCCGTCGATCTTCACGATCTGGGCGATCGCCGCCGGTGCCACCACGACTCCCGCCGCGAACAACAGCGCTGCGGGCCACTTCGAATAGTTCATTGCATGCTCCTTGCCGGGATTGTCCATGATCATGACCGGCGCCAGTGTAGCGGCCGATTATTACAGCCTGATGACGGGTTCCCGGCCGGGCCGGCGAAACTGGCGCGTCTGCTTAGATTGCCGCCGCGCCCGCGGGTCGTGTGGCGGCAGGTATGACGCGCGACGCGGGAAAGCGGGCGCTGAAACGGCTGCCCTTGCCGGGCTCGCTCTGGATATCGAGCGTGGCCTGATGGCGCAACAGCGCATGCTTCACGATTGCCAGCCCGAGGCCGGTGCCGCCGGTCTCGCGCGAGCGCCCGCGGTCCACACGATAAAACCGCTCGGTCAGCCGCGGAACGTGCTGCGGCTCGATGCCAACGCCGGTATCTTCGACGGTGAACTCGGTGCCCTCCTGGGACGCGCGCCAGATCAGGCGCACCGTGCCGCCCTCGGGCGTGTAGCGCACGGCGTTGCTGGCGAGATTGCCGAAAGCGCTCGCGATCTCGCTTTCGGCGCCGGCGATGTCGAAGCCTTCCATCGCTTCCAGCGTGATGCGATGCCTGCCGCCGCTCAATGCATCGGCGTCCGCCTTGACCCTGGCAAGCAAGCCCTGTACGTTCACGCGCTCCTCCGGCGAGGGCTCGGGCGAAGACTCCAGGGTGGAGAGCGCGAGCAGGTCGTCAACGATGCGTTGCATGCGCCGGGCCTGTTCGGCCATGAGGTTCATGTAGTCGCGCGTGCGCTGCGGGTCGAGCTTGAGTTCCCGCACCGTTTCCAGAAATCCGGCGAGCACGGTGAGCGGTGTGCGCAGCTCGTGCGAGACGTTGGCCACGAAATCGCGGCGCGTGGTTTCGACCTTCTCCAGCCGGGTAATGTCGCGCGACAGCAACAATTTCTGTGCCTCGCCGTAGGGAATAACCTGCACCGACAGGCTGAGCCCTCCGCCGTGCTCCGAGTGTAGCGGGATCGCATGCGCGTAGTCCTCTGCCTCGATGTAGTCGGCAAACTCGGGCTGACGCACGAGGTTGATCACCGGCCGGCCGAGATCGGCGTGACGGTCGAGGCCGAAATGGCGGCTGGCGCCCTCGTTGCACCATTCGATGCGGTTCTGCGCGTTGAGTATGACGACGCCGTCGGGCAAGGCCTCGCCGGCCTGGCGCCAGCGCAGCAGGGCATGCGAGAGACGGTCGGCTTCCCGGACGGCGGCGCGCTCATAGCGGTAGAGCAGCGCGAACGCGTCGTCCCACGCGCCGCGCGCCTCGGGCAGGGCGTCGGCCCGGGGCTGCCTCAGCCAGCGGATGAGTTGAGCGAGTTTGGCAGCGTGATAGGCAAGCAGCGCGAGCGCGCCCAGCGCCAGCACCGCCCATCCCGTCGCCGCGCCGAGCCCGAGACCCGCGAGCAGCGCCACGGCCGCGATCATGGCCATGGTCGACGCAACTCGCAGCAGCGGGTGGGTCAAGCGCGAATGCCTCCTGACTGGCAGCGCCGATTATCTCACGGCGTCCGGCCCGCGCGACTAGGCTCCGCGCATCCGGTAGCCGCTGCTGCGCACCGTTTCGATGAGGCCGTCGTGCCCGCTCGCTTCCAGCGCCTGGCGCAGCCTTCGGATGTGCACGTCAACCGTGCGCTCCTCGACGAACACGTGGTCCCCCCACACGCGGTCGAGCAACTGCGCGCGGCTGTGCACGCGCTCCGGATGCGTCATGAAAAAATGCAGCAACCGGAACTCGGTCGGTCCGAGCGCGAATTCCCGCCCGTTGCCGACCACGCGATGCGTCGCCGGATCGAGCCGCAAACCGGCAATCTCGACCGCGTCATCGGTGAGTTCCGGCGAGCGGCGCCGGAGCACCGCCTTGATGCGCGCGAGCAGCTCCTTCGGCGAAAACGGTTTGGTGAGGTAATCATCCGCGCCGCTCTCCAGCCCCTCGATCTTGTCGCGCTCCTCGGCGCGCGCCGTGAGCATGATGATCGGGATACGCCGGGTGCGCTCGGCGCCACGCAGCCTGCGCGCGTAGGCTAGCCCCGACATCCCCGGCAGCATCCAGTCCAGCAGGATGACGTCCGGCAGCGCGTCGCGTACCAGCGCATCGCCTTCCTCCGCGCTGGAGGCGCGCCATACCTGGTGCCCGGCGTGCTCGAGATTGACTGCGACCAATTCCTGGATCGCCGGCTCATCTTCGACGACAAGAACGATGCTGTTCATGATAGGAAAGGAATTCCGTGATGGCGCCAAGTATATGACACCCACATGACGGAATTGTTACACGCTGTTAGCAGCTTGTCCTGGCACGATCGCTTCGCCTCGCCCCGGCAAGTCCCGGACAACTCGAGCCCTCGACCGCATCGATCCACTATTTTATTTTGGGAGAATACAGTAAGAAAACCTTTCCTGGCCTGTCATTTTTCGGAAACATGGCGCAACTAAATTAGCGGACGCAGCGGGCGGCCCGCGAATTGTGCCGCGACGCCCTGCCTGGAGCGCGTCCAAATCACACCTGGAGAACAATCATGTCGCAGCACGACGAAAATCCCGTCAGCAATCCCTCGCAAAACCCGCACTTCTCGGAAGTCCTCGAGGTCAGCATGCAGCGCCGCCGCATCCTGCAGGGCGGCTTCGGCGCCGCCGCGCTCGCTCTTTTCGGTGCTCCGGCGTTGACCAAGGTGAGCGAAGCGGTGGCACAAGGCGTGCCGCCTGCGCCGAGCTTCCTGCCGATCCCAGCCATTTTTGCAGACGAGGTGCGCGTGCCGCAGGGCTACAGCGCCCAGGTGCTGTACAGCTGGGGCGATCCCGCCGGCATCAAGGGCCACCTGCCGCCGTTTCAGGCTTCCGGGGGCGTTTCGTTGAACTCCGCGACCGACCAGGCGTTTCAGGCGGGCATGGACCATGACGGCATGCACTACTTCCCGCTCCATGAGGACAAGGATGACCACCATCACGGCCGCGGCGGGCACGACCGTCACCAGAAGCGCAATGCCGGCCTGCTCTGCATCAACCATGAGAATATCCAGCCGGAGTTCCTGCTCGGCTCCGCCTTGAGCCAGGCCGAACGCGTGCTGAAGATGAAGAACGCCCACGGCGTGTCGGTCATCGAGGTGCGGGAAAAACACGGGGAGTGGGAAGTCGTGCGGCCCTCGAAGTACGCGCGCCGCATTACGGCGGACACGCCGATGCGCATTTCGGGGCCGGCCGCCGGCAACGCGATGATGCAGACTTCGGCGGATACGCGTGGCCGGCGCGTGCTCGGCACGCTCAACAATTGCGCGAACGGCGCGACGCCCTGGGGCACCTACCTCACCTGCGAGGAGAACTTCAACGGGTACTTCCAGACCGATTCGACCACCCCGGCGGCGATCACGCCGCATATGCTGCGATACGGCATTTCCGCCAATGCCGGCGGGCAGAACTGGCACCGCGCCGACAGCCGGTTCGATCTCGCGGTGGAGCCCAACGAGTCGAACCGCTTCGGCTGGGTGCTCGAGATCGACCCGAAGGATCCGGACCGCGCCCCCGTCAAGCACACCGCGCTCGGGCGCATGAAGCACGAGAACGCCGCGCTGGTGCTCTCCAAGAACCGCCGCGTCGTCGTTTACATGGGAGACGACGAGCGCAACGAGTACATCTACAAGTTCGTGAGCCGCGGCCGCCTGGGACGGGATGACGATGACGGCGGCAACGATCTGCTCGACAAGGGCACGCTGTTCGTGGCGATCTTCGAGCCCGGCGCGGCAACCGGCGACCGGCGCGGCACCGGACGCTGGGTGCCGCTGGTGTTCGGCCAGAACGGGCTCACGCCGGAGAACGGCTTCGCGAGCCAGGCCGAGGTGCTGATCAAGACGCGCCAGGCGGCGGACCGCGTCGGCGCGACCATGATGGACCGGCCCGAATGGATCGCGGTGCACCCGGAGTCCAAAGAGGTGTACATCACGCTTACCAACAACAACCGCCGTGGTACCGCTCCGGTCTCGGCCAACAATCCGAACGGCACGACGGTTGCCGGCAGCGCCCGCCCGGCGGTGGACGACGCCAATTCGCGAGCGAACAACGTCTACGGCCACATCCTGCGCTGGCGGGAGGCGGGCGGCGACGCCGCAGCGCTGACCTTCGAGTGGGACGTCTACCTGCTGGCAGGCGACCCGGCCGACCCGGCTGGCGTCGGCGCAGCCGCGGTCACCAATACCGTGGGCTTTCCCAACTTCACGGACCCGACCTACCGCATTTTCAGCGCGCCGGACGGGCTGGCCTTCGATGAACAGGGCTGGTTGTGGATTCAAACCGACTATGGTCCTTCCATTTCGGGCGTGCAGAAGAACATGGGCAACTGCCACATGCTGGTGGCGGACATCCCCACGGGGAACATCGGGCGTTTTTTGACTGGGCCGAACGGTTGCGAGATCACCGGCTGGACCATGACGCCGGACCAGAAGTCGCTGTTCGTGAACATCCAGCACCCCGGCGAGGGTGGCGCGACCAACCCCACGACCTTCAGCACCTGGCCCAACGGCTTCGCGCCGGCACGCTCGTCGACGATCGTGATCACGAAAGACGATGGCGGGGTTATCGGCACCTGAATCGTACGCAACAACGGTGGTGACGCGCTAAGAGATGGTAACGAAATGAGGGGATATTCCCCTCATGCTCCCCTACATCAGGGGCCGTTTCAGTCATTTTGAAACGGCCTCTAAGAGTTTGTCGGCTTCAGGGCCGACAAACTCCGCATGCAGCGCCGCTCGCCAGCAGGTACTCAGGTCTTCTTGAGCCTGTCCAGGAAGCGCTTGCGAAACTTGGCGACCTTCGGCGCGACCACGGCCTGGCAGTACGGCTGATAGGGATTGCGCGCGAAGTACTCCTGGTGATAGCCCTCGGCCATGTAAAAAGCGGCAGCAGGCGTCAATTCGGTGACGATGGGGCCATTCCACAGTTTGGCGGCGTCGAGCCGCGCGATCACCGCCTCGGCATCGGCTTTTTGCTGCGACGTGTGGTAGAAGATCGCCGAGCGGTACTGGGTTCCGGCGTCGTTGCCCTGGCGGTTAAGGGTCGTCGGATCGTGAATCACGAAGAATACTTCCAGCAGGTCCTTGAACGACACCTGCGCCGGATCGTAGGTGATACGCACGACTTCGGCATGGCCGGTGTCGCCGCCGCAAACCTGCTCGTAGGTGGGATTGGGCGCCCGCCCGCCCATGTACCCCGACTCGACGGACGCCACGCCCTTCAAGCCGTCGAATACCGCCTCCAGGCACCAGAAACAGCCGCCGGCGAGCGTGGCGACTTCCGTGCCGGCGGGAATCGTGGTCATGGAATTCAAATGGTTCGCTCCAGGGAGTCAGGGGCTTCTGTTACGGAGCGATCAGTGTAGCGGATTCACGGCGCGGGGAGCGAACCGCTCCCCGCGCCGTTGGTTCGGCTACGCGGCGGCCCGCTGCCGCACGAGCGGCAAGCTCCGTTCAGGACGTTTCTCCGGTAACTGCGTCGCGGGCGCGCTGCGCTCGCGTTCGAGCCATGGCCGGAACAGCAGGCGCTCGATGCGCCCCAGCGCAGCGTGTCGCCGGATGAGCGAGACCATGCGCGAGCGGAATTCGCCGTAGGCCAGCTCGGGCACAATGCAGGAGCCGTTCCATTGCCCGCCGAGCGGCGCGAATGCCGCCTCCACGTCGCAATCGCGCGCCGAGCGGCAGGCTGCCTGCAATGCGTGCCAGCCCGCGGCGAGGCCGATGCGGTCGCGCCGCTTCCAGCGCTCGAACAGCGCTCGGAAATGCTCGAAGTAAGCCGCGTGGCTGCACGCGGCCTCGCGCGCCAGCGCGCGC
>Ga0208185_1000763_pt1 | contig 11574 bp, 9 predicted proteins | sample EasRivMeERMLT700_FD_187532 | JGI IMG/M metagenome (GOLD analysis project Ga0208185, IMG submission 187532) | Soil microbial communities from meander-bound floodplain in the East River, Colorado, USA - East River MetaG ERMLT700 (SPAdes) (version 2) | ecosystem: Environmental > Terrestrial > Soil >... | reverse complement strand
GCGCGCGAACCAGTCGTTGAACCAGCGGAAGAAGCGGCCGGGCACGCGGTGCTCGCGCTTGAGTATCAGCACGCACAGGCTCGGCGTGAGGGTCAGCGCGACCAGGCCCGAGATTACGACCGCGATCGAGATGGTCACCGCGAACTGGCGGTAGAGCTCGCCGGTCAGGCCGCCGAGAAAGGCGATCGGCACGAACACCGCGCACAACGTCAGCACGATCGCGATGATCGGGCTCGTGACCTCCTTCATCGCCTTGATCGCCGCCTCGCGCGCCTGCAGGTGCTCCTCGTGCATGATGCGCTCGACGTTCTCCAGTACGACGATCGCATCGTCCACCACGATGCCGATGGCGAGCACCATGCCGAACAGCGTCAGCGTGTTGATCGAGTAGCCCAGCACCACCAGCCCGGCGAAGGTGCCGATCAGCGACACCGGAACGGCCGCGAACGGGATCAGCGTTGCGCGCCAGTTCTGCAGGAACAGAAACACCACCAGGAACACCAGCGCCATCGCCTCGGCGAGCGTGATTACCACTTCGCGAATCGAGACCTTGACGAAGCGCGTGGTGTCGTACACCACGTCGTGCACGAGTCCCGGCGGAAACGCCCGCGCGAGTCGCGTCATCTCGGCATTGACGCGCTCGGCGGTCGCGAGCGCGTTGGCGTTGGGCTGCAGGAAAATGCCGACCAGCGTCGCGGTATTGCCGTTGACACGCCCGATGAACTCGTAGTCCTTGGAGCCCAGCTCGACGCGCGCGACGTCCTTCAGCCTGAGCACCGAGCCGTCGCCGTTGGCGCGCACCACGATGTCCTCGAACTCCGCGGGCTCGGACAGCCGGCCGCGGGTGGTGATGGTGTAGACCAGCTCCTGCGGGCCTCCGGTCGGCGACTGGCCGATCTTGCCGGCGGCGAACTGCGCGTTCTGCTCGTTCAGCGCTCGCACCAGGTCGGAGGGCGCGAGTTTCAGCTGCGCGAGCCGGTCGGGGCGCACCCAGATGCGCATCGCGTAGTCCTTGGCGCCGAAGATCTGGACGTTGGTCGTCCCAGGGATGCGCTTGAGCTGATCGAGCACGTTGAGCGTGACGTAGTTCGAGATGAACAGGTCGTCACGGCTGCCGTCGGGCGAGGAGAACGCGATCACCTGGAGAAACGAGGACGAGCCTTTCTCGACCGTGACGCCCTGGCGGCGCACCTCGAGCGGCAGCCGCGGCTCGGCCTGCTTGACGCGGTTGTTGACGTTCAACGCCGCGGTGTCGACGTCAGCGCCGATCTCGAACGTCACCTGGATCTCCACCGTGCCGTTCGAGGTCGAGGTCGAGCTCATGTAGAGCATGTTCTCGACGCCGTTGATCTGGTTCTCGAGCGGCGCGGCCACGGTCTGCTCGAGCGTCTGGGCGGACGCGCCGGGGTAGATCGCGCGCACCGTGACCACCGGCGGCGCGATCTCCGGGTACTGCGCGATCGGCAGCACGCGCATCGAGGCAAGGCCCGCGATCACGATGAAGATCGAGAGCACGGCCGCGAAGATCGGCCGGTCTATGAAGAAGCGCGAGATCATCTGCGGCCGCCCCTAAGTCTTCTTGTCCGTCACGGACTTCTTCGCAGCGGGCGCGCTCTTGCCGTCGGCCGGGGGTACTCCGTCGGAAACCTGCACCGGCACGCCGGGCGGCATCAGCGAGAGCTTGACCACGCCCTCCACCACAACGCGGTCGCCGGGCTGGATGCCCGAGTTGATGATCCAGCCGTCGCCGGTCCAGTTGCCGGCCTCGATCGGGCGGATCTGCGACTTGCTCTCGGCATCGACGATATAGACGTATTTGCCTTTGGGGCTCTCCATCACCGCCCGCTGCGGCACAACGATCGCGCCCGGGCGCACCGCGTCGTGCAGCACAACACGGACGAACTCGCCGGCGCGCAACTGGCCGCCCGGGTTCGGAAGCTCGGCGCGCGCCTCGCTGGTGCCGGTCTGGGGATTGACCCTGACGTCGGTGAAGCTCAGCACTCCGGTGCGCGCGTAGATCGAACCGTCGGCGAGCTTGACGCTCGCCTTGAACCGGCCACCCTCGGGCAGCTGCAGCCGCCCCGCCTCGACGTCGCGGCGGATCGCGAGCCGCTCGCGGTCGGGAATGCCGAAAATCACGTACATCGGATCGGTCTGCGTCACCGTGGTCAGCAGGACGCCCGGCCCCGACACCAGCGTCCCCTCGGAGGCGACGGCGCGGCTCGTGGTACCGGAGATCGGCGATTCCACGCGGGTGTACGCGAGATTCAGCCGCGCTTCATTGACGCGCGCGCGGGCGCTACTCACCTCGGCCTGCGCGATCTGCTCGGCGGAAACGGCGTCGTCGAGCTCCTTCTGGCTCACGGCCTTCGATTCGAGCACGGGACGCAGCCGCGCCGCCTCGCGCTTTGCCTGCGCGAGCCGGGCTTCCGCGATCCCCAAGTCCGCCTCGGCACGGGTGAGGGCGACCCGGAACGGCTCGGGGTCGATGGTGTAGAGCGATTCGCCCTGTTTCACGGCGCCGCCTTCCCGGAAATTGCGCTTGACCAGGATGCCGGAGACGCGCGCGCGCACCTCGACCTCGCGGTAGCCGGCGGTCTGTGCGACGTACTCGTAGGTGACCGGCACGTCCTTCGCCTCGACGGTGATCACGCTGACGACGGGCGGAGGAAACGGCGGCGGGCCGCCCGCGGGTCCGCATCCCGCGGCGAGCAGGGCCAGAGCGGACAGCGGCGTGCCGACCCGCAGGAGTCGAATGAACTGGTTCATGGCCTGTGTTCTCCCCTCGGTCCGCGGCGGCGGGCGCCGCGCGGGCCGATCCCTATTGCAGAAGCAAGCGAGTTTACATACAATCTTGAATGTATGTAAAGCGGTGAATTGTTACAACCCTAATTGCGACCCGGATTTCACATTGAGGTAGGGAGCCCCACCGCGTGGTAAGACGCACCAAGGACGAAGCGCTCGAAACGCGCAACGGGATTCTCGACGCCGCCGAGCATGTGTTCAGCGAGCGCGGTGTCTCGCGCACGTCGCTGGAAGACATCGCGCTGGAGGCCGGCGTCACGCGCGGCGCCATCTACTGGCATTTCAAGGACAAGCGCGATCTGTTCGCGTCCATGGTGGACCGCGTGACCCTGCCGATGGAGGCGATGGTGGCGGCCTCGAGCGACGAGTCGGTCGAGGATCCCATGGCTTCGCTCAAGGCCTGCGCGGTCAATTGCCTCAAGCGGACGGCAACCGACCCGCAAGTCCAGCGCGTGTTCGACGTGGTCACCCACAAGTGCGAGTATCTCGGCGAAATGGCCGGGCTCAACAACCGGATCAGCGCCGTGCAGAAGGGCTGCGTGGACCGCACCGAGCAGGCGATACGCAACGCCATCAAGCGCGGTCAGCTCCCGGCGCACGTAAACCCGCGGCTCGCGGCGATCGGACTCGACGCGATGCTGTACGGCCTGATCTCCAGCTGGCTCGCCAATTCCGCCTACCTGCCGCTCAAGCGCCAAGCCGAGGCGATGATCGATATGTACCTCGACGGTCTCCGCGGTGGCAACATATCGCGGGCAGCGCGAGTTCCAGGCAAGCTGCGGGCGCGGCGTCGTCGCGCAAGGCGCTCGTAGCCGTTCACAACCGGCGCTGCGGGCGACTTCCGCTCGCCACCAGCAGTCCGGCTCGGCTCGTCGAAACGAGCGCTTCCCAGGCCCTACGCCCGACGGCATCCGCCAGGCGCCGCGTGGCACGCAGCCATTCGCTTGCCGCCGCGTCGATCCGCCTGCTGAATCCTCTTGTCAGTGTCGCTTCCATGTTTGCCTTCCTGGCGGGCGCTATTGCCTGCCTGCAATGCCAATATCCGCTTGTTCTGCTGGGTTGACAATATAGGTCAATGGAATAAGATTGTTTCTATAAAGAGACAAAAGCATGGCGTTGGACAAACTCGCAGCGATGGCTGTCTTTGCGCGCGTTGCCGAGGCAAAAGGCTTCTCTGAAGCCGCGCGGCGGCTGGGCGTCTCCAAATCCGCCGTCAGCAAGAAGGTGGCGGGGCTTGAGCGCGCGCTCAAGGCGCGGCTCCTCAATCGCACCACGCGCCGCCTGTCGCTTACTGAAGTGGGAGCAGCCTTCTATGAGCACTGCGCCCGAATGCTGGCGGAGGCGGAAGCCGCCGAGCTTGCCGTGTCACGCCTGTATGCCGAGCCGCGCGGTGTGCTGCGCGTGACGGCACCCGCGGCATTCGGCCACCTTCACATCGCACCCGCCATCCCCGACTTCCTCACGCGCCACGCGGACGTGTCGGTCCAGATCGTGATGAACGATCGCGCAGTGGACCTGGTTGAAGAGGGGTTCGATGTTGCGATCCGCATGACGCGCGATCAGGCGACCAATACTGTCGCGCGGCGGCTTGCCCCGGTGCGCTGGGCGGTGTGCGCCGCGCCCAACTACCTGAAGCGGCACGAACTGCCGCGCGCGCCGCGGGACCTCGAGCGCCACAACTGCCTCTTCTACTCGTTTCTCGAGTCGTCCTCCGAGTGGCGTTTCACCTCGCCCGATGGGGAGACTGCCGTACGCGTGAGCGGCACCTTCACGGTAAACAACTCCGAAGCACTGCGCGAAGCGGTGCTGAAAGGGCTCGGCATCGCGCTGCTCCCGACATTTACCGTGGGGTCGGACCTGCGCGACGGGCGCCTGCAGCAGGTTCTGGGCGAGTACCGGGCGCACGGCACTTTCGGCAGCGACGTCTACGCGGTCTATCTGCCGACTCGCTACCTGTCGCCCAAGGTGCGCGCATTCGTGGATTTTTTCGTTGAGCGATTTGCACCGGAACCCTACTGGGACCGGTAACCGGCGCTTCACGCCTCACGGTCTACTCACGACGATCCGCAGGGCCGCAGCCCCGCCGATTGTCTTCATTCCGGCGGTGGCGCAGCATATGCCTCGCATTCCAACTTGAAGGGGGTCATATGCAAGCTCTGTGCGGCGTGGCGAAGGCTTACGGACCGGTCGTCGGGCGCATCCTGATTACGTTGCTTTTCTTGAAGTCGGGATTCGAAAAGATCGCCGGATTTTCCGAGGTCGCGGGATTCATGGCGTCGAAGGGCATGCCGGCTGCGGAGTTTCTGTTGGTAGGCGCGGTGGTGTTGGAGATCGCTGGGGCATTGATGGTCCTGCTCGGCTGGCATGCCCGCTGGGGCGCGCTGATGCTGGCCGCGTTTGTCGTTCCCGCGACCCTGATCTTCCACAATTTCTGGTCGATTGACGCGGCACAGTACACGAACCAGGTCAATCATTTCATGAAGAACCTGTCCATCCTCGGCGCGCTCGTCTTCATCATGGGCGCGGGCGCCGGGCCGTTCAGCCTCGGGAAGGAAGCGAAATCATCAAACGCGCAGTGAATCGTCCGCCAGCGGGAATGCGCCTCGCGCGGCGGGTTGCGGAGATCGAGCCGTTCCACGTGATGGCCTTGCTCGCGCGGGCGCGCGAGCTGGAGGCGCAGGGCCGCTCGATCATCCACATGGAGATCGGCGAGCCCGACTTCCCAACGCCGGAGCCGATCGTCCGTGCCGGCATGCGTGCGCTGGAGAAGGGTGAGGTCTTCTATACGCCCACGCCCGGGCTGCCGCAGCTGCGGGAAGCGATCGCGGACTACTACCGCACGCGCTACGGTGTCCGGCTTGCGCCCACACGTATTCTCGTTACCACTGGCGCTTCCGCGGCGCTGATGCTTGCCTGCGCTGCACTCATCAATCCCGGCGACGAAGTACTGCTCGCCGATCCCGGCTATCCCGCCAACCGCCACTTCGTGCGCGTCATGGAGGGCGTGCCGCGCCCGGTGCCGGTGGGCGCGGACAGCGGCTACCAGCTCGCGCCGGCCCATCTCGAGAAGTACTGGGGCCCGCGAACCGCGGCTGCGCTCGTTGCTTCGCCTTCGAATCCCACCGGCACGCTCATCTCGACCGAGCGGATGATGGGGATGGCGGAATTCGTGCGCGACCGGGGCGGGGCGCTGATCGTGGACGAGATCTATCACGGCCTCGTGTACGAGGGCGAGTACACCACCGCGGCCGCGTTGACGGATGAGGTGTTCGTCATCAACAGCTTCTCGAAGTACTTCAATATGACGGGGTGGCGGCTCGGCTGGATCGTGGCACCGGAGCGCGCGGTCGGCGAGCTCGACAAGCTGGCGCAGAACCTCTATCTCGCCGCGCCAACGCCGGCGCAGTATGCTGCGCTGGCCGCGTTCGAGCCGGAAACGCTCGCGATCCTGGAGCGTCGCAGGCGGGAACTGCAGGCGCGGCGCGATTACCTGGTGCCGGCGCTGCGTGGCCTCGGCTTCGAGATCCCGGTGATGCCGCAGGGGGCGTTCTACGTCTACGCGGGCTGCGGCAAGCTTACGAGTGACAGCTTCGGCTTCGCGCGCGACCTGCTAGAGCAGGCGGGCGTGGCGATCACGCCGGGCATGGACTTCGGGGCCAACGCGCCGGAGCGGCACGTGCGCTTTGCATACACCAACTCGATCGAGCGCTTGCAGGAGGGTGTTGCGCGCATCGCGAAGTTCTTGACCCATGCTTGAAAGCAATCAGCGACGCGTCGGACTGGGCGAACGGGCAGCGCTGATACACGGCGAGATCTTGCCGCTCTTCAGCGATACCTTCGTCCGTTCGTGTGAACTGCTCGAAGAGTACGTCGCGCGCCTCGCGGGCGCGGTGTTCCGTTCGACCGGACTCGAGCGCGCGTGCAAGGATGCTGTGACCGTCGACGAGGCGATCATCGGTGCCGGCCTCGTTCCCGGGATCGCGCGCGTGCCCGCGGCGTGGTTGCTCGGGATGCTTACGGCGCGCGGCTGGGCCAATCTCATCGATTCTGCCGGCGGGACCGTTCGCTACCGGACACTGCTGCCCTCTCCATTGCCTGACGCGGACGCGGTGCTTGCCGAGCAGACCGAGCGTGACGCGCGATGCCTGCCCTCCTACCGGATCGTGGCGCTCGCGGCGGAGCGCTACCCGGCGGTCCTGCGCGGCGAGATCAGTGGCGAGCAGGCTCTGTTCGATCCTGAGGGCATCAGCGCATGGCTGAGGTATTTCTCGAACGCGAACCCGCTCTACGCGGTGACGAATGCAATCGGGGCGGTCGCCGCCGAGCGCGCTTTGCCGCCGGGCGGCGGAGCGGTGCTCGAGCTGGGCGGTGGCTTCGGCAGCGGCGCGGAAGCGCTGCTCGCCCGACTCGAGGCGACGGGGCGCGGCGCCGAGGTCTCGTCGTACCGGTTGACCGAGCTCGTCGCGATGTTTCTCAGGCGGGCGGACAAGGCGCTGCGCGCGCGCTTTCCCGGATTTCCGCTCGCATTCGGGGCTCTCGACATCAACCGGCCATTCTCGGAAGGCGGCGTCGCGCCGGGTTCGGTGGCGCTCGTGTACGGCGTCAACGTCGTGCACGTCGCGCGCGACCTTGCGGCGACGCTCGGCGAAATCCGCGCGGCACTTGCCCGGAATGGTGCGCTCGTGCTCGCGGAATGCGTGCGGCCGTTCCCGGGACAGCCGATTTACGTCGAGTTCGTATTCAACCTGCTCGGCACGTTCCGCGATGCGGTGCTCGTGCCCGAATGGCGGCCGAACGGGGGGTTCCTGACGCCGGAACAGTGGACCGCCGCGCTCGCGGCGAACGGCTTCACAGACGTCCGCGTGTTCCCCGACATCTCGACGATCCGGCAGGAAATCCCGCAGTTCGTCGTCGCGGCGATATCGGCGCGGCGTGCCTGAACACCCTGAGCGTGCTAAGAGCCCCTAACACAATGAAACGCGCGATGCGCTGTCACGATTTTGGCTCAGGGCGCGAAGCGAGCCGCAGCCAATATCGGGAATATTGGTAAGGTGAGCGACAAAGCCATGGGCCAAAACTCGTGCCAGCCCCTGAGTTGTCATTGGATATTCAGATGCCTGCGCCGGGGTTGCGGCCAAAATCGGCGCTGACTTTGTCGGCCGGCTTGGCCATATGTTCAATATGCCCTGCGCCGTCCTTCGCGTCATCACCGATTCTGGCTCGCAACGCACGCGTGTTTCATCATGTTAGGGACTCTCAGCGCATCGCTCACGATGTGGACCCCCTGCCTGCTACGGTGACGGCCATTCTACGGATCTCTAGCTACGGGCGAGGCAGACGAGCGCGGCCAGTGCAAAGCCGAGGCCTGCGCCCTTGCGCAGGGTGAACGGTTCCCTCAGGAACGCGATGCCGAATGCCGCGGTCACGACGAAGCCCATCTGCGTGATCGGCACCAGCACGCTCGCCTCGCCGCGCTCGAGGCTTTCGAACAGCAGCACGAGCGCGACCAGAAATAGCGCAGCGGCCGTCCCTGCGTGCACCCAGGCCGCACGCGTTGTGCGCAGCCCCCGGTCCGCCCGCCAGGCGAAGACCGTCGCGAGCGGAAGAAACGCCGCGGCCTGCCCCGTAATGAAGCTCGCCGGGCTGCCTCCTGTCAGTGCGCCCACTTTGTAAATGAAATTGGCGACCCCCATCGCCGCCATCGCGATGACGGCCTGGAGCAGCGCCAGGCGTGCCGCTCCGGCAGCCGGGAATGCACCGGCTTCCGCCCCCAGCAGCAACCAGACCGCGGCGAGCGCCAGCCCGAGCCCCGCGAGCTTGAACGCGGTCAGCGGCTCGCCGAGCATCAGCACCGCGAGCAGCGCGGTGACCGTGAAGCTCAGGCGGAAGATCGGCGCGACGATGCTGACGGGACCGTCCTTCAGGCTGCGCGCGAAGTGGTAGAGCGCGATGAACGCAAACAGCCCCGCGCCCATGCCCCACAGCATCGGCCGTCCCGGCGCGAGCGTGCCGGTGACGAGCCCGAAGATCACGACGGCCGGCGTGAAGCACCACGCCTGGACCATCAGGAACCGGTGCGCCGGGACCCCCGCCGCGGCGCCGCGCCGGTAGACCAGGTCCACCAGCCCGAGGAGCAGCATCGCGGCAAGCGCGTACTCGTAGCCGGGGGTCATGTCGCGCTTCGGTGCGGCATTTCAATCCATTCAGCCGGGGACGGCGAATCATGTCATGCTTCGCTCTGACGCGCATGTGCTGGCCGGAGCGCAGACGCCGGGGAATCTTTCAGAGCGGTGGGTATCTGAGTACCTGCGGCATTCCAAAGGAGGAAATCATGAAGCTCGATTCGCGAAACGTGGCCTGTACCCTTACGGCGACATTGCTCGCATTTGCCCTTTCCGGCTGCGGCAAGGATGCGCCGCCACAGCCCGTAGTCAAGTCCGTGCCTGTTCCGGCCATGCCGGCAAACGACGACGCGGCGAAAGCCGAAGCCGAGAAAAAAGCGGCGCAAGGCGCCCGCGATTCCGCCGACAAGGAGCTCGCCGGCCGGGTCAAGTCCGCCCTCGTCGCCGAGCGCAATCTCAACGCGCATGGCATCGACGTCGTCGCGAAGAATGGCGCCGTCACGCTCTACGGCACGGCGGAAACCCGCATGCGGCGGGATCTGGCGGAGAAGGTCGCCAGCCGCGTCGAGGGCGTCAAGTCGGTCGAGAACAAGCTCGCCGTCGTCGCCGGTTCCTGACCGGACCGGCACCCGGGCGCCTGCGCCGGCCGGGTGCGATACCCTACCGCCGACATGAGCGCGCCCTCGCCCGCCGTCGCGACCACGGTCGCCGGCAGCCTGCCCAAGCCGTCGTGGCTCGCCCGGCCGCAGGTACTGTGGGCGCCGTGGCAGCTCGCGGGCGAGCAGCTCGCGGAGGGCAAGCGCGACGCGGTGCGCGCCGCATTGAAGATGCAGGAGGCGGCGGGCATCGACATCGTGTCCGAGGGCGAGCAGTCGCGCATGCATTTCGTGCACGGCTTCCTGCGCGGCATCGAGGGCGTCGATTTCGCCCGCATGAAGAGGATCGGCATCCGCGCCGACCGCTACGAAGCCGACTGCCCGACCGTCACCGGCCCGGTGCGCCGGCCGCGCCCGGTCCACACCGAGGAAGTGCGCTTTGCCCGCGCCAATACCGGCCACAAGCTCAAGTTCACCCTGCCGGGACCCATGACCATGGTGGACACGCTTGCCGACGAGCATTACCGGGACCGCGCGGCGCTCGGGCTCGCGCTCGCCGAGCTCCTGAACGCAGAGGCGCGGGAGCTCGACGCGCTCGGCGCGGATGTCATCCAGTTCGACGAGCCCGCGTTCAACGTCTACATGAACGAAGTGCGGGAATGGGGCATTGCGGCGCTCGAGCGCGCGGCGGCCGGGCTCCAATGCGCGACCGCCGTCCACATCTGCTACGGCTACGGAATCCCGGCCAATGTCGAGTGGAAGAAGACTCTGGGCGATGCCTGGCGGCAGTACGAGTCCACGTTCCCGCTCCTCGCGAAGAGCACGATCCGGCAGGTCTCGCTCGAATGCGCCAACTCGCACGTGCCCCTGGCGCTGATCGGCCTGCTCGAGGGCAAGGACGTGCTGGTGGGCGCGATCGACGTCGCGACCGATGCCGTCGAGACCCCGGAGCAGGTCGCGGCGACGCTGCGTGCGGCGCTCAAATACGTGAAACCGCAGCATCTCTTCGGCTGCACCAACTGCGGCATGGCGCCGATGGCGCGCCAAGTCGCGGAAGCGAAGCTGCGGGCGCTCGCTGCCGGCGCGGCGATCGTCCGCCGCGAGCTCGCAGGAAAATAGAAGCCGACGCTATTTCCCGGTTTCCATCCCCTTGAAGGGGTCCTCCTCCAAGCGGTTCATGCTGTCGTCGATCTGCTCGGTTTTGACCCCGCGCGCTTCCTCGCGCAGGTGCTCCGGAAACCACGTCGTGATCGCCGGAAAGGCGATGATCAGCGCGATCGCGATGCACTGCAGGATCATGAACTGGAACATGCCCTTGTAGATGGTCGCGAGCGACCACTCCTTCACGACCTGCCGCAGGTAGTAGGCCGACATCGCCACCGGCGGCGACAGGAACGCGGTCTGCAGCGTCACCGCCACCAGCGCGCCGAACCAGACCATCACGAAATCGGGCGCGATGCCAAGCGAGGCGCCGAGCGCGGGTTTCAGCGCGTCCACCACCGGGTAGAAAATCGGCAGGAACACCAGAACGATCGCCGGCCACTCGAACGGCCAGCCGAGCAGGAAGACGAGAAGAATGACGACGACCAGCATCGCCACCGGCGACAACGGGAGCGCGAGCATCATGTCGGTAATCCAGGTCGCCGTGCCGAGGCGCGAGAACACCGCGCCGAAGATGTTCGACGTCATCGCAAGCAGCAGCACCATGCTCGAAGTCGCGGTCGTCGACAGCACCACCTGCTTCATGCCGGCGTAGCTCAACTTCCCGTATCCCGCTGCGAGAAGCACCGCACCGAGCGCGCCGATGCCCGCGGCCTCCGTCGGGGTCGCGAGACCTGCCAGGATCGAGCCGAGCGCAGCCGCGATCAGGCCCACGAGCGGCAACACCCCGATTGCCACCTCGCGCAGCATGACGGGCAGCGAATGCACCCGCTCTTCCCGCGGCACCGGAGGGCCCAGCTTCGGATTGAGGAACGCGCGGCCCAGCAGGTAGACGAGGTACAGGCCTGCGAGCAGGAACCCCGGGCCGAACGCCGCGGCGTAGAGGTCGG
>Ga0208185_1000754_pt1 | contig 11708 bp, 14 predicted proteins | sample EasRivMeERMLT700_FD_187532 | JGI IMG/M metagenome (GOLD analysis project Ga0208185, IMG submission 187532) | Soil microbial communities from meander-bound floodplain in the East River, Colorado, USA - East River MetaG ERMLT700 (SPAdes) (version 2) | ecosystem: Environmental > Terrestrial > Soil... | reverse complement strand
TTGCGACGAGCGGCGGCGAATCCCGGGAGCCCCCGCTGAGTTCGACATAGGCAATGCCCGTCAGGCCCTGGGTTTTCAGAACCGCTACGGTGTCTTCCTTGACCGGCGTCCCGTGCTCGATTACGAAGAACAGGTTCGCCTGTTCCGGGTTGCCCGGCTCGAGCCAGATTTTCCGCACTTTGCCCACGTCGACACCGTTGTACTTGACCGGTGCATTCAGATTGAGGCCGGCAACCGATTCATTCGCGATCGCCAGATAGAGGTCGTATTTCTTCTGGAAAGTGCCGCCCGAGGCGAGCCAGAGCACGCCGGCGACCAGCACGGTGCCGAGAGCGAGCACGAATGCGCCGACAACCGCATAATTCACTTTGGTTTCGATGGCGGCCTCCCGGGTTCTCCACTGCTGCGCGCGCCGGCCTGCTGCTGCTCTTGTTCCTGCGCCGCTCTGCCGCGCGGGCCGCCGAAGAATTTCCGGATGGCGGGATTGTCCATCCGCGAGAGCTCGGACATCGAGCCGACGCCCTGCACCCTGCCTTCGCCGAGGACGGCGACGCGGTCGGCCACCTGCCACAGCAGGTCGAGGTCGTGCGTGATCATGACGATGGTGAGGCCGAACAGGTCACGCAGCCCGCGCACGAGCTGATCGACGCCGCCGGCGCTGTCCGGATCGAGGCCGGCGGTCGGTTCGTCGAGAAACAGCAGTTCGGGGTCGAGCGCGAGTGCGCGGGCGAGAGAGGCGCGCTTCATCATGCCCCCGCTCAACTCGGAAGGATACTGTGCGCCGACCTCCGGCTCGAGGCCGGTCATGGAGAGCTTCCACGCCGCAATCTCATCGATCAAGCCGTCCGCTAGCCCGGTGTGTTCGCGCAGCGGCAGGCCGACATTCTCGGTGACCGTCAACGCGCCGAACAGCCCGCCGTGCTGGAACATCACGCCCCAGCGCCGGCGCAGCGCGATGGCGTCGTCGTCCCCGAGCGCCTGCAGGTCGGCGCCCAGCACCCGGATCGAGCCCGAGTCCGGGCGCTGCAGCAGGATCATTTCGCGCAACAGGGTCGATTTGCCGGAGCCGCTGCCGCCGATCAACGCGAAAATCTCCGCGCGGCGCACTTCGAGGTCGATTCCGGAATGCACGACGTGATTGCCGAAGCGCGTCGACACCTGGCTGATCTCGATGACCGATTCGTCCCGCGTTGTGCTTTGCATGTCAGAGGCCCAGCGCGCTGAACGCGATCGAGAACAGGGCGTCGGCAACGATCACGAGGAAAGTCGCCTGGACGACGCTGAGGGTGGTGTGGCGGCCGACGCTGTCGGCGCCGCCCCTGGTGCGAAAGCCCTGGAAGCAGCCGACCACGGCGATGATGGCCGCGAACACCGGCGCTTTGCAGATGCCGATCAGGAATGCCGTAGGGCTGACCGCCTTGACGAAACGGTCGAGGAACTCGCCGTAGCCGACGTCCAGTTGCACGTGCGCCATGATCATGCCGCCGAACACGCCGAGCACGTCCGCGAACACGGTGAGCAGCGGCAGCGCGACCAGCAGCGCGAGGATCTTCGGCAACACCAGCAGGTCAAGCGGCGCGATGCCGAGCGTGCGCATGGCGTCGATTTCCTCGGTCACGGACATCGTGCCGATCTGCGCGGCATAGGCGGAACCCGAGCGCCCGGCGACGATGAGGGCAACGATCAGGGGTGCGAACTCGCGCAGCATGGACAAGCCGACGAGATCGGCAACGAAGATATTGGCCCCGTACCTCCGGAGCTGGTCGGCGCCCTGGTAGGCGACGACGATACCAAGCAGGAACGACAGCAGTCCGACGATGGGCAGCGCATCGAATCCGGCGCTGCGGATGTTGTACAGGATGGGGCGCCATCTGAATCGCGACGGGTGCGCGATGCATCCCGCAAACGCGATCGCGCTTTCCCCGATGAAGCTGAGCAGCGCAACAGCCTGCTTGAAGGCGGCTTCGGCGCCCTGGCCCAGGCCTTCCAGCATCGAAGAGGGCGCGCCGGAAACCGGGATGGGGGCGCCGGTTCGACCTGCCACTTCACGCCCCACGATTTCAAGCAGCTTGGCGAATCCCGGGCGCAAGTCGCGCACCTGCACGGCGGTGCCTTCGTCGCGCAGCCGCCGCAGGAGTTTCTGCAGGACCCAGGCCCCGGCGGTATCCAGAGCCTCGATGCGCGCACCGTCGACCACCAGCTCGGGTTTGGCAGGCGCGGACAGCGCTTCGAGTTGCGGTTCGATGGCACCGATCCCGCGCGCAGTCCACGACCCCGACAGCGCGAGCTCGTGCGGCGTTGGCTGAGCGATTGCGGCAGGTGCCGCGAGCAAAGGGTTCATAGACGATTTGCAGGGTAGATGAAACGATTTGACCAGTTTGTGCGCCAACGTACGGAATTACTTCATGGAAAGAATAACAATCGCGATCTCGTCGAGGCTTAATCGCCACGACTCGCCGCGCCGCAATTAGTTGACGCCAGCGCGCCGGGGCGGGCGTGACGCCGGAGCGAGTCCAATTTACCCTCATCCTGGAGAAATCAACCATGAAACAATTGAAACGCATCACCACATTCATCCTCGCCCTCGCCTTTGTGTCGGTCCTGGGTTGCGCGGGCAGCGCGAAGCAGGAAAGCACCGGGGAGTACTTCGGCGACAGCTGGATCACCACCAAAGTGAAGACGGCCCTGGTCAATGATCCGCAGGTCAAGTCGGCCGAGGTTAACGTCGAGACCTTCAAGGGCACGGTGCAACTCAGCGGTTTCGTCAGTTCCGATGCGGCCATGCGGCAGGCGGTCAAGGTCGCGCAGGGCGTCGAGGGCGTGACCGCGGTCAAGAATGACATGCGCATCAGGTAAGGGTACGTGCGTTGCCTGGAAGCTGTTGCAAGTGAGGGGAACCATCCTTTCATGCTTACCCGGATCAGGGGCCGTTTCAGTCATTTTGAAACGGCCTCCTGACGCACTGAAACCGTAGAAAAACTGGAGCACGCAACCATGATTACGCTTCGATTCGCAGCGCCAATATCCCTTTGCCTGTCCGTGCTGGCGCTCGGCGGGTGCGAAACCACCACTGCGGGCGGTGCAGTCGGCGCGGATCGCTCGCAACTGATGCTGGTTTCGTCGGAGCAGATGGACCAGATGTCCGCGCAAGCTTATACCAAGCTGAAAGCGGACGCGTCGGGCAAGGGTGCGCTCAACCAGGATCAGGCAATGCTGCAGCGGGTGCGCACGATTGCCGGCCGTCTCGAACCGCAGACCAAGACTTTCCGTCCCGAAGCGCCGGGCTGGAAATGGGAAGTCAATGTAATCACCAGCAACGAGCTCAACGCGTTCTGCATGCCCGGCGGCAAGATCATGGTTTACTCCGGGCTGATCAATCAATTGAAACTTACCGACGATGAGATCGCGATCGTGCTGGGGCACGAGATTGCGCATGCATTGCGCGAGCACTCGCGCAACCACCTGTCCCAGGCTATGGCCGCGCAGGCCGGAATCGGTCTCGGCGCCGCCCTGCTGGGCCTTGGCCAGGGCTCGGCCGATGTTGCCGGCGCCGGTTACGAGGCCCTGATCGCCACCCGGTTCAGCCGTGCCGACGAAACCGAAGCCGACCGCATCGGCCTGGAACTCACGGCACGCGCCGGCTACGACCCGCGCGCCGGCGTTACGTTGTGGCAGAAAATGATCAGTGCCAGTCAGGGCGGGCAGCCGCCGGCATTTCTCAGTTCGCATCCGACGGAAGCAAGCCGCGTGCAGCAGATCCAGGCCCTGTTGCCGACGGTGATGCCGCTCTACGATGCCGCGCGCCGGCCTGGCTAAGCCGGCCTGTCATGAAATCAGTCCAATGCGCGCTGGCGCACAGAGTTCCTCGGCCGCGAAGGGGACAATAACAGCAAGGATAGATGTTCCCTGGAACGGGCTACTCCGCAACGGGGCACACCCGGTCTTCGCGGGGCTTGAAATATTCGCGCCGCGAAATCCGCTCTTCTAGCCGTGGCATCGCCGCAAGCATTAGTTTGGGCAGCACGCCCGAAAAGGAAATAGCATGGAATCACAAGCCAAGAAATCCCTCCCCACGCTGTATTGGATCGCGGGCATCGCGGTGACCGTGTTCAGTGTCGCCGGCATTGCGGCCATCATGGGCTGGATCCCGACGTCGACCGGCGGCCCCGGTGACAGCGTTGTCGCCAGGCAGCCGGCGGCGCAACCCGCGGCGAGATCAGCCCCGCCGCAGGCACCGGCCCAAGTAACCAGTAACGTACCGGCCAGGGCGCAGTGCGCCGAATGCGGCGTGATCGAGGCGGTGCGCGAGATCGACGCGAAAGGCGAAGGATCCGGTATCGGCGCGGTCGGCGGGGCGGTTGTGGGCGGCGTTCTCGGCCACCAGGTCGGCGGCGGACGCGGCCAGGACATCGCGACAGTGGTCGGTGCGGTGGGCGGTGCGGTGGCCGGCAACGAAATCGAGAAACGGGTGAAATCGACCAAGAGCTACGAGATTACCGTCCGCTTCGAAGACGGGTCGAGCCGCGTGATCAACGAAGCGAGCGCGCCGTCGTGGCGGACTGGCGATCGGGTCAAGGTCATCAACGGCGTGATCCAGTCGAACGCCTGACACTTTACTAACCAAGCAAAGGATACTTGCCATGCTATATACCATCGCTGTTGTTCTGCTCATCCTGTGGCTCCTGGGGCTCGTTACCTCGTACACCATCGGCGGATTCATACACGTTCTTCTGGTGATCGCCCTCGTGATCGTCTTGCTCAGAATCATTAACGGGCAAAGAGCCATTTGACTCTCGCGAGTTGAAGGAGCTACTCATGATGAAATTCAGCAATAGTGCCGTCGCAGCGGCCGCGATTGGCGTCCTGATTGCAGGGCTGTCCGGCTGCCAGAAGCAGGAAGGTCCGGGGGAGCAAGCCGGCAAGGAGATCGACAAGGTGGCAGGAAAAATCGGCCAGAATATCGAAAAAGCCGGCGAGAAAATCCAGGACGCGGCAAAAGGCGCGAAGTAACAGGGCTTGCCGCGCGATTCCGGCGCCAGTCGGTGCCACCCTGGCCTGGGCCAAAAGCAAGTGAATGGCGGCGACTTTTTCACACCATGTAACAAGGACAGGAGATTCACCATGTTGCAAAGAATCTTGGCGGCACTGATGCTGTTGGGCATGTTGGGTGCGATCGGAGGCTGCAACACCATGCACGGCCTTGGTCAGGACATCGAACGGGGCGGGGAGAAGATGCAGGAAAAGGCGCGCTAGAGGGAAATGCGGTTTCTGGAGCGCATCCTGTCGGATTCTCAAACCCGCCAGGCTGCTGGCGTGAACGAGCAAGTCGGCGGGTCGAGATCTGCGGCCGGGACGACGGAGCTGCTGTCGCCAGCCGGTTTTGAGGAAGAACTGCGGCGCGTTGCGCGCTTTCGTACACGCATTCCGGTCGCGGGCCTGCTGGACGCGGCGGTGAGGAGAATCGAGGCGAACCCGGCGTTTGCGCAATCGCGCCTGCTCACCCGCATACTGACCGCGCTGGCCTACCGGGAGGGGGAGTTCCGGCGCGCGGAACTCTCCGCTCTTGATGTGGCGACGCTCGACATCGTCATTGCCCTGATGGATGCCTGTGCAGCCGGGACCTCGCCGCGCGAGGAATGGGTGCGCGCCGTTGACGCGGCAAAGGCGGCGCAACTTGGGGCCGGCGGTTAAGTTGGTTTTTGCCTCCCGCGGATGGAAGAAAGGCTCATCGCGGATTCCGGACGCAACCTGTTTTACAGCGTGTGCCGCCTGTCGCCGTGCGCAAAGCCGAGCAGCGGTTCCGGCACACCGCGGCCCAGTGCAATTACCTTGAAAAGTTCGCCCATCTCGGCGGGCGAGAGCAGCTTCTGCGCCCCGGCGGCAAGTGGCGCGTAGGCTGCGTCGTCGGCCGGGGTTTCGGCCAGGACATCGGTAATGCCGCAATTCACCAGGAACTGGGCCTGGCCCGCGTAGCCGAGCAGATCGAGTCCCGCGTCCCGCCCTGCGCCAGCAATCGCCGAGAAGTCCAAGTGCGTAGTGATGTCCTGCAGGCCGGGCAGGAAGTACGGGTCGTCGTGCGCGCGGTGCCGGTAGTGGCACATCAGCGTGCCGCGGTTGCGCTGCGGGTGATAGTACTCGTGGCGTGGAAAACCGTAGTCGAAGAACAGCGCCACGCCGCGCTCGAGCATGCCGCCGAGCGAGCGGATGAAGCCGCGCGCCGCCAGCTGGATTTCCGTCCGGTAGTCATCGTCCGGCAACGGAAGCTCTTCCGCCGCCCGCCGCAGCGCCTCGCTGGCGGGCCCTTCCAGATCAAGAAAGCCGCCGCCCGCCGCGTCGTGCTGGACGAACCCCTCCAGGGTGTCGCCCCGGCAGCGAATCACGCGATGTACCGCCATCGCGTCGAGCACTTCGTTGCCGAGCACGATGCCCGCGAAGCGCGGCGGCAACTGGTTCAGCCAGGACACGCGCTCGAGCAGGTGCGGCGCGCGGGCGGCGAGCGTGTCGCGGCTGCGCTCGCGCAAGTCCGGCGAGAGTTCCAGCATCAGGTAGCGCCGCGGGGCGCTGCCGAGCCGCTCGAGCTCGAGCAGGAGGTCCGCCGCGAGCGCGCCGCTGCCCGCGCCGATTTCCAGGATTTCATCGAGGCCGACTGCCGCGAGCTCCCGCAATTGCCGCGCCAGGGTGCGGCCGAACAACCGGGAGATCTCCGGCGCCGTGACGAAGTCTCCGTCACGTCCCAGCTTGCGGGCGCCCGCCATGTAATAGCCCATGCCGGGCGCGTACAGCGCCAGCTCCATGTAGCGCGCGAAACTCAAGCGCCCGCCGCCGCGCGCGATTTCTGCGGCAATCAGTTGTCCGAGCGCCACGCTGACGGCGAGCGCCGCGGCAGGCGGGGCGGGAAGCGGCGAGGGATGCGGCGGCGAATTCATGCAGTAACGATGCGGCCGCCGTTGAACGCCGATCAGTTAGTCAAGGCGCAGGACGTGACGAGTCACTAATCGCGCCTTCCGGCCCGGCTTCCATCGCGTCCTTGGCGTCTTTTGCGTCAAGAGTTTCCGGTTTTCGCTGTTGAGCCCTACAATTCTACACTCCGCAAACGGCGGCCCAGGACGAAGATGGAGGAAGTATTGCAAGGCAAGGTGGTGCTCGTCACCGGCGGCGCGAGGCGCGTCGGCGCTGCGATCTGCCGGCGGTTGCATGCGGCAGGCGCGAACCTGCTGGTGCACTACCGCTCCGCCGCGCTGGAGGCACGCGCGCTGCAGGTGGAGCTCAACGCGCGCCGCGCGGATTCGGTCGCGCTGGCGCAGGCCGACCTTCTCAAGACGGCGGCCTGCTCGCAGCTGGTCAAGGCCGCATTGAAGCAATTCGGCCAGCTCGACGCGGTGATCAACAATGCCTCCAGCTTTTACGCGACCGCCATTGGCGAGATTACCGAGCAGGCGTGGGACGACCTGGTCGGCACCAATCTCAAGGCCCCGCTGTTTCTCGCTCAGGCGGCGGCGCCGGAACTGCGGAAGCAGCATGGCTGCATCGTCAACCTGGTCGACATCCACGCCGACCTGCCGATGAGAAACCACCCGGTCTATACCGCTGCCAAGGGCGGACTGGCCGCCCTGACGCGCGCGCTGGCGCGCGACCTGGGTCCCGAGATCAGGGTCAACGGCGTTGCCCCCGGCACCATCCTGTGGCCGGACGAGGAGACCTGGCGTGACGAGGTGTCGCGCCAGCGCATCATCAACCAGAGCGCCCTGAAGCGGATCGGTGAGCCGGACGATATCGCCAAGGCAGTACAATTTCTGCTGGCAGACGCGCCCTACGTCACCGGGCAGATCATCGCTGTGGATGGCGGACGCAGTTTGAGCCTCTAGAATCCGTGAATGGTGAATGGTGAATCGTAAATCGGCGCGATGCCAATCAGGCCGAATACGGGATCACCGATTTACCATTTTCGATTCACGATTTTCGCAATAGGTAAACGACATGGATACTACCGTCATACGCATACAGCCGCGCAGCACGCAGGAGCGCAAGGAGTCGTACGAGGCGAACAAGCTCACGAAGCGCCTGCGCCGGCTCGCTGGCGAGGCCATCGCCGACTACGGCATGATCGCCGACGGCGACAAGGTGATGGTGTGCCTCTCCGGCGGCAAGGACAGCTACGCCCTGCTCGATGTCCTCATCTACCTGCGGCGCCATGCACCGGTGCGTTTCGACATCGTCGCAGTCAATCTCGACCAGAAGCACCCGGGCTTCCCGGCGCATGTGCTGCCCGATTACCTGACGCAGCTCGGCGTGCCGTTCCGCATCGAGGAGCAGGACACGTACAGCACGGTGAAGCGCGTGATCCCCGAGGGCAAAACGATGTGCTCGCTGTGCTCGCGCCTGCGCCGTGGCGTGCTCTACCGCGTGGCGGGGGAACTGGGGGCGACCAAGATCGCGCTGGGGCATCATCGCGACGACATCCTCGAGACTTTCCTGTTGAATCTGTTCTACAGCGGGCAACTGAAGGCGATGCCGCCCAAGCTGCGCTCGGATGACGGCAGGCACGTGGTGATCCGCCCGCTTGCCTACTGCGAAGAGCGCGACCTGGCGGCCTACGCCGGGCTGAAGCAGTTCCCGATCATTCCCTGCAACTTGTGCGGCTCGCAGGAGAACCTGAAGCGAAACGAGATGAAACAGCTCCTGCGCGAGTGGGAAAAGCGCTACCCCGGGCGGGTGGAAACCATGTTGAACAGCCTGAAGCACGTGCGCGCGTCCCACCTGCTCGACCGGGAAGCCTTTGATTTCGAACGCCTGCCTCCCAGCCGTGACATTGGATTGCGATCGCAATCCAATGAAATAAAAGAGTAATTTTGTTTTTCAGTTAGGAAGCAACGCCCTTGTTGTTTCCTTTTTGTCAAAATTACTTTGTCATGGTAATCTCTCACTTCCCATGAACTGCGCGGAACGTCTCGTCGCTCTCTACGGCAGCCAAGCGGAAGTCGCGCGCCGGCTGCGGCTCGACCGCGCGGTGGTCAACAACTGGATCAAGTTCGGCTACGTGCCGGCGCGCTGGGCGATGGAAGTCGAGGCGCTCACCTCCGGCGACATCTCCGCCGTCGAAGTCCTCAACGAAGCCGGCGCCCGGAAGCCGCTCCGGTTCAAATCGCGGCCGGACGGCGAAAGCCTGTTCGGTTCGCCTCTCACAGGGAGTCACGCCATGAACGATTTCGCGCCGCGCAAACGCATCAGCTCTTTTCATCCGCCGCAGCGGACACTGATGGGCCCGGGGCCCACGGAAATCCATCCGCGCGTGCTGACCACCATGAGCCAGCCGGCGATCGGTTATCTCGACCCGGTGTTTGTCGAGATGATGGAGGAGCTGAAGTCCCTGCTGCGCTACGTCTACCAGACCAAAAACCCGCTGACGTTCCCGATCTCGGGCCCCGGCTCGGTCGGCATGGAGTATTGCTTCGTCAACCTGGTCGCACCGGGCACCAAAGTGATCGTGTGCCGCAACGGCGTGTTCGGCGGGCGCATGATCGAGAACGTCGAGCGTTGCGGCGGCACCGCCGTCGTCGTCGAGGACAAGTGGGGCGAGCCGATAGACCCCAACAAGCTGGAAGATGCGCTCCGGAAGAATTCCGATGCGCGCGTAGTGGCGTTTGTCCATGCCGAAACCTCCACCGGCGTGCAGTCGGACGCGAAAAAGCTGGTGGAGATCGCGCACAAGCACGGCGCGCTCACCATTGTGGACGCCGTCACTTCGCTCGGCGGCACGCCGGTGCTGGTGGACGAGTGGAAAGTCGACGCCATCTACTCGGCAAGCCAGAAGTGCCTCTCCTGCACGCCGGGCCTGTCGCCGGTATCGTTCTCGGAGCGGGTGGTCGATTTCGTGAAAGCACGCAAGGACAAGATCCATTCCTGGTTCATGGACATGAACCTGCTGCTCGGCTACTGGGGCGAAACCAACCGCACTTATCACCACACGGCGCCGACCAATTCGCTGTTTGCGCTGCACGAGGCGCTGCTGTTGATTTACGAGGAAGGCCTCGAGAATTCCTGGGCGCGCCACCAGCGGCACCATGTCGCGCTGAAGGCCGGGCTGGAAGCAATGGGCCTCAAGTTCCTGGTGAAGCCCGAGTACCAGCTGCCGCAGATGAACGCGGTGTATTGCCCCGATGGCGTGGACGAAGCCCTGGTGCGGCGCACCCTGCTCACCGAGTTCAATCTCGAGATCGGGGCGGGGCTGGGGCCGCTCGCCGGCAAGATCTGGCGCTTCGGCCTCCTCGGCTACTCGTGCCGGCCCGACAACGTGATGCTATGCCTGTCGGCGCTCGGTTCCGTGCTCGAGGACATGGGCCTGCCGGTGCACGTGGGGGACGCGGAAGCCGCGGCGCACGCGGCCTATTCAGCCATGCACGCCAAGGCTGCGCAATCCAAGGCGCAGCGCAAGGCGAAAGCCGTCGCCTGACCACCGCCACCCTTTTTTCATAGGGAAAAGGGGTTGTGAGTTAGTGATCACTCCGGGGCGTATTCCGCCATGACTATCGGCAAGGTGCGCGGGGCGGACCTCGATGTCGTGCAGACGGGATCGGGGCGCGATCTCATCCTGCTCCATTCGCTGCTGACCGATCGTTCAGCGTTCGATTTAGTCGTGCCGGAGCTTGCGAAGTCGCGCCGCCTGACGCTCGTCAACCTGCCCGGCTACGGTGCTTCCGGCCCCGCCGGTACCGCCATCGAGGATTACGCCGACCGCATTGCGGGACTCTTCGCCGCGCTGCACCTGCCGTACGGGACGGACATCCTCGGCAATGGCTTCGGCGGCTTCATTTCGATCGCGCTGGCGGCAAGGCACGGGGCCAGTTTCGACCGGCTGATCGTTGCCGATGCGCTGGCCGCGTTTCCCGAGCCCGCGAAACTGCCGTTGAGAAACCTGGCGGCGAAAGTAGCGCGGGAAGGAATGAGCGGCGCGCTCGACGTGGCGATCAGCCGCATGTTTCCGCCGGACTTCATCGCCGCGAATCCCGGGGTGGTCGCCGAACGCAGGCAGGCTCTGGAGCGCGAAGCCGACCCGGCGTGCTTCCAGGCGGCGTGCCTCGCGCTCGCCCGGCTGAATTTCACGCCGGTCCTCGGGCAAATCCGCAACCCGACGCTGGTGATGGTGGGCGCGCTCGATCAGACGACGCCGCCCGCGCTCGCGCGCGAACTGGCGAGCGGCATTCCCGGCGCGATGTTTCTCGAAATCTCCGGCTGCGGCCACTGCCCGCAGATCGAGAATCCGCGGGCTTTCGTTGCGGCAGTGAACGGCTTTCTGCCGTGACTGCGGTGATGCGGTGACGAAGTGACGCGGTGACGATTGACGGCGCTTGATCTTGGGGCCCCTGTTCGCCGCCGAGCAGCGCAGCCAAGGCCGAGTGCCGTGAGGGCGTGAGAGCGTGAGCGCGGGAGAGGAAAATACGCCCTCTTACGATCTCCCGATCTCCCGATTTCACGAGGTAGTGGCGGCGTACCGGGGCCGCCCCCGCCGCTCTAGCGGACCAATAAGGTCGCAAGACCCAACAGTATTCCCATGCTTACCACGTCGGTCGCGGTGGTAAGGAAAATACTGGAAGCCGTGGCGGGGTCGAAGCCAAAGCGCTTCAACGTGATCGGTATCAGGGAACCGCAGAGCCCGCTGATGATGCAGGCGCCGACCAGCGCCATCCACACCACGACGGCGAGTGCGATGG
>Ga0208185_1000752_pt1 | contig 11730 bp, 11 predicted proteins | sample EasRivMeERMLT700_FD_187532 | JGI IMG/M metagenome (GOLD analysis project Ga0208185, IMG submission 187532) | Soil microbial communities from meander-bound floodplain in the East River, Colorado, USA - East River MetaG ERMLT700 (SPAdes) (version 2) | ecosystem: Environmental > Terrestrial > Soil... | reverse complement strand
CGGCCCGGACCGCAGCCGGTCCCTGCCCCGCAGCCGGCGCCCGCACCACTGCCGACCCCGTCGCCGATGCCGCCCCCGGCACCAACGTCCACAAGTAACGGCGGCGGTAACGTCACCGTTCAGCAGGTGATGGGCGCAATGCAGGAATACGCAAAGATCCACAAGGCGGCAGGGATCAAGAACGTGCTGTCGCATGTCGGCATCTCGAAGATCACCGAAGCCAACCCGGAGCAGCTGCTCTGGCTCAAGGGTGTGTTCGATCTCAACCAGCCCATGGCAGCGGCATCCTGATGGACCACTCGCTCCGGCAGCATGCGAAGTACAATGCGTCATCCGCATATCGGTGGATGGCGTGTCCCGGCTCCGTGGCGCTGTCGGAGCGCGCTCCCCTCCTGCCACCCAACAAGTATGCACTGGATGGCACCGAAGCCCACGAACTGCTTGACTACGCTCTCAAGAACAAGATGCGCGATGCCCATGAAGCCTCGATCATGGCTGACCGCATTGCGAAGGACACCCACCCCGATGCTGGCGAGCGCATCGATGCCGTGCAGCAGGCGCTCGATTATGTCTGGGATCTAATGGACAGCTATGAAGACGCTGTCATGTATGTCGAACACCCATTTCAATTTCCCACCAAGGTCGCGCCAGGCATGGCCTATGGCACATGCGACTGCGCGATCTACATCCCGTCGCTGTCGCTGCTTTTTGTGATCGACTACAAGCACGGCATGGGCCTGGTCGAGGTGGAGGAGAACGAACAGGCGCTCTATTACGGCACGGGTGCCGTGCTGGGCTCCGGTCACATGCAGGCCGATACGATCGGCCTGGTGATCATCCAACCACGGCCCTCTCATGCAGAGGGCCGCATCCGCGCATCCTACGTGGATCGTAGCCGGCTCGAGCGGTTCGTGGGTGAGGTTGATGCCGCGATCGTCGCCGCCCAAGCGCCGGATGCGCCGCGCATTCCGGGCACGCACTGCAAATGGTGTCCTGCGAATACGATCTGCCCCGAGCGCGCAAACCAGGCGCTGGCCGTGGTCAAAGGGACATTCGCAAACGTGAAGGACATATCCCTGCCCAGCCCACTGGATCTCCCGATCGAACGCTTGCTCGAGATCAAGCAGGGCATGGCCAGGCTGCGCGAGTATCTCGATGACGTGGACGAGGCGCTGTTTGCCTATGCGATGGAAGGTGGTGTCGTACCAGGCTTCAAGCTGGTCGAAGGACTGGCTCGCCGTAGATGGGAAGGCGATCCTGCCGAGATCGCCAGCATGCTTCTGGATGTCATTAAGGCGGACGACCAGGCGGACGATCTTGACCGGGTCTATCCGCGCAAGCTGATCGGTGTCACCGAAGCTGAAAAGCTGGTCAGGCAAGCGTTAAGGAGTGGTAGCCGCAAGGCTAGCGCGGGCGCCATTAACGAGGAAGCCCATACCATTCTCGCTGCTCTCACCAAAAAGGAGAGCAACGGAAAGCTGACCCTTGTTTCAGATCTCGATAAACGTGAAGCCATACACCGTGATCCAGCGGCAGCGGTGTTGCAGTATGTTGATGTGCCGCCCCCAGCAGAAGAGGAAGCTTAAGATGCCAAATACTACAGTTATGCGTGACAGCAACGTGGGCGATCAGTGGATCAAGGAGGTATGCGCAGCCAATCCGGTTCAGTGGGTCAAGAGTGCAAGCGGAGAGAATACCGAGAACTTCTTGTCCGGTCCCGTGCGGCTGTCGTTCTGTGATGCGCTGCTCGAGGCGAAACCGCAAATGCGGTCGGACCCGAACAGCCGGGTCGCGTTCAGCACATCCATGCTGTTCACGCCGTTCACGGACTTCACGCTGTTCTATGCCGAGTACAACCGCATCGCAATGGCCGAGTTCTCAAGCCATTTCGACAAGGCTACTCGTCAATTCAACGGGCTCGACAATCCGTTCTTTGACCAGGGCACGAAGACGAAGTTCTCCGGGTATACCCCCGGTTTGCTGGCCATGAACACCAGCTCGAACTTCAAGCCCGCGGTGGTCGACAGCCGAAACAATCCCGTTGCGCCGGATCGCGTGTATCCCGGCGTCTGGGCGATCGTGTGCTTGAACGCATATGCAAGCGGCAAGAACACGCCGCGCAAGGGCCCGCGTTTCGGGTTGCAATCGGTGATGATCATTGGTGACGATCAGCCTCTGGTCGGCGGCGGTGTCGATCCCAAGGCGGTGTTCGCCGGCGTGTCGATCAAGCCGCCGGTGGTCCAGCCTTCGGCCGCATTCGGCCAGCCGGTGCAGCCGCCGGCTGCCAACGGGCCGATGGGCATGTATCCCAGGGCCGTTCCTGCGGATGATGACGACCTCTCAGCCTTCCGCTAGAAGCTCGTGGTGACCATCCATTATCACGGCTTGCCGCTGACCCCCCTTGTCATGCTGCCCGACTTGGGGGGTCGGCATGTCTGCATTTCTTTTGCCACCCGGATCAATTCGCAGACGGAAGTATGCCTGAAGCAGATGCAAAGCATCATGTTTGATAACGGTGCTTTCTCGATATTCCAGCGGGGCGGCACGATGGACGTGCTCGCCTATTATGACTGGCTCCGGCCGATGCTGCGCCATCCGCATTGGGCTGTCGTGCCTGACGTAATCGACGGCACGGTTGCGCAGCAGCGCGCAATGCTCACGACATGGCAATTCCCGCGCACGCTGGGCGCCCCGGTCTGGCACCTTGGGCTACCGCTCAGTTATCTGGTTGAACTGGCGCGTACATGGCCGCGCATCTGTTTTGGATCCTCCGGCGAGTATTGGACGATTGGATCGCCTCGCTGGAATGGACGGATGCGGCAAGCTTTTGCCGCATTGGAAGCCGCGCATTGCTCGCCCTGGGTTCATGGTTTGCGCATGATGAACCAGGCCGGCAAGTGGCCGCTCGCGAGCGTAGACAGCGTCAACATCGCGCGCAACTACAGCAGCAATGGCGACATGCCCAGCCGCATGGCGGACCGGATTGATCGCGTCAACCAGCCCTTGGTGACCATCTCCAAGACCCTGCTGGAGGAGATGTTTTTATGATCGGTTATGCCCTCCTCGCCGGCTTCATTGCCACCATCCCCGCCGCCAACTGGATGATCGGGCATGTCGGGACGTGCATCCCCAACGGTCCCTGCCTGATCCCGGTAGGCTTTGGCCTGGAAGCTCCCAGCGGCGTGCTGATGATCGGCATCGCCCTGGTGCTGCGCGACCTGGTGCATCGCGAGATGGGATGGCGGATCGCCATGCTGGGCATCGTTGTCGGAGCTGCTCTGTCATCTCTGCTGGCGCCGCCGTCCCTGGTGCTTGCGTCCGGGGTCGCATTCCTGCTGTCGGAAATCGCGGACCTGTTGGTCTATGCGCCGCTCGCGCGCCGGCAACTCGTCCTGGCAGTGATTGCATCCGGGATCGTTGGCGCCATCGTGGATAGCGCCCTGTTCCTGCTGATTGCTTTTGGCTCGCTGAATTTCCTGGCCGGCCAGGTGGTCGGCAAGATGTGGGCCACGCTGTTTGCTATTCCGGTGATCTGGGGCATCCGTGGACGCGCATATCGACATTGAAACCGGCAGCGCGACCGACCTCCGCAAGGCGGGCGTTCACAGATATGCCGAGTGTTCGACCACCCGCGCTTGGGGGTTCTGTTACGCCCTGGGCGACGAACCACCCCGACAATGGCGACCGGGGCAACCCGCCCCGGCGCCTCTCCTGACGCACATCGAGCGCGGCGGCATCGTCCACGCGCATAATGCCATCTTCGAACGCACCATCTGGAACGTAGTGCTTTGCGGTCTGGAGCCTCGCTGGCCGCGGCTGCACATCGAGCAGCAACGCTGCACCCTGGCTCGCGCAGCCGCTGTGGGGCTGCCCCAGGATCTCGACACGCTGAGCGAGGTGCTGAACCAGAAGCAAAAGAAGGACAAGGAAGGCGCCCTGATCATGCGCAAGATGTCCAAGCCGCGCCGGATCACCCATGAAGGGATCGAGTGGTGGGACACGCCTGCACTGCTCGACCGGAACATGGCCTATTGCGAGCAGGACGTCCGCACCGAGCGCGAGACCGACCGCCTGCTCCCGCCGCTCTCGCCGGCCGAGCTCGAGATCTGGTTCCTGGATCAGCACATCAACGACCGCGGGATCTATATCGATATAGATGCGGTAACGCGCGCGGTCGATATCGTGGAGCACGCGAAGCGCCAGGCGGATCGCGAGATGAAAGCGATTACTGGTGGTCAGGTCAAACGCTGTACCGAAGTCGCGCAGATCCTCAAGTTCATTCGCTCGCGTGGATTAGTATGCGAGCAACTACGCAAGGGGGACCACGATGAGATCATGGTGCTTGGTGATATTGCTGGCGATCCCGTTATCCGTAAAGTCGTGGAGCTACGACGAGAGGCATCAAAGACAAGTACTGCAAAATACACCGCTATGCTTAATTGCGTCTGTGCTGACGGAAGGATACGAGGACAATTCGCTTATCATGGTGCTGGACCTGGACGCTGGGCTGGTCGACTCGTACAACCACAAAACCTGGTACGAGTGGATGAGGAGACAGAGAGTGATATGGTCAGGTTCGTTGATAACGTACTCGACATGTCAGTATCATCAGCCGAAGGTTACGAACTGATCCGCCTGGCTGGCTATCCGGTATTGCCCGCACTCGCCAAGGCGATGCGGTCCATGCTGATGGTGCCGGCATGACCGCTTACTACAACGAGATCGACAAGTTCTGCGCGGCCTGGCTTCGCAACCTGATCGCCGCGGGCCACATCGCGCCGGGCGATGTCGATGAGAGGGACATCCGTGACATCGCCCCCAACGAACTCAAGGGGTACACCCAGTGCCACTTCTTCGCCGGCATTGGGGTCTGGAGCTACGCCCTCCGCTGCGCCGGGTGGCCTGACAGCAGACCCGCATGGACTGGCTCCTGTCCTTGCCAGCCTTTCAGCGCGGCTGGCCGAGGCGGCGGGTTTGCTGACGAGCGGCACCTCTGGCCGCACTGGCATCACCTCATCCGCGAGTGCCGCCCTCCAGTCGTCCTTGGTGAGCAGGTTGCGAGCAAGGACGGCCTTGTATGGTTCGACCTTGTTCACGCTGACATGGAAGGACTGGACTACGCCATCGGGGCTGTCCCTTTCCCTGCTGCGGGCATCGGCGCCCCGCATATCCGGCAACGGCTATACTTCGTGGCCGACGCCGACGAAGGACGAGGCGGGCGGAACGCCGGAGCAATTTCTGGAGCGGAAGAAGAAGCTGAACGGCGCGTGCGGGGTGTCGCTGACGGCTCTGAATCTCGTGGCGCAATTGGCGAGTTGGGCCACCCCGACGACGCGCGACCACAAGGACGGGGGCTCGGTGGGAACGGCGCCCATCAACGCCCTGCTGGGCCGTCAGGCGTGGCTGGCATCGTGGCCGACGCCGATGGCGGGGACGCCAGCGCAGAAGGGCTACAACGAGGCGGGCAACACCGACAGCAGCCGCAAGACGGTCGCGCTGGTGGCGGCATGGAGCACGCCGCGAGCCAACAAGTGGGGCTTCCCGGACGCGCATGGAAGCCAGGAAGCATCCCTTGGTCGGAGTGCGACTGGGTTCCCTGCACAGACGGAAAAGCAAGGCCAGTTGAACCCGGCGCATTCCCGCTGGCTCATGGGGCTCCCGCCCGCGTGGGACGACTGCGTGCCTATGGCAACAGCCTCGTCGCGCCCCAGGCCGAAGCCTTCATCCGCGCCTATTGCGTAACCAGGGCGAGAGAAGATGCGCTTCATAGGGGGTGACTTCAGCAACATCGAGGGCCGGATCAACGCCTGGCTGGCCGGGGAGGAATGGAAATTAGAAGCATTCCAAGCTTTTGATTTGGGCTATGGACCGGATCTCTATCGGGTGACGGCCTCAGAGATCATTGGGAAGCCCGTGGAAGAGGTGACCAGGATCGAACGACAAAACGTAGGAAAAACGCCCGAATTGGCGTGCGGGTACCAGGGTAGTGTAGGTGCGTTCATAACGATGGGACTAGTGCAGACACCACCGCTGCACCCGGAGGACATGATCGCTCCGATCCGCGCCGTCACGCCGGCCGAAGTCTGGGAGACCATGCTCGACCGGCACCATACCGCGCGCGATCGGCGTAACCTGAAAGCCGAAGAATGGGCGGCGATCAAGCTGGTCGTCACCGGCTGGCGCGCGAGAAACCCTCAGATCGTCAAGGGGTGGTGGGAGCTCCAGGACGCCGCGATATCAGCGGTCAGCAACCCTGACCACCCGGTGCCGGTCTATGGCGGGCGGTGCTCCTATCTCTGCAGCGGTGGCTGGCTCTACTGCCGGCTCCCCTCCGGCCGGGTGATCCACTATGCCAATCCCTGGATCAAGTCAGTGAAGAAGATCCTGGTGCAGTATGAGGATCGCTGGATCGATATCGAGGATGTCCCGGTCCCGGAGGGTCAGTTCCTGCCCTTCGGCGAGGCAGATATCTCCCTCCTGAAAGAGATCGGCTACGAAGTCTATGAAAGGTATAACAGCGTCGTTCACTTCAAGGGCATCGATGCCGAGACCAAGCAATGGGTCACCAAAGCTTTGTATGGCGGGCTGCAGTGTGAAAATATAGTCCAGGGTACTGCCGCCTGTGTCCTGAGATCTGCAATGCGCCGCGTGGAAGCCGCCGGTTACCCGGTGGTACTCCATGCACATGATGAACTGTTGTCCGAAGTACCCACTAGCCACGGTAGCGTAGCGGAGTACGAGGCACTAATGGGAGAGCTCGAGCCATGGTCGCACGGTTTACCGCTAGCGGTAAAAGGGTGGGAAGACCAAAGATACGTGAAGTAATTCCATATACCGAAGTTGAAAACCACCTCCTTACCTTTATGGCCAGCGAAGGGTATGGCCATGACATAAGCATTGCCAAGATCTATGCCGTACTTTACCCTGACGGCCTGGCTGAAAACGATCGCCTTAAGCAGCAGTATATCGGCTCCCGGATCAGCCGTCTGAACCGGAAGATGACAAACCTGCGGATCGCTCCTGGCGCGTTTAAACGCACATACCGTATCATCCCAACCTAACGGGGTACTCCATGTCACAGCTAGAAGCCGCCCTGGCCATGGCGCGGCGCGGGTTTCCTGTGTTCCCGCTACGTGTTTGCGGCAAGAAACCGGCTGTGAGTGCATTCCAATACGTCGCTACGACTGACGAGAATGTCATTCGCGAATGGTGGAAAAGCCAACCGAAGTATAACATTGGCGTACTGACTACGGATATCGTTGTCTTTGACCTTGATACAAAGCACGGAAAGGATGCGGTCGGTGAGTACACTAAGAACGGTGGTCATTTTAACACCCTCGTCGTACGTACAGCGACCGGAGGTATGCATTGCTATTTCAACGGGCCCGACAGTCGACTTAGGACTGGTCTTCTCCCTGGCGTGGACGTTCGTTCGCATAATGGATACGTCGTTGGCGCAGGATCTCATGTTGACGCCGAACTCAGCGGCGAACCTGAGATAAAGGCGACCGGCGATTATACGATCGAGCACGACTGCGCCGATCTGCCCTGGGTTCCTGCCGAGCTCGAGGCGAAGCTCGAGAAGCCCGGCAAGCATGAGCGCCGGGACACCAGCGTCGAGCTCGACACGCCCACCGCGATCGTCACAGCAAGCGAGTGGTTGAAGACCGCGGCGCCCGCGATCGAGGGGGAGGGCGGCGACAACACGACCTATCAGACCGCGGCCAGGCTGACGCGGGACTTCGCGCTGTCGGAGGAGATCGCCTTCGAGCTCATGGCGCGCGGCTGGAACGAACGCTGCGTACCACCTTGGCCGCTGGATCTGCTGTTGCGCAAGATCGAAAACGCCGCGGCTTATGGCAAGGGTGAGCTTGGCGCCGCGCGGCCGGAGGTCATCTTTGGCCAGGTCCACATGCCGCCGCCCGCGCCGCCGGCTCATGAGCGCGGCGTGTATCTGGGCAATCTGTTGGAAGCCAAGGACATCAAGGCGAGGCCCTGGACCGTGGAGCGGTTGCTGCTCAAGGGTGACGTGACGATCATTGGCGGCGCCGGTGCCGTGGGCAAGTCGGCCTTCACCCTGGCCGCAATCTGCCACTTCGCCGCCGGCAAGGACTTCGGTTCCTACAAGCTGCGGGGAAAGCGCCCGCTGCGCATCCTGGTCTACAACGCAGAGGACGATCGCGAGGAACAGTCGCGCCGCGTGCTGGCGATCTGCATGGCCTACAATCTCGACTACGACCTGGTGCGGTCCAACCTCGCATCGATGGATAATGTGAACGATGACTTCTTGCTGGCCACGCTGGCGAACGGCTCGCCCGTGCAGATCCCGACCTCGATCAACTATATCGTGGAAGCCGCCAGGCGCGACCAGATCGACGTGATCGTGCTCGATCCGCTGGTCAACCTGCATACCTGCAACGAGAATGATAACAGCTCGATGCATTATGTCATGGGCATCCTGCGCCGGATCGCGCGCGAGACCGGAACCGCCTTGCTTACCGTCCACCATACGGCCAAGGGCACTGCGAGTAACAAAGGCGAGCAAGACACCCTGCGCGGTGCGAGTTCGATCATCAATTCCGCCCGCGTGTCGCTGATAATCTCGTCCCTGAGCGATGACGATCGCAAGGAGATGGGCATCAAGGACGAGGATCGGCATCAGTTCGTCCGCATCGATGACGTCAAGGCGAACATGTTCGCGAAGACCGGCGGCGCCCTGATGTACCTGAAGATGGAGTCGACCAGACTGTCCACCGGCGACCTGATCGGCGTGCCGGTACCGTTTGGCGACAAGGAGAAGATCGCACAGCAACGCCAGGAAATGGCGCTCATCATCATGGAGGAACTGATCACGATCGGCAAAGGCTCGATCGGCCTCTCGGACGCAACGCGGCTGATCATCCGCGAGAGCGAGGTCTATAAAACCATGAAGGAAGCAACGCTGCGGCTGCGGATCGAGGGGTGGTTCAAGCGGCCGGTACAACTCGAGGGGCGCCCCGAGAAGATCGCCCTCGAGCGCGAGGGCGCGCTGCTCATGCTGAAGCTGATCTGAAGGAACAGGCGCCGCGTTCTGCCGTTGGATTGGGCACCGTTCCGGTGCTGCTTAAGCAGAAGACGTTTTCTATGGCCAACCCCCAGTCGAAGGCCGCTCTCGACAGACTGATGCAAACGAAGAACGACCCGACGAAATTTCAACAGGCTCTGACCGAAGCCAAATCGAGTGGCCTCGACCAGGCTACGCTGACCAAGCTCCAGCAGGCGAAGGACGACCCGGCCCAGATCGAGCAGATCCTGACCGAGGCCGGCCATTGATTTGACAGGTTCCGCGAAGCGCCTGTCATAGCCCAAACGCGGGGTGCATTGCGCAAAGAGCGTGACAGGCCGGAGAGTTACGGCCAAATTTAGAGCAGCAACCAGGCCGCGATGCCGATGAGCGCGCCGGTCTCGACCACGAAGAACAACAACGCCAGCATAATACCCGGTGTCGGCCTGTATATTCTCACTTCTTTTCGCTCCAGATTATGACCCATAGAAACACTATAGCGATAATACACCCACTGACTGCAAAGATAAAGTTGATCCTTTCCACAGCATCAGGCTATGCGCTTGACCGCATAACCATAGGTGCCGCTCGCCGGATCAATCGGCGCGGCGGTATGGTTCCTGAAAACAACGGTCATGGTGTCCGTCGCTGTGATAACGCCGGTCACGGATATGCCGGTGTCGGTGAAGTTGGGCCGCTGGATTTCCACTTGATCGCGGACCAGCGCACCCGGCACACTGATGTTGGTGGTCTGCACGTTGTTCGCTGCGATTGATGGACAGTCGAATACGAACGTGCCGCTGGCGATGACCGTTATGCTCTTGATCGGTGGCGCGGTCACGCCGGTATCAATGATGATTGACCCACCAATCTGATGGTTGCGCAGTTGACTATAGGTTGATCCTGTGCCCTTCGGTTGGCTGGCGTCCATCTGACTGCCCCAGCCGGATACGTGATAGTCGTAGGGAGTGTTGTTCTCCGCGATCACGCTCGTCGCACGGCACCTTGAGCCTATGAGCATACTCAGGCCGGATGTATGGTTATGCAGAACACCGCCCTGATGATAACTGATACGCGCAGCGACCGAGCCTTGTACGCCGCTGCCCTTGTTATTGGTTGTGCCCGAATTCGTCATAGCAACAACGCAACCGTCCCCGAATACACCATCACTGTCGTTACCGCCAGTTATCATGGAGTTGCATTGCATACCAACGGTGCCAAAATTTGCACCAAAATTGCCGTTGCCTAGAAGCATGTTGAAGCTTGCGCGCCCACCACCGCCATAAGCCCATGTCGAACCAACGCTTCGATTGCAGATAGCCCAGCTTTCCACGTCATGCACGCTGGTTCCCGTAAGGGAATAGCGGCCCAGAGTACAGCCATAGGAGCGAGCACCGTCGCCCGAGAACGCTGCCGCGATACGATAGAAGCCCGCCGAACCGTGGCCGATGGAATAGCATTCGGTTGCATATATGGATGAGCCTACGGCTTGAAACACACCGAAGGAAGTCGCGCCATGGATGGTCGCTTTATGAAGCCATGCAGTGCCCTGATAATTCCATACCGCATTGGCACCGTGGTTGTTGGCAACCACGATTTGCGGGGCGTAGAACGAGCCGAAATAGTTATCAAACCCGTTGCACCATTCCGCGAACACCGTATCGGGACCGAAGTTAAGATGCGCGACGGAATACTTTGAACCGTCAATGGCATTACCCTCTTGCCATGAACAACCCGTTGCTATCTTTAGCCCGGAGCCCGAGGCTGGTGGACCTACTTTCGGTCCTACCCAAGCCAGCTTGTCGATCCACCCCGTATCGGCGTTGGCCGCAATACCCACCCCTTCTATATGCGTGGACTTGAGTATGTTCTTGAATATCTTTGCCGTGCCGCCCTTGACCTGATTAGGCTGCGGTGCGGCGAACAGAGAGATACTGCGGTGCTTGTTATAATAGGTTACGGTCTTGGCTACCGTATCCACCGCGTTGATTTCAAAAGCACCGCGATGGTGCTGATGCACGGCATAGATGCCGAATTTCGTACCAGCCGGGATCGGCTTGCTCTGGTTGACGGTGATGGAAGTGTTGCTGTTGACAAGAATGATGCGCGCAATTCCTCCCGGATCGGAGAACACCAGATCGCCAACGCTGCAACGGCTCGCGAAATCAGTTCCGACACCCGTTATCACAACGTCATTAGCACCACCCGCGCATGAGATTGTGCCCGGTGCCTGTGGCACCCAGAGCCAATAAAGCAGGTTGGTCACATCGACCGCGAAGGGCCGGTTTATCGTGAAGTGATCATCATCAATGATCGCAGTCGCGGCGCGTATCTCGCCGGTTTCGATCAGGATCATGGGCAGGTATTTCTCTTCCGGAGAAACACCGGGCTTGATGAATGTGTCGGTGCCTATGCCTACTCCGACTGACGGACCAGCGGGATGGACTATGGGACCAACAGTTGCAGCGGTCCCGACAGTCTGAAGACCGCCACCGCGCCCGTTAACCGGATCAGTCCAATATCCCCACTTCAAATCATTGTCGCGGTTTTGCGTTGAGCCATATCCCATCGACACAACGTCGCCGACCGCAATGTTATCCACGTCCTGAAGAGGCAGCGTGACATTGCGGCCTACGGCTTTGTCATCAGCCGGGTCTTCCGGTGTCGGATTTGGATTGTCTATCGTG
>Ga0208185_1000745_pt1 | contig 11860 bp, 14 predicted proteins | sample EasRivMeERMLT700_FD_187532 | JGI IMG/M metagenome (GOLD analysis project Ga0208185, IMG submission 187532) | Soil microbial communities from meander-bound floodplain in the East River, Colorado, USA - East River MetaG ERMLT700 (SPAdes) (version 2) | ecosystem: Environmental > Terrestrial > Soil... | reverse complement strand
CCTGGCCGACCAGGAGCTGCGCGCCATAGCCATTGATGGCCTCGCCGGCATAGTAGGTATCGGTGACATCAGCCATGAGATCGTCTCCTGTTACACGTGGAACCAGACCAAGACATCGACCTCGACCCGGAGCATCCGGGTCTCGGCGTCGTAGCTTTCGCGCAGGTCGTCAGCGAGAATGGCGCGCACGGCGAGCCCCGACAGATCGCCCGTGAACCCGACCAGCCCGGACGGCGTGCCGGTCGTCAGGTCCCCGCGGACCGCGGCGGCGAGTTGGTGCACGGTGTCGTAGGGATCGGGGCCGTGCGTCTCGGACTCGATGGCGTCGATCTGGACGCGCGACCGGCGCAGGTGGTCATCGCCGCGGAGCTGCATCGCCGCGACGCGATCGATCTCCTGCAGCCGCAGCGCCGGCGCCGTGACCGATTGCGGGAACTTCAAGGCGTAGATGCGCGACCCCACCAGATCGGTGACCGGCGCGAGGGTCAGTAGCCGATCGCGGAGCGCTTCGACGAGCGTGCCCGCGCCGCCGCCCGGGATCGGCGGGGGCGTACCCGCGAGATTGCCGACCTCGAGATCGTCGAGCGACGCCTGCGCGAGGTACGTGCCGACGCCGGCCGCGCCACTCGCGTGCGTCGCATCGGTGTGCACCGCGTGCTCGACGCCATCGACCAACAGCCGATGCGTGGCGCCGTCGGATTCGAGGCGGATCGTGTGCGGCGCCGCCGTGGGGCCGGGGAAGGTCGCCAGATTGCTCACGACACCGCCATCGAAGCGTTGAAAGTACACGGTCGGCCCCACCGCAAAGCCGTACCCATTGAGCCCCGTCGTGAGCGTTTGCCGCGTGAGCACCATCCCAAACTGGCCGCCATCCCACTGCGCCTGGGCATACTGCGCGGGGTCGAAAGGATCGGCGGTCCAGCGCATCGTGTTGTGCTCGGCCGTAAACGCGCGGAGCCGCCCCAGCCCGGTGTAGCGCAGCGTGCCGAGATCGTTCGTCCACCCGCCCGCGAGCGTGTTGATCGCGCCGTTGCAATCGTCGAGGCTGGGAAGCGCCACGGCTAGACGTCCTCCGCGACATGCGTGTGCGCCGGGAACGTCTCCATCAGCGCCCAGAGTTCGTCTTTGAGGATCGTGAGCGCCTCGTCGCGGCTGCTGTCGAACGCCGGCCGCATGAACGGCTGCGCCGACATCTTGACCGTGCCGTATTCGAGGAAGATCCCGTAGAAGAAGTCCTTGCGCGGCCCGACCGCGATCGCCGCTTCGGTCGCCTCACGCGCGCGCCCGCGGCCGCCTTCGATCCGGCCGATCTTCACCGCCGGACTCGTGATGATGTGGTCGGCGAGGTCCGGGTGCGGCGGCCGGCGCGGGGCAAGATCACTCATGCGCTGCCGCATGGGTTCGGCCGCGACCCGGAGCGCCTCGTGCAGCGCGCGGCGGCGGACGGTGAGCGCGACCGCATTGAGCGCCCGCGCGAGCTCGGCGCCGCCGGTGAGGGACATCTGGACTTTCATGGCGCCGCCTCCACCTGGCTGTGCACTTCGGTCAGGAGTTCGAGCACACGGTGGCGCCCGACCGGCGTGGCCGCGAGAATGTCGTAGTGCCGGCCGAGGTACGCGAGCCGCCGCAGCTTCGGGACGTCGACGCGCTCCGGATCCATGTCGGCGCGGTATGCCATCTGCCAGCTCGTCGTGGTGAGCGCGAGGTCCTGCTCGGTGCGGGCGCGCTCGACCGCCTCGAGGTCCTCGCGCGCCATCGCCACCGTGGCCAGATCGGTCCACTCGTCCTCGGTCGGAAAGCCCGAGTCACTCTCGCCTTCGGTGAGCGCCTGGATGGTGACCCACTTGTCACGGGCGCCAGCGGCGGCCGAGGCGCGGGCGAGGCGGCGGTATCTCATCGCGCCCGACTCCAGGACTTCGTGCCGCCGTAGTGCTCACGCACCCACGGCAGTTCTTGCGCGTGCCGGCCCCACGGGTCGTAGACGCCGTGAAAGTTCACGACGCGCGCGCCCGGCGGGAGCTTGCGGCGGTGGCCGGTGACCTCGAAGTGGCGGCGGAACGAGAGCACGCCGTCCTCGGGCGTGAAGACGGGTTGCCCCGGGCCGAGGACGTGCGAGATCCACGCTTGATCACCGCCCCGGCCGCCGGCCTGGTACGCCGCCTGCGGCGAGGTCGCCGGGTCGAACGTGTCCCAAATCTCCGACCGCGTGCCCGGCGTGTGCAGCCAGAGCGAAGCGTTGTAGTGCTGCGTCTTCGGCCAATCGGTTTCGTTCCAGATGACGAAGTCTTCCGGGCGCTCGAAGAGCGGCGTGAGGTCGCCGCAGATCACGGTGTCGAGGTCGAGCGACACGTAGCGGTCGCCGAACCAGTGCCGCGCCTCGGCGGAAAAGGCGCGGAGCCGCACGTAACACGACGGCCAGTTCTTGCCCTCGGGCGGCGGGATGTGCAGCGCGTCCTGCCAGATCGGGTGCGTCTCGATGCCGTCGAGCCCGCGCGGATCGTCGGTGACGCAGACAAAGCGGTGCGGCGCGCTGTAGTGCGTCGCGACCATGCGCTTGAGCGCGTGCACCGTCTCGGCTGGGTACGTCGAGCGGTACCCCTTGGGCGGCGTCCAGCGCCAGCAGACGACGGTCAACATGCGACCTCCGCGGCCAGGGCGTCGGCCAGCGGCACGTTCGGGAAGGTGTGCAAGTGCGTCGACGGCGTGCAGTTGACGACCTCGATGCCGCGTTGCTGGAGCGCCGGCGCGAGCGTCACATACGCCTGGCGAAACTGCGCGTACTGCTGGTCGGTGGTCTGGTGGAGCACCGCCGGATGCGCGCCGAAGAAATGCGCTTTGCCCCACACCCGGCCGAGCGTGTACCCGAGCAGCAGAATCCGCCGCGCGCCCAGATGCACCGCGAGATTGATCGCCGCGTACCCGGAGTGCCGGCCAGTGCGGAGCCCACCCGGGTCCGGCTCGAGGCCGGCCTCGCCGGTGTTGGTGAGCACCTGGACGTCCGGGTGCTTCGGGATCGGGGAACAGTCGCCGGGCCGCCAGCCGATGCTCACCTTGACGCCGGTGTACGCCTGGACGGCCCGGGATGGCCCCACGACCGCCCACCAGCGGCGATCAGAGCTGTAGAGGACGTCCGCCCAGGGCACCAGGCGGATCGCGTCGTTGACGGCCACCACGGGGACCCGGCCCCGCAGCGGCGCCACCGCCAGGTCCGTCAGGGTCGGCCCGCTGGCGACGACGGCCACCGTGGCGCCGGGAAACGTCGGGAGGCTAGGCAAGGCTCGGCCTCCGCAGTCCATGCAGCTTCCGCCGGATGTTCGGCTTGAGCCAGGCGCCGGCGTCGACCGCTTCGAGCCGCAAGTCGGCGTCATCCCCGCGGAAGCGGTAGTAGTCGCCGAGCGTCTCGAGGATGGCCGCGACGACGATCGCGTACTCGAGGTCGACGGTCGGGTCGGTCGCGTCCGTCCAGTCGTTCTCTTCGCGGTCGAGGTACTGGAGGATGGCCGCCGTCGCCGACGCGAGCTTCAGGGTGATGTCCGCGAGCTCGATCGCCGCGGTGTCGGGGTCCAGCTTCAAGTGCTGCCGCGCCTGCTCGAACGTGACCAGGGTGGTCGCCATCAGTAGCGGACCCCCGGCAGCCCTTGCGCGCCCCGATCGCCGGACTTGCCTTGTGGCCCGGCCGGCCCCAACTTGCCGGGCTCGCCGCGCTTGACTGCCAGCGTCCAGGCCTTGCTGGTCTCGATCGGCCGCACGCCGGTGTCCTCGGCCGCGATCCAGAGCGAGCCGGCATACGTCACGGCGTCGCCGACTTCGTACGTCGCGTCTTTCTGGTAGTAGCCGCGATAGAGGACCGCCGGTGTGTGCCAGGTCCCCACGACCGCCCCATCGGCGGCGCGTGTGACGATCACCGAACGGCCCTCTGCACGGAACGTGACGCCCTCGAGCGTCCCATCTTTGCCCGCCGCGCCGTCGACGCCGTCGCGTCCAGGCTTCCCGGCCTCACCCGCAGGACCGGGCACCCCAGGCAAGCCGTCGCGCCCGTCGCGGACGGTGAGCGTGGCGATGGCCGTCTCCACGGCTCGGTCGACGGCGCGTTGGACGTCACGCGCGACCAGGCGCTCGAGCGCCGGCGCGATCTCTTCGAGCAACTGGACGACGGCAGGACTCATCGGCTCAGCCTCAGGAGGTTGCCCTCAAAGCCGCCCTGGTCGACGATCCGCCAGCCGTTGTCGGCGCGGAGCACGTAGCCCGGCCAGTGCGGCGCCGGGTCGACACTCAAGCCGCAGGCGAGTTGGTCGTTGTCGAGAATCTTGAAGTACGTCCGGTTGGCGCCCTTCTCGGGTTCGTTGTGCGGGCTGTCGGTGTTGTAGCGGTCGCGGTGGTGCACCGGACACGGCCCGTCGTCGTACTCGGTGCCGCGCACCAGTTTCTCCGTCGTGCCGGCGCGGACATCGAGGACCGTCGAGCGCCACACCGCACCGACGGCTTCGGCCGCGGCCATCGCGTCGGGCGTGCCGGACATGCGGCAGTTCTGCAAGTCGTTGTCGTGCGATGAATCAAACGAACTGAAGCCGCCGTGCAGGCAGCCGCCAGCACCCATGATTTCGCAACACGCGGCGTTGTCGGCGTGCTGGCGCGGCGTCGTGCCTTCGCCGATGCGCTGCGGTTCGCCCGAGATGGCGGGAATCCGCGCGGGCTTGAACGCGCCGAGCCCTTCGTACTGGATTTCGTAGAGGACTTTGCCCTTGCGCGGCCAGTCCGGCGTGCGCTCGAGATGCTTCGTCGACCACTGGAGCCACGACCCGCAGGCCTCGGGATCGGTCGGCGGACTGGACTCGGGCCACGAACTGCGCGTACTGATCGTCCCCTCGAAGGCGGCCCGATCGAAGCGTGACGCGATCGCGCCGTTCTTCCAGTCTTCGTTGTTGACCTCAAGGAGCACGTTCCCCGTCCGCTTGCTCATCTCGATCAGTTCGATCAAGTGCTCGGCCTGGCCGGCTTCGTCGTGGTGCCCGCTCGGCGTGATCATCCACACCGTCGAGCCCGGCACCTGATCGCAAAACGCGGTCAAGTGGACATAGAGCCCGGCCGCCTTCGCGTGCAGCAGCGCCGCCTCGAGGTCCTCGTAGTACGTGCGATGGAAGAGGCCGGTGATCGGCGAGTAGTCCGTATTCGCCCACATCGCAAACCACCGCACCGTGTTGGCGCCGAGCCGGAGACACGCGCCGTAGTAGTCGTCGACCCAGCCGACCTCGTCGCGCGCGTAGAGCTCGGGCGCGCGAAAGGCGGTGACGCTGCGGCACTTCCAGATCGCGCCGGCTTGCTTGATCGCACAGCCCTCAATCGAGAGCGGCGAGACGGTCGTCCGCCCGTTCGACGGCGCGGCGCCGGCGTCCTGCGATCGCAGCCAGTGCCCGACGTCCATTACGGCTGATCCCACGGGCCGCCTCGCGGAATGAGTCCGGTGTAGTGATCGCGCAGCACGACGTAGGCGCCGGGGACCGCGATGAACGTCTCCCACGCGCCCGGTACGGTGCCCGGGTCGCCCCACTGGTGATCGCCTTCCGGCGTCACCTTCAGCACACGGCCGTCGAGTGCCGTCAGCGAGATGAACGGGCGGCCGTCCTGGCCGGCGTCCTGGTGCGGGCCTTCGATCACTTCATCCGCGAACGGGCGCTTGAGCTCCAGCGTGATCAGCGCGTGCTTCGGCATCAGTGGGCCTCCCAGTAGCGGGTCAACCAGGCCCCGGCGCCCGCCGCCTCGAGCTCCGCGTCGGCGTCCGGGACGTCGTCCTCTTCAGCGGGCGCAGGCGCGGCGGAGGAAAACGGATCGACCTGCGCGTCGCGTTTGGCCAACGCACTGAGGCTGAAGTTTTGTTGCTGGAGGTACGGCGCCTCGCCCCCGGCGACCGGGCCGAGCGCGAGGTACCGCGCGCGCGCTTCGTTGGGCGCCATGCCGCCGCCCTTGATGGCGTCGGCACTCGCCTTCACCAGCGTCGCCGTGTCCATTCGCATGAGATCGTCGAGGTCCATCTCGGTGCCGATCGGCCGGCCACTCGCGTTCTTCGTCATCTCGAGCCCCTCGTCGAGCAGGAGCTCGATGCACTCGATGAGGTTTTGCAAACATTGCGAGTAGTACTGAATCTGGAGCGACTCGGGATTGCTGTTCGCCGGCATCGCGCCAATGCCGATCAGGTACGGCGGGACATGAAACGCCGTGCACGCATTGGTCGCCGTCCATTGCAACTGTTCGATGAGCTGCGAGTCGGTCGCCGACATCGCCATCTCTTTGTAGCTGAGCCCGTCACTGAGGACCGCGACCGCACCGTAGTTGTCGCCCCCGTAGGCTTGCTGCCAGACGGCTTTGATCTCGTCGATCTTCTCTTGCGGCACCGCGCCGGGCGCCGTCACGATGCCCGACGGGACCGCGCGATTCATAAAGAACTTCGCGGAGTTGCTCTGAATCTGCAGCCCCGCGAGCGCGGACACGCCGCAGGCGTAAATCGGCGACACGCCGCACAGCGGGTGATAGAGCGGGATCATCACGTCGTGGATGATTTCCGACTGCGGCACGGTGACGTCGTCGGGGACTTGCGAGAGCAGATCGCGCTTGACCTGGTAGTAGACGCCGCCGTCGGGCGCGACGAGCGGCGTGACGCACGTCGGGTCGAGGATGTAGAGCGCGGTGACGACGCCGCGCTGGTCACGTTGCTTGATGACGTAGGTGTTGCCGTGGATGAGCTTCGACGTGATCCACTGCTCGTAGAACTTGATGCGGTTCTGGTAGCGATTCGGCTTGCGGAGCACTGGCGTGTGCGCGGTGTTCTCGGTTTCCTGCCAGATGCCGTCGGTGTCCTGCTCGACGAGCCGAATGCGGAGTTTCCCAATATCGGACGCGATCAGCGTAATGCAGGCGTAGACGGCGGCGTGCGCGAGGACCGTCTCCGCGGTGGCGGTGACGTTCTGCTGCCACGCGCCCGGGTACGACTCCCGGACGATCGGCCACCAGCCGCCGCCCCCATTCCGGCCGTCGACCGCACTGAGGCTCTGGCCCGCGACGCCTGCGCGTCGGAACTTGAGCCCCAGACCGAGAGTCTTCCACCACGCCACTCACGCCTCCGTCAGGTGGATTCGGCCTCGAGGTCGCGCCGCTTGTAGCGACGACGCGACTTGGGGACTGGTGCCGGATCCAGAATGGCCACCACGTCGGGCGCCGGGGCTCGCCGCGGGCGCGTCAGCGAGACCAGCCCTTGCCGCGCCTTCACCGCCGCATCGATCGGCGTCATGGTGACGAGCTCGCCCGCGCGTAGCCCGCGGCCCTGATAGCTGAAGGCCGCGCGCGCCTGGACGACCACCGTCTTCGTCATCGTTACGACCCGCTCGAGCCGCCCCAGACGACGTCTTCCATGTAGACCACGGCGCCCGTGCGGAGCTTTTTCCAATTGATAAACCGTTCCGCCCGCAATGCGAGCGAGTTGGTTTGCCACATCGAGACCAGCGACGTGCTTCCGGTCGGGACGCCGCTGGCGCCGACCGGCGCATCGGACATCTCGAGCGAGGCTTCACGGCTGGCATCGACCGTCACCTGGCCGTCATCGGCCAGCGCAATCGCGTCGGCATTCGCCGCGATCAGCATGTCGCCCGTCGCGGCCGTGTGCGCGTGCTGAGACACGATCAACGGCAAGCCCTCGAGGGTGCCGCCCGTCCGCGAGCTGCCCGGAAATTCGGGTTGCCCGAGCGCGTTCCGCAGCAGCGCCAGCGAGAGGCCCACGGCGGGCGTCGTGATCAGCACGACGTTCGTCACATCCTGATTGCTGCTCACGAACGCGCCGAGGAGCGCCTTGATGTCGGCGCGGATGTCATCGGCCGTCGACCCACTCGACGTCAGCGGCGTGACGCCGTTGGTGATCGACGCGGGCGACACATTCGCGACCAGCGCCTTCGCGGGATCCACGAAGTCCTTATCGAGCCGCGCGACGAGCGCATTGCGGAGCGCATTGCGGATCAGGGTCTCGGCGGACGGGGAGGAAAACCGCACCAGTTCCTCGGAGATCGCACTGATGGCCGCGACTTTCGAGAAGCCGAGCGGCGTCCGATCGAACGTGAAATTCATCAGGGGCTTGGCCTTGCCCTCCCCGACCCAGTAGCCCTCGCCGCCGCTGGTTTGTCCGGCGATGCCGACATTGAACGGCACGCGCATCAGGTCGGGCACGCCGCCCTGGCCGAACTTGCCGAGAATCGTCTGCGGCTGGAACCACTCCAGAAATTCCGAGGCGAGGTTGGTCGGGTCCATGAGCGCGCTGGTATTGACCGTCGTGTGCGCGGGCACCGCCGTCCGCTCGAGGTACTGATGCACGCGGTGATTGTCGGGATAGCGCGTCCGGGCGTGCGTGACCGACGAGGTCCCCGGATCCATGAAGGCGGCCAACTTGCAGATCACCGCGCGCGTGAACTCGATGCCCGGCGGCAGGTTGTCGCGCAAGTAGATCCGCGCGGGCGCCTCGCCACTCCGTGAGGCCGCCGCCGCGCTCGTCGACGTGCCGTGCACGGGCACGGCCGCGGCCCGGTTCGTCGATTCGAGGACCTCGAGCCGCGCCAGATGTTTCGTCAGCTCCGCTTTCTGATCGGCGAGCGCGTCGTACTCGGCCGACTGCGCGTCATCGAGCGTCCGGCCCTCGGCGCCGGCGGCATTCATCAACTCGGCCATGCGCGCGACCTTGGCGTCGCGCATCGCGGTGAATTGCGTCAGTTGTTCCAGCGTCGTGGGTGTCGCCATAGCTGCGCTACTCCTAGTGAGGTAAGGCGCATCAATCGCCTTGATGGTGTCGATGCGGGCGTCGGCGTTGGCCGGCACCGCGACGAGGGAGAGTTCGAGGATTTCGATCTTGGAGAACTTGAGGCCGCCGTTTTTCATGTGCTCGATGCCGCCATCGAGCGGGCGGAAGCCAATCGAGACGCCGCGAATCAGCCCCGCTTTGAGCGAGTGCCAGGCCTCATCCACCCGCGCCTTCAGCGTGCCGCCCTCGGGAATCGTCGGCAGCGTGGCGCGGAAGCGAATACCGGTGTCGCCGGCGGCCTGCAGCGCGACGGTGCCGACCGGCAGCCGCGCGTCGTGAAAGAGCAGAAGTGGGAGGGGATTCGCAAACGTGGCGCCGCGGGACTCGATCACGTCGCCCATGCGATCGGTCGTCGGCGTCGTCGCGACCCCCTCGAGACTACGGAGCTCGGCGTCGAGCCCCTTGACGTCCAGCACCGAGTAGGCGCGATAGACCACGGACGAAGAGCGTAGAACTTCGCCAGCGTGCAGTGTTTTTGTAGTACCGAAACTAGCGCGGGGGCCGAAGCGCGTTGAGCAGGGCGCCGCGGACAAACGCCGAGACGGAGAGGCCGCGCTTATTCGCCGCAGCAATCAGGCGGTCGTGATCGGTGACGGCAATCTTCGTGGAAACCGACGAGCTGGGCTCGGCCCGCGGACGTCCAGGCCGGCGCGGGCCGTCCGGATCGGGCACGGGGCGGACCGGGTCGGTCACCGCCGGCCCCCGACCACAAACACCGAGTACTGCGGCGGCGGCGCCACGCCGGCCGCCAGCATCTTGATCGCCATCAGCGCCGCGACGACGCCGTCAATCCGTTTGCCGCCGGTCTTCGGCTTCACCGGCCGGATCCGGCCGCCGTCGTCGGTCTTGATGGCGACGTTCTCGACGTGATGGCGCAGCACCCGGTGCCCGCCATGCGTGACCCGGCCGGCTTTCACCAGCGCCTCGAACACCTGGGCGGGTTCGGACAAGTGGGTGTAGTTCTGGAGCACCTCGGCGACCTTCAGCCCCGCGCGGTCACGGAGCGACGTCGCGAGATCGGTCGCGAAGGCCGGATCGTAGCCGATGGTGCTTTGCTTCAAGCGCGGGAAGCGCGGGACGATCTTCGTCACGATGTCCTGGTAAATCCGCGAGTAGTCGATGACGCCGCCTTCGGTCGCGGTCACCAGGCCGTCGGCCACCCACTGCGAATACGGCACGCCGTCGCGCTGCTCGCGCTCGTGCATCGTGTCCTTCGGGATCCAGAAGAACGGCACCAGCGCGATCGCGTAGTTCAAGTCGACGGTCTTCGGCGCTGGGGCGTCGGCATCGGCCACGGCGACTGGAAGCGGTTCCGCCACGGGAAAGCGGAAGGCGACGGTGAGACAGGCGAGGTCGTACTTCTGCGCCAAGTCGAGACCCGCGGCGACCGGCGCCGTGCGCAGCACGTCGTCGGGCGGCAGCGTCTCGCCGACGGCGTCCCACCAGGCGACCGGCAGCCAGGCCGTCGCCTGATTCGTCCAGCGGTTTAGATGAAATCTGAGAAAGTCGTTCAGCTTACGCGGGTCGGCCGCGGCCTCGGTGTATTCGCTCGCGAGACCATCGGCCTGGACGGTGATGCCGTACCCGGGATTGACGCGCGCCCACGTCGCCGGCGAGGTCCAGTCCTCGTCGTCTCTGGCCTCGAAGATCACCGGCAGGCAGGTCGGATCCGGGATGGTGCCCGACAGCACTTTCTTCGCGTAGTCGTACTCTTCGTAGCAGATCCCTTCGTCGTCGGTGCCGGCGTGCGTGATCAGAATCATCAGCGGCTGTCGCCGCTTGACCATCGACTTTTTAAACGCCTCGTAGAGGTCGCGCTTCGGTTGGCCGTGGAACTCATCGAAAATCGCGCAGTGCGGGCGGAAGCCGTGCTTACTGGCGGCATCGGCACTGAGCACTTGGTACGTCGACCGCGTCGCCGGGTGATAGATCGCGTCGCGCCAGACTTCGCACATCTCCGCGATGACCGGCGCGTCCTCGACCATCACCTTAGCGGTGTCGTGGACGACGCGCGCTTGGAGGCGGTCGACCGCTAGCGCGTAGACTTCTGCCGCCGGCTCGCCATCGCACAGCATGAGGTACAGCCCAGTCCCCGCCGCCCACGGCGACTTGCCGGCCCCCTTCGGGAGAAACGCGAACAGCTTCCGGAAGCGGCGCCGATCATCACTCACTTGCTTCCAGCCGAAGAGCGGCTTCGTTAAGAGGAGTTGCTGGTACGGGAGGAGCTCAAACGGCCGTCCCGCGAACTCGCCGATGTGGTGATGGAGGCACTCTTTGAAGAACTCGCACGCGCGTTCAGCGGCGGCCTTGTCGAAGTAGTACCGGCCGTCCGGACTCTCCCAGCGGTGTCGCGCCGGCACCCAGCAGGCTTTTATGTCGATGGTGACGCCAGGCCAGCGGTGGGCCGGCGCCGGCCCACGGCCCCACCAACCCGAAGTCGGAGGCTTCGCGGACGGACTATGCCGGCTTGGCGCGAGTAGCGGCGGCAAAGAACTTGTCCTTCTGCTCGGAGCTCTGATCCTTCGGGACGTGCAGCCGCGTCCGCGACACGGGTGTCAGCCCGAACTCGGTGAGCAACGCGCGACACTGCGACGCCAGTTGATTCGCAATCGCCACATACGGCGACACGATCGGCGCCTTGCTGCCCTTCCGGTACGCCACGACCGAGCCCTTCGTGCGGAGCTCGCGCTCGGCCTGCTGCCAGCGCGCAAACGTCACGCAATAGAGAATCAGCGCGTCCCGGTCGGCCGTGGTGAAGACGCCGAGCCGCTGGAGCAGCGGCGCCGTCTCGTCCCAGGCCCGCCGCGCATCGGCGTCGCCCTCGAGGAGCGCCGGCACCGCCAGGTCGACGGCGGGCGGCGGCACCGGCTCATCGCGCGAGATCGTGTGCTTCCGGGGGTTCCCCCGCGCGATCCGTAACGCGGTTGGCACGGGCTTGCGTCCCTGCATTGTTGTCCCTTTCGTGCCCGACTGACCCCCTCGTGACCCCAAAACGCGGTCCGGGAAACGCGGTCGCATGTGCGTCTG
>Ga0208185_1000742_pt1 | contig 11896 bp, 10 predicted proteins | sample EasRivMeERMLT700_FD_187532 | JGI IMG/M metagenome (GOLD analysis project Ga0208185, IMG submission 187532) | Soil microbial communities from meander-bound floodplain in the East River, Colorado, USA - East River MetaG ERMLT700 (SPAdes) (version 2) | ecosystem: Environmental > Terrestrial > Soil... | reverse complement strand
ATCGTCGCGTTGGCGCGGAATCCCGGCCCGAAGCAGCCGTTGCCGCCGTGCAGGCCGATCTTCTGCGCATAAGGGCCGTTGACGATCATGAGCGGCGCAACGCCGTGCATCGTGCACTGCACGCCGCCCATGTTGAATTCCTCGCGCAGGATGAGCTGGACGCCGCCGAGCACCACCGGCAGGTACTCGGGCTTGCACCCCGCCATCAGCGCGTGGATGGCGACCGTGCGCACGGTGGCAACTTCCAGGGCCGGTGGGATGGGGCCGACCACCTCGTCCGGATCGCGGCGCGTACCGGCGAGCATCCATTGCACGCGCGCCTCGGTCGGCGTCACGACTGGAAACCCGTCCGACCACTCCTTCTCCAGGAAAAACTCGAATGGATCGACCACAGAGTTCAAGGGCGTCTCCTTATTCTTCCTTGATGCCCGCCTGCTTGATGACCTTCGACCACTTCGCGATCTCGACCGTGATCATCCTCTCCAGCTCCTCGGGCGTACTGATCTTCGCCTCCGAGCCGTCCGCGAGCAGCCTGCTCTTCGCGTCCTCCGTCCGCATCGCCTTCCCCACTTCCTGGTTCAGCCGCAATACGATCTCGCGCGGCGTGCCGGCCGGCGCGAGCACGCCATAGTTCTGCTGCACCTCGAATCCCCTGAGCCCCGACTCGGCGATCGTCGGCACGTCGGGCAGCAAGGCGGACCGCTGCGGCGTGGTCGCGCCCAGCGCGCGCAGCCGGCCGTTCTTCACCTGCGGCAGCGCAGGCAAAGCGTTGCTGAACATCAGGTCGGTCTCGCCGGACACCACGGAAAACATCCCGGGCGAGCTGCCCTTGTAGGCGACGTGGATCATCTTCACGCCGGCCATCGCGCTGAACAGCTCGCCGGAAAGATGCGCCGCGCCGCCGGCACCCGAGGACGCGTACGTGAGCCGGCCCGGCTTCGACTTGGCCAGCATCACCAGATCCTTCACCGACTTCGCCGGAACGGAAGGATGCACCACGAGCACATACGCCGTATAGGCAACGAGCGATATCGGCGCGAAGTCCTTCGGCATGTCGAACGGAAGCTTCTGGTAGAGCGCGGGCCCCGTCCCCATGACGCTGCTCGTCGCGAGCAGCAGTGTGTAGCCGTCGGGCAGTGATTTTGCGACGAGATCCGTGCCAATGCGCCCGCCGGCGCCGGCGCGATTGTCCACGATCACCTGCTGACCCAGCGCCTGCCCGAGCTTCTGCGCGAGCAGGCGGCCGACGACGTCCGTGCCTCCGCCCGGCGGGAACGGCAGGATCAGCCGGATCGGCTTGGCCGGGTAGGACTGCGCCTGCGCGCCGGCAGCAGCACAGCAGGCGACCGCCAGAAACAGCACTCCGACAGCCGCCCTACATCCGGATCCGATCGTCATCTCTTTCTCCTCGTGCGGGCATCTCAGCGCCCTGCTGTCGGTCCGGCCACGGCGTCAGGAGCCTGCGCCCAGCTGCCGGGTCAATTTTCGTATGTCATCCACTTTTTCGAGGTGGAGGACAAGATCGATGATCTGCTCCGCGCGCCCGCCAGGGCAGCCGGCGAACGCCGCGCATTCTCGGAATTTCCGCGCCACCTCGTCCTCGGTCATGGGCAGCGCGGCGCTGCCTTTGGCGGCATCCACCCGCGCCGAGCAGGTTCGCCCGTCCTTCAGCTTGATATCGAGAAACGTGGTGAGAAGCGTATAGCCCTTGGCCTCAGCCTCCTCGTCGCTGAAGACCGTGTAATCGATCTTGCCGATCGCTTCCTGCACGTCGGGACGGTTCACCACCGCGTCGCTGTACTCCGCCAGCCCCGCGCGGCGCAGTACCAGGATGGAGGCCAGGCTGAATTCCATGCTGAACTTGCCTTCGAGTCCCGTCACCGGCCGGTGATAGGTCAGGTTCAACGGCATCAGCCGGTGGCTCTTCACGGCAAGACGCTCGACCTCGCCCGGCTTGATGTCGTGCTCCACGACGAGGTCGCGCAGCTTGTCCATGGCCGGCTGCTGGAGATTGCCGCAGGGATACGGCTTGATCGCAACGCCCGTCGCGACGTAGTTCCAAGGCGTGCCGAGTCTGCCGATCAGCTCGTCGGCGTTGTACCCACCCGCCCCGGTCATGAAGTAGCCGCGATCGCCCTCCAGTATGGTGGGCGACGAGGTGAGGCCCATCTCCGCCAGCGACACCGAGAAAACCGCGCTCTCCGCGGCGCGCCCCGAGTGCAGCGGCTTCACCATCGTGCCGAAGTTCTCGCGCACGCCGGATGACTGGCTGCCGGCAATGCCGATCGCGCGGGTCGTGGCGTCGGCGGAAAGCCGGCGCAGGTTGCACAACCCCGCAGTGGCGCCGAATACGCCGCAGGTGCTCGTCATGTGGAAGCCGCGCAGGTAGTGCTGCTTGTCGATGGTGTGGGAGAGCTTGAGCGACACCTCGGTGCCGACGGCAATCGCCGCCAGCACATCGGCACCGGAAGACCCGGCCTCCTCGGCCACGCCACACACGGCGGAGAGCACGGGCGCCGTCGGGTGAAAGCGCGTGGGATGGTAGGTGTCGTCGAAGTCATCGGCGTGCATGGCGGTGGCGTTCGCCAGCGCGGCAAAACGCGGCGCGGTGTGCTGCGCCGTGCCGAACACGGTTGCCTTGCCGCCGCACCCCAGTCGCTCGACGTAGCGCCGCACGATCTCGCTGCCCTCGGCCGGAACGCCGGCAAGGCCGCACGCAAGCGTATCGAGTATGTGCTTCTTCACGACGCGTGCCGTCTCCGCGGGAATATCACCGTCCCGCGTTCCCGCCACGAACGTCGCGACGTGCGCGGCGAGCGGCTCCTTGATGTCACCGGGCTTCATGAATGTCCCGAACTATTGAGATTTGACGAGGCCCATCTCGGTCAGGAGGCTCTTCAGCTCCGCGTACTCGGCATCCAGATACTTGAGGATGTCGCGGCTGTTCATATAGGTGCCTTCCACGACGTCGCGCTCGAGATCCTTCTTCCACTCGTCGGTCTGCACGAGCTTCGCCAGCACCTGGTCCCAGTAGGCGACCTGCGGCGCGGCGAGGTCCTTCGGGCCGAGGAGCATCCGGAAATTGTTGACCTCCACGTTGATGCCCTGCTCCTTCAGCGTGGGCACCGTACCGAGATCCCCTTTCAGCCGTGAGGGTGCGGTGACGCCGATCAAGCGCAGTTGACCCGAACGGACGTGGGTGAGCACCTGCGACGCGCTCGCCGATACGATGTCCACGTGGCCGCCGAGCGCCGCGAGGGCGGCGTCCGCAGAAGCCTTGAACACCACCGTCTTCAGTTTCTTCGGGTCGATCCCGCCCGCCCGCGCGACGGCAGCGATCGCCGAATGGTTGGCGCCGCCGAAGCTGGTGCCCACGGAAATGCTGAGCGCGCCGGGGTCCTGTCTCAGGCGCGCCACGACATCGATGGCGCTCTTCAGCGGCGAATCGCTCTTCACCGCCATCACCACGTACTCGCTCTGCAGCAACGCGAGCGGGGTAACGTCGGTGTAGCTGGTGGTGGTCCGCCCGACGATATGGGCAGTCAGGAAGACGGCGGAGGCCAGGTGCATGTAGTGTGCATTGCCGCGGAACTGGTTGAGATAGTTCACCGCGATCGCCCCGCCGCCGCCGGTCTTGTTGACGACGTTGACCGGCACAGTAACGAGCTTCTGCTGCTGCATGATCTGCTGCACCACCCGCCCGGTGTGATCGGTGCCGCCGCCAGGCCCCGAGGGCACGATGATTTCCACCGCGCTTTCCGGCTTCCAGCCGGACTGCGCGGGCGTGTCGACCGCTGCGCAGAGCGTGGCCGCCGCAAGCGCCGCTCCCCAGAACTTGACGTGCCGTTGTGCGTCGATTTCATTCATCGCATGCTTTCCTCTATCGCCTTCGACACGCTCAGGCTCTGCCCGCCCGCGGTCGGCAGGAACATCGATTTGCCGCCCGCGCCGCCGCCGACTATCAGGATCAGGTCTTCCGCACGCCACAGAATGGGCACCATGGAGTTGTCGTCGCTCTGGTCCACGAATTCCGGGAAGCGCGGGCCCTTGGACTTACCGCGGTTCTTCATCAGGCCCCACGGCTGGCGCGCGCGCTCGAACAGCGCGCTCTGCACGTTCATTTTGCTCCATCCCGCCGCCGAGATGTGATGCACGTGCTCGAGCCCCAGCACGAGCACGGGGTGCCCCTGCGAATAGAGATTGTTGACGCCGAGCGTCGCCATGCACGAGGCGAATGTCGTCATGATCCCATCCGGGGTGGTCTGCACGTTCTCCGTCATGCTATGGGGCGCCTCGGTGTTGACCACGGTGACGACGCTCTGGTCGCGCCCGAACCCGCGCTCGACGTGCAATGGCTCCCAGGGGCTCGCATCCTCGTACTCGGCGATGCAGTAGGTGTACTTTCCCGGATGTCCGGTCTGCGAGGCGTCCACATCGGGGCCCGCGCCGCCGACGTTGACCAGGATCAGGCGCAGCGCGCGCCCGATGGTCGCGTTCGCCTTCCATCCCGGTCCGAAGAGACCACGACCGGCGTTGATCCTGAGCCGCTTCGCGATCGGCCCGTTGACGATGATGAGGGGGGCCCCGGCATGCGTCGTGGTCTGCCGGTGCGAAAGCCCATAGGCAGGCTCCGACACCGCCTGCAGGGCCGCCACGACGACCGGGAGGTACTCGGGCGCGCAACCCGCCATCACGGCGTTTATCGCGATCTGGCGCATCGTCGCGCGGCCCATCCTGGGCGGCACTACGCTAACCAGCTCTTCCGCCGCATGGCCGGGCATGCCGGCCAGCATCGCCCGCACCCGCGCCTCGGTCGGCGGCACGATGGGCAGCCCGTCGGTCCAGCCGCGCGCGTAGAAATACTCGTTGATGCGGTCGTAGGACTCTTCTGTTTCCGCGATCGAGGGCATCTCGGGCTTCATGGGCGAGCTCAGCGAGGCATGACGCCGCGCGGCAACGGGTAGCGCTTGCCCTCGAACTCGCGCGACAGATCAGCGGCCGGCGTGGTCAGCACGCGCACGCACTCGCGCGCGACGTCTTCGCCCCTGCGCCGGACGACGTTTTCGTCGCGATCGCCGACGGGATGCGGCACCACGACGATGGGAAGGCTCAAGTGCCCCGCGCCCTCGCCGGTAATCTGCGCGAGCGGCGCGAAGGCCGTGCTGATGACCGTTACGGTGGGAATTCCGAGGTTTTCCAGCTCGACCGCGTCACGCGCGGTCCAGGGGGTCGAGGATCCTCAGTGACCGACACCGTTGATGACGGCGTCGCATTCCGACGCCATCTCCCTGGCGAACGGCGAAGGGATGCCGAGGTAGGACTTGCGCCAGAACCTGACCGAGCCGGCGCCGTAGTCGCGCTCGAGGACCGTGGCGACGCCGCGCAGGACCAGATCGGCGAATTCCTTGCAGTTATCGAGTATCGCGATGCGCGCGCCGCGTACGCTCTGGAGGCGGGGCGCCAGGCAGCCGGCGAAGGTCGCCGGGTCCCCGGTCGGGACATAGACGCTGACGCCGCCTATCGTTTCCTTGCTTGCCATGGGCCGTCTCCGGATCTTCGCACCGGCTGGCATGCTACCAATGCGCCTCATAACCAACAAGTAACAAATTGTTATTGATGATAACCATAGAATATACTTGGGCAAACGGCCATCGCGAGGGCAGGCAGATGAAGCTCCACCAGCTCCGTTATCTGTGCGAGATCGCCAGGCAGGGACTGAGCTTCTCGAGCGCGGCCGACGCCCTGCATACCTCCCAGCCGGGGATCAGCAAGCAGATTCGCCTGCTGGAGGAGGAACTCGGGGTGGATCTTTTCATCCGCGGCGGCAACCGGATCCTGGAGATGACCGAGCCGGCGCGGCGCATCGTCTCCATCGCGAGCCTCGTCTTTCACGAACTGGACGACATCAAGGCGGTGGCCAGTGAATTCAGGGAAGGAAACACCGGCCGCCTCAACCTGGCCGCGACATACACCTTCGCCCGCTACATACTGCCGGACGCGCTGCGGCGCTTCGTATCGCTCCATCCCAGGGTGGAAGTAAACCTGCTGCAGGGCAGTCCCGCCGAGGTATCAAGACTGGCGTCCTCGGGAGCGGCTGACGTCGCGCTGACGACGCGCCCCGCCGAGGACTTTCCCGACCTGCTGTTCCTCGAATACTGCACGCTGCCGCGCGTGCTGGTCACGCCCCGCGGACACCCCCTCCTCCGGGAAAAGCGGGTCACGCTCAAGTCCATCTCCCTCCACCCGCTCATCACGCTGGACATCGGCTCGCACGGGCAGCTGCAGATGCGCGAGCTGTTCGCTCGTGGCGGCCTCGAGCCCAACATCGTCTTTGCCGGCGTGGACGTGGACGTCGTCAAGGCGTTTGTGGAAGCCGGGCTGGGTGTCGCGGTCCTGCCGAAGGTGGCTTTTGAACCCAAGCGCGATGCGAAACTCCACGCGCTGGACGTCGGCCACCTGTTCGCGCCCCATGCCGGCTGCCTGGCGATCCGCAAGAACCACTACCTGCGCGGGTATGCGTTCGATTTCATCGAAACGCTGACGTCCGACATCGACCGCCGCGCGGTGGAGAAGGCCCTCGTCGCCGCCCGGGCCACAGCCGCCCGCTAGGGCTTAGAGCGCGAAATCGAGCGTGCTGAAATCCGCCACCTTCTCCGCGTCTGCGAGCTGCGTGAACAGCCGCTCCGCCTTCGCACGGTCCTTGTGCGCGGTGAGCTTCAGGAATTTCTCCAGCAGCTCGGAGCGCGTCAGCGGCATGGTCGGCGTACCCTTGAAGTTGTTGCCCTGCGCGGATACTTCCTTGCCGTTTCTGAGCTTGAGGGTTACCCGGCAGTCCTGCGCAACGGGGCTCGACGCTCCCTTGAATGGCTCGACCTTCGCGCCCTTCGCCAGCGCGCGGATCTTGGGGTCGGCGAGGCTCTTCTCGGAAAACGACCGCGGGTCCATCGGGTCCATGTAAAGTGCGAGCGCCACGTTGAACGGCGTGCTGTACTGCGCCATCGTCATGTCCTGCGGCTCGTTGATGGCGTGATGGCTCACCGTTTTCTCGTTGGCAGCGATGGTGATGCCAGCGACGTCATCCCCGGACAGCTTGTGCTGCGCCTTGAGATCGAGCGTGAGCGTCACCGGCACTTGCGAGGTCGCGTGGCATGAATAGCGCTTGATCTTGGTCTTCATCACATGCCACGTCGAGCCGAGCTCCTTCGTCAGGCGCGCCGGGTCCGCGTCGCGGCAGAACGTATTGAGGAAGCCGTACTTGCCCTCGAACACTCCCGCGGGACCGGTGTAGCCGTCCCGCGCCAGCACCGCCGCGATGAAACCGCTCTCCGCCGAGCGGCCGAGATGCAGGCGCTTCACCATGCCTCCCGTCCTGGAAAACTCCATCAGCCCGGAGCCGAGCGAGCCCGCGATGCCGAGTGCATGCGCCATCTTCTCCGCGCCGATCTCGAACAGCCGGCCGACCACCACCGCGGTACCGAACGCGCCGATCACGCCCGGCGAGTGGAAGCCGACTTTCTCGATCGACTGGTTCGCCGCGTCGCCGACGCGATACAGCACCTCGTAGCCCGCGACGACGGCGGAGAGCAGCGCTTTGCCGTTGCCCTTGCGGCCCTGGGAGGGGGCGAGGCCCGGCACGCACAACGCGGCGCCGGGATGGATGCCGACGCTCGGCTCGCACAACGCATCGAGCTCGAAGGCGTGCGCCGATGCGCCGTTGGCGAGGCAGGCGAACGGCGCCCGCAACTTGACCGGCGTGCCGAACACGCTGCATTCACCGGGCGCGCTGTTGCGCTTTCCGTGCTCGATGACGATCTGCGTCCACGGCATCTGGGAGCCGAAGGCGCAGGCGCCGACCGTGTCGATGATGCAATCCTTGGCGCGCTCGATGACCTCCGGCGGGATGCTGTCGTACTTGAGATTGACGGCGAATTCGGCGAGGGTATGAGCGGCGGTCATTATGAATATTCCCTTGAGTTGGCAGCCTGTCGGGCTGGGTGTCATGAACGGTCGATGTGAACGCATGAGTAGTCGTACCTGGTTATCGCGGTGCCGACAGGCTGAACTAATACACCTGACGACCAGACGTCATTCAGGATGACTACAACCCCTCATAACCTGTCGTTCAATTTAGCAGCTTGTCGGGGCGAAAGCCCGACAAGCTGCTAGTCCGACAAACTCCTGGCCGCACCCCCGGTCCACAACGGACGGCCCGAGCCGGAGCCGCCTATAATGCCGCAAACCAGCGACTCAGGACACTAACCGGGAGCGGCAATGAACAAGATCAAGCAGAAGCTCGCCGCCGGCCAGGTGGTCACGATGTTCAACCCGGATTTCGCGTCACCGCGCCTGGTCGAGTACCTCGGCGGGTTCGGCCTGGACGTGGCGTGGATAGACGCCGAGCGCATGAGCTATGATTTCGAGCGCATCGAGGAGATGACGCGCGCGGCGCGCCTGGCGGGAATCGCCTCGGTGGCGCGCCCGTGGCTGAACGATGCGGGGCTGATCACGCGCTATTTCGACTGCGGCGTGGACGGCATCATGGTGCCGCACATCGAGGACGGGGCGACCGCGCGCAAGATGGTCGACATCGTGCGCTACGCGCGGCCCAGGGATCATGCCGAGAAGATCGTCATCATCATGGTCGAGACGCCGGCCGCCATCGAAAGGATAGCCGAGATCGCAGCGGTGCCCGGCGTCGATGTGATCAACATCGGAGTCAACGACGTGGCGCTGGCGCTGGGATTCCCGGGCCAGCCGGAGCACCCGGAAGTCACCGCGCTGCTCGAAAAGGCGATCGCGCGGGTCGTCAAGAGCGGCAAGACGGCCGGTCTCAACGTTCTCACCAACTGGGAGGAACGCATGCCGTGGCTGTTGTCGAGAGGCGTGCGCTGGTTGAACGTCCGCACCAACAACATCATCGCGCGCGGCGCGCGGCAGTACACCGATCTGCTCAAGCGCCACGCCCCCTGAGCGCTGTCATTTTTTTGCCAATCCGAGCTCGGTCAGGATATTCCGGTAGGACTGCGCCTGGGAGTCTAGATACTTGAGGCTGTCGGCGCTGTTCATGTACGAGCTTTGCCACTCATTGGCGGCCAGTTCCTTCTTCCACTCATCGCTGGCGGCGAGCTTCGCGAACACGCCGTCCCAGTAGCGCAACTGCCGGGCGTCGAGCCCCTTGGCGCCGATGAACATGCGGAAGCTCGGCATGACGGCGTTGTAGCCCTGCTCCTTCCAGGTCGGGACGTTGGCGAACTTTCCGCCGACGCGCTGGGGCGCCGCAATGGCAACGATCCGGATCTTGCCGGTGTCCAGCACCGGCAGATAGGTCGACATCGGCGTCGCCACCACGTCCACGTGCCCGCCCATCAGCGCGCTGGTGGCCTCGATCGAGGCTTTGAAGATCACTGCCTTCATCCTGGTGGCGTCGATGCCGGCCGCTTTCAGCGCCAGCGCGATACCGATGTGGTTGGCGTTGCCGGCGCTCGTGCCAAACGCGAACGAGACCGCATCCGGGGCGGACTTCATCCGCTCGATGATGTCCCTGCCGGTCTTGAACGGACCGTCGGCCTTGACCGCAAATCCTATGAATTCGCCGTAGAGGACGCTGACGGGGGTGAAATGCGTGTAATTGAGCGGGCTCGTGCCCAGTATGTAGTTGGTCAGCAGCGTCGCCGTTGCCGACGCGAGGTAATGCCCGTCGCCCGCGAACTGGTTGAGATGAATGTAGGCGAGATTGCTGCCGCCGCCGGGCCGGTTGACGACCGTGACGGTGGCGGGCACCAGGCCGTCTTGCATGATCTTCTGCATGATGCGCGCGGTTCGGTCCTGCCCGCCCCCTGCGCCGCCGGGCACGATGAGTTCGACGTTCTTCTCCGGCTTCCACGTTTGTGCGGCCGCGCCCGAGGCCCATGCTGCGGCTGCGCAGCACGCCAGGACCGCCCGCGCCAGCCATCCAAATCGTACTGCCCGCTTCATGAAGTGTACCTTCAACACCGGGGCTGCGATCGAAGCGCGCCGGCCGGGTAAGCGGATTGTAGCTGAATGGGACGGGCGCGAAGTGCGCGCCAGTACCGGCGGCGGCGGCGAACCTGGTGCGGATATGCGCCGTGGTAAAATTTCATCCCGGATCATCCATACCTCCGTCATGGCGCTCTCCCCGCTCACCGCCCTTTCTCCGCTCGACGGCCGGTATCACGACAGACTCGCCGGGCTGCGCGACACTTTCAGCGAGCTCGCCCTCATCCGCTTCCGGGCGCGGATCGAAATCGAGTGGCTGAAAACACTCGCCGCCGAGCCGTCGATAATGGAAGTGCCGCCGTTCTCTCCTCCCACCTTGTCCCAGCTCGACGAGGTGGTCGCAAAGTTCTCCGAAGCCGATGGCGCGTCGGTCAAGGCGACCGAGGCCCGCATCAACCACGACGTGAAGGCGATCGAGTACTTCCTGCGCGGGAAACTCGCGGGCAACAAGGAAGTCATGAGGGCGGCGGAGTTCATCCACTTCGGCTGCACCTCGGAAGACATCAACAACCTCGCGCACGCGCTGATGCTCAAGCACGCCCGCGACAAGGTCATCCTGCCTGCGCTCGACCACATCATCGAGAAGCTGGCGGCACTCGCCAACGATCTTGCCGACGCCGCCATGCTGGCGCGCACCCACGGCCAGCCGGCGAGCCCCACCACCATGGGCAAGGAACTCGTCAACGTCGCCCACCGGCTGGTGCGCGCCCGCGAGCGCGTCGCCGGCGTGACGCTGACCGGCAAGTTCAACGGCGCGGTCGGCAATTACAACGCCCACCTCGCCGCGTATCCCGGCGTGGACTGGGAGAAGATCGCGCGGAGGCTGGTCGAGGGCTTCGGCCTCGAATTCAACCCGTACACCATCCAGATCGAGCCGCATGATTCGATCGCAGAGCTGTTCGACGCCTGCGCCCGCGCCAACACCGTGCTGCTCGACTTCGACCGCGACGTCTGGGGCTACATCTCGCTCGGTTACTTCCGGCAGAAGGTGACGGCCGGCGAAGTGGGATCCTCCGTGATGCCGCACAAGGTGAACCCCATCGATTTCGAGAACTCGGAAGGCAACCTCGGCGTCGCCAACGCGCTGCTGCGGCACATGAGCGACAAGCTGCCCGTCTCCCGCTGGCAGCGCGACCTCACCGATTCCACCGTGATGCGCAACATGGGGGTCGCGCTCGGCCATGCCCTGCTCGGCTACGATTCCTGCCTCAAGGGCCTCGGCAAGCTCGAGGCCGACCGTGAGCGCATGAAACGGGACCTGGACGACAACTGGGAAGTGCTCGCGGAGCCGATACAGACCGTAATGCGCCGCTACGGGGTCACCGGCGCCTACGAGAAGTTGAAGGAACTGACGCGCGGCAAGGAACGCATTACCCGGGACATGCTTCATGCTTTCATCGGCGGCCTCGCGATACCGGAGCCCGAGAAGAAACGACTGCTCGCGCTGACGCCCGCGACTTACATCGGCAAGGCCGCCGAACTCGCGCGGCGGATTTGAGCGTCACGTTCCGCCGCGCCGTGACTCGTTGCTCGTTGCTCGTTTCTCGTTCCTGGTATTCACCCACGAGTCCCCAGACACGAATAACGAAGAACGAGTAACGAGTCACGCTTCATCAAGCAAATGGCCCGCGTCACGCTGATCGACGAACATGCCACTCCCGATATCGCCGCGCTCGTCGCGAAGATCCGCGGGGCACGCGGCGGCCAGTTGCATGTTTTCTACCAGGCGCTGCTGCACACGCCCGCCCTCGCCTCGGCGTGGTTTGATTTCAACAATGCGGTGCGCTTCCAGGCCAGCCTTGATGACCGGCTGCGGGAACTGGTCATCATGCGCGTTGCAGCGCTGACAGGCTGCGACTACGTCTGGAAGGTCCACGAG
>Ga0208185_1000741_pt1 | contig 11903 bp, 10 predicted proteins | sample EasRivMeERMLT700_FD_187532 | JGI IMG/M metagenome (GOLD analysis project Ga0208185, IMG submission 187532) | Soil microbial communities from meander-bound floodplain in the East River, Colorado, USA - East River MetaG ERMLT700 (SPAdes) (version 2) | ecosystem: Environmental > Terrestrial > Soil... | reverse complement strand
GTGCCATTCCAACGAAGCCGCAATTCAACCGTTTCAAAGAACTTCTTACCTTTCTGTGGAGGCGAACCGTCGTCGGAGGAAATGGAGCGCTCTTCGACTTCAATGAATCTTCCGGGAGCAATTTCGACTTCGCCTTTCTGCCAAGGCTTTTTCTCCAAACCGGACTGGCTACAGCCGGAAAAGGTCAGTGCGAGTTGCAGACCAAGCAGCGCGATAACTGAATCTCGCAGTTGTCTGATCATAAGTGAGTGTCCTTGTCATTGATTCGAACTCTTAAGGAATCCACACTCCCTTTTTTCGGACCGACCAAACTCCTTCGGCTCTTTCCAACTCTAGTACGTCTCCTCCGTTGCCTGAAGACGATTGTGTATACACTCTTATCCTGTTGGCTTGAAGTCGTTGCATTTCCGTTACATTTGTTCCTGTTATGTCCGATAATGACGCCACCACCTTCCGAATTGCAAGTTGCTCGTGTTGCGAAATCGACTTCGCGCGCATGGCCGTAATCAAGGAGTAAGAAAGCACAGCGACGATAACAATGATGAATGCAACGAATAACTGGATCACTTTCTTCGAGATTGGCATGCTGTTCATATGCCTTTACCAAGATCTTCTTGCTGTCTCTCAAATGGCCAATTCGGATAAAGTTCTGTGGTGGGACTGGCTCAAAGGTTCCGGGAGAGCCAGGATTAGCATGGTCTTGTTCCTTTCTAATGAAGTCCAACAACTGCTGCTTATACTTCGCGCCGGACGGGACGCTTGTGTTTGCGGTCATATTCGTCAACCGGTTCTCCGTGTCCCACATGTACGTCCATTCGCCCATCATACGTCGTCACGGTAACCGGCGGCGGCGAACTCCACTTCTGTCACGTCCAGTCTTTCGGGGTCAGGTCATAGACAGACAAGCGGATGCCAAGCCGACAAGAACAAGCATAGCGTTCTGAATAGTATCTCATTGATCCTCATTTGCCGGCTACCTCAGTCCTGCGTCCCGGTTAGGGATGGAACTCTAAGACGCTTGCGAATCAGACAAGCGGGCGGCTTCGCTGCACCATTTGGATACGTGAACCGGGTCCAACCATTACGATTGCACCAGCACTTACCAAGCGCCAAACGATATCAACCTTATCTCCAAGACTCGATGCCCTCAACGTTCGAAGATAACTCCTGCAAACGACCCTGCGCATCGAGATGCAGACTAATAAGCTTATCAAACTTTTCGTTTACCAGTTCTTTGTCGACCCGCTTGAAGTAGTAACGAAGCACTCGCTCTCGGAACTGGCCCTCCTTCGTTCGCAGAACATTGTCGTGTTGGGGTTTGCCAATAAGACTGACTATCCGCTCATAACCGTCGCCCCTTTGAATCATTGAGCAACCCTTGCGTATACGCTCTTCCTCGACGTTCGAGATTTCGTACGAATATTTCGTCACAGTGTCTGAAGCGTGTTGTACGACCGGAGCCTCGTTATCGTCTCTCAACCCTACTCCGCAGCCGGATGACACGATGATACCTAAAGCGAACCAAACGGAAAGATTGCGTTTCATTTTTTATTTTTCTTGCAGCATTGATACTTGTTGATCGCGTTAGCGAAGTCGGTGGTATCGCTCGGCGTCCAGACGAAATTGTGCGATTTCCATGCAAGCGGGAAGAAGCTCCAGAACCCGGGCGCCTTACCGCCAGGTTCGTAATCGCCTGGAACACCGCGGCTGTGCCATTGTCGACTGTCGCTTCCCCGGTATAATACTCACCTTTCCGGTGAGTAGCAGTATCATTCACCGTTACGGTCGCTGTATTCGTAGCAGATCCAATAACACTGACGCAGTTCGGCACGGTTCGGCTCGTGTATTGGTTGATATTGTTCGCTGTGTAATGCGAATACCGCAGGTTCGCGCCGTAATTATCTCCGCCGGAACCGGAGTATTTGCGGTTCCCAATGTCATCGAAGCTGTATTCGAACTGCTGGCCGGCCACAGGTGTAATCTACGGTGAGTTGGTGATGCCACCAAGCTGAAAGCCCCGGCCGGGGTGCGCCTTAACCGAATCATACTCCGCATCCGAACCAATAAAAAAATAAAACCATCCCTCAGAGTCAACATATAGATCATAGAGCCCGTCGCTTTGCAACTGTCCTTTACTTGCACCCAGTCTGCGCCATGGTATCTGCGCTCCGGAGCTATATTCAGCGGTTGTATTAACAACCCGGTGAAGCGGCTTTGTTGTTGATGCAATCAGTATCCCGCTCGAAGGTATCACATACACATGTGCTCCGTCTTCACGTTTTCGCACCGCCGCTCCCATAAGGCTACTTCTCACCTTGAAAACTCCTTTGTAACCGTCTGGTAGAATGAAGTGAATAGTAGCTGAGGGACGGCTGCAACTCGTGAGCGTCACGAAAATCATTGCAGGCAAAAAGCACCTAATCATGATATCCCTTGCTTTTGCGTGTGAAGATGATATCTGCCAAGACACCAATTATTGCACGACCCCACACCCAGTCTGAATCAAAAATGATTCTCGGGCGAACAAGGTGCGAAACGGGCCACGAAATGACGTAGAACACATGGACTATAATCGCTGCTTCGCGGGGACTCTACGGGCTACCTCGACCGGAAGTCTGCCCACAGTAACATTACTGTCCTTGAGTATGTTTGTCGCGGCTATCAGCCACGTTGAGCCGTCGCCAACCACGATCCCTGTTGGCGAGTAAGTATACGCAGAAGTATTGATATCACGGATCTCCGCGTCATTCTTCCCGAGCACCTCCAATGTATCGGGAAGTGATCCATTTTTTTGACGAAATAATTCGAGCGACACGAGGAGCCGCCGGAGCACGGTCTTTTCTTTCGCGACCGTGGCTCGTTGGTGATTGGTTTCTATATCGCAACCAGCCAAGGAACACAGGATCACACCTGCTATCATCAGAATTCTTGCTTTGTTCATCCCATGCTAAGCCGCCGTTGTTATCCGCAAAATCCGGATCTGGGCTCCAGTCAAAAATACTATTTATCGGAATTCTCGTTGTCATTGGCTTGTTAATAGAAGCAAGATTTTCGTTCAGGGCCGCTGTCGGCTTCAAGGTCGTGTGGACGATAGCAAGCGTTACCTGGGCCATTGCAGCAGGCTTTCTGATCCGGTTCGTCGGGGATGCAGCGAGATATTTGCATGTTGCACCTCCCAACATTCAAAGTCGGCATCGAATTCGCCAAGCGGGGGTCAAGCTCCTGCGCAGTCTTCATAATTCGACCGACTACGATCGTATTGTTGTTGTCGGCCACAGTTTAGGAAGTGTTATTGGCTACGATATTCTTACACACCTTTGGAGCCGATACAACGACTCACATGTGCCGGCTAAGACTAATGAAGAACAGGCCAACTGCGGATCACGCTCCCAATCCGTAGCAGCACTGACGGCATTGGAAGAAATCGCGAGAGCAAATGAGTCGCCGTTGCGGCCCAACGAGTATCAAGCCGCCCAGCCAAACCTACTTCAAGAGCTGCAAAAGAATGGGAATCATTGGCTGATAAGTGATTTTGTAACGGTTGGCAGCCCTCTCGCACATGCCGACTTTTTATTGGCTCGGACGAAGGACGAGTTCGACCGTAAGAAAAGAGAACGAGAATATCCTACAAGTCCGCCAGCTTTCGAGATTGTCGACGGGGACAGGCGGTTCTCGTTCAAAAAGGATGATATTTGGATTCCTCATCATGCCGCTGTGTTCGCCGTGACACGGTGGACGAACCTTTATTTTCCTGCGCATTGGACGTTCTGGGGTGATGTGATCGGTGGCCCGGTTTCGCCTCACTTTGGCGCGGGGGTCCTGGACATTCCCATTCAAAGTGAAGTCAGGTCTAGGTTTTTCACGCACAGCCTTTACTGGAATCGCGACGCGAACTGTTCCGATCTCCACGTCGAGCCCCTTCGCGACGCCGTTCGCTTAGCCTAACGGGAAGAGCGGTTTCGTCCAAGGCCGTCTGCGCAAGTTGATATACTCTTTTCCGAAGTTTGCCAACCTGAAGTCAATCGCGCTAATCGGCACATGTGCAGAGGGCTGTTGCGGCTCGCCGGTTCGGCCTTATTGATTAACCCTTCTCGGGGCTTCTGCCGCTTGTGCAGAAGCTCGAAATCTTTTCCTTCCTCGGCTGGGTCCTTTGCCAAAGCTCCATTGGCGAATGCGTTCACGTCACGGAACGGCCTTACGATTCACTAGCAATCTGTAAGGCATCCCTAGGCTCTCGGCTACCGCCTGCATGACGGCAAGGACCGCTTCACGGAATTGTTGCGCGACCGGGGATCTCCGAAAATCAGAGCCGTCGCGGAACCATTTCGGAACATTTATGGTCACCATCGTCCTCTTTGGCGGAATGTAGATCTTTGCAATTTGATCGGTGTGATCATCCGTAAGTTTCAAACGGAAGCGGGGGAGCACCGTCGCTTTTAGCCTGGCCACAACCTCCTTTTCAAAGGAGGTCTTTAATAAACGGAGAAAATCAGGATCAAGCACTTGCTGGAAATCCCTGATTTCCGAGCTAAGCACGCTTATTTGAATAGCACCATTTTCCGCGAGGATTGCAAATGGCTTCTTTCGGACGGCCGCGTTGTCTTTGACAGCGTCCCTGATCCTAAGTTTTTTGATGAATGAGATATTCTGGTCATAGGATGAACCAGTAAGCACGAAAACGAACGGATTGCGGTCAAGTCCCATATTTTGGAACAATCGGAACAGTTCGTCCTTGCGGGCAGAATCGTCTTCCCAGTCAAAAACGCCATCCCTGTCGGCGAAAATGTGTGATAGCTGTCGGGATTTGGCCAATTCGTAAAAATCCAAAAACCCTTGAGTGGACTCAGATCGTAACGAGACTCCATTGGGGAGACTGTTAACTAGGTTTTTCACGCTGTCCTGTGCGTTAAGCGGTGCTGCAGCGATGGCCAAACCGGGGATGGTCAAAAACGGAATGTCGTTTTCGCCATCGCCGATAGCTGCAATTTTCGCGAGTGGCACTCCCTCGTTAACCAAACTGAGAACGGCCATGTCCTTTGTGAAGATCGATGCATCGATCGCATCAGGGCTGGCGGAAAGTGAGACAGGCACGGGTTTCACGTTGCAGAATATGATTAGCCAAAGAGACCAACACGAGCGAGAATTGGCACCTCGACGAAGTTCAGAGTCGCCTTCATTTTTTCCAACTGCGATTTCAGTCGCCGCTTACACACGCGAATTGCTGTCTGCACCGAGTTGCTCAGCCAAATCACGAACAAGCTTGAGTTGGGCCGAGTTTCTGTGCTCGTGCTGTGTCAAGGCATATGTAGCAGCAATTATGGACAGCGGCGTTAAAGGTTGAAGCTCAGGATTTTTAAACGCCTCCGCCAAAGATTTTGGTGATAATTCGATGCCTTCGTAACCAGGAGCCGGCTCGAGGCTGTTTCGAGCGTTCCAGATGACGTCCTGCATTTTGAGGCCGACCGTATAAACCACCAGCAATTTTGGCGCTAAAGACGGGCGTTCGACGGCAAACCCATAAACCTTAAAGTCCTTAGCTTCGGCCTTATCGTAACCAATCTCGTCGCGTACGGCTCTTTGTAGGAACCGAAAGATACTACTTGGGGTTTCCCTCAGATCATTTTCCTCTGCATCTGGACCTTGGAAGAATTCTCCAAGACTGATTTCCCAATGGTCACCATAGCGTCTCTCGATTCTCCGCTTGCGAAACAGAATGTGGTTGTCTGCACTTACAAGCGCCATATGAACGGCCAAGTGACTGGGCAAGATTGGCGACTGATTTTGATCAATGAAGTCCAGAGCGTTCTCAGTGCACTCTCGGCGAAGGGGAGCCAAGGCACGTTTATCCAGTCGATCGTGTATCGCTGCATAATACAGCTGCTTAATGGGAGAAATATCGAGCAGAACATCATGTTTGAAAGGCTCGTAGACGACCCCTTCCAATCGAACCCTTCCCGCAGGAGGATCGTCGTGAAACTTGTTGAAGTCCTTCTTTGCCCATCTCTCGATTGTCCGACTTATGCTAATCGGTAGCTTTTCGTGATAAGCCTTGGAATGATTGTAGCGTAGAATCACCTTTGCTGGATGCCTTGGCCCCCAATCCATAATCACAGCCCCTCCGGTGTCACCCAGTATTTGGGTATAGGGGCAACTCTTAAGGTAATGTTCCCAATCGACGGAATCCGAGTATATTTCCCCTGCCGTCTGTGTGCCAATCGCCTGGCTGAGTTTCCTGCGGTCCGATTTGGATACTTTTCCCATCATCAATGTGGGCATCGTGTCCTTTTGAACGTTTGCTATGAATTGTTCTAAATGATGCCGTCCTGAGAACATTCATGCTTCTCTACCGAGCGTGGGATCAATGAAGGGATCATAGCCGAGGTAATCGCTCACACGAGTTTGTTGAGGCCAGGTTGGATACACCTTATCACATTCCCACCGGCTCAGAGTTACGCTGCTAACCTGCAGAATTCGAGCAGCTTCGGACTGGTGAATGCCGAGTTCTAAGCGTCGGCGACGAAGGTGCCCTCCAATCGTGGTTGGGTCCTTGGGAACTACAATTCCTCGGTTTTGTGCAGGCAAATAGCGGGATCGGGGCACGCTCCAAACGCGGTCACTAAAAGGCAACATCGCGCACACGTGACGGAAAGAAGCGTCGGATAAAGCCTGCAGGTCAAGTCCGATGAATGGGCGAGTGTAAATCCCAACACATCTCGCAAGTGTTGGGATCGACCCGTGCCGGGTCTATAGGAATGCGCCCGTTATCAAACAAATCGCTTGAAGGTTGTCCGATGATGGCAGCAGTCGGTCGTTCTCCCACCCGATCACCGTGTTGATGTTGACGTGCAGGTTCTTGGCCAAATCGCGTTGTGAAATGCCGCTTTGACGTCTGGCGAGGTAAAGCTGCCCTCCTAGGGTGTTAGCCGCGGTGCGACGTTTTCTGGAGGGGGAAGATTGCTCATCTTTGAGGCTAATTTTGCGGTGTACACAGCCCAACAGTTGTATCCCCGAGGGAGAGGGGATAGCTTCCCGCAGCCCGCCTCTGCGGAAAATGCGTACACTTTAACACGCTAAAGTTGTAAGTGACTGTGGCATAGGCAGTAAAAATATCACATTCGTATTCCTGGGCGCATTTTGTACGCATAACGTACGCATTTTGTCCCGAGAACGGATCGCTGAGGAAGCCAGGAAAGGAGGAAGCAGTGAGCAGGTGTGGCGGCCCTGGCGTGTCCCGACGGATCGGAGCGTTCGGCGCTGTCTGGCGCACATTCATGTCGTTCAGCAGAGCCGTTCTTTGGCGCTGCTTTCGCGCTTACAATAACACTGAACTGTAGACTGTTCAAATAGTTTTTTTACAGAAGGAATTTTTACAGAAGATAACTAAGGAAACGAAGGAGGAAGGGAACGAGTAATCAGTGAGAGGTCGTAACTTGTCTCGAGTCGGTCCAGGCGATATAATGCTTCGGTGCCCGCGCAACCTCTCTGCCGGATAGTGTTTACCGTCATGGTATTATCCTCCACCTGTCCGATGGCGAGGGCGGATGGATTTGGCGGAGGGAGCGTGCAGTTTAGTGCCGATTGCATTCCCGCCCACGAACGACGGCGGATGGAAGAGAAGGTAGCGCAATTTTCTGAATCGGTTCGGGAGCTGCATCTTGCCGGAAGCACGAGCCCGGCGTCGTATCCGTTTGTGCCCATTGCGGGGACGGCGTGGCTGGATCGGTTCATCCTTAACTTTGTCGATCTCGATCCCACCGGCGGAATCCTCGATTGGGATTGTTCGGCTTTCACCTATGACGGGCACCAGGGGCATGACATTGATTTGCGGACGTTCGGCGAACAGGACATCGGAGTTCCGGTCTTCGCTGCGCTGGACGGCACTGTGGCGGCGTGGCATGACGGCGAATTCGATCGGAACACGTCAGCGCAGGGGCAGCCGGCGAACTACGTTATACTTTTCCACGGTGGCACGCACTACACATGGTACTATCACTTACGGCGTAACAGCGTGGCTGTGACGAATGGCCAGAGCGTTCGTGCCGGACAGCAGCTCGGGCTGGCTGCGAGCAGCGGAAACAGCACCGGGCCCCACCTGCACTTTGAATCGCGCCACAACGGAACGTTTTATGAGCCGTCGAAGGGGCAATGCGGACCGGGGACCAGCGGATGGGTGAGCCAAATTGCGATCCCCCGTCATACCTGGATTGAAGACTTCGGCATGCACAAGGGGGGCATTTCTGCCGCCACCTTCTTTCCGAACAATCCGCCACGTGCCGGAACGTTTGTGAGGACAGGCACATTTCAGCCGATCGGCGCGTGGTATATCGCGCACAACCAACCTGCGAACAGCAGTTGGCGCGCGCGCTATCGCCGGCCGAACGGGACAACTTTCCACGATTCCGGGACGCAAATTTCCACCAATCCATTCTATCGCTGGGGTAACTGGTGGTTCTATTACAACTTGAACCCGGACATTGCTGGAACATGGACGCTCGAGTTGTCGATCAACGGCCAGGTGATGGTGAATGCGCCGTTCCAGGTGCTCGACGCTGGTTCCGTGCCTGCAAACCGCGTGCCCAATCCCGTGACCGCGGCCCTCGAGCCCGCGTGGCCGACGACCAACGACGTGGTTTTTTGCAGGGTTACGGGCCCGTTGCTGGCAGACCCCGACTACGATCTGGTGCGTTTTCGGTTCGAATGGATGATCAATGGTGTGCGCGTGCGGCAGGTGACCAACGCCGCCTACAGCGACGCGTTGCAACGAGGGCTTGTCCGCGCTGGCGACGTTGTGACGTGCCGAGTGACGCCATCCGACGGGCAAACGTTCGGGGCGGCGAGTCAGGCGCAGACTGTCACTGCGGGGAGCGGTCCGCGCCTGGCCATCACGCGGCAGAATGACAGGGTTGTGTTGTCATGGCCGACGTCGCTGGTCAATTACGCGATCCAGTCAAACACAAACATTGTCTCGACGAATGGGTGGGTACGGAGCCTGGCAACTCCCGCGACCGTCGGCGGAAATCACTGGCTGACAAATTCGATTGGCGCGGGACCCAGAAGCTTTCGCCTCATCTGGCCGTAGCTCTTGCGCTTGAGCAACTTTAGGGTTGGACCATTTTTAGCAGATCGGCTTTGAGAGTGGGATTCAGAGCAGAGTTCTGAAGCCAACCGGCCGCGTCGGTCGGAGATTTGAGGTTCCAGACGGTCAAAACATTGGCGACCGTGCGGGCGTAATCGCTTTGGCTGGCGAAGGGCAACGTCCCCAGCCATTCCATGGCGGCCGCAGGCCCGCCTTCCTCCGCCTGACGTTTGGCGGCAAGATTGACGGAGTTCCAGAGCATTTGGTCCCGGGTCAGCTCGCTTCCTTCGCCGGCTCGTAGCTGGAACGTCGGGTCTCGGCTAATGAGCGGATCGAGGATCAGTCGCGCCTTTTGCGAATCGAAAGAGAGGTTTGGCGGCGCGGCGGCTTCGATGAGCCCCAGTTCCATGACGGGATCGAGGTTTTGCAGATAGGCTTGGACGGTGCGGCTCACGCGATCGTTGTCGAGTTGCGAAACGAGGAGTGGAATGGCCGCGCGAAATTCCTCCGGGGCGGTAAGCGTGTTGACCCACGCAATGGCAGCGTCGGCGTCGCTTCGCACCCACCGGTCCGCGAGTTCCGAGATGAGTTTGGCGCGTTGCGTCGGATTCAGGTCTGAGTTCGCGATCAACTCCGCTGCCCGCTGGCCCTGGCCACCCTCCTGAACCAGGCCGCGCATCATCCCCATAAACGTAAATGTGTACGCATCGGTCCCCTGCAGTTCGGCGAGCACCTGCAGCGCGGCCTGCGGGTTCTGTTCGGCAAGGTTATAGCCAACCTGCGCGTAAAACGTGGTTCTGTCCGAACCGCTGAGATTTTCCCGCGCCCACGCCGCGGAAATTTCGGAATTGGGCCATCCCTGGGCGAGGAGTTTCAGCCGCGAAGTGCGCTCGGCGGGATCAGTCACGCCTAAAACACGATTGGCGAGAGAATGGGGATCGGTAGCCGCTTCGATCAGGTCGAGCATTTTGGCTTTGCCGGGACCATCCGGCAGCATTCCATCCAACACGGTTCGATTCAAATTCGGCAAACTTTTTTGAGCGGCGTAGAGCATTCTTTGATGGATATCCACACCCAGCCTGACGGGGCCGTCGTAGGCTGAAGCGGCCCAGGCGAGGGCCTCTTGTGGCTGTTTTTCGGGCCAAAGATCCATCATGCCTTGAGTGAAACCCTTCTGGCCCCTTCTCTGGAGTTTGCGAATTTCGTCAACGGAAAGCTGGATTCCATATTCGCTCTTGAGGAGCTCCTGAACTTTCAGCGGGTCACCCATGAGGGCGAATTGCCCCATGCGCTCAAAAAATCTTTTTTGTTTGTCGCTCGCTGCTTTTAGAGCGGCCGCATCGTAGGCAGGGGCGGCTTTGGAGTCTCCTGGAACCGTCAACCCAGCGGTCGCCGGTTGCGAAATAGTTGCCCGTGTTCCAGCCGCATTCGGCGTGGCTTGAGACTGCTCGGCCGTCGCGGCTGCCGAGGCGGGCTGGTTCACCGGATTTGGCTGAGTGGTTTGGACGTTCTCGCGGGTAAAGTAGCGAACTGTACCGGTCGTGACGAGGAGCGCCGCGGCAGCCGCGACGATTATTTTCGTAGCGGTCGTTGTTTTCATAAGTGCCATAAAAAGAGAGAGAGTCGATGTTCCTGCCAGCGCCGATGCGGATGACAATGTGGCAGCAATGCTTGCGGCGCCGATGGATGCCTCCGCGCCGTGTGTCGTAAGGAACGTCACCAAGGCGGTGCCCGAAATGGTGATGCCGCGTTGGCCGAAGAATCGCCGTAAATGTTCGATGGCAGCGGAGAGTTCGCGGCTGGCAACGCTTTCCGAGCAACCCACCAGGCTCGCAGCAGCGCGCTGGGTCCTGTTCTGGAAATAATGTGAGAGCACCAACTCGCGCTGCCGCTGGGGTAACGTGAGCATCGCATCGTCGAGCAGCGGTTCCAGTTCGCGCCAGAGAGTGTCTTGAGCGGGTTTCATAAGATACTCCATCGCCTGGGTTTCGCGGTGTGACCTGCGCAGATGTTTCCTTAGGTGAGTGCGCGCCAGATGACAGGCGGTGACGTAAAGCCACCCACCCAGAATCGTTTGCGGTGGAAGCGAGGGAAGCTTGCGCACCAGTAACAGGAATACTTCCTGCGCGGCATCCTCGGCCAGCGCCGCATCAGCAAGGATGCGGTGGCATACGGCCTTCACCATCGGGCCGTGTAATGTGACGAGAGAGACGCAGGCCGCCTCGGTCAAAGGAAGCGCGCAATCTCCGGCACGCTGCGGCGCGTCGGGCTGGTCTTCCTTCTCACGATCGGCAGTCACACCATACTATTGCCGCACGGGGTGAAAGTTTGCGGCAAATTTTTTACCGGGGTCTGACCACAAATGAACGCGAACCCACACGAAGCGGAATGGCCACAAAGAACGCAAAGAGCACAAAGAGTGGGAACCAGGGCAAGGAGGGAGATTAAGATTGAGATTGAGAAAAAGGTGGCCGTCTCTTATGGCGTTTAGCGAGCGGCGAGTTGGTCCTTAAACAACCCCGTGCGAAGCAGGGTCCGACGAACAATACGCCGCTGTTCTTCGGAAGAAAAGCTTCGCAGCGGAGTAATGTTGAAGGCGCATTCTCCCCGGCTCCCGGCGGAGGCACCCCACTCGTAATTTGGCATGTTTTTAAATTGTGCTTTTAATTTTTCGAAATCCGCATCGCTGTCACACACCACCCCGGCCAGAAACGGGAATTCGGAAGTTTCAATCTCAAGCTTCTTCAGCGAGACACCCGCGAGTTGGGCAGCCTGCTGGATGCTGTTAAGCAGTCCTTCTTTGCTGTAGGCGATATCGATATCGGCG
>Ga0208185_1000740_pt1 | contig 11904 bp, 10 predicted proteins | sample EasRivMeERMLT700_FD_187532 | JGI IMG/M metagenome (GOLD analysis project Ga0208185, IMG submission 187532) | Soil microbial communities from meander-bound floodplain in the East River, Colorado, USA - East River MetaG ERMLT700 (SPAdes) (version 2) | ecosystem: Environmental > Terrestrial > Soil... | reverse complement strand
CCGTGCGCGTGATGCGGCGATCGAGCTTGCCGACTGGGCGATCGACATGGATGACGGCTCGAAAACGCCGTTGCGATGGCTCTCGCGCGGTCCGACGGGCCTCGCAAGCGCGACCGGTTCGTTCACTTATCACGGCCCCGGACGGGGACCGGGTAACTCGATCGTGTCGCTCCTCAATGCGTTCCGCCTGACCGGTGCACCGAAGTATATGAAGAAGGCTGAAGCGCTGATCCGGCGCTGCGTCCATCCGGCGGACGACATACCAGCGCTCAACCTGCTGGATGCCGATCGGCGCTGGTTCTACACCGTCTTTCTCCAGGCGGTTGGCCGATACCTTGATATTAAGACGGAGCGAGGAGAGATCGACGACGGCTACGCGTACGGTCGGTCGGCGCTGCTGCACTACGCGCGGTGGATGGCCGACCACGAGTATCCGTATCTCGACAAGCCGGAGATCCTCGAACACCCGACCGAGACCTGGGCAGCGCAGGACATGCGGAAGTGCGAGGTGTTCCAGTACGCGGCCAAGCACGCGGCCCCCCCCGATCGAGAACGTTCTCTCGAACGGGCACGCTTCTTCTTCGATGCCTCCGTCTCGACGCTGACGAAGATGGACACAAGCGGTTTCACCCGCCCCACGGTGATCATGTTGACCAACGGGTACTCACGTGCGTATTTTCAGCGGGCCGTTGACGCTGTCGCGCCAGTGGCGGATGCGACCTTCGTCGACTTCGGTCGACCGACGCGATTTAGGACTCAGAAAGAAGTGGCCTTGCGGCGGCTTGCAATCGCCGGAGCGATTGCCGCTATCGCGTTTGGCGCATTCGTCACCTCTCTTTTCTTTTGATCGTTCGGCCCTCGAACGAGGACCGCACTCCGGCAAAATTCGCCATGACGGAGTACTTTTGTCACAGGATTTGGACTCACATCGGGCACGAATCCGCGCCTTGAACGGCCGTGCGCATGTCCTTGCGCAGGCTGTAACTCTCCGCAAACCATTGCCACTAGTGGCTTTGCGTCAACCAGCTAACACTATCGCGTTTCTCCAACTCTGGCATCAAAGACGCTTAGCCCTGGCTTACCCCTACCATCAACAAACGGAGGCTGACGAGCGTGCTTGAGCAAGTTAATGAGGTTTTCCGGGAAGTGTTCGACGAAAGCGATTTGACGATCGCACGGGAGACAACGGCCGCAGATATCGAGGGCTGGGATTCCCTGATGCACGTGCGTCTGATGATCGCCATCGAGAAGGCGTTTCGCGTGCGCTTTTCGAGTTCCGAGGTCGCTTCGCTGAACAATGTCGGCGAGCTGATTGACGTGCTCGAGCGCAAAGTCGCCAAGTAATTCGCTAGAGGTCCAGGTGGAACAGCGCGTCCTATTCAGCGAAGTAAAACGTCTCGCTCAAGCCGGCAACGCGGATGATGCCCTGCGAATGCTCCGTGACTCCGTGCGCCGGGGTCAGCTGGACGCGGCAGGCATCGAGAAGGCTGGCCGGCTGTGCCAGACGCTTTTGCCCGTGTCGACCGAGAAGATCGGCTCCAGAATTCTCATGCTCGGTCAATGCACGACGACGTGGTTAACGGCGACGACCACAGCCATTGCGTGGGGGGACGGCACCGCGCTCAGCGTCTCCGAGGGCGCCTATGACAGTGTCCTGCAGGAGCTCCTGCAGCTCGACGTGACCTCAGGGCGACCGAACGTCGTTGTGCTGCTGCCTTGGCAGCAGCGCCTTCTGTTCAACGGGTCCATGCTTTCAGCCCGCGAACGTGTCGATGCTGAATGCGCTTTTTGGCACCAAGCCTGGACGCTCATCACCGAGCGGTTGACCGCGCGCATTCTGCAGGTTGGCTACGACTCGATGTCACCAGGAGCGCAGGGCTACATGCTCGGTGCCAGGACCGGTGGCGATCTCGCGATGATTCGGGCCGTTAATCAGGAACTGCGGGATTCGCTGCCCTCTGGTGCGGTCTTCGTTGATCTCGAGCATGTGTCCGGCGAGATTGGGAGGGAACGTTTTTACGACCCGCGTCGGTATTTCTGGACCAAACAGCCGTTCAGCGAAGACGGAACGGTTCGCCTGGCCCGGCACATCTCAGCGGGCATCCGTGCGCAGATTACAGGTCCGAAGAAGGTTCTCGTCCTCGATCTGGACAATACCCTGTGGGGTGGCGTGGTTGGTGAAACAGGTCCGCTTGGCATCAGGCTCGGTGACGGTCCGGACGGCGAGGCGTTCAGTGCATTCCAGAAGCATCTGAAGCGGCTGTCGGAGCGCGGAATTGTGCTGGCAGCGTGTTCGAAGAACAACGATGCGGACGCGCGGGAACCATTCGAAAAAAACCCGAACATGGTGCTGTCGCTTGACGACTTCGCGCAGTTCGAAGCGAGCTGGGACCCGAAGGCGATTGCGATCCGTCGCATCGCGAAAGCGCTTGAGTTGGGACTCGACAGCTTCGTGTTTTTCGATGACAACCCCGCCGAACAGGAACATGTCCGCCAGGCCCTGCCGGAAGTGATGGTGGTCGATGTGCCGGACGATCCCGCCGAATACATCCGCACGCTGGACGCGGGGTTGTGGTTCGAGGCGGTCGATCTCACCGATGAGGACCGCGCGCGTGCGAAACATTACCGCGCTGCACGTCGGCGTCGTGACACGGAAGTTCAGTTCGAATCGATCGATAGCTATCTCGAGTCGCTGGAGATGGTCGCCGATCTGAGGAGCATCGACGAACCTGACATGGATCGAGTCGTTCAGTTGATCGGCAAGACGAACCAATTCAATCTGACGACGCGGCGTCACGGTCCCGATCAGGTGCGCCGGATGCTTACGGATCCTACCAGCATCGGCCTGACACTTCGAGTGGCAGATCGCTTCGGTGACTACGGGCTTGTGTCAGTGCTCATTGCGGTGGCTGATCCCGACGCGACCACGAGCCTGGTGATCGACACGTGGCTGATGAGCTGTCGCGTGATCAGCCGGACGGTCGAGGAGTTTCTCTTCAACGCGCTCGTGGAAGCCGCTCGAAGTCGCGGAATCGAATCGCTTGTCGGGGTGTACGCACCAACTGCAAAGAACGCTCTCGTGAAGGACCTCTTTGAACGTCTTGGGTTCACACGACTCAAGGATGCCCATGGAGATAGCGTCACGTATCGGTTGAACATCGCGGCCGCGGTGCCCGTGAAGAGTTTTGTCCAGAACAAGGACGCGGTTCTGCAGGGAAGCGTCGCGTGATCGAGCTGAACGCGCTTCCCTTCTGGATCGTCTGCGCTGCAGCCGTGACTTTGCTGGTGCCTGTGCGATCGATCGCGTTCCGTACGTTGCTCCTTGCCTGCCTCAACCTTACCTTTCTCGGCCTGCTACTGCGATGGCAGTCGATCGGTCTTGTCGGCGCGATCGTCGTGGTCTACCTCCTTCTTCAGCTCGTCGATCGTCCAAGATACCGCGCAGCGATCGGAGCGCTGATCGCCATCGTCATTGTTGCGTTGTTTGTCGTTCACAAGCTTCCTCGGGTCGCAACACACCTCGGAGTCGCGGGTGTCGGGCGAATACTGGCCCTAGTGGGGTATTCGTACGTGGCTCTTCGCATGGTTGAAATGCTTCGGGCGGTATTCGAGCGCCGGCATCCAGCGCCCGACTTTGCGTCCACCGTGAACTATTTGTTGCCGTTTCACATGCTCGCTGCCGGTCCCATACAGGCCTATGACGATTTCGTACGCCACAAATCGGACCAGTTCGAGCCGACGGCGTACGACGTCCTGCTCGCGCTTGAACGGATCTCGTCTGGTCTCGTCAAGAAGTTCGTGCTCGCCTACCTGCTTCAGAGAGTGTTCCTGACGAATTTGGAGGCCCCGGGTCCGTACTTCCTGTTGGAAATGCAGCTCACTCTAGTCTGGCTGTACTTGGATTTCAGCGCCTACAGCGACATCGCCTCCGGAGTAGGCATCTTGATCGGTGTTTCGACACCAGAGAATTTCAATCGTCCACTTCTGGCGCGCAACGTCATCGAATTCTGGGAGCGATGGCACATCTCCCTCTCGTTGTTCATACGGCGCAACGTGTTTATTCCGATTCAGATGTTCCTGATGCGGCGGAATGAAGGACGCGCACCTTTGTTGTCCGCTGTCACGGCGATCGGTATTTCGTTCGTCCTTTGCGGCGTATGGCACGGTATCGGATATGGATTCCTGATCTGGGGTGCTGTGCAGGCTGGAGGACTCATCGTCGCTCGAGTTTACGGGCACGTGCTGCAAAGGCGGCTCGGAAGGGCAGGGCTCAAGCGGTATCTTGAGAACCCGTGGCTGCATGCGGCGGGAGTGTTTCTGACATTTGAGCTGCAGGCGGTGGCCGTGGCAGCTGTGATTCGAGGCTGAGGCAGGAACGATGGACTTCGCTGAATTGAAATGTTGGATGCACCCCACTCCGGAAGTGGCTGCGCGCACCTTTTACCTTCGTTGCCTGTGGGTGGTGGTGCGGGTAGCGCTGGCGTACTGTTTCGCCAACGAGGTTAGTCCGTTCTTCTATCAGCGTTTCTGATGCCTTCACTGCACGTATGATTTATGTCACCCGGTTAAAACCCTACTGTCAGATTGCGCTGTGGCTTGGTGTGCTCGCGATGGTTCTCAACGCGACACTAACGGTGTTGACGGGTACTCCGGTGCTTCGCTGGCTGCCAAGAACGGTTGCTGGCACCGGATACTATGAAGATAGCCGTCACCGCGTCGAGAAGGCGGTTGAAGAGTACCGCGCCGGTCGGATCACACGCGAAAATCATCTGGCGGCGATCGTTGGCATCTCGAATGTTCGTCAGGGTATCGATCTCAGCGTGATCGCCAAATCGGCGGGACCACGCTGGCGCTTCCTTGGTTTAGGCGGCGCCGGGCTTGGCATTTACGATGTGGCCCCGTATGCCGACCTCATCGTGTCGAGTGACTTGCGACCCGACGTGGTCGTACTTGGGATCGGATTATTCCAGCTGGTTGATTCGCGGCCGAAGCCCGGTTCCACCACCCTCGGTATTGTTGACTACCTGAAGCGCGGTGACCTCCGCAACACGGCAACGGAAATTCGTAACTCCGTGTGGGTCTATTCCAGGCGTCAGGACGTCAATCTCAGCGTTCAGGCATCGTTGCTCCGCGCTCGGATCTCGTTGTTCGACCTCTTCGGCGTTCCAATCAGCAAAGCCGACGCGGATGAACTCAGCCCTTGGCGAGAAATGATCAAGTCCGACTGGCCCGAGCACTTTTCCGCAGCGACATTGCGGGAAGAGGAGCAGTTTTTCGCTGACCTGGGCTTTTTCGAACGCAGGACTTATGAGGCGTCCCCGAAAGGGATGGCGACGTTACTCAGGCTTATTGAGCAGTTCCGCAACCACAACGCAGAGGTCATTCTCGTCCTGATGCCAGAGAGTTCTAGGATCCACCAACGGATTCCCACCGAGGCGCTTGAGATCATGCAGTCACACCTACGACGTAGGTTCTCTGAACGCCCGCCGCACGTCCTCGATTACCGGAATTCGATCAAAGATTCCGGGTTTGTCGATCTTGGTCATTTGAACCGCGAGGGGAGTTTGGAATTCAGCCGTATTCTGGCGACTGATCTAGTTGACCTTCTGCCGACCACACCGTCCCTTACGGCGCAAAAGTAGCCTCCCCCAGCGAGGTCTTGCGACGGAAGTCATGCCTGAATTCAACACCTTCGATGAGCTCCACGATGAACCCCTGCGGAACATAAAAAAACTGGACAAGGGCCCGGTCGAATGCCAACGCGCGTTTCGGCTCACCCAGAACTAACGCTCCTTGTGACTCGAACCGGTCGCGCGCGCGGCGAAGATCGCTGGTGCGATATGCGACTTGATTCAGACGATCCCGATTGGTGCGCGCTGCTCGAGCCACCGGCGAATCGGGCCCAAAGGGCGCAATGAGTTCGTAGACCAGACCGCTCTTCTCGCGCCCGAAACAAACAGAGACACCAAGAACATCGTCGTCAAAGCGATCGGTCCACGCTTCAATCGGAAAGAGGCGTGCGAACTGTGCAGCAGCATCGTCGAGCGACTCGACGATCACACCGACATGGTCGAACTCGAGGTCCAGTTCGTCGCGCAGCATCATGTTCGGCGTGCGATCAAACAGACCGAGATCGTGAGCGTCAGCTTACGGGCCTGTTCCAGAGTGTAGTTAGTGGCGGGATAGAACCCCGTTTCCTCGATAACGAAGCCGGCTTTCGCGACCGCCTCCATCGCCTCCTCGGGAGACCGCAATAGATAGAGGTGGTCCGGAGCCGGACTATTTATCGGAACATTGACGAAGAGCTGACCACCGATCTTCAGCACGGATCGCAGATGTCGTAAAGCCCGGTCTGGCTCCTCGAGGTGCTCTAGGACCTCCGAAAATCCGATTCCGTCGAAGCGCTCCTCGTGTGCCTTCGCGTCGAACAGATCCTGAATCGTCAGGTTGGCGCGATGCGCGTTCCCCATACGAGCCAAGGCCGATTGCGTTTGGGCGATGCTGGCTTCGCTCAAATCCCATCCGCTGACCGAGCGGGCACGCGGATCGGATGCGGCCTGGTAGAGGAGCAGACCGTGACCGGGACCGACCTCAACGAACTCGTACCGATCCGGAAGAGAGGGGAGGTACCGGTCTCGATAGAATCGAAAACAGGCAGTGTGATTCGACCAGTACATCTGCGTCATCAGTAAGCCGTTCATGTAGCTGTCCATGTACGGCTTGTTGGCATATACCTGCGCGATCGCATCCTGGAACGACTTCAGCCTGTACTCGTCATACCTGCGGAAGTGATACTCCTCCTCCTGCACGATATTGCAGATGAAATCGTAGTCGTTACAGAAAACATCGATCTGGTCGCCCGCAATCGTGGTGATGCGTTGCGCGAGTTCGTCACATAGTGAGAGGTCGTCGAACGCAGCGTTCTGGAAACGACGCGAAAGGAATTTCTCGTGGCGTGGCGTAAGGCGGAGCTGCCGCAGGATCAAGGAATGAAGCGCCGGATGTTTGATCTCGTCGATGACGCCGAAAAGAGTTGCCATGCCTGTTCGATCGTTGACCCACGGAAGAATAACATTTGGTCTGCCACGTTCCCCAAAGCGGAGAACGAGCGCACTTGAGGCTACGAGTGTTTCGGGTCCTCTCCTTGAGGCGACCATTTGTGAAGTGGCTGTTACTACCTGTCACGCCGGTGTGAGCGGTGCTGGCATGAAGGCTTGGGTGCGTGTTTGTGGACTAACACCCGTCATTTTGCCCGTAAATTGTTATTCTCCTGATGCTGCTCAGGGACGATCCCGATAACAGATTCGCCTAGGCGTAAGGGACATAATAGAGGAACGCTTTGACAGGCTTCCCGCGGCCGTTGGGGGTCGCGGCTATGTGAAGGCGCAAGAACTTGGTTTAGCTGGCCCGGGGGGAATCAGTGCGGCGACCGACGCGACGATCACAAGCACCTTTGCTCTTCTATCGGACGTTGCTAGTTGCGATCACAGTGACGGCAGCTGCATTGGTGATCTCAGCCTCAGCGAATGCCGCAACAGTCACTGATCTTCAGGCGACTCATCGCAACGGCCAAACGTTCATCGTCTTCACCGAGAATGGTGGCGCTGGACTGCGAACCAGGTACGACGTCTATCGTCACACATCACCGATCACGAATGTGTCAGGCCTTACGAAGATCGCGACACTTGATGAGGATTCTGGCCGGCTGCTCTACGACGATAATCCGAGTATCGACTACCGGACAGGCCAGAACCTCACGACTGGCTTCATCATCAGTGATCTCGGCTCACACCTTGCCGCGAACAAAGGACTGCTTGTATGGACGACCGCCGACCGCGGGTGTTTCTATTACGCGGTGACGAATTCCGGAGATACAGCGGTTAATGTCGGCACCAATTCTCTTCTGAGCTGTGTCAACGAAACTCCTCAAGCTGTGCCCGGCGCCATTCTGCTCAGCATCGACAGCAACTATGGAGGAACGGGGCGGCTCGCCCGTCACTATTTCGCCTGGGAGGACTACTCAACGTGGCAGCACAGCGAGTGGGGTTACTACGGCCACCGTTTTACGGTGCTGATGCCAGTTGGCATGGCTGCGCCCTATCCCATGACGCTGGTGCTGCATTCAGCAGGTGACGTCGGATATCACGAGCCTCTCGGAGTGACCAACGATAATACCGGCGTTATGTTGAGTGCTCGCGACCTGAGCTTTACTGGGACCAAGGATCCTTACACCGGTACCGGCTATGGATATAGCAAGTGGACGGGGCGATTGAACACGGCTACTGGCCTCTATATGACTGTCACCGAGAATCGGATCGTCCGTTACGCAAAATTGGTGAGGGAAAACGCGACCGGGGATAGTTTCGACTTTCAGATCGATAGCACCCGCATCTACATCCGCGGCTCTAGTCTTGGCAGCAATGCGATGCAGGTTGCCTCGCATCACGGTGATCTCTTCGCAGCGTGCGAGGTGTCGGTCGGGATGATCAATGACGACGCCTGGGGTGCTGAGCCGAATAACACCGAGGTTGCTGTCAATCGCGGGGATGGTCAGACCATCGCTCAGTATCGGGATTTGGCCTATCAGGCGGCGCATGGCGCCTTGATTCCAATTGTCCATTCACCAAATCAGGACGACGGTGCCCTGAGCGTCGGCGCCTACCCAGCGGCGATGAAAATCTTTGAGATATACCATCAGCCCTACGCGATTCAATGGAAGGCTGGGAACCATGCCGAGTTCACCATCAAGTCGGATTTTCCGCAGTGGGATTTCCGGCGCTTCAAGACGAACGAAGCGTACCCTGCGTTTAGCAATGCCAGCACGAGCAATACGCCGGAGGTTCGGGGTCAGTGGGGCGCTCGAAGCACGGATACAAACGGGCAGCGCAATGGCTACCTCGATTGGGGTTCCGAGCTTCATCCCCTCGGGGAGCACATTGAAGACTCAGTTAACAGGTTTGGCATCACGTTGAAGTCGATATCCGTCGATACGTCGGCGGACGTCACAATTCGGAATACCCAACAGTTCCGCCCCAACGCGGGACAGCGAGTGGAGTGGCGAAACGAGCTCTCGGGGGGGGGAGGTAACGCGCAATCTGGCTCCACGGTCGCGGACGCGCAGGGCTTAGTGACCGTTCGCCTTCAAATCACAGCGGGCGGAAATCGTCTGACCCTGTCCTGTGCTGCCTGTACCGCGTCTGTGGCTCTTACGGCGCCGAAGAACCTGAGGCAGGTGTTTCCGTAGTCGATATCTGGACAGCGCCAGACAGGATTTGGTGCAACGGCGCCAATTGAATATCCCAGCCCAGTGAATCGAGAGATGCCCGGGCTGCGACCGCCCGCCTTTCGGCTGCCGATGCGGCAAGCAGGGCGATGATCCCCTTCGCGAAGCTGTCGGCCGACGCGGCGACGCGAACTCCAGCGTGAACTTCCTTCGGAAGTCCCTTGAGCACCTCGGGTGTGAGCACCGTTGGCAGACCCGCTGCCAGTGCCTCAAGTACCTTGTTCTGAAGACCGCGCGCCGTCCAGATCGGCGCCACCGACACCGCCGCGCCCCAAAGATACTCCCGCACGTCGTCCACGGTTCCGGTCACCTCGATGCGATTGCCCTCCGACGCGAGCCTTCGTATGGACTCAGTAGGGCTGGACCCGACAACGATGAACTTCGCCTCGGGTCGTTGCGCCACGATCAGGGGCCACACCTCCCGTACAAACCACAGAACCCCTTCGACATTCGGCTTGTAGTTCATCACCCCGCAGAAGACGACCCGCGGCTCCTCTGTTGGGGCCGTGTTCGGTCGCAGGTTGCTGAGATCCACCCCTAATCCGACGACCCGTACGTCCGCCTCCGGCGCGATCTGCACGAGTGCGTCGCGCTCACGCTCGTTGACGACGATGCTCGAAGCCGCTCGACGAGCAGCGTGGGCCTCGAATCTGCCGAGGTAAGTCGCTTCTCGCCGATAGATCCACCCCATCGGCCATTTCGTCGTGCGCCCAAGGGCAGCCCATTTCTGAGAATCGATATCGACGAAATCGAGCACCAGAGGGAACCCGCTCAGCGGCGGCTCCATCGCAAAGCGCGCCATGCCGGAGCAGTAGGCAAGAACCACATCCGGCGGCCGATCGCGCGCGATATCCCGGAGGACCGCCGGGAGGCCTGGTGCGTCGAGGAGGCAATGCGTGATCGGCCGTGTACCAGCCAGGGCCGCCGCGGCTCGGACGTAGTTCCTCGCGGGACTCGTACGCACGGCCGTGACGCGGGCTGGAAAGAGACGCCGCAACTCGTCTGCATGTGCCAGTTCCTCGTCGTCGTGTGCGAGCGATACGACCTCGAGATCCGTCGTCGCAGAGAGCGTGCGAACGATATGGAGCGCGCGGAGCCGATCGCCCTTGTTGGGCGGATACGGCAGCCTGTGGGTAAGGAAAAGAACTTTCACACCGAGGCTGCCAGCGGGCGATCGCGCTGCCGCACGATCCGCGCGGGCACACCTGCCGCGATCACGCCGTCGGGTATCGGGTGCGTTACCACGGCGCCCGCTGCCACGACGGTGTCGCGGCCGACATCGGCAAGCACCACCGCGTTGCTGCCAATCCATGACCCGGCGCCAACGCGCACGAGACGGCGGTTTCCCTCCTGTTCACGGATCGGGCGGGAGGGATCGGTCCCATGTGTCTGCGGCCCGCTCGGAATGTGTACCGCGGCAGCAACCAGGACATCGCGCTCGAGGTGGACGAGCCCGAGATGGCAGCGCGGGCCGACGTAGACGTTCTCCTCGATGCACGCGCCCGCTTGAGAGAAGATCGTTCCGAATTCGATTGTTGCGGAGAAAGCACACCCGCCGTCGAGGACCCTGGCCAGGAACGCGCGGCGAAGAAACTGGCCCGGCAAGCCCGGGATGAGCGACAACGCCTGCGTCGATCCCTCGAGCGCACGATCCCTTCCCAGCACAGCTGCGCGGACGAGGTACGATGCGAGGAGCGGAAGGACGAGTACCGTCGCGACGGCATTCGCCACCGCTTTCAGGGCCTGCTTCACGCCGGAACAACAGCGGCGTCCGCTGTTCGATGATGTTGGTTGTACAGCTCGGTATAGACGGCTTCGAGCGTTGCCATTCGCGGATCGAACGATAGCTCCGTTTCGACTCGGTCCCTCGCTGACACAACGCGGGCCGCGGTGGCCTGACCGTCGGTCAAGACGCGATTGATGGCATCAGCCAATGCGTCAATCTTTCCCGCCGGTACAAGCAGGCCGTCGATCCCGTCGCGGACAAGCTGCGCCGTGCCTCCTACCGCCGTTGCAACCACGGGCGTTTCGAGCGCCATCGCTTCGAGGACGGCGTTTGGCGCACCCTCGTTGGCCGACGACTGCACGAACACGTTGAAGGCGTGATGAAGATCGACGATGTCACTGCGCTGGCCGAGAAGGCGACAGACCCCGCCAAGCCCGAGCCTATCGACCTGGGCCTCGAGCGTGTTTCGGAGGCTGCCTTCGCCAACGATGACCAACCTGAGCCCGAGCCGCGCCACTTGCAAGGAAGCAAACGCGTCGATGAGGAGGTCGAATCGTTTTTCAGTTTCCAGCCGGCCGACCGCGCCTATCACCACTTCGTCGTCGGCGATCCCAAGGCGTTGACGGATCTGAGTTTCGCGCGAGCGGTCTCGATGGAACCGTGTGTGATCGATACCGTTAAGTACTGTCTGTACGGAACCCGGTTTCGCCCCCGAACGAACGAGCTCCTGCCGGATATCCTCGGAGACGGTGATCACTTTCGGAAACAGACGCAGAATCTGCTTGTCCATCCGGTGGTACAGCAATCGCTCGCGCCGGCTGTGCCCTGCCCACCCATGGGCCGTTGAGAGAGGAATCACTCCCTCGGCTCGGTGCAGCAGCCACGCGAGCACGTC
>Ga0208185_1000739_pt1 | contig 11905 bp, 8 predicted proteins | sample EasRivMeERMLT700_FD_187532 | JGI IMG/M metagenome (GOLD analysis project Ga0208185, IMG submission 187532) | Soil microbial communities from meander-bound floodplain in the East River, Colorado, USA - East River MetaG ERMLT700 (SPAdes) (version 2) | ecosystem: Environmental > Terrestrial > Soil >... | reverse complement strand
CTTGAAACAAACCAGAAAACTGTTATGAATCTCCCGCCTCAGACTGGCTGGTTTTGAAGCGCCCATAAGTGGCTGGTTTTGATCCGCCCGGTGACAGCTAAAGCGCCCGCAATGTGACCGATTAAGAAGGTGTCGTCTTCCGGAATGCCCGCCTTGCGAGCCATTGTTTGGATGGTTTACACCGGCTGCGCGCTATGCCTGAAGTATCGCTGTTTCCGTCGTTCGTCGCCGAGTTGATTTTCTTGAGTTCCTCCCTCAAGACTGCAGCCAAAGATTTTGCGCTCATAGCTGTCGCTCCATAACGAATACTAGCTCTCCAACGTTGGATTAGTTCTGGGTACTGCTTACTTACTTTCAGATTCCGGGCTGACGTCCAGTGTGAAAGTGAATGACTGGAGTTGAAGCAAGCACTACGTTAACTTGGTCCCTCGCAATCGCTTTAGGCCATTGCTTCCGCTTCCGCACACGTTCGGAGCTAAGACGCAACTGTCCCAGAATTAAGCCGCTTACGGATCGCAGAAAGCGTGGCCGATAGCCGATAACGAGCGTACAACAGTCCTAGCGCCTTTCCGAGAACCCCAGCGGCGATGACAATGCCAAATCCGAGGAACAGACAACTAAGTAATCCAAGTGTATTGGGGCCATTGTGCAAAAGCACGAAAAGAATGAATCCGACGAGTGCCAGTACGCACGCAACTGAGCCCACCTCGCAGCCGCATGCCCGCCGATACTGGTTTAAGCGCATCGTCCAGTATGAGCGTTCCCCGATAGCGAGACCCGGAACTTGGAGATCGATTTTGACATTCTTTGTTCGTCGGCGCAGTGCGAACGTTTCTAGTTCAGCCAGCGACCGAATTGGCAAAGAGGAATCCATAAAGGCGTTTTCGCATTAAAAATACGTAACGTGCTTGGTATCGTCGCGCAAATGAGAGTCACCGAACCGTGACCGGTGTTATTCGATCCGATTCCGCCTCCTGCCCCAAATCCAACTTCGAATGTGCAGGGTGTCATTCCGTTCGCCTGGCGGAAGTCGGCAAACGCAGAAAGGTCCACAATTCGGCGTCAGCAGATCAGCAGATTCGCAGACAAGAGTCCCTTGTCCATCAGACGTAGAATGGTAATATCGACACATGCTGCGCTCTAAAAAGCGACAAGTTGCGGCTTCGCAGGCTTGGTCTCTTGACTGGCAGAATGCCCTTGGAAACATGTTTTCTTCCAGGCTTACATCTAGGATCTGCCGACGGTCTTTGCAGACTGGTGCTCTTGGAATCTTAAGTATTATCATTACCATATCAGGAAGAAGCAGCGATGCTGGGCCCCTTTCAGATCTGCCGTCCTCCGTCAGTTTAAGCGATGAACTTTTGAATTTAGCGCAGGAATGTGAAAGACACTCGAATTACGACGTCTCGCAACGACTGTACTGGAAGATTATTGACAGCGAAACGAACGAGTTGACCCGTCTGAAGGCGATTCGCGGCATTCAAAGAGCAGTGCTGGCCGATGCCAACAGATTTGAGATAGCAACTGCCCAATTGCTTGAGCTTGCCAAGACTTACGAACAGGTGGGCCGTCATAAGGATGCTGAATCCATTTATGCGAAGCTGCTAGAAACGGCACCACGAGGGCGTAGTCATCTTTTGATGCTGGCTGCACAATCGGCCAAAACGAATCTCGCCCTCACGGAAAAAATTGCAAGTAATCAACTTTCGCTAGCTATTTCTTTCCAGAGGTCTAGGCAATTTGGAGACGCTCAGGCTGCATACCTGAAAGCACTCGAAATTACACGCAGCACCCAAGTTGAGAGAGCGGCACTAGAAGGATTGCAAGAAGTCCTCGCGAGAAAAGTGGCGTGGTGGACAGACCTTAGGCAAGCCCTCACTACAGGCTGGACAACGTTCGTCACCGGGCTCGTGCCTGTTCTTTTCGTACTCGCTCTCGTCTCTCCATTAATAGTTCGGCGGTCTTTCACCAGGCGGAAGGGGCAAATGGAAGTCGTAATCAACAATCCCCAGAATCAATTTCTGTCAGCAGATTTCGAGTCGATCATCCAAACTATGCTTGAGAAGATACGGACCTTCTATGCATTCCAAGGAGCATTCCGAAATAATCCAACCCTTCCGATGATTGCGCGCCCTCGCGACGTCGTTCTCGCCCAGATCGTGGAACCACTCTCCTCAGGCGCGGCTCGGTTCCTGGGCTGGGCTCTCGGCGCAGTATACAAACCCGAGTTTACTTTGCACGTGTGCTATCGCAAGATGTGGCAACACGTTAACCTGCTGGCGACGCTCCGGCGATCAGGAAAGGTCTTGCGCAGGTGGGACTTGCAGGTACAGAACTCAGATTTATATTCGAAGGAGAGGGATTTCGCCTACGAAGCCCTCATGTTGATCAAGAAAGAGCTGAATTAATGAGCATGCATTTAGAGCCCCAGAGCCGAAAAGTGTTCGAACTGGTCGCGTCGGCCGTCGATCAAATCAAGGCGTTTCAGCAAGAAAGATCCTTAAGCAAACTTGACAAGGCTCAAGAGGACCTATCTGAGGCATTGAAGGAGGAACCGGGTTACGTAGATGCCGTATTTTACAGCGGAATGGTAAATGATCTTACCGGTAAGGCCATAAACGCGATCCCGCAATTTGAACAGGTGCTAGCGGCGAACCCGCCATTCCTAGACCAAGTCGAATACAATCTCGGCGTAGCTCATTATCATCGTTACAGCCCGGGGCACCTAGATCAGGCAATTACGCATTTTGAAGCAGCCATCAAAGCGACGCGTGATCCTGCTCTTCGCGTACTGGCGAGAGCGGGGTTAGCGCAGACTTACGGGATGAAAGTTCTGCAAAGAAATACCATCCATGCGCGGGAGAGTTTTGATCTGAGCAAAAAGGAGAGTAAGACGGCAGAGAAGGAGGTTCGGAGGTTGAGAGGAACACCCGAAGCCATCATCGACGAAGTGAAATGGACATTGCACAATGCACGTGCAATTGCTGCAATGTTTTACTCTGACCACGAGCGAGATGCTGGAAGGCGACAAAAGCTACTCGAGCAAGCCCTCAAAGACGTAGCCGAGGCGGATAAGAGAAGCCCGAAAAATTGGGCGGTGCAGTGTAACTTCGGCTCGATCTACATGCGTTTGTATACGGTTTACAAAGCACAAGGCTCCAATGAGCTCGCAATGAATGCTTACGAAAAGGCATTGCAGCACTTACGTAAAGTTGTTGAATCGATCCGACCAAATTACGGATTCGCGCTCTATGAAATTGGGCGGGTATATCGCCTCGGCGCGAAATTCGATCAGGCCGTCGACTCCTTTGACCGTGCACTTAAGATTTCGTACGATGTTCGCGATGTGAGCGACGAAACAATTAATCGCGAGAAACAACGCGCGGAAAGCCGCGACACACAATTTCCTTGAGTTACCTTTTGCGAAACACGAAGACGTCTTCATACTTGTGGACAGAACCATTCCGAGCTCTCAAATATGGCTTTTGCGGCATTCGTAATTTTAGCGTTCTGACTAAATCGAATTTCCCCGTTGCCAACTGTTTTGTGTCCCTTATTAACGGGAACCCATTCGAATCCGCTACGTTCAGCGCCAGATAACCCTTGCGCTTTAAGACCCGGTGACTTCCGCCGATAATTCTTTTCAGGAAGCCGTCAAGCCACTCTGTGTACTTGGGGTAGCGAACGTAACTTTGCGACTGATCGTCGGAATAGCGCTCAAGATCGAAGTAAGGTGGACTGGAGAAAACCAAGGAAGCAGAACCTAGTGGCAGACTACCGAGTACATCTTCCGCACAACCCATGCGTATTTCCACTTTCGCCCGTAGGGGCGCAATCCTAGTGAGTGTTGCCTCCATAGTACTTAGACCTCTAATCTGTTGTTGGCACGGATCAATTCCTAGATATCTTCGTCGCAAGGGCAAACAACCGAGCAATCTTCCTCCATAACCAGCCGAAAAATCAATGACCGTATCACCATCATTGGAAAAGAGTTCATAAATGACTTTCGCCGCTGTAGGACGGAAATTCGACACTCGTGTCGTCCTACTGAAAGTGCGCAGCATCGCTCGTAGATTTATGTCGTTCGTAGCTTTTCTTTCAGGCCAGATTAGCAAAGCGTGGCGAATCAGTTTCCTCAAGCTAACATCATCATCAAATCGCTCCTTTGGTGACCACGCATCTTTAACTTGCACTGACCACATCTGCGGATGAAACAAGTTCGCTAACTTAACTCCGGTCATAGCAATCTGGATTTCATCACCCAGCAAAATGCGGTGCCGCGTTGTTCGGGCCAGACGGCCATATTCTTTAGCTATTTGTGTGTCTGACATCGTATAGTGTGGAAAACCGCGGAGTCTCCAATAGTTAAAGCACAATTCTATGAAGCAATCTTGCGCCGCCCGCTTTAACGATCGCCACTCTCGGCCTCGCATGTTCAACACGAGGTATTCCACCTGGCTTGCACTCAACGAACGAGAAATCGCAAGTTGACGAAGGTTAACAGGTTGTCGGTTACGGTCGCCGCTGATCAAAGCACGAGCCGATATAGAAGGATTAAGTATGTTGACGACATTCGGCACTCGCACTCATTCAAGTCTTTCCGGCATTTTTGTCGAGGTTGTTTTCCCCCCGCGATACGCACGCTGCAGAGGGAATTACTTGACTTAAACTGTGAAGGGTGTAGTGGATCGTCTTGGTGCCATTACGATCTCGACGTTTCATGGCGTGGTGTCTTACCGGTTCGGCTAACAATATCATAAAGGTTCATTTCCACACAGCAGAGTGGATGTCGGAAATTGATAATGAGGCGGCACAACTCGCTGTTGCCAGCCCGCCATTTACCAACGACGTCGACGGTCGCACCTTGGATAAGAATGATTATCTGAAATTTCTGCAGCGGGTGTTTTGCGAACTGATTCGAGTTCTCAATCCTGGAGGAATTCTTGTGTGCGTGAATACGGATTTACGTGATCATGCGAGATACAATCGTGGAGACCGCCGTTTCAACGGATTAGTTTGGCAAAAGCATGGCGATATCCGAACGACAGCTGAAAGGGTGGGCTTTCGTTGTATTGATACAAAGATTTGGTCCAAATCATTACATCGAAGTCTTTACCGGTACAGTTTTGCCTACATACAGTTTTTTCAAAAGCCGGGCAGGGGCCGGAACCATTCCTGCCGTTATCGAGTTCATTCAAGTTTCGCCCCCGATGTTTGGCTGCTCGAGAGAGGAACGCACCGAAAAGATTCGCGTGGCTCGATCTTCTTGGATGCTATGCACCCCGAGATTGCACTCCGATGTATCCATCAATTTACGAGCATTGGAGATCTCGTAGTGTCGCCGTTCGCGGGGTCGGGGACGGTTTTGTCTGTAGCCAATTTAATGAGGCGGTGTTGCGTGGGTTACGAGATCAACAAGAATCTTCTTCCGCTGATTAAGGAAAGCGTCACGGCCCCCGAGCATTTTTCAGCCTACTTTAGGTGTCTGCAACCAAATCACGTCTGCCCATAAAGATCCGGCGACCAACACGTGAGGCCAAGGTTAGCACGGTTATTGCGTGCAGCGCGCTGCTCAAACCAAATCTGGTAACAAACCCGCTACGAGCGGCTCCACTTGAGGCATTCGTCCTCCGGGATCCCGGATTTCAGCGCTTTGGCTTGAAGTGTTTTCACCGGATACGCATTGTGGCGGAAATAAATCTCAGGAATTCTGTGCGGTCCTCCGCCTGGTCCACGCTGATCCAATGCTCGTGCGATCCACCAATCTCTTTTGAGTGTCACCGGGCGGATCAAAACCAGCCACTTATGGGCGCTTCAAAACCAGCCAGTCTGAGGCGGGAGATTCATAACAGTTTTCTGGTTTGTTTCAAGGAATGGTTGAGTGCGAGATAGAACGAGCTGGGGCCTCAGCTCGCGGCCCCGGCGGTCGAAGGTTCGTTGGTCTTCTTGCTCTTCTTGTTTTCCGTCGCTGACGGCAGCGAGTCTTTGTTCCGATAACTCCGGCCAGTGATGGCAATGGTTATGGCGTGGTGCAGGAAGCGATCCAGGATGGCTCCCGCTGTCGGCACGTCCGAAAGGAGCTTGCCCCAATCTTCCAGCGGCCGGTTGCTGGTCATGATGGTGGAGCGGTTTTCGTAGCGGCGCATCACCACTTCCAGCAGATACTCGCCGGATTGTTTGGGCAACGCCTTAAGCCCCATGTCATCGATGATGACGAGCTCAGGCTTGAGGTAGCGGCGCAACGTCCGGTCCTGTTGCTTGAAGGCTTCGTCTTTCATGAAGTCGCGCACCAGATCAAAGATGGAACGGTAGAGAACTTCTTTGCCCTGCTTGATGGCTTCATAGCCCAGTGCCTGGGCCAGATGGGTTTTGCCGACGCCGGGCGGGCCGAGGAACAGGATGTCTTTGCCTTCGCGCAGGTAGTTTCCGGCGGCCAGTTCAAAGATCTGTTTGCGGTGGATGGCGGGGTTGAACTGCCAGTCGAAGTCTTCCAGGGTCTTGAGGGTGCGGAAGTCGGCGGCTTTGGTGCGGCGGGCCAGCATCCGCTGGTGGCGCACGTTGAGTTCGTCCTGGAAGATCAGTTCGAGGAACTCACCGTGGCCCAATCGGCCGGCGGCGGCTTCCTGCAGGCGCACGTCGAGGGTTTGCAGGAGGCCCGAGAGGCGCAGTTGACGGAGGGTGGTGTTGAGTTGAGTCATGGGTTTTGGTTCGGGTTGAGGTTTTCGGCGGGTTCAATGCGATAGGCATCCAGTGAACGGATCAGGGGATGGGTTTCCAGAAAGTCCAGCTGCACCACGTTGCCGGGCAGTTCCAGCAGGCGTTTGAGATCGCGCAAACGCCAGGCGCCGTGATGGGTGGCAATACCGGCGGCTTTTTCCAGTTCGGCCGCGGGATGTTTTTCAGCCAGTTGCAGCAAACCTAGCATGACGCGCAGGCTTTGCGGACCGCGCGTTTGATGCATCGCTTCGGCCCAGGTGCCGGTCAGAGGACCGATCACGCGGCACCGATCCAGCAGGTAATCGGCGCCCCGTTCGATGAGGTGGCGTTTGCGGCCGTGCAGATGGGCAGGGTCGGTGGTGAACTTTCCCGGTTCGGCCAGCACATGGAGAGCGATCTCTTCCCGGCGCGAGTTGTAAAGGCGCAGCAGCCTGGTTTCCCGCCGGACCCAGACCTGACGTCCAACGTATTCGGGCGGCGCCGAGTAATACGCTTTCTTGAACTCCACGTAACCATCGCGATGCACACTGCGCAGTGCTTCTTCGAAGACCGGGAACAATCCCGCTGGCAACGGCTGCAAGGCGGGGCGTTCGACCTCTTCAAAGAGCCTGCCGACCTGCCGGCGGGTCGTGCCGTGAATGCGCGTGTCGGCCACGTTCTTTTCCCAGTCAGAGAGATAACTGTTTTGCGCCGTGAGGCTGTCAAAGCTCCGTCCCTTGACCGCATTGTTCTGCGCATACTTGACACCCGATTCCACTTTCCCCTTGTGTCGCGGCATGGCGGGTTTGGCCGGCAGAATGACGGTGCCGTAATGACCGGAGAACTCCTCCAGCTTGGGATTGATCCGGGGATCGTACCAGTCGGCCTGGATCACACCCGCTTTCAGGTTGTCGATGACCACTGTGGCTGGAACACCGCCGAAATACCGGAAGGCATTTTCCAGACAGCGGATGAAGCTCTCGCTGGTCTGCCGCCAGACCACTTCGCTGTAAGCCTTGCGCGAATGCGAGAGCACTGCCCGGAACAGATGCGGACGCCGGCGCTTCCCGTCTTCAATCACCCACGCGGCCAGCCCGAAATCGACCTGCAACTCCTGACCCGGCCCGCACTCCATCCGGCGAAACGGCGGCTCAACCCGCCGCGAGAGTTGGCGCACAAAGCGTTTAACCGAATCATATCCGCCAGTGAACCCATGACCGGCGGCCAGATCCTGATAAATGCGTTGCGCCGACAACCCGGCCAGCAAACCCTGTTCGATAATGGCCGACCACGGAGCACATTGGCTGGTTCGACCTGCCTTGGACCCGGCGGGCACATTGGCTGGTTTTGGAGTGGAGGCGTCTTCGGAGCCGGTGGGCGGAATGGCTGGTTTTGAATCCTCTACCGGACGATAACGGCGCACCGTCTCACGATCGACGTCCAGTTCCCGCGCGATCTTGCGGGCCGACCAGCCTTTGGCCGCCAGCGTGGCGATGGAATGTTGCAGGCTCACAGTGAGTTGGTTCATCGCGCACCAGTGCGGCTATCGCCGCCCTATGCGCAATCCCACTCTCAAAGTGGCTGGTTTTCATCCGCCCATCCCTGGCTGGTTTTGACCGCCCGCTGACACTTTAGCAAGATCGCTTGAGCCGTTTTGGATACAGGTCGGCGAGTTACAGCGATCGTCACGCCGCGAATCTCTCGGGACTAAACAATCCCGCGGCATTGAGTCTCCTGACAAGGTCGCGCTGCCTTTGACCAAACTGGGAACCTTTTCGCGAATTCAGGTGAAACCGGTAGTAGCTCAAGATTGGCTATCACGTTGTCCAGTTCAGGTGCGAACGCCCGAGGGACAATGTGATCAACGCTAAGTTCCTGATCCTTGGTAAGGTCGGCGTCGGACGGTTACCAACTCGTGGCTTAGCCAAGCGTTTTCAGCCAGTTCGAGGAATTTGGCCAGCCACAGCGACTCGACCGAGCGATTTTCCATTTTGACTTGGTGCATTCCGACGAAACACGCGAGGTAAACGAGCAGGTGACATCAACGTAACCCGCGATTTGCTCAATCACGTAGCTAAGCCTTCGACTCGATTAGACCCTCACCAATGTTTCCCCATCATTGGATACAGCGAGCAACGCCTATTATAAGCTTGCGCGTGCCCCCTCTATCTCTTGGTTCTGTGCTTTCGTCGCCTCCGTCCGGTCAGCTCTCATCACGCTAAGCCATACGTGGCGATATAGGCTTGAATTCTCCAAATCCTGTTGTCCTTCACGGGCTAACGCGCGAACGCTCGACTGCTCGTGACTATTGTGCTGAACGTTGATTAACGCGCGAAGAGCGTCGTTGAAGAGACTCATTGTCTTCGTGGTCGGTGGCTTTGACGAAGTGTTTTCAAGACACAATCGATCGGCGAGCGCGCCAATAGTCCAAATGAGGACCTCTTGATACCGTGGTTTAAGTTTGGACCAAGGCGTCCATCCAGGCGCAGAGGTGAGATGATTGTTCTCCCGCGTTAAGCAGCATTCCAAACACCTGTCCAACGTTTCGGCAGGGCAAACCATCGCAATTGTGGCCAGGACTTGGCGCTCGTCATCGCTGCCCTTCTTCGCGTCTTCTAAGAAATCAATGACAGGCTCTAACGCGGCAGCTGCATTCAACGGTTGCTCTGCCATTGCAAGCTCACCGAGCGCGATTCTCCACGCTTCCCCTTTGTTGCCGGTCCTAAAGCCATCGCGAAAAATCCCCAATGCTTGCCCAATATCGGCCGCTGCTCCCCACGGCTCAAATCCCATTTTCCCGGTGACTTGGCGGCTCGCAGAGAGCCGTAGCCGAAAGTTGCGCAACACACATTCTAGTAAGCCTGCAGGGCGACCGATTACGAAGAATCTCACAATCACAAATCCAACGCATACTGTTGAAGCGAAGACCCAGGCACAAATAATAGCTATGCCGCAACCGGTGAGCTGCACCAGTAGCCGCGAGTTGTCGACCCAGAGGGGGGTGAAGAGGGCGACCCCCACGAATCCAGCCCCTGCGTGAGTGGCAACGGCAGCCAAAGGGTCATCGAACGAAACTGCGAATCGGGAGACGAAAGCAGTAATTCCGACTGCCACAAAGCCGCCTGCGATCGATTCAATGAACGCCTGCCACGGTTCCACAAGGCTTGCATTTGCCGTCACGCAGACAAGGCCGCCCATTAGGCCGATAAGCACTCTTTCTAAATCCGCCATTTGCCTAAAAGTCCACGCCATCCGAGCGTTCTTGTTGAACGCCTGAATGATACGAGCAAATCCGGCTATGAAGATTGCCGCAAAGCCCCCACCGCACGCCCCCAAGCTTGTGTTTAAGAAAGCTTTAATGAACGCAGTCTGACCATGAGCACTGCCACTGTTGAAGCCGAGCCAACCGAACCACAGGAATAGCCCGCCAACAACCGTAAGGGGAATTAGCGCGCGTTGATCGGGTTTAATTGGTCGTCCCAAAAAATCCCAACCTTGAGTGCGAAATCGCGGACCTATGCGACAGGCTGCAAACAAGCCAATGCAGCCGCCGAGTATATGGACCACGCATCCTCCGGCACTGTCTACAAATCCCAGTTGTGCAAGCCATCCGCTGCCCCAAACAAGCCCGGCAAGAAGAGGATAGCCGAAGCCAGCCGAAATAGCTGAAAGCAGTAGGTTGGCTGGTAAACTGGTTCTTTCCGTTAGTGTGTTTGCTACTATTAGCGCAACTGTGGAAGCGAATCCCGCGTTGAATGCTTTGTTGAGCAGTGCTGTCGATCCATTTATTAGGAAGTCGGGATTGAGGTGCCCTTGAATTATGCTTCCGGGCCATGTGTAGGATGCGTAAGCAACAATGAACACGAGCAGGTTTTTGACCGCGCTCTCAAAGCCATAGGTTCTGTGTGCCGCTCCGGCCTCGAACGCGATGAATCCAAACTGCATAAAATACACGAGCACGGTGGCCAACAGTACATAGATGGGGTCCAGTCTTGGACTCGGAAGGCTAAATGCTGCAAACGGCTCATTCAGGAGGGCGAGAAAAGTGAGCGCCGTGATGAGCAGTACAATTCTATCAGGCTTAAAGAGCCCTTTTAAGCCGCGGCAATTTGGTCGAACCTTTGCCGATTTGAGTACCCGCTGGATTATTTTCGTTATTACACCGACGATAACCGCCACGATTACCCCTCGAACTACCGTCTCGATCCAGTTCATAAGTTTCGTCTATGGATGTTGGTGAGATTCGCGGGCCGGGGTCGCATTCGCCATATAGTCAGGACATTGGTTGGTACCGTTCGCCTGCTGGTAGATACGCGCCGCTGCGGTCCGCGCCAGGCACATGAGGGATCTGCTACGTGATAGACGCTCAATTGAGTCGGCGTTTCCTTCATGTGACTCCTAAACTCTCGGTCACATAGTTCTACCTGGCAAGGAGGTGGGCCGCACCGGCGTTTGCAAATGCAGTGACGATAACGCCCTGATTTAATTGGCCAGTTTAAGGGTTTGCACGAATTGGGAGTCGCGCCTTGCAAATCACTCGAAGAATCGCACTACCAAAACCGAAGCTCGGTCTTTCCCATAGTTCGTTACCCAATGCGGATAACCACTGACGTAGTGAAAATATTCTTTCTCCGTCGCAACGTCGAAAACTCGCTTGAGTCCCTGACCTTCATTTTTGCCCTTAGGTACGTCGAGATCGACGCGAAGCCCGTTACCAGCAATTGGAATACAGAGTTCAGTTCCAAAGTGTCTATTCTCAGGGCATGGAAAGCGGGTGGAAAGATCAAGCCGCGAAATGGTGAGTCCTGAGTCCGCAAGGTTCTGACGGGGATAGCGATAACGAACGTGAGCTGCCTTATTGCTTTCAATACCCGGCAAATCCAAAAAGTCATCGTCGAACCGGATGACACAAAAACCGGGAGTGCGTGGGAACATGAATGGGTAGAGCAATACTGGTGGAACTTTGCAGACACCCGCTAGATGATCGAGGTCGCTCTTCGTGACTGGATTTTTGAAGAAGCCAGCCATGATCTCTTCGTATCGAGCAAGCGGAAACGCGGCATCCCCAAACAGTTGCTTTGCCTTTCTGTGAAGCTTTCGACCGTACCAACCCATACGCTCCAATTGTCGTGCGAGTCCAACGGGATCTTGAACGGTTGCCGTCATGTCGGGCTCGGCATCGCGCGAACGCAGTATCTGATTAATCCAC
>Ga0208185_1000738_pt1 | contig 11938 bp, 10 predicted proteins | sample EasRivMeERMLT700_FD_187532 | JGI IMG/M metagenome (GOLD analysis project Ga0208185, IMG submission 187532) | Soil microbial communities from meander-bound floodplain in the East River, Colorado, USA - East River MetaG ERMLT700 (SPAdes) (version 2) | ecosystem: Environmental > Terrestrial > Soil... | reverse complement strand
GGCTGCTCGCCGCGCCCGGCGCGCCTTTCCTGGCCGGCGGCGAGATGCTGTCGCAGTCGCCCTCGGAGCTGCTCGCCAAGGCCGCCGGCGGGATCCTGTTCATCCCGGACCTTTCGCGGCTCGGCCATGCGGAGCAGCGCAACCTGGAGTTCCTGCTGCCGCGCGCGGAGAAGCATCGCGTGCGCCTGGTGTCGTTTTCGCCGCTCGACGTGCGCAGCCTGTCGGAGAAGTGCGATTTCGATCCCGAGCTCGGCGCGCGCCTGGGCGAGCTGACGCTCAAGCTGCCCGCAGTGCGCGACTACGCCGAGGATGTTCCCGACCTGGCATCGCTGATGCTCACGCAGCTGGTCGAAGCCAGGGTCTGCCCGGCGCGGCGCTTCGCCATCGCCGCGCTGAACGCCCTGCGGCACCATGGCTGGCCGGGAAACCTCGCCGAGCTGGAGAGCGTGGTGAAGGACCTGGCGCTCAGCGCGCTCGAGGAGGAGATCCAGCTCGAGGACGTCGAGCGCGTGCTCGCGGCGCGCGCCGTGCCCGGCACGCTGCCCGAGGTGGCGTTCGACCGTCCCTACCGCGAGGCGCGCGAGGCCTTCGAGCGCGTGTACTTCGAGCATCTCCTCGCGCGCGAGAACGGCAGCATGTCGCGCGTCGCCGAGCGCTCAGGCCTCGAGCGCACGCACCTCTACCGCAAGCTCAAGGCGCTCGGACTGCCCGTCGGGCGTCGCGAAGAAAGCTAACCGGGGGGAAACCCTAGGTTTTCTTTGGCTTCGGCTTGAGGCGGTGCGGCCGCTTCTTGCCGTAGCTACCTTTGTAGATCTTGCCGCGCCGCGTGCGTTTGTCGCCTTTTCCCATGCGCCGATTATACGGTCTCGAGTTCGTAGGCCAGATAGGGCGCGAGCCACTTCTCGGCCTCGGCCATGCTCATGCCGGAACGCTTCGCGTAATCCCCGACCTGGTCGCGACCGATCTTGCCGACCGCGAAATAGCTCGCCTCGGGGTGCGAAAGATAGAAGCCGGAAACCGCCGACGCGGGCAGCATGGCGAAGGACTCGGTGAGCTTCATGCTGGCGTTCTTTTCGGCGTCGAGCAGGCGGAACAGCGGTCCCTTGGCGGTGTGATCCGGACACGCGGGATAGCCCGGCGCCGGCCGGATGCCGTGATAGCGCTCGGCGATCAGCTCGGCGCCGCTTAAGCGCTCCTCGGTTGCATAACCCCAGAACTCCCGGCGCACGCGCTCGTGCAGCCGTTCGGCAAAGGCCTCGGCGAGGCGGTCGGCCAGGACCTTGAGCATGATCGCGTTGTAGTCGTCGCCACGCTTCTCGAGCTCGGCGACGCGCGCCTCGATGCCGCCCGCGCTGACTGCGAAAGCGCCGACCCAGTCCCGCACCCCGCTTTCCTTCGGCGCGACGAAATCGGCAAGGCACAGGTTGGCGCGCCCTTCGGGCTTGTGATTCTGCTGGCGCAGGTTGTGCCAGGTGATAAGCGGCTTGCGGCGCTCCTCATCGGCGTAGATTTGGATGTCGTCGTCGTTGACCTGCGCCGCCGGGTAGAGCGCGAACACGCCGTTCGCCTCGATCAGGTTCTCGCGCACGATGCGCCGGAGCGTCTCCTGGGCCTCGGCGAAGAGCTTGCGCGCCGCCTCACCGACCACCGGGTCTTCCAGGATCTTCGGATAGGGCCCGGAGAGCTCCCACGCCTGGAAGAAGGGCCCCCAGTCGATGTAGTCGACCAGCTCCGCCAGCGGATAGCGGCGCAGGACGGTGAGCCCGGGCTTGGCCGGCCTCGGCGGGACGTGATTGCGCCAGTCCGTCTTGTGACCGCGCTTGCGCGCCTCCCCGAGGGTATGAAGCGGTCCCGGACCTTTCTTGTCGCGGTGCTGGACGCGGATGCGCTCGTAGTCGGCCCGCACCTCGGCGAGATAGGCCTCCGGCTTCTGCGAGAGGAGGTGTTGCACCACGGGCACGCTGCGGGAGGCATCCGGGACGTAGACCACGGGGCCGGAATAGTTGGGCGCGATCTTGACCGCGGTGTGGGCGCGCGAGGTCGTCGCGCCTCCGATCAGGAGCGGAAGCTTGAAGCGCGTGCGCTCCATCTCGCGCGCGACGTGGGCCATCTCCTCGAGCGAAGGCGTGATCAGTCCCGAGAGACCGATGACGTCGGCTTTCTCGCGCCGCGCCGTCTCGAGGATGGTTTCGGCGGAGACCATCACGCCGAGGTTCACCACCTCGTAGTTGTTGCACTGGAGCACGACCGCCACGATGTTCTTGCCGATGTCGTGCACGTCGCCCTTCACGGTGGCGAGCACCAGGCGCCCTTTGGCGCGACCGGCCTGGCCGCTCCTCGCTTTTTCCGCCTCGATGTAGGGCACGAGGTGCGCGACCGCCTGCTTCATCACGCGCGCCGATTTCACCACCTGCGGCAGGAACATCTTGCCGGCGCCAAAGAGATCGCCGACCACGTTCATGCCGTCCATCAGCGGCCCCTCGATCACCTCGATCGGTCGGGCGCACTTGCGCCGCGCTTCTTCGGTGTCGGCGACGATGTGGCTCGAAATGCCGTTCACCAGCGCGTGGGCGAGGCGCTGCTCGACGCTGCCTGCGCGCCAGGCCTCGTCCTTGGCGGTTTCGCGCGCACCGGTTTTCACCGTCGCGGCGAACTCGACCAGGCGCTCGGTGGCGTCGGGGCGCCGATCGAACAGCACGTCTTCGACCCGGAGCCGCAGCTCGGGCTCGATCTGCTCGTAGACGCCAAGCTGCCCGGCATTGACGATGCCCATGGACAGGCCGGCACGGATCGCGTGGTAGAGGAAGGCGGTATGCATCGCCTCGCGCACCGCGTCGTTGCCGCGAAAAGAGAATGACAGGTTGGAGACGCCCCCCGATACCCTCGCCTGGGGCAGGTTGGCGCGGATCCAGCGCACCGCCTCGATAAAGTCGATCGCGTAGCGATTGTGCTCCTCGAGGCCGGTGGCAACCGCGAAGATATTCGGGTCGAAGATGATGTCTTCGGGCTGGAACCCTGCTTTATTGACCAGCAGGTCATAGGCGCGCCGGGAGACCGCCGTGCGCCGCTCGAGCGTGTCCGCCTGCCCCTGCTCATCGAAGGCCATCACCACTACCGCCGCGCCGTACTGCCGGCAAAGCGCGGCGTGGTGCAAGAATGCCTCCTCGCCTTCCTTCATTGAGATCGAGTTCACTATCGGCTTGCCCTGCACGCACTTCAGCCCAGCCTCGATCACGCTCCATTTCGAGCTGTCGATCATCACCGGCACGCGCGAGATATCCGGCTCGGCGGCGACCAGGCGCAGGAAGGTGCTCATCGCCTGCTCCGAGTCGAGCATCGCCTCGTCCATGTTGATGTCGATCACCTGCGCGCCGTTCTCGACCTGCTGGCGCGCGACGGACAGGGCGCCGGCGTAGTCGCCGGCGAGCACGAGCCGCGCGAACGCGCGCGAGCCCGTCACGTTGGTCCGCTCGCCGATGTTGACGAAGAGCGACTGGTCGTCGACGTTCAGCGGCTCGAGTCCCGCGAGGCGCAAGGCGCGCGGCCTTTCAGGAATATTCCTGGGCGGGATCGGGCGCAGCGCCTCGCCGATGGCGCGAATATGCTCGGGCGTGGTGCCGCAGCAGCCGCCGGCGAGGTTGAGCCAGCCGGCGCGCGCCCATTCGGCTGCCTGCGCCGCCATCGACTCCGGCGTGTCATCGTATTCGCCGAAAGCGTTCGGCAGCCCGGCATTCGGATGGCACGAGACGTAGCTTTCGGCAATGCCGGCGAGCTCTTCCACGTAGGGCCTGAGCTCCTTCGCGCCGAGCGCGCAGTTCAGTCCCACGGCAAGCGGCCTCGCGTGGCGCACCGAGTTGTAGAACGCCTCCGCGGTCTGGCCGGAGAGCGTGCGCCCCGAGGCGTCGGTGATCGTTCCCGAGACGATCACCGGCAACCGTGTTCCGCTTCGAGCGAAGCTTTCCTCGATCGCGAAAAGTGCGGCCTTTGCGTTCAGCGTGTCGAAGATCGTCTCGACGAGCAGGAGATCGACGCCGCCCTCGAGCAGGCCCGCGATCGCCTCGGCGTACGCCGTCACCAGCTCCTCGAAGCTGACCGCGCGGAATCCCGGATCGTTGACGTCGGGCGAGATCGACGCGGTCTTGTTGGTCGGTCCGAGAACGCCGGCGACGAAGCGCGGCTGACTAGGCGACTGCCACTCGCGCGCGGCCTCGGTCGCGAGGCGCGCGGCTGCACTGTTGAACTCACGGGCGAGCGATTGCATCCCGTAGTCGGCGAGCGCGATCGAGGTGGAGTTGAAGGTGTTGGTCTCGATGACGTCGGCCCCGGCCTGCAGGTACTGGGCGTGGATATCGCGCACCAGCCGCGGCTGCGTCAGCGACAGCAGGTCGTTGTTGCCGCGCAGCTCGCGCGGCCAGTCGCGAAAGCGCGCGCCGCGGTAATCCTCCTCCGCAAGCCGCGCGCGCTGGATCATGGTGCCCATGGCACCGTCGAGCAGCAGAATCCTTTCGCGCAGCAGGGTGTTGAGTTTGTCCATCGCTGAAAGCAAAAAAGCCCGCTCGGCTTGCGCAGAGAACGGGCTCCTAGGCGCGCCTCTTTAGCAGCATTTGTAACGCGCCCGCAAGCTGAGCATCAAATCGGCGCGGTGCGTGGGATTCTGCCCATCAAGTCCTGTTCTGTCAACGGCTTATAATCGATTCGATGAGCGAGTTCGAGTCGATCGTCGGTCATTTTGTGTGCGAGGTTCACTGGGGAGACTGCGACCCCGCCGGCATCATCTTCTACCCGACGTATTTCCGCTGGATGGACGCGGCCACCTGGGCCTTCATGGGCTCGGTCGGCTACGGGCCCAAGCGCATGCGCGAGGAGCACCTCGCGATGCCGCTGGTCGGCGCCGACTGCGAGTTTCTCGCTCCGGCGCAGCACGGCGACCGCTGCGAGGTGCGCTCGCGCATCGCGCGCTTCGGCGGCGCCTCGTTCGTGGTGGCGCACGATGTCGTGCGCAACGACGGCACGATGCTCGCCAAGGGAAGTGAGAAGCGCGTGTGGGGCCGCTATGTCGACGGGCCCGGCACGCCGCTCAAGGGCCAGCAAATCCCCGACGACGTCAAGGCGCTGTTTCTCGCCAAGTAGCGTCAAGGAGCAGACAGGCTCTTCTCCAGACGGTCGAGCGCTTCCATCGCCGGCAGGCACTGCGCGACGCTCGCATTGGGCTCGCGCTTCTCGCGGATCGCGGCGAAGAACTCGCGGTCCTGCAGCTCGATGCCGTTCATCGAGACGTCGACCTTCGAGACGTCGATCTTGTTGTCCTTGCCGTCGAACAGATCGTCGTAGCGCGCGATGTAAGTGCCGTTGTCGCAGATGTAGCGGAAGAACGTGCCGAGCGGCCCGTCGTTGTTGAACGACAGCGCGAGCGAGCACACCGCGCCCGACGGCACCCGCATCTGGATGCTCATGTCCATGGCGATGCCGAGCTTCGGATGCACCGGCCCCTGGAGGGCGCGCGCCTGTGAGGCGGTCTCGCCGGTCTGGTACTGAAACTGATCGACGGTATGGCAGGCGTGATGCCACAGCAGGTGATCGGTCCAGCTGCGCGGCTTGCCCGCGGCGTTCATGTTGGTGCGGCGGAAAAAGAACGACTGCACCACGAAATGTTGGAGTTTCAGCTCGCCCGCGAGGATTTTCTTCCTGACCCACTGGTGGCTCGGGTTGAAGCGCCGCGTGTGCCCCGCCATCGCGACGAGCCCGGTCTCCTTCTGCACCTTGACGATCTCGCGCGCATCGGCAAGCGACTCGCACATCGGGATCTCGACCTGCACGTGCTTGCCGGCGCGCATGCACTGGATCGCCTGGCGCGCGTGCATCTGGGTCGGCGTCGCCAGGATCACGGCCTCCACGCCGGGCTGCTTCAGGCTCTCCGTGAGGTCGCCCGTCCAGTGCGGGATCTTGAACCTGCGGGCGACTTCCTTCGTCGCTTCGGGATTGCCGCCGGCGAGAGAAACCACCTCGACGCCCTTGATGTTGGCTATGCCCTCGAGGTGCTTCTGCCCGAAGGCGCCTTGCCCTGCGATACAGATTTTCATTTGCGGTTTTCCAGAATGATGTGCCCGAGCGCCGTGTTCGACGCCGGCACGTGGTAGAAGCGGTGCACTTCCTCGACCTTGTCGTCGAGAGCGCCGCGCATGACGAGCCACATCACCAGCTCGATGCCCTCGGAGCCCGATTCCCTCAGGTACTCCAGGTGCGAGATCCTGGTGAGAGCGGCCGGATCGCGCGCGATCGCGTCGAGAAACCGGGCGTCGAACGCCTTGTTGATCAGCCCCGCGCGCGGCCCCTGCAGCTGGTGCGACATGCCGCCGGTGCCGAACACCACGACTTTCAGGTTCTGATCGAAGGACTCCACCGCCTTGCGGATGGCGCGCCCCAGGTGGTAGCAGCGCCGGCCCGTCGGCGGAGGGTATTGCACGACGTTCACGGCCAGCGGGATCACCGGGCACGGCCACTCCTTGGGCTGGCCGTACATCAGGGAAAGCGGCACCGTGAGGCCGTGATCGACGTCCATCCTGTTGACGATGGTGAGGTCGAACTCGTCCAGGATCACCGACTGCGCAATGTGCGCGGCGAGCTCCGGGTGCCCTTTCACCGCCGGCACCGGGCGCGGCCCCCAGCCCTCGTCGGCGATCGGAAATTGCGCCGCGCAGCCGAGCGCAAAGGTGGGAATGATCTCCAGCGAAAACGCCGAGGCGTGGTCGTTGTAGACCAGGATGATGACGTCCGGGTCCACCTTGCGGAGCCACTCCTTCGAGCGCTGGTAGCCGTCGAACACGCGCTTCCAGTACGGCTCGCCGCTCTTGCCCAGATCGAGCGCCGCGGCGATCGCAGGCACGTGCGAAGTCGCGACCCCGGCGACGATCCTAGCCACGCTTGCGGCCCTGCTTCTTTTCCCACTCCGCGGCGTAGCGGTTGCCCTCCGGCGGGCGGCCGCCGTTCAGCATCATCTGCGCGTACTCTTCCTGGGTGCTCCCGGTCATGACGGCGGCTACGTATTGAAACGACTTGCCGTCGGTGAAGAAGAGCTTCGCCAGGAAGTAGATGTTGCCGCCGAGGCTGATCATGCGGTTCCAGTCGCGGTCGAGCACCGCCTGCTTCTGCTCCCCGGTCATGGGGTAACGGTCGAGATAGGCCCGCTCGTTCTCCTTGAAGGCCGCGCGGTTCTCGGCCTTCATGAGCGACATGCAAAACATGTTCAGGTGGTAGCCCTGCCGCGAGCGCTGTGCGTCGAACACCGTGGTACCCGGGATGTCGTCGTATTCGTTCGGCTTCATCGGTTCACTCTGCGTCGGGTTGTTTCGCCGGCTGCGCACGGTCGAAGGCGTCGAGCTTCATGCAGTGCTCAAAGGCGCGCACGGTGCTCGGATAGGGATTGAGATCGCAGTCGTAGCGCTTGGCGTTGAAGATCTGCGGCACCAGGCAGCAGTCGGCCATGGTGGGCGCGTCGTTGTAGCAGAACTTGCCTTTCTTGCCCATAACCAGTTCTGCTTCAAGCTTCGCGAGGCCGTCGGCGATCCAGTGGCGGTACCAAGCGTTGACCTGGTCCTCGTTCTGCCCGAGGGCGCGCTTCAGGTGCTGCAGGACGCGCAGGTTATTCAGCGGATGAATCTCGCAGGCGATGAGGTCCGAGAGCGCGCGCACACGCGCTTTGCCTAAGGAATCGCTCGGCAGGAGCGGTGGTCGGGGATGCTTCTCTTCAAGATATTCGATAATGGCCAACGACTGGTTGAGGCGCGTGCCGTCATCGAGCTCGAGCGTAGGGACGAGCGCTTGCGCATTTACGCTCGAATACTCCGGCTTGCGGTGCTCGCCCTTGGCGAGGTGCACGAACACCGGCTCGTACGCGAGCCCCTTCAGGTTGAGCGCAATGCGGACGCGAAACGCGGCCGAGCTGCGGAAGTACGTATACAGCTTCACAAGGCCGGCAGGATCTTCACCTTGAATTCACCCACGCCGTCGATTCCGGCATGCAGCTCGTCGCCGGGCTTCACCGGACCCACGCCGGCAGGGGTCCCGGAGTAGATGAGGTCGCCGGGCTCGAGCGCGTAGTACTCCGAGAGATAGGCGATCTGCTCGGGCACCGACCAGATCATGTCGCCGAGATCGGCGCGCTGGCGTTGCTTGCCGTTGACCGTGAGCCAGATCGCGCCGCGCGCCGGGTGGCCGACCTTCGCCGCCGGCACGAGCGCGCCGCAGGGCGCCGCCTGGTCGAAATCCTTGCCGAAATCCCAGGGACGGCCGTGGTCCTTGCCCCATTGCTGCAGGTCGCGCCGCGTCATGTCGAGACCGACGGCGTAGCCGAAGACGTGCTCGTTCGCGCGCTTGGCGTCGATGCGGCGGCCGCCCTTGGCGAGCGCGACCACGAGCTCGGTTTCGTAGTGGTAGTTGGAAGTCTTCGCCGGGTAGCGCACATCGCCGCCGCCAGGAACCAGTGTGTGCGCGCTCTTGATGAAGAAGAACGGCTGCTCGCGCCCGTCGCCCCCCATTTCCTTCTGGTGCTCGGCATAGTTGCGCCCGACGCAAAATATGCGCCGGACCGGAAAGCTGTCCGCGGTTCCCGCGACCGGCAGCGCCGGCGGGCTCCACAGGGGGATTGCGTGACTCATGAAAATCCTCGGAAAGGCCGAATTCTAGCTGGTGCGCCGCAGCTCGCGCTCCAGGATTTCGCGCAACTTGTAGCGCTGCACCTTGCCGCTTGCGGTGCGCGGCAGCTCGGGCACTGCGCGGACCCATTTCGGCCGCTTGTGCCGCGGCAAGCGCTCGCACGCCGCAGCGGCGTCGCGCGCCGCGTCGTGCAGCGTATCGGCGGGGCCGCGCGCGGTGACGAACAGCGCGAGGCGCTGCAGCCCCTCGCCGTCGGGCATCAGGACGCAGGCGGCATCCGCCACGGCCGCGGCCGCGAGCGCCGCTTCCTCCAGCTCCGAAGGCCACACCCACTGGCCGGCGACCTTCACGAGCTCGTCGGTGCGCCCCTGGTGGATGTAGAAGCCTTGCGCATCGCGCATGAAGAGATCGCGCGAGCAGAACCATCCATCGCGAAACTGGCTCCGCGTCTCCTCGGGAAGGTTGGCATAGCCGCGCGCCTGGGCGGGATGGCGCAGCCAGAGAACGCCCGGCTCACCCGACGCCGGCTCGGCGCCGTCGCCGTCGACCAGGCGCACCTCGGCGATCGGAAAGGGCTTGCCCGTGCGCAGCCCGTCGGAGGTGCCCGGAGGCGTCATCATGCAGGCGCAAAAGCCTTCGGACATGCCGTAAAGATTGAGCAGCTCGCCGTCGACGGCCGAGCGCCACTGCTGGACGAGCTGCGGCGAAAGGCGCTCGCCGCCGGCGACGAAATGAGCGACGTCGCGCAAGGGCGCCAGGCGCGCCGCCGGTTCGGCAAGCAGGCGCCGGTAGATCGTCGGGACGCTGAACATCGCTCGCGGACGATGGCGCGCCACGACGGCGATGACCGCGTCGGCGTCGGGCCAGTCCGCGCTCAGGATCGAGGTCACGCCCATCGCGAGCGGCGCGAGCAGCCCGTGCTCGAGCCCGTAGGCGAAGAAGAACTTCGAAGTGGCGAACACGCGCTCGCCCTCGCCGATGCCCAGCGCGCGGAACGCTTCGCCGAGCGACAGCGCCGCGCGATGCGCATGCAGGATTGCTTTCGGCCGGCCGGTCGTGCCGGACGAATAGAGGCAAAGCGCCGGCGCATCGGGGTCGGCGTCGAAGGGCGGCACCGGCTTGCCGGGTTTCAGGTCAACACATATTTTCCCGAATACTTGGCGCGCGGCCGTGAACTGCTCGTCCACAAGCGCGAGCTTGGCGCCGCTGTCGGCGAGGATATGCCGGTAGTCGGCTTCGGTGAGCTTGCTGTTGAGCGCGACGGCGACGGCGCCGGCGTGCACTGCGCCGAGCCACGCCGCGGCGAACTCGGGTGTGTCGCGCATCACGAAGAGCACTTGCTCGCCGAGCCGCACGCCGTGCGAGCGCAGTGCGCCCGCGGAACGCGCCACCCGGGTCGCAAGCTCGTGCCAGCTCACCTGCTCGTCGCCGCAGATGAAGGCGATGCGACCCGGGAACCGATTGCGCAGGACGTGCTCGGCGAGATTCATCCCCGCATTTCAGCCCACATAGTCCGGCGCGACGCGGATGGTGAATTCGCCGATGCGCTCGATGCCGGCGCGAATCTCGTCGCCAGGCTTCACCGGGCCGACGCCCTCCGGCGTGCCGCTGAAGATCAGATCGCCGGGATGGAGCGTGTAGAAGCTCGTCGCGTATTCGATCAGCCGCGCGACGTCGTACACCATGCGGCGCGTATTCGAGCGCTGCCGCGCCTCGCCGTTGACCGTCAGCCAGAGCTCGAGCGCGTTCGGATCGGGTACCTCGTCGCGGGTGACCAGCCAGGGCGCGAGCACGCTGTACGTGTCGATCGACTTGCGAAAGCTCGGAAACTCGGGACCACGCAAGGTCATGTCCAGGCCGATCGAGTAGCCGCAGACGTAGTCGAGCGCGCGATCGCGCGGCACGCGGTTCGCCTCGCGCCCGATCACCACGGCGAGCTCGACCTCGTGGTCGTTGCGCCGCTCGGGAAAGCGCAAGGCGATAGCGTCGCCCGCGCCGGCGAGCGAGCTCGGCGCCTTGAGGAACAGGCCCCAGTCGGCGATGGTCTTGATGTCGCGGCCGTGGGCGATGCCCTGGTCGCGCTTGGCCTCGTCGATGTGCGCCTGGTAGTTGATCGGCGCGTTGACGATCTTCGACGGGTTCGCAATCGGCGCTCGCAACCGCACGGAAGAAAGCCGCTGACGCGGCGCACGCGGCGCAAGGCTCTTCGCCCTTTCGAGAACCGCGGGAAGATGCGCGATCAGCGCGTCGCCGTGGCGGTACGGCCATTTCTGCTGCGGGATCGCGGCCAGGGCCTCGCTCACGTCGAGCACCTCGCCGCCCTCGACAATTCCCAGCCGCTCGTCATCGAATCTGCAGATTTTCATTCTTAGAAGATAGCGAATTGCCCGTGGTAAAGCCCAAGGGGCCAGCGCCCGCCGCAGTACAAGGCGTACTTGCGCAGGAACGGATGGCCGCTCGCGGCGCCCGCGGCGCGGGCAAGCCTCGCCTGATAGGCGGCATAGCCCGCCGCCCCGGCTGCGACGCGGATCAGCGCCGCGTCGGCGCACCCGACCCGGGCAGCGGCCACCGCCGCCGCGCCGTGCAAGGCGTCGTTCAACGCAAGCCAGTCCGGGTCCGCCGGATCGAGCCGCGTGCTGCGCTCCAGGCGCGCGCGCTCGTCTTCCTCCGCTCGCCACCAGGCGTCGGACGGTGTCCGGCAAAGTTTGTCAGCTTCGTTCCAAGTCGTGACCGCGTGGGGCCGCACGCTCGGGTCCATCCCCAACCCCGCGAGGTAGCGCGCAAGCTCGCTGCGCTCATCCTCTCCGAGCGGCTCGCCCAATGCGCTGAACCAGGTTTCTTTCACGCTGGAAGCGTGATCCCGAGGGGCTCGACTGTGCTCTTCGCGCGCGCCACGTAGTCGGCGCGCATATCCTCGTTGGAGCGCAGCTTGATGCCGAACTGGCGGTAGAGCTGGTTGTTTCGCGAGCCGCTCGCGCCGAAGAACTTCGGCACTTCCGGGTAAAAGCCGTTCACCGCCTTCTGCACCCGCACGCGGCCCTGCTCGCTCTCGACGAGATCGACGCAGAAGTCGAGGCCGAACTGGGCATGGAACTTCTCCTCCGGCATGGTGGTGCGCGCGATGTTGCGCAGGGGCACGAACGAGCAATGCAGCAGGTCCTCGACCTGGAGGATCTCGGCGAGGTCGCCGAGCATCTTGATGACGCAGAACTGCTCCCAGCTCTCGAGCGGCACCTCGAAGATGTTGAGCGGGCGCTTGTTGCGGGTGTCCATTTCCTCCGCGCGA
>Ga0208185_1000737_pt1 | contig 11957 bp, 9 predicted proteins | sample EasRivMeERMLT700_FD_187532 | JGI IMG/M metagenome (GOLD analysis project Ga0208185, IMG submission 187532) | Soil microbial communities from meander-bound floodplain in the East River, Colorado, USA - East River MetaG ERMLT700 (SPAdes) (version 2) | ecosystem: Environmental > Terrestrial > Soil >... | reverse complement strand
GTGTGTTTCATTCGCTGGCCGGGCGGCGGGATTCGCGCGGGAACGGTGGTGAAGGAGATAGCGGGCGCGATTGATTTGTTGCCGACGCTGTCGGCGCTGACGGGCGTGAAGCGCATCGGTGATCGGCGGCTGGATGGGCGGGATCTTGCGCCGCTTCTGCGCGGAGAGCGCGTGGAATGGCCGGACCGGATTCTTTTCTCGCACCAGAATGGCAACGTGAGCGCGCGTTCGCAGCGTTATCGCCTCGACGCGCGCGGGGCGCTCTTCGATATGCTCGATGATCCGGGTCAAACGAAGAACATTGCGCTGGAACAACCAGACATCGCGGCGCGCATAACGAAAGCCGTGGCCGAATGGCGCGCCGAAGTCCTGCCGAAAGGGAAGGACGAACGCCCGTTTCCTGTGGGCTACGCTGAATTCCAGCGCACACCATTGCCCGCGCGCGACGGCATCCCGCACGGCGGCGTGAAACGCAGTGCCGGCGCGCCGAATTGTTCCTACTTCGTCAATTGGTCGAGCCGTGACGATGAGATGACCTGGGATGTCGAGGTGAGCACAACGGGGGTATACGACGTGGAGATACTTTACACGTGTGCACTGGCGGATGCCGGTTCGACGATTGAACTGGAATTCAACGGTGCGAAGCTCGCAGGCAAAGTCACTCCCGGCTGGGACCCGCCGCTCTATACCAATCAGGATACCATCCAGCGTCCCGCAGGTGAATCGCAGATGAAGGAGTTTCGCGCGCTGGCGCTCGGCACGATTCGTCTCGAGAAAGGCCGTGGCCTGCTGGCGTTGCGCGCGATGGAGATTCCGGGAAAGAGCGTCATGGATGTGCGGCAGATCAACCTCACGCTGCGGTGAAGACTGCGTAGAGGAACAACCTGCGGAGTGGCACATCGGTACTGGTACGTAGACACCAACCAAACACCAGGGAGTCTGGCGACGAATCGGTGGGTCTCGGTGGCAAGCGCACTGCCGCTGGCCGAAAGTTTTTTTAGCTCCACGCGCGCGCAAGAATCTTTCGCTGTCCATTCTGCACTGACACAGCGTGAGACACGACGGAGCTCTGCGGCGAAAATGTGTCCGCACATCTGACGTTTTCCAGCCCGTTTCGGGACAATCAAGTTTTTCTCCGACAAAATAATGCGCCTCGCGTGGTGTTGGCACCGGGCTCGCTAAAGGTGGTTTGCAATCCGAGCAACGTATGAAGTCTACACGCTCAACTCGGGATCGTTCGGGGTCGTCGCTGGTCGAGGCAGAAATTCTCACGAAAACACGCATGCATTACAGCCACAAAATCTTTCTGTGCACAGCTGCTTTGTTCTGTTCGGTCATTGCCGTGCAGGCGCAGTCGCGCGTGACGCTCGCGTGGGATAGAAACAGTGAGACAGACATTGCTGGATACAAGGTTTATTGGGGCACCGTCACGCGGGTTTACACGGATGTTATCAACGTGGGGAACGTGACGACGGCGTCGGTGTCGAATCTTTCACCGGGGGTTACGTGTCGGTTTGCGGTCACCGCGTACAATACATCGGGGGCCGAGAGTGATTATTCCTCCGAGATCGCATTCACAACGACAAACATTGTGACGCCGAACATCCCGCCGACGCTGGCTGCATTGGCCAATCTTACGATAAACGAAGACGCCGGAGCGCAGACGGTGTCGCTCACGGGCATCAGCTCGGGGGGCGAGAACCAGACGCTGACGGTGACCGCTTCAGCGACCCCGCAATCATTGATTCCGAGTGTGGACACGGTTTACACGAGCCCGAGGTCGACGGGAACGGTTTCGTTTGTGACGGCGCCGAACTCATGGGGAACTGGCGTTGTTAACGTGACGGTCAGCGATGGGCTCGCGCAAACGGTTCGTTCGTTTACGGTGACGGTGACGCCCGTCAACGACGCGCCGACATTGACGAGCATTGCGAACAGCACCACCGTCGAGGACACAGCGACACCGCCGATCTCGTTCACAATCGGAGATGTAGAAACCGCTGCGACGAGCCTGACAGTCTCGGGCTCGTCGTCCGACCTGACGCTCGTCCCGAACGCCAATATTGTATTTGGCGGCAGCGGAGCCAGTCGTACGGTGCGTGTTACTCCGGCCGCGAATCAATTCGGGACCTCGTCCATTAGTGTGTCGGTGAGCGATGGGAGCTTGTCGGCCACCAGGACCTTTCAGCTCACGGTGGCGAGCAGCAATGATCCGCCGACGATCGCGACGCTTCCGGCCGCAACCGTGCCGCTCAACATTCCGACTGTATTGCAACCGGTCGTAATTGCAGACATCGATACAGCGGCGTCGAGCCTCGTTGTGACCGGCACTTCATCGGACACGAACGTTCTGCCCAATGCGAACATCGTGCTTGGGACATTGGGCTTGAGCCGAACGCTGTCAGTGCATCCATTGCAGACGGGCACGGCAACGGTGACGGTGCGCGTGAGCGACGGCGTGGCGCAGAGCGCGCAATCATTCCTGTTGACGGTGACGAACGTGGTGACGCCGAACATCCCGCCGACGCTGGCTGCATTGGCCAATCTTACGATAAACGAAGACGCCGGAGCGCAGACGGTGTCGCTCACGGGCATCAGCTCGGGAGGCGAGAACCAGACGCTGACGGTGACCGCTTCAGCGACACCCCAGTCATTGATCCCCAGTATTGAGACGGTTTACGTAAGCCCGCGGACGACGGGAACGGTTTCGTTTGTGACGGCGCCGAATTCATGGGGAACAGGCGTTGTCAACGTGACGGTCAGCGATGGGTTCGCGCAAACGGCTCGTTCGTTTACAGTGACGGTGACGCCCGTCAACGACGCGCCAACATTGACGAGCATTGCGAATAGCACGACGGTCGAGGACACGGCGACACCCCCGATCTCGTTCACAATCGGAGATGTAGAAACCGCTGCGACGAGCCTGACCGTCTCGGGCACATCGTCCAACCTGACGCTCGTCCCCAACGGAAATATCGTGTTTGGCGGCAGTGGAGCGACCCGAACGGTGCGTGTCACCCCCGCAACAAACCAATTCGGGACCGCGTCCATTAGTGTGTTGGTGAGCGATGGAGCGATGTGGTCCACCAGGACCTTTCAGCTCACGGTGGCGAGCAGCAATGATCCGCCGACGATCGCGGCACTTCTTCCGGCGACCGTGGTGCCCAACACTTTGAGCGCGTTGCAACCGGTGGTAATTGCAGACATCGATACGGCGGCGGCGAGCCTCGTTGTGACCGGCACTTCATCGGACACGAACATTCTGCCAAACGCGAACATCGTCCTCGGGACGCTGGGCTTGAGCCGAACGCTCTCGGTGCGTCCATTGCAAACGGGCACGGCAACGGTGACACTGCGCGTGAGTGACGGCGTGGCGCAGAGCGCGCAATCATTTCTGCTGACGGTGACGAACAGCACCGGCCAATTCGCGCTGAGCCCGTCTTTCAATGTTGCGAACGGTGGCTTCAGCATGTCGTGGAACAGCCGAATTGGTTACATGTACCGCGTGATGACGAAGACCTCATTGACCCAAACGACCTGGATCCCTCTGATCAATATACGCGCAACAAATACGACGACTTCGTGGACCGATTTGATGGCGGGGCAGCGAGGGCTGGGATTTTACCAAATCGAAATGTCAGCGCCAATCGGGTTTTAGAATTAGAATAGCGTTTGCTGTTGCTCTCGCTTTCCGAGCTGCTTTTCTTCGAGTTCGGCCTGGAGTTCGCGTTCGAGGTTCAGGAGCTTCGCCAGGCGTTCGACGAGGCGCGGCGCGTAGTTTGAGCGATTGTTGTTGGCAATGACCCGAAGTTCTTCGACTTCCAGGGCGACTTTGCGAATGCGTTCAGCCAGTTCCTTCATTTCCTCGTCCGAGTAATCGTAGTCAAACCGTTCCGCCACGCTGCGGCCACGGATGTAGCCCTGTTCGTTGCGCCCATGAAACCGAAAGTAGCCGAGCGCAGGATTCGTGACGCAATCGAGGCCGGGCATAACGGTGAAGTGTTCGCTGGCCGGCGCATCGACCAGAACAAAAGTGACCCGGCGTTCGCGGAACCAGCCAAGCGTGTCGTTGAGTTGGTTGCCCGTGACCCAATCTCGATTCCGTAGTTCAACGACGAGAGGCACGCCGTCGAGGTGTGGGCGAAGCGAATCGAGTTCGGCCACTTGGTTGGTTTTCGGCCGGAAGGCGGGCGAGAGTTGGAGGAGGAACGCGCCAAGTTTATTTGCGGCGCGGAGCGGTTCGAGTTCGCGCAGCAGGCGAGCGATGACCAGTTTCTCCGTTTCGGGCGAAAGTTGGACTGCGCCGTTGTGCTGAGGCAGTTTCGCCCGCAGGTCCGGCGGCAGGAATTTGGCTTCCATGCGGTGGCGTGACAACACCTTGGGCAATTTTACGTCGAAAAGGAAATCGCCTGGCGTCTCATCACACCAGCGCTCGACGGTGCGCGCATTGGGAATGGCGTAGAAGGTCGAATTGACTTCGACGTAATTGAACCGCTCTGCGTACCAGCGCAGGCGCGCGCCGGCCGGAAGTTTGGGAGGATACCAATCGGCGACAAACCCCGGATCGGTCCAACTTGCGGTGCCGATGCGGATGCGTGCCATGAAGGTTAGCGGCGTTTGCGGCGGGCAGGCCCAAAGTAGTAGCCGCCGCTGAGGCGCACGCCGCGGACGCGCCGTTCGTAAACGGATTGCTGCCCGGGTTTGCCCTCCTCGAACAGCGCCGTGTACTTGTAGTTGAAAGTTTCGAGCTTAACGCGCTCGATCTTCGCGCCAATAAAACGCTCGATGGCGGCCATGTGCTTGCTGTCCTCCGCCACCATCAACGTAAACGCGTCGCCGCTGGCTTGGGCTCGGCCTGTGCGGCCAATGCGGTGCACGTAATCTTCAGGATGTTGCGGCACGTCGAAGTTGATGACGTGACTGACATCCTCGATGTCGAGGCCGCGCGCGGCGATGTCGGTGGCGACAAGGACTTCGTAACGGCCTTCGCGAAAGCCCTTGAGGGCCTGCTCGCGCTCGCGCTGAGTGCGGTTCGAGTGGAGAATCGCGGCGGCGTGATTGTTCTTCTTTAGCATGTGGCCGATGCGGTCGGCGCGGTTCTTCGTGCGGCAAAAGACGATGACCGAGTCGTAGTTGACGCTGTCGAGCAATGCGCGGAGCAGGTCGGTCTTTTGGTCCTCGGCGACGGGATAGACAACGTGCTTCACCGTTTCGGCGGGCGAACGGCGCTGGCCGATCTCGATCGTTTCCGGTTTGCGCATCGCCCACTGGATGAGCGTACTGATCTCCGGAGGAATGGTGGCGGAAAAGAGTGAGGTGTGACGTTGGCGCGGGATTTTTTCGACGATGCGGCGCACATCGGGAAGGAAACCCATGTCGAGCATGCGATCGGCTTCGTCGAGCACGAGGAATTCGACGTGCTGAAGGTTGCAGGTGCCTTGCTGGATGTGATCGAGGAGGCGTCCAGGCGTGGCGACGATGATGTCGGTGCCGTCCTTCAAGGCCTGGGTCTGGCGGCCATAGCCGACACCGCCGAAAACCACGGCCACTTTGAGCTTGGTAAAGCGGGCATAATCCCGAAACGCCGTTTCGACCTGGGAGGCGAGTTCGCGGGTGGGTTCGAGAATGAGCGTGCGCGTGCGACGGCCGGGTTCGCCGAGTTTGGAGAGAATAGGGAGGGCAAAGGCAGCAGTCTTGCCGGTGCCGGTTTGCGCGCTGCCGATCACGTCCTGGCCGGAGAGGATGAGAGGAATCGCGCGAAGCTGAATTGGCGTCGGATCGACGTAGCCCGCTGCCTTAACCCCGTCCAGCACCGCTGGAGATAAACCCAATTTAGAAAAACCCATGCCACAAATGTAATCGAACTCGGGAAATACCGAAGCACCAAATTACGGGTAAACCCCAAGGCGCCAAACCCCAGCTTCCAGAGAAGCACGCAGGATCCAAACCGCGTGAACGCGGAACTCCGACGCGGCGCTGGAGGCGTATGGCCAAATCGAAGGTAGTGTCCTAATTTGGAGGAAGGGCGAGCATCCCCTGAGCCAACGTGGGTTGACAGATAACCAAAGGTGTCCCAGCTACAGAGTTGTTTAGCCAAAGCAGCCCTATCGACTTGTCCTTTTTCGTTGTCTGGCGAACGCCGTCAAAAGTCCAAAACTCTGTGCAGCCGTTCATTACGCAGGTGGCCAGATGAATAGCATCTGGCGTGGTCAGTCGCTTGCAGGTTTTGTCTGCGGGATTTGATCCTGGAATTATTACGGGATGCTTTTCGTAATAGGTCCGATATTCCCCGGCTTTGATTGCAATTTCTATGTCTGAATCAATACAGATGTGAAGTCCGCGAATCGCCTCCAAAAACACCTTTGATGTTTTCACGTCCAGTTTGTGCTTTAGCACTTCCGCAACAGTAATGGCAGATGTGGCGATGACTTGCGCGCCCTTTTGTGCCTCATTCCACACGTGCTTAATCGCATTCAGAGGCACCGCACCGTAATCCGTTTCGTTTTTCAGAAACGCAAGGTAGACACAAGCGTCGAAATAGATTGCCGCCTGTCTTTTAATCCCACTCTTCATCTCGGTCCCTAGCAATTAAAACATCTGCTGGCTCTCCTTTGTAAGGGCGCTTCTTTGGTAAGGCACTGAAGCGCTTTGGCAACACGATTGGCTCTATTCTTTCCACGTCCATCCTAAACGGAAGGCCGTCTGCCGGGCGGAAGTATTTAGTTCCGTAGCAACGCACGCGCTTTTTTATGTTCTGCAATGCCCGTTTTTCCAACCCGGAGGAAAAAAAACAGGCGACAGAACTAGGGCCTAGCGGCGGGTAGAGATAGAACCGTCGATGCCTCGCAAAGCTGATAGTTAACAAATCGCCCAGCACGCTGCCGTAGGATTGGGAACTTGGCTTTTCCAGTTCGTCAAGCGCCTCGCGCATCCCCTCGTCCAGCGGGACCTTTGCTTTGCTGTTCGAAACAGTCGCAGCAGCGAAGTCAGTTTGAAGTCCGTCCACCAAGGCGCGGAAGGAATCAAGCGTCTCAATCCGAACGTCTGGAATCGTTGCGGACCGGAAACGAATTGCGGACAACGTATTGAAAAAACGGTCTCTGATTTGTCTTGGGGTATTGAGGTAGCGCGCCCGGTTGGCACCCCTAGAAAAGCGGTCCTTCAGAATAGGCTCAATCTGAACAGTGGCCGGGCTATTGTGGCTTAGGCCCGTAACGCGGTAATAAACAGTGCTGGCTCCGGTTACTTCCTTGTCAACACAGTCCAGTGCGTCCTTCAGGGCTTCCAGTTGTCTGATGAATTCTTCAAGACGCACGTTCCCGCGTTCGTTTGGCAGGCCCTCAAGCGTTAGAGATATGGCGTTACTCATTGCGCCCTCGCCATTTCCTCTCCGCTAACATAGTTCTCGATTAAGTTGTCCACGAGCGAAGAGCGTGTTCCAGTCCATAAGGATAACGCAGTCTGCCAGTTGTCCTCATCCACGGAAACAGAAATCTTGGTTTTGTCTCCAGCCCCCCGGCCAGACCCAGACCTCCTTCCGCCGTGACCCAATTTCGAAACTTTGATAGTTGACATATCTTGAAATTAGTCATACCGTTGTCAAAAGTCAATAGGGAAGTTTATGGCGAACGAACTGAAGGCAGAGAAGAAGGCGCAAGCGGTGAGTATGCTTTGCGAGGGAAACAGTATCCGCGCTATTGAGCGCATCACGGGCATTCACCGTGATACCGTCATGCGCTTGGGTGTCCGCATGGGTGAGGCGTGCGTCAAGATCATGGATGACAAAATGCGCGGCCTGCCCTGCGAGCGAATTGAGGTAGACGAAATCTGGGGCTTCATCGGAAAGAAGCAGCGCCATGTCAACGCCGCAGACCGTGGCTACGGTGACGTGTGGACGTTCATTGCGTTGGATGTGGACAGCAAAGTCATTCCTTCTTTCGTCGTTGGAAAACGCGACGTGTATCACGCTCGCGCTTTCATGGACGATCTGGCGGGCCGCATGTCCGGGCGCGTGCAAATCTCCAGCGATGCGCTTGCGGCCTATGAGGATGCTGTCGAGCGCGGTTTTGGCACGAATGCGGACTATGGCCAGATTTCGAAAACCTACGCTGTCGTGAACCTCAACAAAGAGGCTGCCAGCCGATACAGCCCTGCCGAGGTTGTGAAAACGGAAAAGCACGTCATTGCTGGCACGCCAGACGTACGGAAGATTTCTACCAGCCACATTGAGAAGCAGAACCACACGCTTCGGATGCATTGCCGTAGGCTCACGCGCCTAACGAATGCGTTCAGTAAGAAGCTGGAAAACTTTAGGGCTGCGGTCGCAATGAATTTCGCGTATTACAACTTCTGCAAGATTCACGGCAGCTTGCGCACCACTCCTGCGCAGGCCGCTGGCGTAGAGTCCAGCCAATGGACGGTCGCGGAACTTGTCGAACGCTGTGGCGAATAGGGAATATATCGAACGGTTACAGCTCGCGATTTATCACATGCATAAATGTGACGCGAAGCACTACGGCACCGCTCCAGTCCACGAAACCTTTCAGGGCGAAACCGTCTGGCAGGGCAACGTTGAGGTTTTTGACGTGACAGGGCACGCCCGCGCACAGCGGGCCTACGCATGGAGTTTTAAGGATGACGACGGGCAGGAGCACATTACGGCTGTCCTTGGGCTGCCTCCGGTCAAATCCGCCCTGGATGCCGTTAAGGTTTCGATCCTTGCCGACAAGCAGCGGAGGGAGAAATGAATGCCATCGTCATCTGGCAAGGCTTCTCGATAGAGCTAGATTGGTTTGCTGTCGCTGGGGCGTTTGTTGTTGCCATCGTGGTTGGCCTAATCCGGTTTAAACGCAAACGCAATTCAAATTAGGACACTACCAAATCGAAGCATTCCTTGCGGGCCGGTGGCAGGGTCGCAATACTTTGCGGAACGCTTGGATACGGATAAAGCCAGAGGCCCTCACCCTGAGTGGGAAATGCAAGATGCAAAGTGCAAATCGCAAAATGGATTTGCGCGCGGGGTGAGTTCGGGTTTGTTGTTCGTTGCCCTGGGGTTGTTGTGTGGGTGTGGTGGAAAGGGAGATAGCGGATTTGAGAGCACGTTGTTTGAGCGGGTGGAGGTGATTGGGAAGCGGGGGACGGGAGTCGGGGAGTTCAATAAGCCGCGGTCGCTTGCCGTTGATAGAGAGGACAATTTGTATGTAGTGGATCTGACGGGGCGGGTGCAGAAGTTTTCGCCGGAGGGAAAGTATTTGCTGGCGTGGCAGATGCCGCAAACGGACAAGGGGAAGCCGAAGGGAATGTGCCGCGATGGGGAAGGGAACATCGTGGTGGTGGAGCCGCATTATTCGCGGGTGAATCATCATGCGCCGGACGGGAAGCTGGTAAAGCAATGGGGCACGCACGGAACGAATGACGGGCAGCTGGCGTTTCCGCGAGCGGTCGCGACGGACCGGGCCGGGAACATTTTTGTGAGCGAATACGGGTTGCACGAACGTGTGCAGCTTTTTGCGTCGAGCAACACGACGTTTCTGCAAACGATCGGGCATGACGGGACGGCGAACGGAGAGTTCAATCGACCCGAAGGGCTGGATGTGGATGGGCAGGGGAGGTTGTTCGTGGCGGATTCGTGCAATCATCGCATCCAGGTGTTTTCACGGGATGGAAAGTGGCTCGCGAGTTATGGCAGCGCGGGGAACGGCAAAGGGCAGTTGAGTTATCCCTACGACGTGAGAGTGGATGAGGCAGGATTTCAGTTTGTGTGTGAATTTGGCAACAGCCGCATCCAGGTGTTCGATCGAGAGAATCAAGCGGTGGAAGTGATCGGACGCGCTGGGAGCGCGCCAGGCGAGTTCAGCAATCCGTGGAGCATCGCGCTGGATTCGCAGGGAAATTTGTATGTCGCGGATGCGCAGAACCATCGGGTGCAAAAACTGGTTCGACGGAAAATGCAGGTGACGGCGCGATGAATTTTCAATTCACGAGCCCGCACTTTTTGTGGCTGCTGCCAGTGGCGTGGGGCTGGGCGATTTGGCTGACGTGGAAAAGCGACGCACAGCTCAGCCGGTTCCGACGGGGGTTTGCGCTAACGGTGCGGATGATCGTGCTGCTGCTGACGGTGCTGTCGCTGGCAGGGTTGCAGTGGCTGCGGCCGTTGGAGGGAGTGAACGTATTTTTCCTGCTGGACCGGTCGGAGAGCATTCCATCGCCGCAACAGGAGAGCGCGCGGAAGTACGTAAACAGCGCGGCGCAGAAAAAAGAGAAAACGGACAAGGCGGGTGTGCTGGTGTTCGGGACGGACGCTGCGATCGAGATTTCGGCGAGCCCCGCGGTGGACGTGCAGAAGATCAACGCCGTAGTGCCGACGGAGCGGACGGACATGGGCGCGGCGATTCGGTTGGGAACGGCGGCGTTTCCGGAAACGGGACAGAAGCGGATCGTGTTGATGTCCGACGGAAACGAAAATCTTGGCGACGCGATGGCGGCGGTATTGGCGGCGCGGCCGCTGGGAGTGACCGTGGATGTGATCCCGCTCGGCGTGGAACGAGGGAACGACGTGTCAGTGCAGAAGCTTGGGTTGCCGGGGCGCGTGAAGAAGGGGCAGACGTTCGAAACGCGCATTTTTATCAACGCGGACAAGCCCCAATCGGCAACGCTGCGGTTGTATCGCAACGACCAGCCGCTGGGAGAACAGCCGGTGGAACTGAACGCCGGGAAAAACCTGTTCACGTTTCCGCAGACGCTTAACGACAATGGATTCTACAGCTACAACGTGTTCGTTGACACGGCGGGGGACGGCGTACCGCAGAACAACCAGGCATCGAGCTTCACGCACGTTCGCGGTGACCCGAGGATATTGATCGTGTCGGCCGATCCGCCGGCGGACCAGACGCTGGCTGCCGCGTTGAGGTCGGCGAAGCTGGAGGTGGCGGTTGGAGGCATCGAAGCGTTTCCGCGGACGCTGGCCGAGATTCAGAGTTACGACGCGGTGTTCATCAGCAATTTGGCGGCGGGGGACCTGGGACAGGACGCGATGAAGCTGTTGGAAAGCGCGGTGCGGGATTTCGGCGTGGGCCTTGTGTGCGTGGGCGGCGACCAAACGTACGCCGCGGGCGGGTATCGCGGCACGCCATTGGAAACAACGCTGCCGGTGAACATGGAACTCGACAGCAAGAAGGTGCTGCCGAGCGGCGCGGTCGCGATGGTGATGCACGGCATGGAGTTCATGAACGGAAACCAGATTGCGCGGGATTGCGCGCTGGGCGTGCTGGACGCTTTGGGGCCCCGGGACGAAATGGGAGTGGTGTTGTGGGACGGCAACGATCGGTGGTTGTTTCCAATGACAAAAGTTGGAGACAAGAGGGAATTGGGCAAGAAGATCGCGGGGATGAACCAGGGAGATTTGCCGAGTTTTCAAAATGTGATGAGCATGGCGTACGAGGGATTGAAAGCCTCAGCGGCGAACCTGAAGCACATGGTGATCTTCAGCGATGGCGACCCCGGAGCGCCGTCGCAGCAGTTGATGCAGTCGATTGTCGGCAGCCGAATCACGGTGACGACGGTGTTGATTGCAGGGCACGCGGGGCCGGAAACGATGCAGTGGATCGCGGACCAGGGGCGTGGTCGCTTTTACAACGTGAACAACCCGGCGCAACTGCCGCAGATTTTCATCAAGGAAGCGGCGGTGATCTTGAAGTCGGCGATTTTCGAAGAGCCGTTCACGCCCAAGTTCGTCGCCGCCAGCGAAGTGACACGCGGCATCGGAGCCTGGCCGCAGTTGCAGGGTTATGTCTGCACCACGCCCAAAGCGCGGGCGGAAATCCCGCTCGTGTCCGACAAGGGCGACCCGCTGCTGGCCCATTGGCAGTTCGGCCTGGGCCGTGCCGTCGCGTGGACCAGCGACGCCAAATCGCGCTGGGCGAAAGACTGGCTGGGCTGGGGCCAGTACCGGCAGTTCT
>Ga0208185_1000735_pt1 | contig 11995 bp, 12 predicted proteins | sample EasRivMeERMLT700_FD_187532 | JGI IMG/M metagenome (GOLD analysis project Ga0208185, IMG submission 187532) | Soil microbial communities from meander-bound floodplain in the East River, Colorado, USA - East River MetaG ERMLT700 (SPAdes) (version 2) | ecosystem: Environmental > Terrestrial > Soil... | reverse complement strand
CATGCGGCCGCCACGATTCCACATCCTGCTCGTTCACGCCGTAATTGCCGATCAGCGGGTAAGTCATGGTCACGATCTGGCCTTTGTAGGACGGGTCGGTCAGGATTTCCTGATAGCCAGTCATCGAGGTATTGAAGCAAACCTCGCCGCAGGCGGACGCGCGCGCGCCGAAACCGCGCCCGCGAAAAACGGAACCATCTTCGAGTGCCAGAATTGCGTTCATCGAGCGCAGAAAATTTCGGGTCGGCGTCTCAAACAATCAAGTTCTAACAACAAAAAAACGCGGCTGAGTCCAGCCGCGTTGCGGGAGAGTTGAACTGTGGTTTTGCTTACGCCTTCTTCAGGCCCTTCAGCTTCGCAACAAAATCGGCGCCTTTGCCCTTCCCGTCGTAACCGACGTCCTTCAGGAGTTCTTTGCCGTTGCTGTCAAAAACGATCACCGTCGGATAACCATCAATGTCGTGCTTCTTAGCCAGCTCCTTGTTGGCTTTTTTAAGCCCGTCGCTCTGCGGCTTGGTGCGGGGGAAGTCAATTTCCACCAGCACCAGGTTGTCCTTGGCATAGCTCAGGAATTCTGGTGACGACAAAACGTTCTTGTGCAGCGCTTTGCACGGCGGGCACCAATCCGAGCCGGTGAAGTCCACGAGCACCATTTTTTTCTCCGCTTTGGCTTTGGCCTGCGCCTGCGGCAAATCCGTCAGCCATGTGCCGTCCGCCGCGAACGCCTGCGCAGCCAGAAACCCTACCAACAAACCCAACGCCATGCTTTTCATAGTCTCCTTCAATGTTGATTGTTCAATCCGGTCATTTAGACGGCGGCCAGTTCGTTTTGTTCACTCCACACGACCGCTCCCGCCACGACGGTCATGACCGCTTTGCCCTTCATTGTCCAGCCGTGAAACGGGCTGTTCTTCGACTTGCTCCCGGAGTCCGCGCGTTGAAAGACCCAAGCACGATCCGGGTCAATGATGGTTATGTCTGCATCCGCCCCAGGCTTGAGCGTCCCTTTTGCGAGCTTCAGCAGGTTCGCCGGGCCAGTCGTAAACCGCGCCAGCACCTCCGGCAAACTCATCTTACGTGTGTGATAAAGCTGCATGAGCGAGAGCGGCAACTCCGTCTCCAGCCCTGTAATCCCAAACGGCGCGTAGTCAAATTCCACTTCCTTTTCGTAATCGCAATGGGGCGCGTGGTCGCTGCAAATCACCTCGATCGTGCCGTCAACGATACCTTCAAGAATCGCTTCGCGGTCCCGCGCAGACCGCAGCGGTGGGTTCATCTTGAAATTCGTGTCGTAGTTGGGCCACGCAGGTCGTTGCTCCATGTCGTTGAAGCCGAACACACCCTTTCCATCGGCGCGCCAGAAGATTTCGCTCCCCGCAATGGCCGCGTCCGTCAGCGTGAAATGATGCGGGCACGCTTCACCCGAAATCGGCACCCCGCGCTTCTTCGCCGCCCGGATCAACTCCACGCTTCCGGCGGCGCTCAAATGCTGGCAGTGCACGCGCCCGCCGGTCGTTTCCGCCAGCAGGATATTGCGTGCCACGATCATCTCCTCGCCGGCGCTCGGCCAACCGCGCAACCCCAGCGTCGTGCTCCAGTAGCCTTCGTGCATCACGCCGTCGCTTACCAGCGCGTAATCCTGGCAATGGTCCATCACCAGCAGATCGAACATCCGCGCGTATTCCAAGGCCCGACGCATCAACTCGTTGTTCTGCACGCAATGGCCGTCGTCCGTGATCGCCACCACGCCGGCCTGTTTCAGCGAACCGATCGGCGCGAGTTCTTCCCCGGCAATGTTGCGCGTGATTGCCCCTGTCACAAACACGTTCACCTTTCCTTCGCGCGCGGCTTTCTCCTTGATCAGCGCCACGGTTCCGGCGTTTTCGATCGGGGGGGACGTGTTCGGCCGTCACACCACCGAAGTAAACCCGCCCCGCGCGGCGGCAGCGGTGCCGGTCGCGATTGTTTCCTTCGCCGACTGCCCGGGTTCGCGCAAGTGAACGTGCAAATCAATCAGCCCCGGTGAGACGACGAGGCCTGAGACATCAATCCGCTCAACATCCGGGGCTGTTTTATGACCAGCCTCAGGGCCAATCGCGGCGACCTTGCCGTTCACCACCAAAACATCCGCCACTCGATCCATGCTTTGCGAAGGATCGATCACCCGCCCGCCTGTCAGCAGCAGAGAAGCCATCGGCGCGGCAGGATACGCCACGCGCGCCCTGTTGAAAGTCAAATTGTATTTGTCCAACCCCAGCGGCGCGTGATCGCGTACACAAAGGGACCGGGGGCGCAATCTTCCAGAGAATTGTATTGAAAAGGCTCAGCAGGATTCAGAGAATCTTATCCACCGTGCCGATGAATGCTCAAATATTAGTGGTCGATGATTCGGCCTTTTCACGCCGGATCTTGAGGCAAATTTTGGAAGAAGCCGGTTACAGCGTCGACGAGGCGAAAGATGGGATGGAGGCGCTCGAGCGATACGCCCTCTCCCGGCCGCAGGTCGTGCTGCTGGATGTCGTGATGGATGGGATGACAGGCCTCGAAGTACTGGCGAAACTGCGAGGGTTGGATCCGAAAGCGAAAGTGGTGCTGGCAACGGCAGATGTGCAGGCATCGACGGCGGCGACCGCCAGGGAAGCCGGCGCTGCAGGGATCATTTGCAAACCCTTCCAAAGGCAACGGATCATCCAAACGATTGCCGCGGTTGAGAAGGGAGAGCCAGCGTGGAGTTGACGCCCAGGCATCGCGAGGCGCTCGCCGAGTTGATCAATATCGGCTATGCGCGAGCAGGCAAATCTCTTTCAGAGTTGACCGGTGAGCGGATCGTGCTGAACGCGCCCATGGTCGAGATTCACTCGATCGACGTGGTGCGCGTCGCCTTGAATGAGCTGGTCAAGGGCGAAGTGGCCAGCGTGCACCAGGTTTTTTCCGGGGCCGTGGCCGGCCATGCCCTGCTACTGGTCAGCAACGAAGCGGCGGACGTCTTAACCTCGCCACTGGTCGCCGGCGTTCCATCGAATCAGCAACAGACGGCACGGCGAGAGGCCCTTACCGAGATTGGCAATATTCTGCTCCAGGCCTCCATGGGGTTGTGTGGCGAGTTGTTGCAGGTGCATGTGAGTTTTACTGTGCCACGGCTGGAAATCGAGACCATCGATGACATGCTCAATTCAATCTGCGTGAACAATCAGGAACTGCAGTTCGCGGTCCTGGTGCGGACGCGATTTGAACTGCAGAACAGCCAGGTAAGCGGCTATATCGTAGTCATCCTTGGGGTCACCTCGTTTTCGCGGCTGCTTGATGAGCTCGACAGGTGGGAAGCCCGCCAACTTTCGGTCTGAGACTCACTCAATTCTTAGCGTTACGCTTGACCCAGCGGTCGAAGAGTAGCCGCAGCTTCTGCTCCGTGATCGGTTTGGTGATGTAGTCCGAAGCGCCCAATTCCTGCGCACGCTCGACGTCAGAGGGTTCGTTCGATCCGCTCAAAACGTAGATGTCCAGCGAGCCACCGAAACCCGCTTCCCGGACCCACCTGAGCACTTCGAAGCCGTCGCGACGTGGCATCTTCAGGTCCAGGAACACGACATCGGGCCATGGATGCTCAACAGAACTGCGCTGCGCATGTTGCAGAATCTCGATGGCCGCGTCTCCGTCTTCGCATTCGAGAATGCGACCTTGAATGCCTGCGCTCCGAAACGAGTAGGTAAAGAGATAGCGATCGTCTTCCGAGTCGTCGACCAGCAGGACCGTCCATTGTCTTTCGGAGGTCATCGCATTACTAAAAAGCACCAGGAATTGGGGCGCGGTTTCATTCGGCAGCAGGCGGCAGGTCGACCCAGAATCGGCTTCCGGCCCCGAGTTCGGATTCCACTCCGAAACGCCCATTCATGCGATCAATCGCTTTCGCCAGGATGGCAAGGCCGATGCCCGTGCCAGGGTACTGCTTCGCCTCCCGCGCCCGTTCGAACATGCCGAAGACCTTTTCGCGCGTGACAGCATCCATGCCGATGCCGTTGTCTTCAACCCAAAGACGAATGTATCGAGGACAGACGGAGCGCGAGAGCTGCAGTTTGCGGCCCGAGAGATCATGGTGTCGGTTATTGGCGAGCGGATCGGTCGCATCGACAACTTCCGAGCGGATAATAACCCTTGGTTGGTCACCCGGGGCCACGAATTTCGCCGCATTGTCCAGCAGATTGGAGATGCACTGCGAGAATAACGTGGGATGGGCAACGATGCGGTGCAACGGCCGCACAATGGCGACTACTGCCCGAGGTGCCTGTAGCGCCGAATTCATTACGATTACGTCCTCGATCACCGGCGCAGGATCGACCGCCACCAGTTCCATTTTTTGCGTGGCAACTTTCGTGTAGCTGAGCACATCCCGGGTGAGCGCATCCATGCGCCCCGCTGCTCGCATGATTCTGTTAAGACCGTCCCGGGCGTGTTCCGACATGCGGTCGCCGGACTCCGCCAGCACCATTTGCGCGTAACCATCCAGCGCCCGAATCGGGGCTCGCAGGTCGTGCGCCACCGTGTAGGAAAAGCTTTCGAGTTGAAGGATGGTTTCACGCAATTCGCTCGTGCGTTCCGTGACCGTTTTTTCAAGGGTCGCGGCGTGTTCCTTCAACTGACCCTGTGCTTCGCGCAACGCCAGATGCGTTCGCTTGAACTCGTCGACGTCCGTCATCGCTCCAAACCATTTCAGGATCCGTCCGTGCGTTTCCCGGATGGGACGTGCGCGTGCCACAAACCACCGACACTGACCTGCCGCATCGCGCAGACGAAATTCCGAATTGAAGGATTCCGCGGACTTGACTGCGATGCGCCATTCCTCTTTTACACGGGAAACGTCCTCCTCGTGCAGTGCCTGAAACCATCCAAAATGGAGCGCCGCGTTCTCGGGCAAATTGGTGACGGAGTAAAACCGCTGGTTGACGAAGTCGAACCTGCCACCCGGGCTCGCCGTAAAAATGATGTCGGGCACGGTTTCCGCCATCACACGAAATCGTTCTTCGCTGACGCGCAGCGTCCGCTCCTGGCGCGCGCGATCGAGGGCGATCGCCACGTACCGCGCAATGGTCTGCAGAAAACTGATTTCCTCGGCGACCCATTGCTCGCGCGTGCGCGTTCCGAAGGCAAGCACCCCCAGCGTCTGATCAGCCAGAATAAGGGGAAAAGCGATGAAAGCCTCCAGTCGCACCTTCCGAAAAAACTCAGCCTTCGGATCAGACATCTTTGCCAGGAAAGGGGCCGTCACCGGCTGCCGGCGAAGCGCCGACGCACCACAGAATCCCTCACCCTTTTCCAGTGTGGACGCCGCTGCCTGTTGTGCATTTGTAAGCCCGGCGCTGGACTCGAGGTGGAGGCGTTGGGTCTCCGGATCCAACCTGTAATGCAGGTACGTATCGACGCCGAGCTGGGCGGCAAATTGATTGAAGAGATCTTTGACAAGGGCGTCGGGGTCGCGCGCCAACAGGAGATGGGCCAGCGTATCCGAGAGAAGTTCGTCGCGCTCGTGCTCGTGCCGGAGTTGGCGATTTTGCCACTCCCGTTCCGTCACGTCTTCCACGACAGTAATCGTGCCGCAAATCCGCCCGTCGAGGATCAACGGGGTCACCCGGGCGCTTTGCTGCATATGCGAAAACCCCGACTCGGGCTGCGTTGGCGGAAACGGGAGCAGGTAGGAGTGCAGCGCCGAGGAGAGCACTTTCACTTCTCCCCGCAGCGCGTCTTGAAAATATCGGTCGAGATGCCGCTCGGACAGACTTGGGATAAGCTGCGCCAGCGGCTGACCCAGAACCTGCTCGGCCCGGAGTGAGGAATGGCGCTCAAGCCAGTGGTTCCAGCTCGTGATGCGGAGGTCCGTGTCGGTCGTGAAGATGCCGTGCGGCGCCAGATGGTGCGTCCACATCAGCAGGGCCTCATCCAGTTGCTGACTGCGATTAGGTTGAAGGGCCTCCACGTTCATCTGGCAATCTGCCGGTTTTCCCAGTGGTCAAGTTCCCTGAGGAGTCGCGAAAACGAGGTAATCCCCAGCACAATCACAAGATAGCCGCTCACGTCGCTGTCCTTCAGCCGGAACCGGGTGTGAACCATCAACGCGTATTGAAGTTCCTCTTCCTGCACCGAGATGGATCCCAGCACCCCCGTGACCGATTCCACATGGAGGCTCGGCACCGCAAACGTCACTTGCACCTGCAGCAGATTGCCGAATACACCGAGGCACGCGTTCAGGACGATGTTCCCCACTTCGATCAGCGCCTCTCGCCCGGCAGCATCCAGGCGCGAGCTTACCGGCTGATCCAGCAGCAGCGAGTTGAGGAGCATTGCGGCGTCCCGGTCCAGCAGGAGGAGTGCGTTGCCCGAAACCGGCCCGGAGAACACCTGGTGAACGCTGGCCACATCTCCGCGCATCACTTCGCTTAAAGCTTTCCCCACGCGTTCCACTGGGAACACGTCAACCTTGGGCACATCCAACACAATACGCCGCCCGGTCAACTCGGAGAGTGCGGACGCTGCCCGTCCATACCCGATGTTGATTAGCTCGGTCAGGGATTCACGATGCTCGGGCGTCAGCTCCATGACATTCCTCCCGTCAGCACTGTCGACACCGCCTTGACCACCTGGTCCCGCTCGAACGGCTTGGTGATGAAACCGCTCGCGCCGCCGGCCTGGGCCTCGGCTTTCGTGGACGACTGGATGTCCGCAGTCGCAACAATCACTTTCGCTTCTTTGTCGAGCTCCCGCAGCTTGGTCAGGACCTCGAGCCCATTCATCCCTTCCATGACCATGTCCAGCAAAACGAGGTCGGGCCTGGCCAGGAAGTAGCGCTCAAGGGCTTCGTGCCCGTCCTTTGCTTCGTCCACGCTGTGCCCTGCGCCTTCCAGGACCTGGCGCAGGCTGCGCCGGGCAAAGCCCGAATCATCCACCACCAATATCCGTGCGTTCATATGCGTTCCATAATTGCAATCGCCATCCGCGATAACGGCACCGCCGCATCGCTCAATCCTGCCTCCGCCACCGACCGCGGCATGCCATAAATCACACACGTCTCTTCCGCTTCAGTGATCACGGAACCCCCTTTCGACTTGATCCACGCTGCCCCCTCTCGCCCATCGCTCCCCATTCCCGTCATCACCACCCCCAGCACGCGCTCCCCGAAAACCTCAGCCGCCGACCGAAACAGCACGTCCACCGAGGGGCGATGCAGCGACTCCGAAGGCTGTCGTGATAAATGCGCTACGACCTGTCCGCCGGCTCTGCGCACCAGGGTCATGTGCTTGCCCGCCGGCGCCAGCAGGATTCGTCCGCGACAAAACTCATCTCCCTCCACCGCCTCACGCACTTCCAATTGACTCACCTCCGCCAGCTTGCTGGCGAACAGCGCCGTGAACCCGAGCGGCATATGCAACACGATCGCCAGGGGCGCCGCAAAATCCTTCGGCAATCGCGGAACCAAAAAACGCAACGCCTGTGGCCCGCCCGTTGAAATCCCGATCACCACCGCTTCGACACGCGCCGTTCCAATTCTCGGTGGCGCCGCCGCTTCTCTGCCATTCGCAGTCCCGGCCTGCAACATCTCATCACCCGCGACAGAGTCGAGAATCTCGGACCGCAACCTCATCCGCGCCACAGCCTTCACCTTCTCCACCAGCTCGTCCTTGATCCGGAGCAGGTCGTCGTTCGCCAGAGCCGTGGGCTTGCGCACGAAATCAACCGCCCCCGCATCCAGCGCCGCCATCGCCTGCTCTGCGTCTTCCTCCGCCGAACTCAGCAGCAGGATCGGCAGCGCCCGTATCCCCATTTGCCGGCGCACAAATTCCTCTCCATCCATGCGTGGCATATTCAGGTCGCACGTCACCACATCCGGCCTCAGTTGTTCCACCAGTTCCAAGGCCTCCCCCCCGTCCCGCGCCGCGCCTACCACTTCGATGTACGGATTCCTCGACAACATTTCCCGTACGGTCTTTCGCACAAATGCGGAATCATCCACCACAAGCACACGCACCACCTGGCTCATCTGCGCCCCTCTTTCGCTGGCGCTGTGTTCCTCACGTAAACGAACGCCTTGCCGATCTCTGTCAGTTCAAACCGGTTCGTCAGCCGCAAGAGCGATTCCGAAACTCCCACGAACAGGCGCCCTCTCTCGGGCATCCGTTCGGCAAAATGATTGACCGTCCGCGTGATGGCGGTTGGAGAAAAGTAAATGAACACGTTCCGGCAGAAAATCACCGGCGACTGCGCCAACGCGGCGGTCTCCTCGACAGCGACCAGGTTTGCCCGTTGAAAGCGAACGCGCACGAGCATCTCGGGTGAAATGGACCAGCCCTGAGGGACCGGCTCAAAATACTTACGCCGCAGTTCCTCCGGAAGCGAACGAAATGATCGTTCCCGATACGTGCCCCGGCGCGCCTTGTCCAACGCGGAGCCGCTGGCGTCGCTCGCAATAATCTCGATGCGGCCCCGCTTAAAACACCCTGCCTCCTCCAGCGCGATGGCGATCGTGAACGGTTCCTCGCCCGTCGCGCACGCGGCGCTCCATATCCGCAGTGGAGCCGACGTCTTCTCAAACCATGCGGGCACAATGATATTCGTCAGGGCGTCGATTTGGTCCATCTCACGCCAGAAATAGGTCTCCTGCACGGACAGTGCGTCCATCACGCGCGCCCACTCCCCGACTGTCTCCCCGTCGAACTTCAGCAGATAATAATAATCCAGGAACGAACGGCAGTGGCGCTCCCGGGCCAGCGGTTCGAGCTTTTCAAGCAGCGTGTCCAGGCGGTTCGCGTCGAAGTAGGAGCCGGTTTGTTCGTGGACCAGATCACGCAGCAATTGTGCTGTTCCTTCGGGGGTGTGCACCCTGGATTGTTCCTCGGTCGATTGCAAAACAGGACTTCCGTTAGGACTTGCGCTTGCGCCCTCGCGTGGGGCCTCTCTGCGGCTTTACCGGGTGAACGCCATTGGGCGCTCGCCGGCCATTGCCGCTTTTCGACTTGCCCGCCACCGAAAGCATCTCGGCCATCTCCGTTAAACGTCTGGCATTGCTTAGTAACCCGTTGGTTCGGTTCACCGTCTCCTTCGCGCCCGAGGCGTTGCGCTCCGTTATGCCCTTGATCTCGCCAAGGCTGGTCAGAAATCCGCCCGCCGCCACCGAATGTTCGCGGTTGGCGCGGCTGATCAGTTTGATCTGCTTCGCAATGTTGTTGGAAACGTCGCTGAGATCAGTAATCGCACGCGCCTGTTCCGCCGTTGCTTTTGCGGCCTGCTCCGTCTGGATACGCATACTCTCCGCCGCCGCGGTGATCTGCGTGGTTCCGGTCGCCTGCTCGGTCATCGCGCGAGCCACGGTGGCGACAAGCCGCTCCACGCGCCCCGCCTCCTTTGAAATCTGCTCGGCGGCGGTCGCTTGTTCCCCTACAGCCCGCGAAATCGACCCCGCGTTTTTCCGCATCGCATCGAGCGCCTGCACGATCTCCTTGACGCTTGCCGCCTGTTCGCTTGTCGCTTTACGGACCTGGACAGCCAGGGTGGCGGTGTTTTGTCCCGCCTTGATCACATCGCGCGCTGCGCGCCCATGTTCACCCATCGCCTGCGCGACTTCCTTCGTTGTCTTTCGAATCTGCTGGACCGCCTGGACCACACCCGTTGTGCCTTTGGCCTGCTCGGCAGTGGCGGTGGCGATTTGACGCGCCTGCGTCGCCGTCGTGTTGATCGACTCAACCACCCCGCGCCCCGCCTGAAGTTGTTCCTCCGTCGCACGCGATATTTGCTCCATGAACTGCGCCGACTCCGCCACGCCGTTCAGGATTTTCTTCAACCCCGAAAGTCCTTCGCCCGATTGCTGGTTGCTTTCCTCCGCCAGTCGCAACCCTTCATTGGCGGCCGTCACAGCCTCTCGCGCCACTTGCTGCAACGCCTTGATGATCTGCGCGATGTCGGATGTGGCCTTGGCCGACCGGTCGGCGAGGTTGCGGATCTCTTCCGCCACCACCGCGAAACCACGCCCCGCGTCACCCGCCCGGGCGGCCTCGATGGACGCATTCAGCGAAAGCAGGTTGGTTCTCTCCGCAATGAGGTTGATCGTATCGACAATGCTCGAAACCTCCGTTGCGCGCTTGTCCATTTCCCGCATCACACCGACCGACTGGGCCATTGAGTCGCGCACACGGCCAATACCGACCATCGACTTCTGCACGATCGCTCCCCCTTCCTCCGCATCCCGCGTGACACGACGAGTGGCTTCACTGGAGCGTTTGGTTAAATCGACCACCGACCGCACAGAACGGTCCATTTGCGTCGCGCTCGTGGAAGCGGAGTTGGCCGCTTCGGTAATCCGCTCGCTGCTCTGGGCGACGGTTTGAATCGAGCGGCTCATCTGCTCGATCGATGTCGAGGTTTGCTCAACCGTCGACGCCAGGCTCTCCGACATCGCCGCCACTTCCTCGATCGATGCCGCCATCTCATTCATCGCGGATGACGTTTCCTCCGCCGCCGCACTCAGCTCGTCGGCATTTTGCGAGACCGCCGTTACCGAACCGCCGATGGTTTCAGTGGACTTCGCCGTCTCAGTGACCGAAACCGCGAGTTGCTCAGTGTCGCGCGCCACTCCTTTGATTGAGTTTGCCACTTCGTTGATGGCGGTGGTCGTTTCCTGCGATGAACTCGCCATCTCCTGTGCCGTGCCGGTGACACTTTGGATCGATGCCCCCATTTGCTTGATCGATGCCGCCGTCTGCGCGACTGCCGCCGCCGCTTCGGTCGCGTTGCCCGTCACCTGCGTGATCGAGGCGGCGATTTCGTTCGTCGAAGAAGCCAATTGCTCGGCGGACACATTGAGTGAGTCCGCCTGGGTCGCGGTTTCCCTGAGCGAAGCGGCCAGCTCATTCGCGCTGCTGAACGCGCCATCGAGCGAGCGCCATTGCGTGTCCACGCCGCGAGTGACTTCGCCCGCAATGTCCCCGATCTGCTCGGCGGAGGTCGTCACCTCCACGGCCGTGTCCCGCATCTCCAGTGTGTAAATGGCGCTAGCGCTCTGCCCGTTTGCTTTCGTTTTCATAAGAATCATTTCACTTTTCAGCCAAAACCAGCTCCGCTGCGGCCACGTCCACGCCGCTCTTGATTACTTCGGGAATGTTCAGCAGCAAGACCACACGGTCTCCAATGTTCGCGATGCCAGCCAGATACTGCCCGCTCAAACCGGTGATCGATTCGTGGGGGGGCCGGATCGCCTCGGCAGTGATGTTTCGGAACTCGCGTGCGGCATCCACAATCAAGCCAACACGTCGTTGTCCCACTTGCACGACAATCAGGCGCGACCTCAATGTGTAAGGTGCTCTCGCAAAACCAAAGCGCAACCGAAGATTGATGGCGGGGACCACCTGGCCACGCGAAAACACGACCCCTTCCACGTGCGGCGGCGCGTTCGGCACGGGCGTGATGTGCTCCACCATTTCCATGTGCTGCACATCCCGGCTCTGCACCGCGTAGGTGGTGTTCGCGAGTTCAAAAAGAATGTACGAGTCGGTGTCCCGCAGAGTTTCAGTCATAAGCCTTCTCGAATTGTGTCCCCGGTCCACGGCGCTCCCGCTTCTGCCGGGCCGTCTGGATCAGCCCGTTGGTGTCCAATATCAGCACCGCCCGGCCATCGCCCAATTCCGTCGCGCCGGAAATCGCCGGCACCTTCAATAACGGATCGTTTACCCCTCGCACCACGATTTCTCGTTGCCCGATCACGCGATCCGCCACTATACCCACCGCATTCAGGCCCGTCCCAAGCACGAGCACAGGGAACTCACGCCGTGGTTCGGGTGTTAGCCCGAAGACAGTCGATAAACGAATCAACGGCAGTATGCCATTGCGATACGCAATAATTTCGTTCTGCTCGAGGCTCTTCACCGCGTCCGCGGCCGCCGTCGTGATTTCCTGCACCACCGACTGCGGCATCGCAAACCGCTGACCGCCCGCCGCGATGATCAGCGCATCCGCGATG
>Ga0208185_1000731_pt1 | contig 12089 bp, 11 predicted proteins | sample EasRivMeERMLT700_FD_187532 | JGI IMG/M metagenome (GOLD analysis project Ga0208185, IMG submission 187532) | Soil microbial communities from meander-bound floodplain in the East River, Colorado, USA - East River MetaG ERMLT700 (SPAdes) (version 2) | ecosystem: Environmental > Terrestrial > Soil... | reverse complement strand
CCCGCGCCGCACGCCCGATCCGCCCGGATGTGCCGATAGACGACCTCGAGTCGAGCCGGCGCAAGCACGCCCGCGTCCAGGAAGGCTTCGGCGTACTGCGGCGCAAGCTGGCGGAGGTGCGCCCGGACGTCATCGTGATCTTCGGCGATGACCAGCTGGAATGCTTCGATTTCTCCAACTACCCCGCGTTTTCGATCTACGTGGGCGACGAGTTCGAGGGCGCGATTACGACCGACGAGGCCCCGATCGGGGAGATGCGGCCGGCGCAGCCGCCGAAGCGGTTGAAGTTGAAGGGGCATCCGGAACTGGGTATCGCGCTCCTCACCGGGTTGATGAAGCGGGGTATCGACCCCGCCTTCTGCATGGAGTCGCCCAAGCCAGCGGTGGGCATAGGGCACTCGATCATGCGGCCAGCGCAGTCGCTGACCGACCTGCGCACCCCGATCGTGCCGATCCTGATCAACTGCTATTACGCGCCCCAGCCGACCGCGCGGCGCTGCCTCCAGGTCGGCCGGGCGGTACGGGAGGTCGTCGAAGAATTTCCCGGGGGCCTGCGCGTCGCGGTGATCGGTTCCGGCGGCATGTGGCACACGCCGCAAAGACCGGACGCCTGGCTGAATGAGGAGTTCGACGAGACGTTGCTGGGGCACATGGCAAGAGGCGACATCGAGGCGATGGCGGCCTGCTTCGACAACTACAGGATTCCTGCGGGCGATGCCAGCCAGGCGATCGGCGAGCGCGGCCGCGCGGTCACGGGCATGCCGGCCTTCGGCGGCCCCCAGGGCGGCACGCGGGAGACGTGCAACTGGATCGCGGCGGCTGGCGTTGCCGATGGCAAGACCGCGACGATCGTCGACCGGGTGCCGATCTACGCTTCGCCCATCGACGCCGCGTTCGCCTATTTCAACCTTTAGAGATGGTAACGAAATGAGGGGATATTCCCCTCATGCTCCCCTACATCAGGGGCCGTTTCAGTCATTTTGAAACGGCCTCTTAGAGACGGTAACGAAATTGCCGGTGATCGGCACCCTTATCCCGTCACGGGTCCATCGGTTATGCTAGCGGTTCTGCATTAATTCAAGGGTTAGGAGAGCTGAGAAATGATCACGATTGAATCGACTCCCAAGATGGCGGCCAAGGTGTATGAGACCATGGCGAAAAACCTCAAGGTGGTGCGCCGCCGCCTGGGCAAGCCGCTGACATTGGCCGACAAGGTGTTGCTGGGGCACCTCGACGACCCGGAAAGCCAGGACATGCAGCCCGGCAAGAGCTACCTGTTCCTGCGTCCCGACCGCGTCGTTTTCCAGGACGTGCTCGGGCAGACCGGCATGCTGCAGTTCATGCAGACCCGGCGCGACCACGTCGCGGTGCCGACCACGATCCACTGCGATCACCTGATCCAGGCGCGCGTCGAGGGCAAGCAGGACTTGCGCGAGTCGCTTAGGGAGAATACCGAGGTCTATGACTTTCTGCGCTCCGCAGCCGCCAAGTTCGGCGCGGGCTTCTGGGGGCCGGGCGCGGGCATCATCCACCAGGTCGTGCTGGAAAACTACGCTTTTCCCGGCACGCTCATGATCGGCACTGACTCGCACACGCCCAACGCCGGCGGACTCGGGGCGTGCGCGGTCGGGGTCGGCGGCGCGGACGCGGTGGAAACCATCGCCGGCCTGCCATGGGAAGTGCTGTATCCGAAGCACATCGCCGTGTATCTGACCGGAAGGATGAGCGGCTGGACGGCGCCCAAGGACGTGATCCTGTACGTCGCGGGCCAGCTCACCGTGTCCGGTGGCACCAACGCGATCGTCGAATACATCGGCCCCGGCGCGCGCACCATCAGCGCCACCGGCAAGGCCACCATCACCAACATGGGCGCGGAACTCGGCGCGACGACTTCGATGTTCCCCGCCGACGAGCACATGGCGATTTATTTGCGCGCGACCGGGCGCGGCGGACTCGTGCCGCTGATGGAAAAGAACATGGACCTGCTGCAGCCGGACCCGGAAGTCGAAGCCAACCCCGAGACATACTACGACCGCGTAGTGCGGCTCGACCTCTCTACGCTCGAACCCCATGTTGTCGGCCCGCACTCTCCGGATCGCGCGCGCCCGATCTCGAAGCTCGCCGCCGAGGTCAGCGACGCGGGCAACAAGTTCATCGACCGGATTTCGAGCGCGCTCATCGGCAGTTGCACCAATTCAAGCTACGAGGACATGAGCCGTTCAGCGGACGTCGCCGAACAGGCGAAGGCTCACGGCGTCAGGGCAGCCGTGCCGTTCCTGGTGACGCCCGGCTCGGAACAGGTGCGCGCCACGATTGAACGCGACGGGCAGATGCAGTCGTTGAAAGACATCAACGGCGCCGTGCTCGCGAACGCCTGCGGCCCCTGCATCGGCCAATGGCGCAGGGCAAAGGATGTTGCCACGGTGCCGAACACCATCGTCACCTCGTACAACCGCAATTTCCCGGCGCGCAACGATGGCCAGGCAACGACGATGAACTTCATCGCGAGCCCCGAGATCGTCACCGCGATTGCGCTTGCCGGCAAGCTGTCGTTCAACCCGCTCACCGATACGCTCACCGGCGCGGACGGGCAGCCGTTCAAGCTGAATCCGCCGCAGCGCGCGCCCGAAGTGCCGGCGAAAAATTTCGATCGCGGGAATGCCGACTATGTCGCGCCTCCCGCGGACGGCAGCGGCGTCAAGCTGAGCGTCGATCCCAAGAGCCAGCGGCTGCAATTGATGCAACCTTGGGCCCCTTGGGACGGCAAGGATTACCTCGATATGCCCGTGCTGCTGAAGACCAAGGGCAAGACCACGACCGACCACATCTCTCCTGCGGGCCCGTGGCTCAGCTTGCGCGGGCATCTCGACAAGTTCAGCGACAACCTGTGCATGGGTGCGATCAATGCCTATACCGGCGCAGCCGGCAAGGTGAAAAACGTGCTGACGGGCGCTGCCGGGGAGATGGTTTCCAAGGTCGCGCGCGACTACAAGGCCAAGGGCGTCAAATGGGTCATCGTCGGCGACGCCAACTACGGCGAGGGCAGCAGCCGCGAGCACGCGGCGCTGTCGCCGCGCCTGCTGGGCGGGGTCGCGGTCATCGTCCGGAGCTTCGCGCGCATCCACGAATCGAACCTGAAAAAGCAGGGCCTGCTCGCGCTCACGTTCCAGCGCCCCACGGACTACGACCGGATTCGTGAGGACGATCGCATGAGCCTCGTCGGACTGAAGGACATGGCGCCCGGCAAGCCGGTCGAGTGCCGCGTCAGGCATGCCGACGGCACGAGCGAGACGCTGAAGCTCAACCACTCGTTCAGCGCGGCGCAGTTCGACTGGTTCCGCAAGGGTTCCGCCTTGAACATGTTCCATGGCGGCGCCGGCGAGGCCGTTGCAAAGAAGAAGGCGGCGAGGAAGAAGTCCGCGGCCGTCCGCGGAAAGCCGGCGAAGAAGAAGCCGGCCATGGCCAGGAAGAAGCGCAGCGCGAAGAAGCCGGCAGCGCGGCGCGGCAGGAAGAGGTAGCGGGAAGGGGGGCGTTCCCGGCGGCTCGTCGCCGGCGGCTTCCCCAACCGCAGCCAGAATATTTCCGCAATCTGCGGCTCGCAAGAGGGGGGACCATGAAACGGATCATTGCGGTAAGCGTCATCGTCACGGCGTTCGTCACCGTCGTCATCGTTGCGGGCCGGTTCGAGTGGGCTGAGACCGCGGCCGCGCAGCCGCGCCCGGCGCGCGAAGTGCCGAAGTTCCAGGTGGACCCGTCGTGGCCCAAGCTGCCCGCGAAGTGGGTGTGGGGCCAGGTCTCGAGCGTGTCCGTTGATGAGCGGGACCACGCGTGGATTCTGCAACGCCCGAGCAGCGTGAGGACCGATCAGAAAGGGATGGCCGCGCCGCCGGTGCTGGAGTTCGACGCGGCTGGCAATTTTGTACAGGGCTGGGGCGGGCCGGGCGAGGGCTACGACTGGGTGGAGATCGAGCACGGCATCTACGTGGATCCCAAGGGTTTCGTCTGGATCGGCGGCAACGGCAAGACCGACCATCACCTGCTCAAGTTCACCAGGGCCGGGAAGTTCGTGATGCAGATTGGCAAGAAGGGAGAAAGCAAGGGCAACAGCGACACCAGCAACGTGAACATGGCGGCGGACACATTCGTCCACGCCAAGACCAACGAGCTGTTCGTCGCCGACGGCTACGGCAACAAGCGCATCGTCGTGTTCGACGCGGACACCGGCGCGTTCAAGCGGATGTGGGGCGCGTTCGGCAAGGAACCGTCCGACGCCAAGATGGACAAGCCCAAGGTAGCCGAGGCTTCGCGCATCCCGGCCATGTACGAAACCGGGCCCGGGCCAGACCAGTTCAATCCGCCGGTGCACGCGGCGCGCGTGTCGAACGACGATCTGGTGTACGTTTCCGACCGCGGCGGCAAGCGCGTGCAGGTGTTCACGCTCGAGGGCAAATTCGTGGCGCAGGCGTTCATCGACCGCTGGTGCGAGGCGCCCCACTGCGGCAACGGCCAGACCGTCGCCAGCACGGCCTTCTCGCACGACCCGGAGCAGCGCTTTCTCTACGTCGCGAGCCGGAGCCCCGCGCGTATCTGGGTGCTCGACCGCAAGACGCTGCAGCCGCTCGACTCGTTCGGCCGGCCCGGCGTGGCGCCCGGCGAGTTCTACATCCTCCACCACATGAACACGGACTCGAAAGGCAACCTCTACACGACCGAAGTCCAGGATGGCAAGCGTGCCCAGAAGTTCGTTTTCATGGGGTTGGAGAAAAAGTAGAGAACCGGGGGAGGCGTCATGGCCCAGCAGCGCACGCCGTTCGACCGCATCGAAGGATCCCTTGAGTATATCGGCCTGCTGCGCGAGACGATTCAGACGACGGAAATTGAAATTCAGAAGGAAGTCGTGCGCGCCAAGTCGGAGCGTGCGGAGCGCAGGCTGCAGGCCCTGCAACTCGTGACTTACAAGCTGGAACGGCTTGGCCGGCACATCGACACCAGCCATCGGCTCCTCAATGACCTGCGCACGCTCAGGCGGCTGCTGCTGGATGAGCGATAGGGCGAAGAGATCAATCGGAATCCCTGGGCATTGAAAGGACCGGGCTCGAAATGCGCAATATGGCCAGTTACGTGCTGCACCGCATCGCCGCAATCGTTGCGCTTGCCCTGTTTGCAATCCCATTCGCGGGCGCGCAAGCGACTGACTGGCCGACGAAGCCGGTCCGGTTCGTCGTGCCGTTCCCGCCGGGCGGCTCCAACGACCAGCTGGCGCGGCTGCTCGGCGCGAGGCTCGCGGAGATCACGGGGCAGACGTTCGTCGTGGACAACCGGCAGGGGGCTTCGGGCGCGATCGGCACGGCGGTGGTGGCAAAAGCGCCCGCGGATGGTTACACCTACCTGTTTGCGTTCGACACGCACGCCATCAACCCGGCGCTCTACCGCAATCTGCCGTACGACACTTTCAGGGATTTCGCGCCGGTAATGCTCATCGGAACCGCGCCGCAGTGCATCGCGGCCCATGCGGCTTCCCGCTACAAGACCATGGGCGATGTGATCGGGGCGGCGAAAGCAAAGCCCGACGCGGTGAGCTATGGCTCGACCGGCAACGGCACGCTGGGCCATCTCATGATGATGGCGTTGCAGAAAGACGGCGGCTTCCGGGCCGTGCACGTTCCGTACAAGGGATTTGCCCCGATGGCGCAGGACGTGATGGGCGGCCAGCTCGACCTGGGCATGGCGACGGTCGCGGTGCTGTCGCCGTTCATCGCCGGCGGCCGGCTGCGCGGCCTCGCCGTCTCCAGCGCGGCGCGCTCGCCGGCGATGCCCGATGTGCCGACGTTGTCGGAGCAGGGCTTTCCGGGATTCTCCGGCCTGTCGTGGTGGGGCGTGTTCGCGCCGGCCGGCACGCCCACGCCGGTGTTGACGAAGTTCCACGCGGAGCTCACGAAGATCATCAACGCGCCGGAACTGAAGAAGCGGTTGAGCGAGCAGCTCGGGATGAACGTCGTCACCAGCAGCCCGGATGCCTTGCAGAAATTTCTGGACGGCGAGGCGGTGCGCTGGGCCAGGGTGATCAATGACAACCAGATCCGCCCCGACTGACATGGAAGGATCCGACGAGATTACCCTGTGGCTGGCCCGGAACGGGCGCAAGACGCTCACGCTGGAAGCAGCGCGGCGGTTCGCCGCCGAGTCGCCGGAGCATTGGTACGTGGCCGCCCACGGGTCCAAGGGCTTTCTCGTCGGAAAGATGACCATGCAGAAATTCTCGCAGCGGCACATCCTGGTGGATGACGCCGGAGAGCCGATGCTGTTCGCCACGGCCGAGGGCGCGACGGCTTTCCTGCGCATCGAGCTCAAGGTGACGAACCCGCACGTATTCAGTTTCTGATGTGCGGCCGCTACGTCACGCCGGGGCAAGCCGAGATCGAGCGGGATTGGCACTACGGCTGGCCCGGGAACAGCCCCGAACGCGACATAGCCCGCATCGTTTACAACGCAGCTCCCACCCAACGGCTGCCGGTCTTCCGTATCCACGCCGAACGCGGTCCCGAGCTGGTGCGGCTGCGTTGGGGGCTGATACCCTCCTGGGCAAAGGATGCCGCGATCGGCGCCAGGATGATCAATGCCCGCGGGGAAACGGTTGCGGAGAAGCCGGCGTTCCGGGCGGCCTTCAGGCGCCGGCGCTGCCTGGTGCCGATGAAGGGATTTTATGAATGGAAGACGACCGCGTCCGGCAAATTGCCGCACTTCATTTACCTGAAGAATGCGGATATATTTGCCGCAGCGGGGCTCTACGAATACTGGCCGGGCAGGGATGGGGCCGAGCCCGTGGAGAGTTACACCATCATTACGACAGAAGCCAACGACATGATGGCAAAGCTGCACGACCGGATGCCGGTTATCCTGGCGGAGAAGGATCACGCCGCCTGGCTGGACCCGAAGAATGAAGGCAAGGGCACGTTACAGGCGCTGCTCAAGCCTTATCCGCCCGGGGAAATGCTGGCGTATCCGGTCAGCACGCGAGTGAACAACCCGAAGAACGATGATCCGGAGTTGTTGAGTCCGGCCGGCAGCATGCCGGACCTGCAATCATGAAACCTGTTGTTTAGAGCGCCTAACACAATGAAACACACGCTGCGCTGTCACGGTTTTGGCTACGCGGAACCAGCGACACTTTCAGGCTCCGCAACGGGCATGAACCGAGCGGGTAGACGCGGGCCAAAACCGTGCCAGCCCAAGGGGGTTGCGGCCACAATCGCCGCTAGCTTTGTCGCTCGGCTTGCCAATACAGCGAGTATTGCCTGCACCTCGCTTCGCGCTATCGACGATTCTGACTCGCAACGCACGCGCGTTTAATTATGTTAGGCGCTCTAAGGGGATAAACACCAATTTACTGGTCCCCATTTTTTTGCTCTTTCCGCCTCAGGTCTTCCGCACCTCTCCCTTCTCGATAAGCCGCGCGAGATCGTCCGCGCCGCCGACCAGGATGCCCTTCACGAACACCATGGGAAACGTCGGCCAGCCGGTCCACATCTTCAGCGCGAGGCGGCGGCGCCAATCGCCAAAGTAACTGCCGTATTCGAGATAGCGGTACGGGATACCGGCCGCGTCGAGGAGCTTCCTCGCCTTCTTCGGAAACGGATTCTGCCGCATGCCCACGACGACGAACTCATTCGCCGCCAGGGCCGCCTGCACCTCTTTCACGATATCCGTGCGGTAATTCGCGATCTTTTCGCGCACGGCGGGATGGATCTGCGCTTCACCGAGAATTGTTCGGGGCATGACTTCTCCTCATTCAAGCGCAACGCTCACTTGAGAGTTGCGACGATCTTCCTGATCTCCTCCGGCGTCCTCTCGCCCGCCAGCGGCTGCCGCGGCACCAGGTGCCTGCCCATCGCGAGCGATCCGACCAGCACCGGCTCGTAGCCGATGTCGCGCACCAGGCCTGACACGATCGCAATCGCCTTCGGGTCGTCGCCCGCGATCGGCATGCCGAAGCGCGGCTCGCGTTTCGCGGCTTCCGGCAGCCGCGAATAGCCGACCGCGTTGAAGCAGCGCACGATGCGCGCCCCGGGCAACAGCTCGGCCGAGGCGAGACCGGCGCCTTTCTCTTGCGCCCATATCCCGACGTCGCCGTCGCGGCCGGTAATCGGGTTGCAGGTGTCGATCACCACCCTCCCCTTGAGCAGCTCACCCAGGTCCTTTCCGACGCTCGGCAGCGCGTGGTAAGGGACCGAAATCAGCAGCACGTCGCCGAACGCCGCGGCTGCGCGCGGCGTTCCGGCACTGGCGTTCGAGCCCACGCTGGCGGCGAGCTTCCTGTCGTGCTCGAGATCGAGCGAGGAAAACATGACCGTGTGCCCGGCGTTGGCCCAGATTCCACCGAGCGTCCCGCCGACCCGCCCTGAGCCGACGATACCGATCTTCATCTTGCCGGCCGGAGCGCTCGCCGCTCGCGCGGCGAACGGAATGGTGCTCAGCACGAGGGTCGCCGCGGAGGCACGGAGAAATCCGCGGCGGTTCTTCGGAGTGCGGTCTGCTTCCATACTTGGTCTCCTTAAGGTCCGGTGAATAGTGAATGGTGGATTGTGGATAGTTTGCCGCACTGCGAGGGTCAGGTCATCCTTCCGCTTTCCGCCCTTACAATGCGGCCACGAATTCCTCGATCAGGGCGTTGACCTTGTCCGGGATCTCCGTCGGCGGGAAATGCCCGGCGTCGGGGAGCTTGATGTACTTCGACCCCGGCACTGCCTCGTGTATCTCTTTCTCGTACTCCGGCGGATTGCCGTGATCCAGCAGGCCGCGCAGGAGGAGGAGCTTCGGTTTGAGGGTCGCGATGCGGTCGCGCACATCGAAGGCGTCTATCGCCACCAGGTCGTGATATTGGGACATCGGCCCCACCTGGCGGTGCCGTTCCATCAGGCGCTCGCGCAGGCCCGGCTCCACCAGGTGCATCGCGCCGCGCTGATACGCGAGCCACTTTTCGTAGACCTTCGGGTCCTCCGGTGCGCGCAGACGCATTTCGTAGGTACCCGGCGCGCGCACCTTGGGCCGCACCGCAACCGTCATCACCACGAGACCCTTCACTTCATCCGGATAGTCGAGGCCATACTGCAGCGCGATCGACGCGCCCAGCGTGTATCCGACCAGAACGAGGTCCTTGTTCAGGCCCCGCGCCCACAGCCAGCCGCGCACCCACTCCGTGTAGCGCGCAACGTCCGGACACCGCGCGCCCTCCAGGTGCCCGGGCAGATTGGGCGCGACGCTGTCCGGGAAATGCTTGCGTTGATAGTAATACGCGTCCGCGCAGGCGCCCGCGCCCGGACCGTGGAGGAACACGAGTTGCGACATGCGAAAGATCCTTGATCATTGGCAACAGGAAACAGACCACTAAGAGCAACTCTAACCTGGCGTCAATTTTGTCAGGCGCTCTGTCTGCTGGAACCATGGTTGGCGCGATGATAGCCGGTAACACGTCATCGCAGGCGAAAGCCGGCTCGCCGCCGACGGCGGATTCGCCCCGGGCAACGACCGCATCAAAGTGGAGATAGCCGGGTTGCCCGGCCGCCGCGTCGAGCGGCCGCGGGAGCGCGACTCGCCGCGGTTTCCTTCTTATTTACTCTTCTTGGGACAACCACCTGCCGCAATGCATCCCGTCATTCCCCTTTGTCGCCGCCGGTCGGATCGATCATGATTATCTTGTCCCTGACGGTACCGTCGGTGTTGAAGCTCACGACCATGAATCCCGGCATGATGCCGAACTGCTTGAAACGCCAGGACCATGTCTGGCCCGCGCCGTAGATCGTCTCATCCGAAGGCGGGCCGAGCTGCTCTTTCACGTCGGCTTTGTTCATTGTTCCGCGGACGACCTTGTCAAATCGATCCTCGGTCAGCAGCTGAGTGACTTCCTTCACCTTCCCGTCGGCTCCAATACGCACGCGGTGGGTTTCGATGCCCTCGGGTCCAGTGGCATAGTCCCAAAGCTGGTCCCCATTGCGATCTACACGGGTTTCGGTTGGAGTCCCGAGCCGCGCTTGCACATCCGCGCGGGTGGACTGGCCGACCATCAGAGAATTGGGATTGGCGCAGCCGCCGAGCAGGCCGATGCAGGACAACAAGACCAGGGTCGCGAAGAATCTCATGTGTCACCTCCTTCAATTGGGATTACACATGGTAAACACCGTGCGCGCGAATTTCATTCCCGAACCTTCGCCACGCCCCCGGTTTACTCATCTCGAGAACCCCAAATAGACTACACCTAAACTCGCTGACAGCTATTGATCCACGTCAAAGCCGTAAGCTGCCGCTCTCAGGTTCTACAGTCCCAGATATTCCCGGAGGAGAGGCGCCCCTCCTAGTAGCGGAAGGACAGGCCAACCTGCACTTCGCCCTGCGTCATGGTGTCGCCCTTGATCGAGATCGTGCAGCCTCCGGAGCAGAACAACCCGCCGCTGCTGTTGACCAGGGTGGCGTAGCCGCGCGCCTCGATGCGCAGCGCCATGCGCTCGCCCAGGGGCAGCTGGTAGCCGATACCCAGGTTCATGGAGGCACGCAGTTCGTTCTCGAACCCCTCCGAGCCCGGCTCGAACAGCGTGGCGCCGAGCCCGCCCACGACGTAGGCGCCCCGCCCGATCCTGCCCTCGAGGAAGCTGGTGCCTCCTACGTGCATGTACGTCACCTTCAGCGGCAACGTGCCCGGCACCGCGCCGCTCGGCGCGCCCGCCTGCTCGACGCTGATCTGCGAACTCTGCCGCGACACGAACAACTGCAGCTGGCGGCTGGCGTCGATTCCCAGGTCGAGGCTGATGGCGCCGGCGCCGGATGCTTCGATGGGCAGCTTGTTCCCGGTGGTGGCGTCGATAAAGCTGCCGCCATCGCGATAGGCGGCGTAGAGCGTTATCGCGTTGTCCCTTGGCTGCGCCGCACTGCTGCCAGCGACAGCCCAAAGCAGCAAGCACAACAAACAGGTGATGAGTGATGGGTGACGGGTGACGGGTGCTGCAAGCGAAAGGAAAGAACGAATCGTCTCCGGCATGGCTCGTCACCCTCCTGCGGCGGAGCGTAGCACAGCGGCGTGCTCCGCCGCGTGATCAGTGATGAGGGGACGAAGCCCGGGACTGATTGATGAATGCAGAATGATGAATGATGACCCGGCGCTTCGCTGGAATGATGGTAGATTTACGGGCTGGGAAGCCCGGCCGATGAGCAAGCCCGTCTGCATAGTGTGGATGAACGAAGCGAGCGTTTATGAACGGGCGCTGGCGCGCGCCGGCCTCGCCGACCGGATCGAAGTTCACGGGGTGCGGGCCGACCAGACGATTCCCGCCGAGCTCGCGGCGCGCTGCGAGGTGCTGCTCGGTTGGCGGCCGGCCCCGGGGCTGCTCGCCGGAATGCCGCGGCTGCGCTGGATCCAGAGCTCGACCGCGGGCATGGACCAGTGGCTGGCGAGCCCGGGACTGCGCGATGACACCCTCCTCACCTGCGCGCGCGGCTCGCACCGGGTGCAAATGCCGGAGAACATCCTGGCGGCGCTCTTCTTTCTCACGAAGCCGCTGATGCAGTGCGCGCTCGATCAGCGCGACGCCCGCTGGGTGCGGCGCATCTCGGAGCCGCTCGCCGGCAAGACTCTCGGCATCCTCGGCCTCGGCGCGATCGGGCGCGAGCTCGCGCGCAAGGCTGCCGCGCTCGAGCTGAAGGTGATCGGCACCAAGCGCTCGCCCGCGCCGATCGCGCACGTGGCGAAAGTCCATCCGCCGGAAGCGACCGACGAGGTCCTCGGCGCCTCCGACTTCGTGTTGCTGCTGCTGCCGTCGACGGCCGAGACCGAGGACTTTATGGACGCGCGGCGGTTCCGCGCCATGCGGCGCAGCGCCTGGCTCCTCAACTTCGCGCGCGGCGCGCTGATCGTCGATGCGGACCTCGTTGCAGCGGTGCGCTCGAAAACCATCGCCGGCGCGGTGCTCGACGTGTTCCGCAAGGAGCCGTTGCCCGCCGGCCATCCGTTCTGGAACACCGAGGGCATCGTGGTGCTGCCGCACATCGGCGGGCTCCATCCGGCGCGCGACGAAAGCGTCGCCGAAGTATTTGTCGCCAAC
>Ga0208185_1000730_pt1 | contig 12092 bp, 12 predicted proteins | sample EasRivMeERMLT700_FD_187532 | JGI IMG/M metagenome (GOLD analysis project Ga0208185, IMG submission 187532) | Soil microbial communities from meander-bound floodplain in the East River, Colorado, USA - East River MetaG ERMLT700 (SPAdes) (version 2) | ecosystem: Environmental > Terrestrial > Soil... | reverse complement strand
TGGGCGCGGCTAGGCCGTCGCCTGGTTTCCAACTGACCCCGCGAGGCCCAAGCCTCCGGTTTGAAAAGGTTTTTCCTTAATGGCCAGTGTTTCCCCCGCGGCGTCCAAGCCGCAAGCGTCCCAGAGTCCCGCCGCCGAGTCCTTCGCGGCGCTGTTCGAAGAGAGCCTCAATCGCAAGGAGATGCGCGTCGGCGAGGTGATCACCGCCGAGGTGGTCAGCGTCGACGAGAACTTCGTGGTGGTGAACGCGGGACTGAAGTCGGAAAGCATCATTGCGGTGGACGAATTTCGCAACGACGCCGGCCTGGTCGAGGTCAAGACCGGGGATTTCGTCAGCGTCTCGATCGAGGCGCTCGAGGACGGCTACGGCGCGACGCGCCTGTCGCGCGACAAGGCGAAGCGCATGGCGGCCTGGCTCGAGCTCGAGAAGGCGCTCGAGACCGGCGAGAAGATCAAGGGCGTGATCACCGGCAAGGTGAAGGGCGGCCTGACGGTGATGGCGAAGGGCATCCGCGCCTTCCTCCCCGGGTCGCTGGTGGATCTGCGGCCGGTGAAGGACACCACGCCGTACGAAGGCAAGGAGATGGAGTTCAAGGTCATCAAGCTCGACCGCAAGAGGAACAACGTGGTCGTGTCGCGCCGCGCGGTGCTCGAGGAGACCGCGGGCGCCGAGCGCGAGCAACTGCTCGCCTCGCTGCAGGAAGGGGCCACGGTCAAGGGCGTGGTCAAGAACATCACCGACTACGGCGCGTTTGTTGATTTGGGCGGGATCGACGGCCTGCTGCACATCACCGACCTCGCCTGGCGGCGCGTGAAGCATCCGTCCGAGGTCCTCAACGTCGGCGACGAGGTGACCGCGAAGGTCCTCAAGTTCGATTCCGAGAAGAACCGCGTCTCGCTGGGTCTCAAGCAGCTCGGCGAAGACCCGTGGGTCGGCATCGCGCGGCGCTATCCCCAGGGGACGCGCCTCTTCGGAAAAGTCACGAATCTGACCGACTATGGCGCGTTCGTCGAGGTCGAGTCGGGCATCGAGGGCCTGGTGCACGTCTCCGAGATGGACTGGACCAACAAGAACGTGCATCCCTCCAAGGTGGTGCAGGTCGGCGACGAGGTCGAGGTGATGATCCTCGAGATCGACGAGGAGCGCCGCCGCATCTCGCTCGGCATGAAGCAGTGCATGCCCAACCCGTGGGAAGACTTCGCCCGCGAGTACAAGAAGAGCGACAAGGTGAAGGGCCAGATCAAGTCGATCACCGACTTCGGCGTGTTCGTCGGCCTGCCCGGCGGCATCGACGGGCTGGTGCACCTGTCCGACCTGTCCTGGTCGGCGCCCGGCGAGGAAGCGGTGAAGAACTTCAAGAAGGGGGAAGAGGTCGAGGCGGTGGTGCTCTCGATCGACATCGAGCGCGAGCGCATATCGCTCGGCATCAAGCAGCTCGAGGGCGACCCGTTCACCAACTTCATCGCCGGCCACGAGAAGAACAGCGTGGTGACCGGCACGGTGAAGTCGCTCGACGCCAAGGGCGCGGTGGTGGACATCGGCGGCGTCGAAGGCTATCTGCGCGCCTCCGAGTTCGCGCGCGACCGCGTCGACGACCTCACCAAGCACCTGAAGGAGGGCGACAGCGTGCAGGCGATGATCATCAACGTCGACCGCAAGAACCGCTCGATCAATCTCTCGGTGAAGGCGAAAGACCTCGCCGAGGAGACCGACGCGATGAAGCAGCTGCGCACCGAGCAGGCGGCGGCGAGCGCCGGGGCGACGAATCTGGGCGCCCTGCTGCGGGCGAAGCTGGACAAGAAAGACGGCAACCCGCAGCAATAAGACCGGCAAAGGGGAGGAATGGTCGCCATGACCAAGTCGGAACTGATTGCGCGCCTCGCCCAGCGCTATCCGCAGCTGGTGGCGAAGGACGCCGAGTATGCGGTGAAGATGATCCTCGACGCGATGACGCAGAGCCTGCTCAACGGGCATCGCATCGAGATCCGCGGCTTCGGCAGCTTCGGGCTCAACTACCGGCCGCCGCGCACCGGACGCAACCCGAAATCCGGGGAGAAGGTGCAGGTGCCGGAGAAGTACGTGCCGCACTTCAAGGCCGGCAAGGAGCTGCGCGAGCGCGTCGACTCGGCGACGCCGCACGCTCCGGCCGCGTCCCAGGAGCGCGCTTCTGTCCGCTAGGTAGACAGGGAAAACTCGCGGCGTCGTCATGCGCATCGTCACGTGGACGATCCGCCTCGTCGTCTTCCTGCTGCTGATCGCGTTCGCGGCGAAGAACACCGCGCCGGTGAAGCTGCAGTTCTACTTCAATCTCGCGCTGGAGGCGCCGCTGGTCCTGTGGCTCTTGGCTTTTTTCGCTCTCGGCGCGCTGTTCGGCGTGCTCGCTCTGCTGACGAGCGTCGTGCGGCAGCGCAGGGAGATTTCGATCCTGAGAAGACCCGTGGAGCCGGCGCCGCCGCCGGCCCCGCCGCTCTGAGCCATGGAGTTCGAATACTGGTGGCTGCTCGGGTTCCCGCTATTCTTCGGGCTGGGCTGGATCGCCGCGCGCATCGACATCAAGCAGATCGTGTCCGAGTCCCGCGCGCTGCCGCGCTCCTACTTCAAGGGGTTGAACTTCCTGCTGAACGAGCAGCCGGACAAGGCGATCGAGGCGTTCATCGAAGTCGTCAAAGTGGATCCGGAGACCATCGAGCTGCACTTCGCGCTGGGAAGCCTGTTCCGCCGGCGCGGCGAGTACGACCGCGCCATCCGCATGCACCAGAACCTGCTCGAGCGCGCCGACCTGGCGGGCGAGCAGAAGCTGCTGGCGCAGATGGAGCTTGGCCAGGACTACCTGAAGGCCGGAATTCTGGACCGCGCGGAGGAGGTTTTCTCCCGGCTGCAAAGCACCTCGCAGGCGATCGCCGCGCGCCGCCATCTCCTCGAGATCTACGAGCAGGAGAAGGACTGGCCGCGCGCCATCGAGATGACCAAGCAGGTCGAGACCGACCCGCGCGCGCTCGCGCAGTATCTGTGCGAGCTGGCCGCCTCCGAGGCGGCGCAATCGCGCCCCGACGCAGCGCGGCGCCACCTGGATGCGGCGCTCGAGGCCAATCGCAAGTGCGTGCGCGCGAGCCTGCTGTGGGGCGATCTTGAGCGAAGCCAGAACAACCTGGAAAAATCGGTCGAGCACTGGAAGCGGGTCGAGTCGCAGAACCCCGCGTACCTCGCGCTCGTCGCGCAGCGCCTGGTCGAGGCCTACCGCGACTCCGGCCGCGCCGAGGAGGGCCTGACGTTGCTCGCCGGCTACCTCGAGCGCTATCCCTCGCTCGATCTGCTCGATAACGTGTTCCAGCAGACGCTCGAGGCGAAGGGCCCCGAGCAGGCCTATGCCCTGGTGCGCGACGAGCTGCGCCGCAACCCGACCCTCCTCGGCCTCGACCGCCTGCTCGAGGCGCAAATCATCGCCGCGGGATCGCCCGACAAGCGCCGCGACCTCGAGCTGGTGCGCAACCTGGTGCACGGTCACACGCGCCGGCTCGCGCGCTACCGCTGCGAGAGCTGCGGCTTCAAGGCGCGCCAGTTCCACTGGCGCTGCCCGGCGTGCGGCGGCTGGGAGACTTATCCTCCACGTCGTACGGAAGAATTCGACCTCACGCCATGAACGTCACGGTCATCGGAACCGGATATGTGGGACTGGTCAGCGGCGCCTGCCTTGCCGACGCCGGCAACACGGTTTTCTGCCTGGACCTGAACGCGGAAAAGATCGCGTCCTTGAACCAGGGCCGGATCCCGATCTTCGAGCCGGGCCTGGAGCCGATCGTGAAGCGCAACCGCGAGGCGGGGCGCCTCAAGTTTTCCACCGACGTCGCGGCGAGCGTGGCGCACGGCGAGCTGCAGCTGATCGCGGTGAACACGCCGCCGGGCGAGGACGGCTCGGCGGACCTGCAGCACGTGCTCGCTGCGGCGCAGGCCATCGCCAAGCACATGAAGTCCTGGAAGCTCGTCGCCACCAAGTCGACCGTTCCGGTCGGGACCGCCGACAAGATCGGAGAAGTGCTGCGGAAGAATACGAGCCACGAGTTCGCGGTGGTCTCGAATCCCGAGTTCCTGAAGGAAGGCGCGGCGGTGGAGGATTTCATGCGGCCGGACCGCGTGATCATCGGCGCAGAGGACGCGCGCGCGGTGGCGCTGCTGCGCCAGCTCTACGCGCCTTTCCAGCGCAACCATGAGCGCGTGATGGTGATGAGCGTGCGCTCGGCGGAGCTCACCAAGTACGCCGCCAACTCGATGCTCGCCGCGCGCATCTCGTTCATGAACGAGCTCGCCAACCTGGCCGAGGCGCTCGGCGCCGACATCGAGGAAGTGCGCCGCGGCATCGGCTCCGATCCGCGCATCGGCTACCAGTTCCTGTACCCCGGCGCCGGGTTCGGCGGCTCGTGCTTCCCGAAGGACCTCAAGGCGCTGCAGAAGAGCGCCGCCGAGGCCGGCCGGCCGCTGCGGCTGCTGGCGGCGGTCGAGGCGGTGAACCAGGCGCAAAAGCACGTGCTCGGGGAGAAGATCAAGAGAAAGTTCGGGGGCAATCTCCAGGGCAGGCGCATCGCGGTCTGGGGCCTGGCATTCAAGGCGAACACCGACGACATGCGCGAGGCGCCCAGCCGCACGCTGATCGCGGACCTGCTGGCGGCGGGAGCGTCGGTCCGCGGCTACGACCCGGCCGCGCGCCACGAAGCGAGGGTGATCTTCGAAAAAGAAAAGAAGGTCGAGATCGTGGACTCCGCCATGGCCGCGCTCGAAGGCGCAGACGCGCTCGCCATCGTCACCGAGTGGCAGGAGTTTCGCAGCCCGGATTTCGCGGCGATCAAGGCGCGCCTCAAGACCCCGGCGATCTTCGACGGCCGCAATCTGTACGATCCGGCGGTGCTCAAAGGGCTCGGCTTCGAGTATTACCCGATAGGCAGAAAAACATAGATACCGCCAAGGCACGGGTGCTGGTCGTGGGCGACGTCATGCTCGACCGCTACTGGTTCGGCGAGGTGACGCGCATCTCGCCCGAGGCGCCCGTCCCGGTGGTCCTGGTGAACGAGAAAAGCGAGGAGCTGAAGCTCGGCGGTGCCGCCAACGTGGCGTGGAACTGCAAGGAGCTCGGCGCGCGCACGCGGCTGCTCTCGGTCGTCGGCCGCGACGAGCCGGGCCGCGCGCTGGAGAAGCTGCTGAAGAAAATGGGCATCGACGCAAGCCTGCACCACGACCGCAGCCTGAGCACGACGCAGAAGCTGCGCGTGATCGGCAGGCGCCAGCAGCTGCTGCGCATCGATTTCGAGCGCCCGCCGTCGCGCGAGGTGCTCGCGACCAAGCTCGCGGATTTCAAGCGCGCGCTGCCGGAGAGCGACGTGATCATCCTCTCCGACTACGGCAAAGGCGGGCTGCATCACATCGCGGAGATGATCCGCAGCGCGCGCCGCGCCGGCAAGCGCGTGCTGGTCGATCCGAAAGGAGACGACTATGCGCGCTACAAGGGCGCGAGCATCATTACTCCGAACCTCGCCGAGCTGCGCGAGGTCGTCGGCACCTGGAAGGATGAGAAGGACCTCAAGAGCCGCGCCGAGGCGTTGCGCGACAAGCTCAAGCTCGAGGCATTGCTCCTCACCCGCGGCGGCGACGGCATGACGCTATTCGGAAGGAAGGTGATGAGCATCAAGGCCGAGGCGCGCGAGGTGTTCGACGTCACCGGCGCCGGGGACACGGTGATCGCCACCCTGGCGGTGATGCTCGCCGCCGGCGCGGGGCTGGAAGCCGCGGTGCGCATCGCCAACCGGGCTGGCGGCATCGTGGTGGGCAAGCTCGGCACCGCGGCGGTCACCCACGCCGAGCTGTTCAGAAAAGACAACAAGTGACCTACACCATCGTCACCGGCGCCGCCGGCTTCATCGGCTCGAAGCTGGTCGAGGGGCTCAACCGCCGCGGCATCACCGAGGTGATCGCGGTCGACAACCTCCAGCACGCCGACAAGTTCCGCAACCTCGCCGGCTGCGAGATCGCCGACTACGTCGACCAGGCCGAGTTCATCGCGACCCTGGAGCGCTACGACGGCGCGGTCGAGGCCGTGTTCCACCAGGGCGCCTGCTCCGACACCATGGAGAGCGACGGGCGCTACATGATGGACAACAACTACGGCTACTCGAAGCGCCTGCTCGAGTGGTGCCAGGACGAAGAGGTGCCGCTCATCTATGCCTCGTCGGCCTCGGTGTACGGCGCCGGGCCTGAATTCCGCGAGGAGCGCCGCTGCGAGAACCCGCTCAACGTCTACGGATACTCCAAGTTCCTGTTCGACCAATATGTGAGAAGAATTCTCGAAGCGAAGACTGCCCAGGTCGTCGGCCTGCGCTACTTCAACGTGTACGGTCCGAACGAGGCGCACAAGGGCAGGATGGCGTCGGTGGCGCTGCACGCGTACCAGCAGCTGCACGCCGAGGGCCACGTCAAGCTGTTCGTCGGCTGCGACGGCTACCGCGACGGCGAGCAGCGGCGCGATTTCATCTACGTCGACGACGTGGTGGCGGTGAATCTCTGGTTCCTCGAGCGCCGCGAAGTTTCTGGCGTGTTCAATTGCGGCACCGGCAGGGCGCAGACCTTCAACCGGCTCGCGGCCGCCGTGGTGAACGCCGTGCACGGCACGCAGGCGATGCTGCCGGACCTCGTCGCCAAGCGGCTGATCGAGTACGTGCCGTTTCCCCCGGCGCTGGTCGGCAAGTACCAGAGCTTCACCGAAGCCGACCTTTCGCGGCTGCGCGCCGCCGGCTACCCGAGCGAGTTCAAGACGGTGGAGCAGGGGGTGGCGGCGTACATGGCCGAGCTGAAGAAGCAGGAGCCGTAGACGAGGTGAAAAGGACCGTCGAAGACTTCATCGGGAATACCCCCCTGGTCCGCCTGCAGCGCTTGCCCGGTGCCGACAAGAATCTCCTTCTGGCCAAGCTGGAAGGCAACAACCCGGCGGGCTCGGTGAAGGACCGGCCGGCGATCTCGATGATCCGCCACGCCGAAAAGCGCGGCCGCATCAAGCCGGGCGACATGCTGGTCGAGCCGACTTCGGGCAACACCGGCATCGCCCTCGCCATGGCCGCGGCGATCCGCGGCTACCGCCTGGTGCTGATCATGCCCGAGCACCTTTCGGCCGAGCGCCGCCAGACGATGCGCGCGTACGGCGCCGAGATCATCCTGACGCCCCAGGCGGGCGGCATGGAAGCGGCGCGCGACCTCGCCGAGCGCATGGTGCGTGAGAAGAAGGGCACGATGCTCGACCAGTTCGCCAACCCGGACAACCCGCTGGTGCACTACCAGACCACCGGTCCGGAGATCTGGCGCGACACCGACGGCCGGATCACGCACTTCGTCTCGAGCATGGGAACCACCGGCACCATCATGGGCTGCTCGCGCTTCTTCAAGGAGAAGAATGCGAAGATCCAGATCATCGGCTGCCAGCCGCAGGAGGGCTCGCAGATTCCGGGCATCCGCAAGTGGCCCGAGGCCTACCTGCCGAAGATCTACGACGCCCGGCGCGTCGACCGGCTGGAATACGTGAGCCAGGCCGAGGCCGAGGAGATGACGCGGCGCATGGCGCGCGAGGAGGGTATCTTCGCCGGGATTTCTTCCGGCGGCGCGATGCACGTGGCCCTGCGGATCTCGAAAGAGCTGAAAAATGCGGTCATCGTGACCATCGTCTGCGACCGCGGCGACCGCTATCTGACCACCGGGGTGTTCCCCGACTGACGCATCCCACCATGGGAGGAACTCAATGAAGATCGTTGCGATCGTCCTGGTCGTCCTGGGCATCGGCCTGGCGTTCTGGGGGTACCGGTTGTCCGGCGGCGTCGGCGCACAACTGAGCGAGGCAGTCACGGGTTCGCCGACCGACAAGATCATGGCTTTTTATATCGGCGGCGCAGCCAGCCTTGCCGTCGGCCTGTTCCTGCTGTTCAAGAAATAGGGCGACCAAGCCGAGATGACGCCGGTCCTCGCCTTCGACATCGAGACCGTCCCGGACGTCGCCGGCATCCGCCGGCTGCACGACCTGCCGGCGGACCTGCCCGACCAGGACGTCGCCGAGATCGCGACGCAGAAGCGCCGCGTGCAGACCGGCAGCGACTTCCTGCCGCCTTACCTTCACCGGGTGGTGGTGATCTCCTGCGTCATGCGCACCGACGACGGCGTGCAGGTGTTCTCGATCGGCGAGCCCGAGCGCGACGAAAGGCTGGCGCTCGAGAAGTTCTTCTACGGCATCGACAAGTTCGTGCCGCAGCTTGTCTCGTGGAACGGCCGCGGCTTCGACCTGCCGGTGCTGGTGAACCGGGCCCTGCAGCACGGCGTCGGCGCGGCGTGCTTCTGGGACACCGGCCGCGACAACCAGGACTTCCGCTACAGCAACTACATCAACCGCTTCCACGAGCGCCACGTGGATCTCATGGACGTGCTGTCGCTCTACGGCGGGCGCGGCTCGCCGCTCGACGACGTCGCGAGGCTCTCGGGCCTGCCCGGCAAGGTCGGCATCGGCGGCAGCGCGGTGTGGGACAGCTACCGCCGCGGCGAGCTCGCCGCGATCCGCAACTACTGCGAGGCGGACTGCGTCAACACCTACCTTCTCTTCCTGCGCTTCCAGCTGATGCGCTGCGTGTTCGACGCCGCGCGCTATGCCGAGGAGTGCAGCGTGCTGCGCGCGGCGCTCGAGAAGCGCACCGAGCCGCACTGGCGGGAGTTCCTGTCTCGCTGGGAAGCTTGAAACCGCTTGAAAAGCAGGAAGACCTGATCCTCAGCATCGATGCCCTGGACGCCGAAGGCCGCGGCGTCGCGCGCAATCCGGAAGGCAAGGTGGTGTTCGTCGAGGGCGCATTGCCGGGCGAACGCGCTGCTGTCAGGATTTTTCAGAAGAAGTCCAAGTACGAGACCGGCCGCGCGACGTCCGTGGTGGAGCATTCTTCCGGCCGTCGCGAGCCGCGCTGCCCGCATTTCGGCGTCTGCGGCGGCTGCGCCACGCAGCATGCCGACGAGCGCACGCAGATGGCCGCGAAGCAGCGCTGGCTGGAAGACTGCCTCGAGCGCATCGGCAAGGTGAAGCCGGAAACGCTGCTGCCGATTGTCTACGGTCCCGAGTGGGGCTACCGGCACCGCGCGCGGCTCTCGGTGCGCCACGTGCAGAGCCGGGGCGGCGCGATGGTGGGCTTTCGCGAGCGGCGCTCGACCCATGTCGCCGACATGCGGGAATGCCACGTGCTGCCGGAAAGAATGAGCGGGTTGATAACTCCGTTGCGTGCGCTGGTGGAAAGCCTGTCCATCCGCGAGCGGCTGCCGCAGATCGAGGTCGCGGTCGGCGACAACGCCACGGTGCTGGTTTTCAGACACTTGCAGCCTCTCTCTCCAGAAGACGAGGAAGCGCTAAAAGCCTTCGCGGAAACCCACGGCGTGCACGCCTGGCTGCAGCCCGCCGGGCCGGACAGCGCGCATCCGTTTCATCCCGCGACTAGCGAGCTCCATTACGAGCTTCCGGAATTTGGGCTGCGCATTGGGTTCCGTCCGACAGAGTTCACGCAAGTGAACTTCGCGATGAACCGCGTGCTGGTCTCGCGCGCGGTGCGCCTGCTCGATCCGCAGCCGGGAGAGCGCATTGCCGACCTCTTTTGCGGTCTGGGCAACTTCTCGCTTCCCCTGGCCGCGCGCGGCGCGCAGGTGGTCGGATTCGAAGGCAATCGGGAGCTGGTGGAGCGGGCACGCGAGAACGCCGCGGCGAACGGCCTGGTGGCGCAGTTCGAGGCCGTGGATCTTTTCAAGAACGGCATCGCCGCGTTCGGCCCCTTCGACAAGCTGCTGATCGATCCGCCGCGCGAAGGCGCCGTGGAAATCGTGAAGTCGCTGCCCGAAACCTGGCCGCGGCGCCTGGTCTACGTCTCGTGCGATCCGGCGACCCTTGCTCGGGATGCTGCAGTCCTGGTGCATACGAAAGGCTGGCGCCTCGCGGCCGCGGGCGTGGTCAACATGTTCCCGCACACCGCGCACGTGGAAAGCATCGCGCTGTTCGAGCGCTAGAAAAGGAAAAGGCGCCTTGCGGCGCCTTTCCGTTCGGGGAAGTCCCCCCGGGTCAGTCCCGATCGCCGGCCAGCGCCATCAGCAGGTGCAGCAGGTTGGCGAAGATGTTGAACAGGCTCAGGTACACGCCGGTCGTCGCCATCACGTAGTTGGTCTCGCCGCCGCGCATGATGCGCTGCAGGTCGTAGAGCAGGAACAGCGAGAACACCACGATCACCAGAGTGGAGATGGTCAGCGCGAGCGCCGGGATCTGCAGGAACAGGTTGGCGATCATCGCGATCAGCAGGGCGATCATGCCGACGAACAGGAACTTGCCCATGAAGCTCAGATCCCGCTTGATCGTCTGGGCGAGCGCGCCCATGGCGAAGAAGATCACCCCGGTGCCGACCGCGGCGTAGCCGACCAGCCCCATGCCGTTCTTCAGCGACAGGGCCACGTTCAGGATCGGCCCCAGCCACCAGCCGAGCAGGCCGGTCATGAGGAGCAGCAGCGCGACGCCCAGGCCGCTGTTGCGGTTGGCGGCGATGCCGAATTGCAGTCCGATCACCGCGGCGAGCATGACCAGCGTGCTGATGATCGGGCTCGTGGTGATGATGCTGCTCGTCGCCATGCCGATCCAGGCGCCGATGACCGTCGGCACCATGGTCAAAGCGAGCAGCATGTACGTGTTGCGCAGGACCTTCTGGCTCTCTGGCGCTACTGCGACGTCCTGTACCGGCTCATAGGTCGAGCCGCGGCCAAAGCCTTGATCGTTGGTGCGAACGGGTTTCAGTTCGGGTTGCATCCTTCCCTCCAGATCACTATGTAACCACTAAGACTACCAAAGCCCGTCTAAGTTGCAACGGGTGGGGCGCAGACAGAAGGTAAGATGTGGGTGTTACAAGGGTTTTTCAAGCCGGAGAGTTGGCAGAGCGGTCGAATGCGGCGGTCTTGAAAACCGTTAGCCCGCGAGGGCTCGGGGGTTCGAATCCCTCACTCTCCGCCACCGCCACCGCCACCACCGGCGCCCGAGCTGCGCGCACCGAAGGTTGTTGACCGCTGGTCATCGCGGGGCTTAAGCTCGTAGCCGCTTCGATCTCGGCGGCCAGCGCATCGAGTCCCGCACAACACACGAGACGGGAACCCGAGCGGAGCTCAACCGGTAAGTCCAGCACGGCCGGGGCAGCAGGACGCAAAGCAATACGCGTGTGCCGAACCTGAAACGCTGTTGTAGAGGAGGGACAGCGTGTCGTATTCCAGGTTGGCCCGTACCGAGCGGGGCTCGCCGCCCGAGGCGCGCGGCGTTCGCGTGCCAAGCCTGTTCGAGATCTTCTACGGCAGGCTGGCGAGCGCGTTCCGCCGGCTTGCCAGACGGCGCAAGCAAGGCTCGCTCGGCAAGAAGGCGCTCATCGGCGCGCGCTGTGCGATGCGCTTCGAGCCGCTCGAGCCGCGGCTGCTGCTCTCTGCAGACTTCTACGCCGCTGGCGTCGGCGCAGCGATGGACGCCACGCTGAAGGTCGAAGAGGTCGCCGGCACATCGCTCTTGCGCCTGGTCGACAACCCGTCGGGCGCCATCCTCGGCGAGCAAGCGCTCGACCGGGACATCGCCGTCGGCATTCTGGGCAGCGACCAGGGCGACCGACTCGCGATCGGGTTCGACCAGGGGTCTCTTGCGCACCAGATCCGCGTCAATTTCGACGGCGGTGCGGGCGAGGACACGCTCGCCGGACCGGCGCATGACGCCACTTGGCGCATCACCGCTGCCGATGCGGGCGCGGTTGGCGGCGTCACGTTCATCGGCGTCGAGCAACTCACCGGCGCCGCGCGCAACGAGGACCTGTTCGTGATCGAGGCCACAGGCGGCCTCACCGGCGGCGTCGACGGCGGCGCCGGCGGGTTCGACACGCTAGTCATCGACGGCTTCCACGACACCGTGACCTTCGGCGCGGCGAGCGGCAGCGCCGGCCGCGTCGGCCTGGGGGAGCGCCTCATCGGCTATGCCGGACTGGAACCGCTCTATTTCACGGGTAGCGCCGCGACCATCGTCATCGACGCCGAC
>Ga0208185_1000729_pt1 | contig 12120 bp, 11 predicted proteins | sample EasRivMeERMLT700_FD_187532 | JGI IMG/M metagenome (GOLD analysis project Ga0208185, IMG submission 187532) | Soil microbial communities from meander-bound floodplain in the East River, Colorado, USA - East River MetaG ERMLT700 (SPAdes) (version 2) | ecosystem: Environmental > Terrestrial > Soil... | reverse complement strand
ATCGAGGTTACCGAGCACCAGAAAGCGCGTCGTGTTGTTCGGGTCGTCCTCGATGGCGCGCGCCAGGATCGCGAGCTGGTAGCGCTCGGCCGCCGCCTCGCCGGCGATCGCCGCCGCCGCGGGCTCCTCGGCCGCGCGCCGCGCGGCGTCGGCATTCGACGTCACGGGCACCCTTTCTACGTTGGGAAGGTTCTGGGCGAGCCAGCCGTTGCATTGCGCCAGCGACTGGGCGTGCGAATAGAGGCGGCGGATGGCCTGAAGGCCGCTCGCCTTGGAAAGCAAATTCTGCTGCACCCGAAGCTCGATCTCGCCGCAGATGCGCAGCGGCGTGGCGAGCAGCAGATCAAGCGTCCGGCCCACCGCGCCCTCGGTCGAGTTCTCGACCGGCACGACGGTGAACTGGGCGGAGCCGGACTCGCAGCGGCGAAACGCCTCGTCGACCGATGCCGCCGGCAGCGCTTCCACCGCGCGGCCGAAGTGCTTGCGCACGGCCTGCTCGCTGAACGTGCCTTCCGGCCCGAGGTAGGAGACGCGGATCGCCTCCTCCAGCCCGCGGCACGCCGAGATGATCTCCCTGAACACCGCGGCGACGCGATCCGCCGCGAGAATGCCGGTCTTCGCCGAGAGTCTCTTCAGGATTTCGGCTTCACGCTCCGGCCGGTAAGCGGGCGCGCCGTGCTTCAGCGCGCCGATTTTCTGCGCCAGGCCCGCCCGGCGATGCAGCAGCGCGGCCAGCTCGTCGTCGACGCGGTCGATCTCGGTGCGCAGCTTGTTGATCTCGTCAGCCATCTGCTTCTCAGGCGGCATCTAGCCTTCTACGCTTCCACGGGAAGATACCGCACGGCGAGGACCCCGTTGAGGCCGGCAAGCTCCTTCAGCGCTTCGTCGGCAACCGGGGTGTCGGTATCGACCAGCGTGTAGGCCATCTCGCCCCTGGACTTGTTCAGCATGTTATGGATGTTGATCTTGCGGCGCCCGAGCGCGTGCGAGATGCTGCCGAGCATGTCGGGAACGTTGGCGTTGGCAATGGCGAGCCGGTAGGGCGCCTCGCGCGGCATCGCGGCGTCGGGGAAGTTCACCGCATTCTGCAGGTTGCCGTGCTCGAGGTAGTCGCGCAGCTGGTCGACGACCATGACCGCCGAGTTGTCCTCGGCCTCGCCGGTCGATGCGCCGAGGTGCGGCAGCGCGATCACGCCGGGCGCGCCGATCAGCCCCGGGCTCGGAAAATCGGTCACGTACCACTTCAGCCGGCCGCTCGCGAGACCCTGCGTCACCGCGTCCTCGCCCACCACGCCTTCGCGCGAGAAATTGAGCAGCACCGCTCCGGGGCGCATGTGCTCGACGTTCTTCGCATTGACGAGATGCCGGGTCCTGTCCAGCAGCGGCACGTGCAGGCTGACGAAGTGGCTCGCCTTCAGCACTTCCTCGACCGAGCCGGCGCGCTTGACCTGCGAGGGCAGGCTCCAGGCGGCCTCGACGGTAATGTGCGGGTCGTAACCGAGCACGTTCATGCCCAGGCGGATCGCGGCGTCGGCGACCAGGCTGCCGATCTTGCCCAGGCCGATGACGCCGAGCGTGTGGCCGGGAAGCTCGAATCCCGCGAATTGCTTTTTCCCGTCTTCGATCTTTTTCTCGAAGTCGGAAGAATTCTTCTGCGTGGCGACGAATTCGAGAGCCGGGGCGAGGTTGCGCGCGGCGATCAGCATCCCCGCGAGCACCAGCTCCTTCACGGCGTTGGCGTTGGCGCCCGGCGCATTGAACACCGGCACGCCGCGCTTAGAGAGCGTCGCGACCGGGATGTTGTTGGTGCCGGCGCCGGCGCGCCCCACGGCCCGCAGCGATCGGCCGAACTCGAACTTGTGCAGGTCCTGGGAGCGCACCAGGATCGCCTCGGGATCCTTCGCCTCCTTCACCACCGCGTACTTCTCCGGAGGGAAGCGCTTCAGGCCGACCTGCGCGATCTGGTTGATCACCAGGATCTCGCGCTTCGCCGCGCGCGCCTTAGCCATGTTTCTGTTCGAACTCGCGCATGTAGGCGACCAGTGATTGCACGCCCTCGAGCGGCATCGCGTTGTAGATCGACGCGCGCATGCCGCCGACGGAGCGGTGGCCCTTGAGCTGGGTGAGCCCGCGCTCGGCCGCGCCTTTCAGGAAAGCCTCGTCCAGAGACTTGTCCTTCAGGGTGAAGGGAATGTTCATCCGCGAGCGGTCTTCCTTCGCGATCGGGTTGCGGAAGAACTGGCTCTGGTCGACGTAGTCGTACAGCGCTTTGGCCTTCTCGAGGTTTCTTTTCTCGATTTCGGCCAGCCCGCCGAGCTGCTTCAGCCACTTGAACACCAGGCCGGCGACATACATGGAATAGGTCGCCGGCGTGTTCAGCATCGAATCGGCGTCCGCCTGCAGCTTGTAGTCCATGACCGTCGGCGTGCCCTTCGCCGCCTGGCCGATGAGGTCGTCGCGCACGATGACGAGGGTGAGTCCTGCCGGGCCCGCGTTCTTCTGCGCGCCGGCGTAGATCAGCCCGAACTTCGACACGTCCAGCGGCCGCGACAGGAAGTGTGAAGACGTGTCAGCCACCAGGGGTATCTCCGATTTCGGAATCGAATGGTATTCGACCCCGCCGATCGTCTCGTTGGAGCAATAGTGGACGTACGCCGCGTCTTTCCGTGTTTTCCACGCCTTCGGCGCGTACGTGAAGTTGCGGTCCTCGGAGCTCGCGGCAATCGCGACGTCGCAGTAGTTCTTCGCCTCCTTCAGCGCCTTCTTCGACCACTCGCCCGTCACGACATAGTCAGCCTTGCCCTTGCCGCGCAGCAGGTTCATCGGCACCTGGGCGAACTGCAGCGTCGCGCCGCCCTGCAGGAAAAGCACCTTGTAGCCCGCGGGGACGGCGAGCAGCGCACGCAGGTCGGCTTCGGCCTCCGCGGCGATCGACATGAACTCCGGGCCGCGGTGGCTCATTTCCATCACCGACATGCCGCTGCCGCGCCAGTCGAGCATCTCGTCGCCGGCGCGTGCGAGGACTTCTGCGGGGAGCATCGCGGGCCCCGCGCTGAAATTGAAGATGCGGGACACTAGTGAACGGTCGGGGGCGGCGTACCAGAAGGAGGAGATTCGGGCGGCGGCAGGTCCTCGTGGATGTCCCCGTTACCGCCGTTGCCGTTGCCGAGATCGCGTTCCTCGATGCGCTCCACGCCGGCGAGCTTTTCGCCCGCGTCGAGCGAGATCAGGGTCACGCCCTGGGTCGAGCGGCCCATCTCGCGGATCTGCGACACCGCGGTGCGGATCAGCACGCCGCCGGTCGAGATCAGCATCACTTGGTCGTGCTCCTCGACCAGCACCGCGCCGACGACCGCGCCGTTGCGCTCGGACACCTGGATCGCGATCACGCCCTGGCCGCCGCGGCCGTGGCGCGGGTACTCGGCGACCGGGGTGCGCTTGCCGTATCCGTTGGCCGTGGCGGTGAGCACCGCGCGCGATTCGTCCTTCGCCGCCAGCATGCAGACCACGCGCTGCTCCGCGCCCAGGCGCATGCCGCGCACGCCGGTCGCCTGGCGGCCCATCGGCCGCGCGTCGCCTTCCTCGAAGCGCACCGCCTTGCCGTCGGAGGAAAAGAGCATCACGTCGTACTTGCCGTCGGTGAGCGCGGCGCCGACCAGGTAGTCGCCCTCCTCCAGGCCGACGGCGATGATGCCGCTCGGGCGCGGGCGCGAGAACTCGGCGAGCGGGGTCTTCTTCACCGTGCCGTGCGCGGTCGCCATGAACACGTAATGGTTCTCGTCGAATTCCTTGACCGGGACCACCGCGGTGATCTTCTCGCCCTCCTCGAGCGGGAACATGTTGACGATCGGCTTGCCGCGCGCCGAGCGGCTGCCGGCCGGCACCTCGTAGACCTTGAGCCAGTAGAGCCGGCCGCGGTTCGAGAAGCACAGCAGGTAGTCGTGCGAGTGCGCCACGAACAGGCGCTCGATGAAGTCGTCCTCCTTCATCGAGGTGGCCGAGCGGCCGCGGCCGCCGCGGCGCTGCGCGCGGTAGTCGGTGAGCGGCTGCGACTTGACGTAGCCGCCGTGCGAGAAGGTGACCACCATGTCCTGCGGCGCGATCAAGTCCTCGATTGAAATATCTTCGGCGACCGTGACGATCTCGCTCTTTCGCTTGTCGGCGAATTCCTGCTTCAGCTTGCGCAGCTCCTCGTCGATGATCTTCGTGATGCGCGCGGGCTTCGCGAGGATGTCCAGCAGATCGGTAATGGCGACGATCACTTCGCGGTACTCGTCGCGGATCTTGTCCTGCTCCAGCGCCGTGAGGCGCTGCAGCCGCAGCTCGAGGATCGCCTGCGCCTGCTCGTCGGACAGGCGATAGCCGTCTTCCTTGAGACCGAATTCCTGCGAAAGCCCCTCGGGCCGGTACTGCGCCATCGCGGTGTTCCCAATCAGGGTTTTCACAAGATCAGAGCCCCAGGCACGCGCCATGAGGCCGCGCTTGGCATCGGCAGGGCTCGGCGCCTTCTTGATGAGGTCGATCACCGGGTCGACGTTCGACAGCGCCACCGCCAGGCCTTCGAGCACGTGGCCGCGCTCGCGCGCTTTCCTCAGCTCGTACACCGTGCGGCGCGTCACCACCTCGCGCCGGTGCGAGAGGAACGACTCGATCAGCTCCTTGAGCGACAGCAGCTTCGGCTGGCCATCGACCAGGGCCACCATGTTCATGTGGAACGCGTCCTGCAGCTGCGTGGTCTTGTAGAGGTTGTTCAGCACCACCTCCGGAATCTCGCCCCGCTTGAGCTCGAGCACGGCCCGCATGCCCGACTTGTCCGATTCGTCGCGGATGTCCGAGATGCCCTCGAGGCGCTTCTCGTTGACCATCTCGGCGATCTTCTCGAGCAGCATCCGCTTGTTCACCTGGTAGGGCAGCTCGTCGATGATGATCGCCTGGCGGTCGCCCTTGCCGATCTCCTCGAAATGGGTGCGCGCGCGCATCACCACGCGGCCGCGGCCGGTGCGGTAGCCCTCGTGCGCGCCGGCAAGGCCGTAGATGATTCCCGAGGTCGGAAAATCCGGCGCCGGCATGAGCTTGATCACTTCCTCGATCGCGCAATGCGGCTGCGCGAGGACGTGCAGGCACGCATCCACCACCTCGCCGAGATTGTGCGGCGGGATGTTGGTCGCCATGCCGACCGCGATGCCCGAGGATCCGTTGACGAGGAGGTTGGGCACGCGCGAGGGGAGGACCGCCGGCTCCTGGTCCTGCCCGTCGTAGTTCGGCACGAAATCGACCGTTTCGCTTTCGATGTCGGTCAGCATCTCGTGCGCAAAGCGCGTCAGGCGCACTTCGGTATAGCGCGAGGCCGCCGCGTTGTCGCCGTCGACCGAGCCGAAGTTGCCCTGCCCGTCGATCAGCGGGTAGCGCAGGCTGAAGCTCTGCGCCATGCGCACCATCGTGTCGTAGATGGCGGCGTCGCCGTGGGGGTGGTACTTGCCCATCACGTCGCCCGACACGCGCGCCGACTTCTTGTAGGGACGGTTCCAGTGATTGCTCAGCTCGTTCATGCCGTAGAGGATGCGCCGGTGCACCGGTTTCAGGCCGTCCCGGACGTCGGGAAGCGCCCGCCCGACGATCACGCTCATGGCGTAATCGAGGTACGAGCGCCGCATCTCCTCTTCGAGCGAGATCGGCAGCGTTTCCTTGGCGAATTGGTCCATCGGGAAGGGCTCAAATTTTATCATGCAAGCATCGGTTTTCCCTCTAAAAACCGCTTGTCCGGAGACGTTTCCCTGTGCTTAAATTCGCTGGTCTCGAGACGATAAAAAACCGGGAGGAAAATGAAACCGCAGAGGCTCGTTCTGATCGCCGCCGCGCTCGCTTTCATCGGCGCCTGCGCCACCGAACCCGAGAAGCCGGCGCCGAAGCCCGCTCCCGCTGCGCCGCCGCCCGCGCCCGTGGCCGCGCCGAAGCCCGTGCCGGCGCCGCCGCCCCCGCCGGTAGCCGTGGCGAAGCCCGAGCCGCCGAAGAAGCCCGCGGTGGTGAATCTCGCGTCGACGGAACTCTTCGAGTTCAACAAGGCGGTCCTCACGCAGGACGCACGCTCGAAGCTCGACAGCGAAGTGGTCGCCAAGCTGCGCGACCTGAAGGAGGTGCGCTACATCATCGTCAACGGCCACGCCGACCGGCTGGGATCGGCGCAATACAACCAGCGCCTGTCCGAGAAGCGCGCCGACGCGGTACGCGCCTACCTGGTCTCGAAGGGCGTCGACGCCGCGAAGGTCGAGACGCTCGGCTTCGGCAAGACGCTGCCGGTCAAGTCCTGCCCCGACCAGAAGGACCGCAAGGGGCTGATCGCGTGCCTGGCGGATAACCGGCGCGTCGTCGTCGAGGTCCAGGGCACGCCAAGATAGGCGTCCTCCTGAGCGCCCGCTGGGTCGTACCGGTCGAGCCGGCGGGCGCCGTTCTCGAGCATCACGCCGTCGCGGTGCGCGACGGCGCGATCGAGAAGGTTCTCCCCGCGGGAGATGCCTTCGCGGAATTCCCTGACCATGAGCGGGTGGAGCTGCCCGACCACGTGCTCATCCCGGGCCTGGTCAACGCGCACACGCATGCGGCGATGTCGCTGATGCGCGGCCTCGCCGACGACCTGCCCCTCATGCGCTGGCTGCAGGAGCACATCTGGCCGGCCGAGACGCGCCACGTCTCGCCGCGCTTCGTGCGCGACGGCACCGCGCTCGCCTGCGCGGAAATGCTGCGCGGCGGGATCACCTGCTTCAACGACATGTATTTCTTCCCCGAGGCCGCGCTCGAGGCGGCGCTCGAAGCCGGCATGCGCGTCGCGCTCGGGCTGATCGTGATCGACTTCCCCACCGCCTATGCATCCGACCCCGACGATTACCTGCGCAAGGGGCTCGCGTTGCGTGACCGCCAGCGCGAGCAGCCGCTCGTCTCCTTCTGCTTCGCGCCGCACGCGCCCTACACGGTCTCGGACCCGGCCTTCCGGCAGGTGGCGACGCTCGCCGCGGAGCTCGACCTGCCCGTGCATCTTCACGTGCACGAGACCGAGCACGAGATCGAGCGCTCGCTCGCCGAGCACGGCGTGCGGCCGCTCGAGCGGCTGCGCCGCCTGGGGCTGGTCGGGCCCGGCCTGATCGCCGTCCATGCAGTTCACTTACAACCTGAAGAGATTCATCTCCTTGCGCGTCATGGCTGCTCGGTGGCGCATTGCCCATCGTCCAACCTCAAGCTCGCCAGCGGCTTCGCTCCCGTTGATTCCATGCTGAAAAGCGGCATCAACGTCGCGCTCGGAACCGACGGCGCGGCGAGCAACAACCGCCTCGATCTGTTCGCGGAAATGCGCACCGCGGCGCTGCTTGCCAAGGCGGTGGCGCGCGATGCGCAAGCCATGCCCGCGCACGCGGCGTTGCGCGCCGCAACGCTCGGCGGCGCCCGCGCCCTCGGCCTCGGCGAGCGCATCGGCTCGATCGAGGCCGGCAAGCGCGCCGACCTCGTTGCGGTGGCGCTGCGCGCACCGGAGCTCGCGCCTTGCTACGACCCGGTCTCCCACCTCGTCTATGCCGCCGGGCGCGAGCACGTCACCCACGTCTGGGTGGACGGCGAGTTGCGCGTGCGAGACGGAGAGATACAGAGCGCGCTCATTGGCCTCGGCAGCTTGGACTCCCGTTGGCAGATATGGCAGAATGCCCTCGAGAGTCACGCAGACTCTTGATCCAACAAGTATTTCGAACAGCGGAGGAAGAACGATGAAAAAACTCTGGATCCTTCTCGTCGCACTAGCCTTCGCGGCAGGATGCGCGACCGAACCGCCAAAACCCGAGCCGAAGCCGGCACCGCCTCCCGCGCCGAAACCCGCGCCTCCACCGGCGCCCAAGCCCGCTCCCGCGCCGGAGAAGCCGAAGCCCGCGCCGGAGAAGCCGAAGCCGGTTGCCGAGAAAGTGACGTTCGCAGCCGACGTGTTGTTCGACTTCGACAAGGCCGTCATCAAGCCAGAGGGCAAGTCGAAGCTCGACGACATTTCGAACAAGGTGCGCGGCATCAACCTCGAGGTGGTGATCGCGATCGGCCACGCCGACTCGATCGGCTCCGACGCCTACAACCAGCGCCTCTCGGTGCGCCGCTCCGAATCGGTGAAAGCCTACATGGTGTCCAAAGGCATCGAGCCCAACCGCGTCTACACGGAGGGCAAAGGCGAGAAGCAGCCGGTCGCCGACAACAAGACCCGCGACGGACGCGCCAAGAACCGCCGCGTCGAGATCGAGGTCATCGGCACTCGCAAGAACTAAAACTAAGGCGTTTTCGCTGCAAAAGACAAACCCCGCTTCGGCGGGGTTTTTCTTTCTACAATCGGGCTGTGAGCAACGTCGATCCGGCCGAGATCGAGAAGTTCAGCAATCTCGCCCACCGCTGGTGGGATCCCGAGGGCGAGTTCCGGCCGCTGCACGACATCAATCCGCTGCGCCTGGACTGGATCGCGGGGCACGCCGCGCTCGAGGGCGCCGCGGTGCTTGACGTCGGCTGCGGCGGGGGCATCCTGGCCGAGGCGATGGCGCGGCGGGGCGCGCGCGTGACCGGCATCGATCTGTCGGAGAAGGCGCTGCGCGTCGCCGAGCTGCATCTGCACGAAAGCAAGCTCGCCGTTCGCTATGAAAAATCCGCCGTGGAAGACTACGCAGGCGAGTTCGATGTCGTCACCTGCATGGAGCTCCTCGAGCACGTCCCCGACCCTGCAAGCATGGTGGCCGCGTGCGCGCGCCGCGTGCGCCCGGGAGGCCAGGTGTTCTTCTCGACCATCAACCGCAACCCCAAGTCTTATCTGCTTGCGGTCGTCGGCGCCGAGTACGTCCTGCGCCTGCTGCCCAAGGGAACCCACGACTATATGCGCTTCATCAAGCCGTCCGAGCTTTCGCGGTGGAGCCGGGCGGCGGGACTGCGCCCGGAGGAGCTGATCGGCATGACCTACAACCCGATCACGCGGCGCTACCGCCTGGAAGCGATTGCGATGTGAACTACCTGCAGCGCTGCACGCGCGATGCCTAGCCGGGCGGTGCTCTTCGATTTCGACGGCACGCTCGCCGACACCGCGCCGGACCTGGCGGCCGCCGTGAATCGCCTGCTCAGGGACCAGGGCCACGAGCCGCTGCCGCTCGAGCGCCTGCGCCCCTTCGCCTCGGCGGGCGCGCGCGGGCTGGTGCACGCGGCGTTCGGCGTCAAGCCCGACGACCCGGAGTACAAGGCGCTGCGCGAGGCGTTTCTCGACTTCTATGCCGAGCGCGTCTGCCGCGAAACCAAGCTCTTTCCCGGCGTCGCCGAGCTGCTGCGCGAGCTGCACTCGCGCGACATCCGCTGGGGCATCGTCACGAACAAGGCGACGCGCTTTACCGAGCAGATCGTCTCCAGCCTGAAGCTGAAACCCGACTGCGTGGCCTGCGGCGATACCACGCCGCACCTCAAGCCCCATCCCGCATCGCTGCTCCACGCCGCCGAGCAGCTCAGGCTGGCGCCGGCCAGCTGCTGCTACCTCGGCGACGACCTGCGCGACATGAAGGCCGCGCGCGCCGCCGGCATCCGGCCGATCGCCGTCGACTGGGGCTATCACCATCCCGACAGCGGCGGACCCGGCACCTGGGAAGCCGAGGCGGTCATCGCTCATCCAATGGACCTGATCAAACACCTATGAAAGCCGTCGATCACACGTTCGCCGACGTCGAGCTGCCGAAGCCCTCCCCTTCCGGCCGCGACCTGCTGGTCAAGGTCGAGGCCGTGTCCGTGAACCCGGTCGACTACAAGCAACGAAAGGCCTCGACCGCGTCGCGCATTCTCGGCTGGGACGCCGCCGGGACCATTGCGGCCGCTGGCCCGCAGACAGAATTGTTCAAGCCGGGCGACGCGGTGTACTACGCCGGCGACGTCACGCGTCCCGGAAGCAACAGCGAGTTCCACCTCGTCGACGAGCGAATTGTCGGTCGCAAGCCGAAGAAGCTCGACTTCGCGCAGGCTGCAGCGATGCCGCTCACCTCGATCACCGCCTGGGAAGCGTTCCACGACCGCATGAAGGTTCAGCCCGGCAAATCGATGCTGATCATCGGCGGCGCCGGCGGCGTCGGCTCGATCGGTATTCAGCTGGCGAAGATTGCCGGTCTCCAGGTAATCGCCACCGCCTCGCGCCCGCAGTCGATCGCGTGGGTGAAAGAGCTGGGCGCCGACCACGTCATCGACCATCGCAAGCCGCTCCCGCCGCAGACCGCCGCCCTCGGTCTCAAGCAGGTCGACTACATCGCCAACTTCAGCGGCGAGCTCGACGCCTACTGGGAAGCCATGGCCGAGCTGGTCGCGCCGCAGGGCGCCCTCGTCGCCATCGTGGGCAACACCAAGCCGCTGCCGATGGACGTCGTGCGCTCGAAAAGTGCGACGGTGTGCTGGGAGCTCATGTTCACGCGCCCGCGCTTCCAGACGCCCGACATGATCGAGCAGCACCGGTTGCTCAACCAGGTCGCCGAACGGCTGGATGCGGGAAAGCTCCGCGGCACGCTGAAGGAGACGCTTTCGCCGATCAACGGCGCGAACCTGAAGAAAGCGCACGAGAAGCTCGAGTCGGGAACCATGATCGGCAAACTCGTTCTAAAGGATTGGAGTTAGAAGTAAAATCCGTACTTGCAGTAGCAGTACACCGAGATACCGGGGGCGACCTGGTTTCGACGTGGGCATCGAAGCAGCGCAGGGCATGCCGAGGACCAGATCACCTCGTAAATCCATTCTGGAAACACTACAAACGCCAACGACGAGCGTTTCGCTCTAGCCGCCTAACACCGGCTGGACGCTGCACTGGCTTGCTGATGGGCCAGGCCGAGAAGGTACGGGGCAACCCGTATTGGTATCGGTGCAGCGACATTCACATCGGCCTCTCTCCCGGGCTTGGCCGCTTGGCCCAGGGGATCCGTCGAAGCGGATAGCCGAGCGTCAGCCTGCCGGTTGGCGGGCGCAAAGCGAAGGCATTAAAAGACCAGGCTAAGCATGTAGTCCTGACTGTGAAGGGTCTACGGACGCGGGTTCGATTCCCGCCGCCTCCACCATTCCTTCGGCCGAGCTCGTGACAAGAACCATTGCGCTAGCGGGAGCCAGCGGCCTCGTAGGGAGGGAGATCCTCCGGGGCCTCGTCGCCGATGCGTCGGTCTCGGCGATCCATGTCCTCGGCCGCCGCGCGGTCGAACCGGCGCCGAAGGTCGCCTCGCATGTCGTCGATTTCCGCTCCTTGCCCGCGCTTCCGCGCGTCGACGAGGTCTATCTCGCGCTAGGTACCACGATCAAGATCGCGGGCAGCCAGGAGGCGTTCCGCGCCGTGGACTTCGGTGCCAATCTCGCGGTCGCGCGTGCGGCCATCGCTGCAGGCGCGAAGCGCGCGGGTCTGGTAAGCGCGATGGGCGCAAGCTCGAAATCGAGGATCTTCTACAGCCGCACGAAGGGCGAGCTCGAGGATGCGCTCGCCGCACTGGCATTCGAAGGCCTCGTGATCGCCCGGCCTTCCATGCTCGCCGGCGATCGCGCAACCCTCGGCCAGCCGGTGCGTCCGGGAGAAGGCTACGCGCTTGCCGTGAGCAGGCTCCTCGGCCCGCTCATCCCGAGGAACTACCGCTCCGTCGCGGCCGCCGACGTGGCCCACGCGCTCCTCACGCGCGTGCCCGTGGCGCGCGGACGGGAAGTCGTGCCTTCAGGCGATATGCAGCGCTAGCGTCCGCCGAACAGCGCTTTCAGCTCGTCCGCGGCGGATTTCAGGATCTCCCGCGAGAGCTTGTCGTCATTCACCGCGCGAGCCATCGAGACCGCTACGAACACGGTCGCGTCTTCGTCGATGGCGACTACGTCATCGTGCATGGTCGATATTTCGGCGGCGATCGTAAGAACTTAGTGGCGGCGGACATCTTTCGATTCGAAAACGATAAAGTGATCGAGCACTGGGACGTCCTGCAGGAAGAAGTCCCTGCCGCGCAGACCGTGGCCGGCAATCCAATGTTCACCTTGCGCTGAGCGGCGTCGCGCGGCGTGCCTAGGCGAAGGACTCGCTAGACGCCTTCAACGATGCGCAGGTCCCGCTCCGCGCCATCGGCCAGCGCGCGCAAC
>Ga0208185_1000723_pt1 | contig 12190 bp, 10 predicted proteins | sample EasRivMeERMLT700_FD_187532 | JGI IMG/M metagenome (GOLD analysis project Ga0208185, IMG submission 187532) | Soil microbial communities from meander-bound floodplain in the East River, Colorado, USA - East River MetaG ERMLT700 (SPAdes) (version 2) | ecosystem: Environmental > Terrestrial > Soil... | reverse complement strand
GTCGGGCCAGCGGCCCTCAGTCCATTGGCAACCAACAATTGTCCCGTCCCGTCCCGCATCCTTTCGAGCGCTGGCGTTGCGCAGCCGCCATTCCGAACTGTCCGTTTGTTCGAAATCAAAGTGCACGAGCAACGACGGATCTTCGTCCAGGCGACCGGCGGCAGCGCGCCACCGCTCGTGTCGCAATACCCCTGCAGCCGTTGACTTAAGCTGCAGATCGAACAGCGACGCGAACGCTTTAGGATCGGCAGTGATGAGTTTTGGCGGACGCGAATTCTCGGCCACGGCTCCTGCGCCCTCTTTCAGATTCTGTTTCGCTGCGCCCGCGGTCGCTTGAAAGTCCACACTGCCTTTGAACACGTGCAATTCCGTCCGTCGATCCTTCACGTCGAGACCGAATGATGTGCCAAGGTCTGTGACGTTCATCTGCGGAGTGCCGACGCGAAAACCGCGCGCTTCCGGCGGAACATCGGCGGTGAGTTTTCCACTCCGACACAAAGACTCGCTTGGAGAAATAAGCTGAAATTCAGTCGGCCCTTCGATCACAACGCGTGCTCCGCTGTAGAAAACGATCTGCGCCAAACCTGATTTGAGCCGCAGCCAACCCGGTTCCAGGGGCGCTCCCAATCGTGGCGCTTCGTCGCGCTGATTCCATTGCGCGTCCACGACGCGATTTAACATTGCAACCGCTTTGCTGGTCGTACCCTTTGGTTCGCTTTGTCGAGAGGTTTGGAATCCCCACCATCCAACCGCGAGCAGCGTAACGCAGGCTGCGAGCGCGAGAACCCAGGCTCGCTTTCCATCCGTTGCATGCCGAGGAGGTGGAAGTGGCAGGATCTTTTCCGAAGTCGCAATTGTTTCTTGGCTCGCCAAAGCAAAAAGGTCCGGCTCCGAAGCCAGCCGCGAGTGAATTTCGACGCGCAGAATATATTCGTCACGAGCTGCGGCGTCGCTGCGCAGCAGCTCGTTCAACGCCCGCACTTGCTCATCGGAAGCCAATCCGTGGCATGCCGCCGCCACGGTTTCATCGAATTCACGCGAAGGAAATGCGATCTTCATACTCCCTTAGCTGCATTCTCTATGCAGATCTGTAGTGCCTGGCGAATGCGCTGAAGGTTTTTGTAAGTGGCTGCAATCGTTCGGCCCGAATGCTCCGCGAGCTTCTCAATCCCGTCGCGACGATAGTAATAGCCCTCAACAACCGAGCGCTGTTCTTCCGGCAATTTACCGAGACAACTCTCGAGATGTTTCAGCCGCGTCTCCATTTCCGGTCTCAACTCTTCGCGGCGCTGCGCCAATTCCTCGGCCAAGCCGCCTTCAAGTAATGCCAGCCAGCGCTGACGTCGTTCGATCCATTGTTTCGCCTTGTTCAACGCGAACCGGCAAGCCCACGGGGTGAACGGCTGGCTTCGATCATACGCATCAAACTTTTCCCACAATGCCAGCGCCGTCTGCTGCACGATGTCCTCTGCGTCGGCCACATTCGGCACCAGTAGGGCCACGTAACGAAAAATCTCTCGTTCGCTGCGCAAGAACAGCGAAAGGAATTGCTGCTGCGCGGCGCTGGCATCCCCAGAAGGGCCCATCGAGTCTGATGACATGCGTCAGGTTCTATCAATACTTCCGGCCAAGGACGAGTTTTGGACATTCAGTGATGCACTAAATTTTAACTCGGCTGCGGCCGGCCTGTTGTCGAAAAGCCAAATCCGATAATCGTCGTGCGACCGCGGATGCGCGTCTTCGACCCCCCTGATTTTTGAAAATTATTTGCGTAGCGAGAGCGCGGCCCGCCGAGAGGCTCATGGCCGGGGGTATCAGAGGCGAAGTCGTTTATTCAGCCGTGGCAGGTGTGTGTGAAGGTGTGAGTGAATTGATATGAAACGACCGTATCGGATTACGTCGGGTTAAACTTGATCGCCCGAAAAAATATCGTATTCTGGCCGCGAACAGGTGAATTACCGGTCGATTCCGACCCTCGCCTCCACCTTTCATCTTCAACAGGTTACGGCAGTTTTTGTTTGCAAAAGGCCACGGTTGAAAGCCGACCCTCGCCACTTGTTATTCAAGTTGCGACTTACGGCGTCACCGCGCGATAGAACCTCTGATTGAAGTTCGCCGCGGCTCTTAACTCTATATTGCATGTTAAAGAGGCAGATCGCGCCTTCACTTCTCGACAAGCTGCGTCTGCTGCGTGATAAAGGTAGCCGATGCTATGAAGAAACCGAAAATCGCAGTGGTCGCCGCACTGGCCATCGCCGGCATCGTCACACCGGTCTGTATTCAGCATCAGGAACAGGTCAAGTTACGCAGCGAGAACGACGTGCTTCGGCAATCGGCCGAGCAGGTCGCGCCTCTCAAAGCCGAGAACACGCGCTTGGCAAAAATCATCGCAGAGTTACCGCGTCAGACGGCAGCTCCGGATGATTCCTCGAGTGAAGTGCTGAGACTTCGCGGGGAAGTGGCACGGCTTCGAGAGGACTCACGCGAACTGGCACGCCTCAAAACCGCGGGAACCTCTCCTGCCCCAACGCCGGCCGTTGACAACTCATTCGATTCCGCAGCACAGAACCTGGCCCTGCGCGCAGCGCAACTCCGCGACCGACTCGGACAAGCTCCGCAAATGACAATCCCGGAAATGCAGTTCCTGACGGAAAGGGATTGGCTCAACGCGGGCAGTAGCGTCAAACAACTCGAGAATGATGACGACTACCGCCGTGCGCTCGGCAGTTTACGCAGTCGTGCCAAAGGCGTTTTTGGCGGCATGATGCAAAAGGCAGTGCGCCAATATGTCGAGGCCAACGGAGGCACGTTGCCGACGGAAATGGCACAGCTTCAGCCTTACATGAATCCGCCGGCCGATCCCGCGCTGCTCGATCGATATAGTCTCGTTGCCAGCGGAGCATTGAGCGATGCCCAGCGAGGAAGAACGATCATTACCGAAAAGGTGCCGCCGCTGGATAACGAATTCGATTCCCACTTCGAGTTCAGCCTGAATAGCAGCTACTCACACACAGTGAATAGAAACGGCGATGCCCTGGAAGCCGCCGCAGTGGCCTACGCCCAGGCAAACAAAGGTTTGTTACCGTTTGAACCTTCGCAGATTACTCCCTATTTAAGGAGCCAATCGATCCCGGAGTCGTGCAGGATTTCTTGAGCCATCGGTTGCCGCGCCCGACTTCCGTCGATCAATCCAAGCCGATTAAGTAAGCTTTTGACGGTGCTGCTTGCGCAAGCACCATTACCGGGTCGCTGGTGAGCAGTCTGGTGGATTGATCAAGCTTCTGCCATCCAGATAATGAGCGCACTCATATTTCACTTGACGTTTTTTATGAGCGCACTCATAGTTTAAAAGATGAAACAGGGAAGACGCGTCCAAAAAAAGGAGAAGACGAAGCAGGCGATTTTAAAGGCGGCATTAGGGCTGTTCGCCGCGAAGGGCTTTTATGCCACGACAACGAAAGCCATTTCCAAAAAGGCGCGTATCGCGGAAGGGACGTTGTTCAATTATTTCGAAACGAAAGAGGATCTGGCGCTGTATTTCTTCGAGGAGGAGCTGTCCGGAGTAATGGAATGGCACCGGGCAAATCGGCGGCTGAAAAATGCGGATATTGCAGAAAAACTTTTCGCGATTATTCAGCATTTGCTTGAGCGACTGGAGCCTTACGAGGAGTTTATCGGAGCAGTGTATATGCGGGCTCTGACGCCCACCTCGAAGCTCAGCCCCTTCAGTTTTGAATCGCAGGATCGACACTTGCGGTATTTGCGGTTCATTCGAGAAATTCTTTTGCAGGCGGAAGCAGACGGGGAGATTCCGCCCGTCGGGGATTTTGGCGCGTACGCTTTCGGGCTATTTCAATTGGCGATTTTAACGCACTGGCTGCGGGATCAATCGCGTGGCAAAGAACAAACCCTCGCGCTGCTGGACCGGTGCTTAAAAATGGCGACGCATTTTCTGCGCAATGGAGGGTGGAACTGGTGAAAACTTCGAAAACTTCGCAGAAAAACGGCGCGTTGCAACGAGGGTTTCGCATCGGGAAACTCGGATTTGGCCTGGTGGGAAGTTATCTCGGTTACCAGGCGCAGAATCTTCTGTTGAGCGAATCGGGAAAGGCGCAGCGGCGGGCGCGGTTTCAAAAAAAGGCATCGCAGCGGGTGAGCGGCGAACTGGGATCGCTCAAGGGAGCGGCGATGAAGCTGGGCCAGCTTCTGAGTATGCAAAGCGGCGTTTTTCCGCAGGAAACGTTGCGCGAATTCGCCGCGCTGCAAATGCACGCGCCCGGAATGCACGCCACCCTGGCGCGCGCGCAGTTCAAAGCGTCCATGGGGAAATTTCCCGAGGACGTCTTTCGCGAGTTCGATCCAGAGCCATTCGCGGCCGCCTCGTTGGGCCAGGTGCATCGGGCGCTGACGCGAAAGGGAGAAAAAGTGGCGGTGAAAATTCAATATCCCGCGATTCGGTCGGCGATCGAAAACGATTTCAAAGTCTTCCGCTCGGCGACGTTTGCCCCACAACTCACCGGGCATCTGCCCACCGCGGCGATCGACGAGGTGCAACGCGGCGTCATGGAAGAAACCGACTACGTGAATGAGGCGAAAAACCTGAAATATTTTCGGGAGCAATTCGAGGACATTGAGTGGGTCACTGTTCCACGAGTTTACGAGGAGCTCAGTTCGGATCGAACGCTGACGATGTCATTTGTCGAAGGCCGAACCCTGGGCAGTTTTCTGGAGACGAAACCTTCGCAGCAGATGCGCGATTTGGTGGGGGCGCGACTGGCAGAATTGTTTGAGATTCAGACTTGCCGCCTCAAAGTGTTGCATGCTGATCAGCATCCGGGAAATTATTTGTTCCGACCGGATGGCAGCATTGGGATGATTGATTTTGGCTGCGTGAAGCGATTCGACGTGGATTGGCGCGAATTGCGGCAGTTTTACGAGGAGTGGGGCTGGCGCAAAAACGAAGCGGCCGCGCGGCGCTTCCTGAAAATCATTTGCGGGCCAAAAGCGCCCTATGAAAAGGCGCGGAAGATTTTGCCCGATGTCGAAGAGTGGCTGGAGTTGTTTCATCCGCGCGGCTCGGGAGACCTTTTCTTTGGCAGGAAGAGGGAACCGGGGCTGGAAAGGAAGATGCAGGCCGCATGGAACCGATGTTTGCGAAGGGTATTTCAAAATAAATGGATCAACCCGGAATATACTTTTTTGAGTCGTGCGGATGTGGGCCTTCGTTTTTTGCTCGAACAACTTGGAGCGGTGGTGAATCTCAGCGAAATCGCGAGACGAGTCGAAGCAGGGCAAAAGACTTCCAAAGCGATCACTTCTTGAGCGTGTGCCAGGGGGGGGAACGACGCACCGATATTTGTAACGACTCGTGCTCGGTCGTGCTTGCCCTGATGGCCGCCCCGCTGTTTAACGGCTTGACATACATAGCGCCACAATGTATATGGGAAGCATGATTGAAAAAGAGCTGGTGGCTGCCTCAACCGAACCGTTGATTTTGTCCCTGCTCGCCAAGGGTGAAAGCTACGGTTACGAACTGATTCAGGAAGTCAAAGAGCTTTCCGGGGATAAAATTAAGTGGACGGATGGCATGCTTTACCCGGTGTTGCACCGGATGGAGAACAACGGTTGGATCAAGTCTCGCTGGGTGGAGATGGAAAACGGACGCAGGCGCAAATACTACTCAATCAAAAAGGACGGTCATCAAGCCCTGAAGGATAAGCGCGAACAATGGACGATGATTTCTTCCGTCCTCGGCGGTTTATGGAAAGGACAACATGTTTAATCTCGAACAGTCCATCTCAGAATGGCGGGGGCAGATGCTGTCCGCCGGCGTCAAGAATCCAGACATCGTGGACGAACTGGAAAGTCATCTGCGCGAGGATTGGGCACGGCGGGTGCGGTCGGGAGAAAGCGAGGAGCAGGCATTTGAGGGCGCCGTGCAAAACGTTGGCCAAGCCAGCTTGCTCAAACACGAATTCGCAAAACTCGGCGGAAAAAAGTGGGCGTGGCTAAGGAAGCTCAAGGGCATCATGGCCGGGGCTTTTGTTCCAGTTCCCTCTTTGAGCACATTTACCCCTGGCGCGCGGTGGACATTGGAACTGGCCCGGCAGGAAGCCCCCCGCCTTAATCACGGTTTTGTCGGCACAGAACACGTCCTGCTCGGCCTGCTGGCCTTGGAAGACGGAGTTGTTCCGAATGTTTTAAAAAAAATGGGAGTGGATCGCGAAAGCCTAAAACAGCAAATCGAGAATTGGGTCAGTATTTTTCCACCCAGCAAAATGCCGGGCCGGCTTCCATACACTCCTCGTGTCGAGAAATCTCTCCGGCTTGCCGCGACGGAAGCCAAAGTCTCCAAGCATGCTTGCGTCGGAGCCGAACACATCTTCCTGGGATTGCTCCTTGAAGGTGATGGTGTGGCGGGGCGTGTTCTGAGGGATTTCGGTCTCAGTCCTGAAACGACCCGGGAAGAAATCGCGAGAGAGTTGGGGCGGAGCCGATGTGACACTTAGTCCGACACAAACAGGCGTTTGACATGCGGCGCGCTGAGGCGAGGCAAGACCCGAGGACTGAACAGATTTAGGGAAGCGTATTCAAAGGCGCAGGATTTCGAGTGTGTTGCCGGATTGCCGGAAAACTGTAACTGCTTCAAAAGGAGTCGGTTGGAAAGTTGGAAAAGTGCCGGATACCGCACTGGATATCAAAATGGAAACCCCGCGGACATTGCGCGGATCGCCAACATCTAAACAAAATTGTAGATGGCGATTCCGATCAGAACGCCCCGGTGTTGACCGGACCGGCGGAACGGTAAGTGTTGAGGAGGACGCCCTTGGGCGTGCTTCGCGTCTCGACCAGAGTGAAGCCGCGCGGAGGGACGGTGCTCTCGAACAGCCGCTTTCCTTTGCCGAGCACCACCGGAAAGACCCAGAGGCGATGTTCGTCCACGAGGTCGGCGGCGATCAGCGTCTGCAGCAATTCGCTGCTGCCCCAGATATGCAACGCCGGCCCATCCGATGCCTTCACCCGGCGGAGCTCGTCGACGACATCACCACCTATGCGCTGCGATTTCTTCCAGTCGAGTTGGTCGAGGCTGCGCGTGACGACGTATTTCGTCGCCTTGTTGAACGCCTTCGCAATCGGGTTGTCGCCCTGGTTCGGCCAGTAGGAGGCGAAGATCTCGTAGGTCCGGCGTCCTAAAAGCATGTCGAACTCAGCGGCGATAATCGCGCCGATGGCCTGGCCCGAGTCGTCGTCGAAGAAGGGCATGGCCCAGCCTCCGTGGGTGAACCCGTTCCTCGGATCCTCCTCGGGGCCACCGGGCGACTGCATGACGCCGTCCAGCGTGACTTGGGTAATGGCGATGATTTTTTTCATGGTTCTCTCGATTTCTTTCGTTTCATATCCTTACGACGAACGACTGACGCGTCTCAGGACAATCGAACGAACATTCCGGTTTGAACGCCTGCCGCGCCGGCCCTCGGTCCCTTGGGCTTTCATCCGACCAATCCCCGTTACTTCACCAACGGAAGCGCAGATGCTGCCGCCAATCTGAACATCAAGAGTCTCGGTGCCAAGGGACCGAAAGCATGAGGGTGATTTTTTTTGACAAGGGGAGCGAAGGCATTTGAGGATGCGATTCTATGAATCACCCGATTCAGTTGACTTCGCGTCGTAAGTTTCTAAAAGCAACCGGCAAGGCAACTGCGGCTGTTTCTGTGCTGGCGAGCGTTGGGCTGCCGCATGTTCATGCGGCGGGGAGCGATCAGATCAGGATTGCGCTGATTGGGTGTGGGGGGCGCGGGGGCGGCGCAGCCAAGAATGCTCTCTCGGTGCAAAAAGGAGGCGCCAAGCTTGTCGCCATGGCGGATGTGTTTGAGAACAAGTTGAATAATGCGCTGCGCAGTTTGAAACGCGATCGGGAGGTGGGCGAGGACGTCGAAGTAGACGAGAACAGGACGTTTCTCGGTTTCAACGCTTACAAAAACGCGATGGACACTTTGCGTCCAAGAGACGTGGCGATTTTCACCACACCGCTGGCTTTTCGGTGGGTGCATTTCCAATACGCGATTGAGAAGGGCATCCATGTTTTTATGGAGAAGCCCTTGACCTGCGATGGGCCGAGCTCGCGAAGAATGCTGGAGTTGGCGGAGAAATCGGTGAAGAGGAACTTGAAGGTGGGTGTGGGGTTGATGTCACGGCACAGCCGCCACATGCAGCAATTGCATCAGCGCATCCAGGATGGCGAGATTGGTGATCTTTTGCTGATGCGCGGGTATCGGATGCAGGGCGGGTCCGGGGCCTGCGTTGCGCGCGAGTTTGACCGGCGCGGTAAAGAGCTGACCGAGGTGATGTTTCAGATCAGCCGGTTCCACAGTTTTCTGTGGCTGAGCGGCGGGGCCTTCAATGATTTTTACATTCATCACGTGGATCACTTGTGCTGGATGAAGAATGCCTGGCCGGTCAAAGCGCAGGGGCTCGGCGGGCGACATTTCAAACGTAACAGGGACGGCATCGAGTATGTGGATCAAAACTTTGACAGCTATGCCGTCGAATACACGTTCGCGGATGGAGCGAAAATGTACATGGATGGCCGAGGGGTTTTCGGGGCGAACCCGGTTTACAACAGCTGGGCGCATGGGACGAAGGGAATTGCGGTGGTCGCGCGGCTCAACGATTGCACGGGTCCCTCCAGCACTTATAAAGGGCAGAATGCCACGGCCGAGAATCGAATCTGGCAATCGGAGATCAACCCGGAGGAACGTGATCCCTACAAGAATGAATGGGTGGCTCTGCTGGAGGCGATCCGGAACGACAAACCGCACAACGAAGTTAAACGCGGCGTCGAGGCGAGCGTGGTTTGCAACATGGGGCGCATGGCCACGCACACCGGCCAGGAAATTACCTACGATCAAGCGCTCAACCACGATCATGAATACGCGCCGAACGCGGACAAATTAACCTCCGACGGCCCGTCGCCATTGATGCCCGATGCCAGGGGCCATTACCCCAGACCTGAGCCGGGCCGGTTCAAGAATCGCGAATATGGGGAAAACGCGGGGGCGTGAGTTTGCTGGCCGCCAACCGGCATTTTTCGAGGGCTTTGATTGTGTGACGCTTCGCTTTACGTTTTCGACGCAAAGGTTCCCGAGAGGCTGCAACCCTGAACCACAGAAACCTGTTTGGCGAACTCGGTCCGAATCACATAGAATGGCGCCATGAAACAAACCCTCATCGTCGCACTGGCTGGTATAATCATGGCATTGAGTTCTGCGAGGGCGGCGGATTCTGAGGAAGGGTTCACGACGATTTTTGACGGGAAGAGCTTCACCGGGTGGAAGACGTCGACCGACAACACCAATACCTGGAGGATTGAGGACGGGGCGTTTGTGGCGCGCGGGGCGGTGGCGCACGTGTTTTACGTTGGGGATACGAACGCGTTTAAGAATTTTGAATTGAAGGTGGATGTAATGACGGAGCCGAATGCCAACGGAGGGATTTACTTTCATACGGCGTACCAAGAGAAGGGATTTCCGAGAGCGGGTATCGAATGTCAGGTGAATGTGAGCCACACGGACTGGATCAAGACGGGGAGTCTCTATGGATTGGCGAATTTTGGGCTGACGCCGGCGAAGGACAACCAATGGTGGACACAGCATATCATTGTTCGCGGGCGAAAGGTAACGGTTAAGATCGATGGGAAAACAGTCATCGAGTACAACGAGCCGCCGGTGAACCCGACAGGCCGCGGGAAAAAATTGGGAGAAGGTACTTTCGCACTGCAGGCGCACGATCCCAAAAGCATTATTCACTACAAGAACATCCGGGTGAAGCGGCTGGAGTAGGCGCCCCGGCGAACCTTCTCGGCTTTGACCCACAATGGGGTTGCGCGATTGCCAGGCCGTAACATTTTTTCGATGAAACTCGTCTCGATTCAGCTAGAGCATAGGCTGATTCTGCGAGTATAGTTAGCTGAGAAACGAATGAAGAGACCCGGAACATTTGGCAGTGGCGCGATGGCGATGGCCCTCGTTGCCTTTGCGTTGTCAATGTCCCTGCGTTGCACAGCGGAGCCGGCGGACGACGCGGATTTCGCCGCGCTGCAGGCCGATGCCAGGAAGTCCTTCAAAGAGGTGGTCACCCCATTCGTCGACACCTACTGCACGCGTTGTCACGGGCAAAATAGACAGAAGGGTGGAATCAACTTCGGTCCGGCGCTCAAGAACCCCGGCGAAACTGCGTCCAGCAAACGGTGGAAGCAGGCGGTTGCCATCGTGAAATCCCATGACATGCCGCCGGATGACGCGGACAAGCAGCCAACGGAGGAGGAGCGTCACAAATTTCTGGACGGGATCGGCAAGATCAAGTTTCTCAGCTCGAAGGATCCGGGTCCGTTTGTGATCCGTCGTTTGACCAGGGTGGAGTATGGCAACACGCTGCATGATCTCTTCGGTGTGGATCCGGCGGTTGCCGATGACCTGCCGGACGAAGTATTCGGCGAAGGGTATCTGAACACGCTGTCCCCGCTCCAGTCGGAGCAGTATCTCGCGATCGCCAATGAGGCGATAGACCGGATTCTGGCGCCCAGGGATGGGCCGCCCACCAAGGTGCAAAAGCAGCTTTTCGGCAAAACGCCAGGTCCGGGCGCTGACGAGCGGGCGGCGGCGAGAAAAGTCGCCCGATCGCTTGCCCGTGACGCCTATCGCCGGCCCCCGTCGGAGGCGGAACTGGATGTCCTGCTGGGGGTGTTCGATCTCGCGCGCGCAAACAAACTCGCTTACCCGGAGGCGCTACGCCTGATGCTCAAAGCGGTCCTCGTGTCCCCCCAGTTCCTCTTCATCACGCCAGCCATGGAGGCTGAATCGGGGCGCTCGATTGTTCCCCTGGATGATTATCAACTGGCGTCCCGGTTGTCGTATCTCTTGTGGGCAACCATGCCCGATGATGAACTGTCGGCGCTGGCAGATCGCGGGAAACTCCACGAGCCGGCCGTGTTGAAGGCGCAAGTGAAGCGTCTGCTGGAGGACCAGCGTTCCCGGGCGTTGTTTGATGGTTTTGGCGCGCAGTGGCTCGGGCTTGGGAGCCTGGAAAGCAAAACCTTCGACACCGACAAATTCCCCCAAATGAACAGCGAGATGCGCTCGGCGATGTATGATGAGGCCCGTTTGTTCTTTGCAAGCATCGTGCGTGAAAACCGGAGCGTCGTCAGTTTCGTGGATTGTGATTACACCTTCCTCAACGGGACCCTTGCCGCGCTTTACGGTCTGGATAAAAAAGTCACCGGATCACGGTGGCGCAAGGTGAAGCTGACCGATGCCAATCGCGGGGGCATTCTGGGAATGCCCGGGATTCTGGCGGTGACCTCGTTTCCCGACCGCAGCAGCCCGGTCAAACGCGGCGTCTGGGTGCTCGAACAGGTGCTGGGAGAACACGTGCCGCCTCCACCGCCGGACGTTCCGGCCCTGGACAAACAGGTCAAGCAGACGGTCCAGAATCTGACGCTGCGCCAACGCACCGAACTGCACACCAAGGATGCCGCTTGCGCCAATTGCCACAAGGTTCTGGATCCCATCGGCTTTGGCCTGGAGAATTTTGACGCCATCGGGCGGTGGCGCGACCAGGATGATTCCGGAGGGGCGATTGATGCTGCGGGCGAACTTCCGGGTGGAAAACGTGGAGGCGATGTCGTTTCCGGATGCATTCGCCGATGTCGTACTGAGCAGCGCCGTGCTTCATTTCGCACGCGACGAGGCGCATTTTGGAGCGATGCTGCGCGGATCGTGGCGCGCCCTCCGGCCGGGCGGGCTCTTCTTTTGCAGGCTGGCTTCGACGATCGGAATGGAGGCGCGAGTCCGTAATATTGAGGGACGGCGATTTCTGCTGCCCGATGGGTCGGAGCGGTTCCTGGTGGACGCCGAGATGCTGATGGGGCTGAGCGAAACGCTGGGCGGGACTCTGGTGGACCCGCTGAAGACGACCGTGGTGCAGGACATGAGGTCGATGACGACCTGGGTGATGCGGCAACGGTAGGCGACCTCCCGTTGCCCTGGAATATGGACTTCCGAGCTGCGCTTAAGAGGGGCTCGACCGACAGGCCCGTCGTACCGGTTCGGCGGCTCGCTGTGTTTGTATCGCGGGGAGTCCGGCCTGCGGTTCTGCCTGCCTTTCCGGTCGCGACGGCATGGCGGACACGAAC
>Ga0208185_1000720_pt1 | contig 12203 bp, 6 predicted proteins | sample EasRivMeERMLT700_FD_187532 | JGI IMG/M metagenome (GOLD analysis project Ga0208185, IMG submission 187532) | Soil microbial communities from meander-bound floodplain in the East River, Colorado, USA - East River MetaG ERMLT700 (SPAdes) (version 2) | ecosystem: Environmental > Terrestrial > Soil >... | reverse complement strand
CGCCGACGAGATCTTCGATAAGTACCTCCTGGCGCTCGGCGGCACCGAACGCCTCGCGAAATTCACCAGCTTTGCGGCCAAGGGCACCTACTCGGGATTCGATACGGCATTCGAGAAGGTCCCGGTGGAGCTCTATGGCAAGGCTCCGAATCAGCAGACCATGATCGTCCGGCAGGTCGCTGGCACCAGCACTCGGACGTTCGACGGCCGCAACGGCTGGATGGCTGGGCCGGACACGCCCCTGCCGCTCCTGACGCTGACCGAGGGCAACCTGGATCGCGCGCGGCTCGAGGCGATCGTCGCGTTTCCCACGGGGATCCGGCGGGCGTTTCCGAAGTGGCGAGTCGGTCGTACGGCGATCGACGATCGTGAGGTGCGGGTCGTGCAGGGCATCGGCGACGCGCAGGCGCTCGCGAATTTCTATTTCGACGACGCCGGCCTGCTGGTGCGGATGGTGCGATGGACCCGAACACCGGTCGGCTTTGTTCCGACGCAGGTGGACTACTCAGATTACCGTGACGTGGCGGGAGTCAAGATTCCGTTTCATCGGAGCGTGAGCCAGACCTATATGCAAATGAACGTGGATCTGACCGACGTGCAGCCCAACGTGCCGGTCGACGCGGCAAGATTCGCGAGGCCCGCTCCGGTGTCGCGTCCACCGGCGTGAGGTAAAGAAAGGCTCAACCGCAATTTCGTCGTTGACTGCGCTCCGACAAAAGACTCAGGCGCAGGTTGGACCCCCGGTCGTTCTCGCGTGAATCACTCAGGAAATAGAGGGAGGATTTCATGGAGATCTGGCGTCGGATTCGTTGGGTTCTTCAGATCACGCTGGTCCTTGCATCTCTGATGGGGCTGACGCTGCCGATTGCGGCACAAGGCGCTGGCGGAGTGATCGTCGGCACGATCAAAGACGCGCAGGGCGGAGCCCTTCCGGGCGTCACCCTGACGCTGCGCAACGTGGAAAGCGGGGTCGTACGAACGGGCGTCACTGAAGGGGATGGTACGTACCGTCTGCCGGGCCTGCCGCCGGGGCGATATCAGCTGACCGCCGAACTGCAGGGATTTGCGACCACTGAAAGCACGGACATCACGATCACGATCGGCCTCGAGATGCAGCGTGACCTCACGATGGCGCCTCGGGGGGTGCAGGAAACCGTGACCGTCACCGGCGAATCGCCGGTGGTCGAGACGACGCGGACCGAGGTGGCCTCCGTCGTGACGCAGGAGCAGATCGAGTCGCTGCCGATCGCGAATCGCCAGCCGATCTCGCTCGCCCTCCTGCTGCCGGGGACCAGCATGGACCAGACATCGGCGCGCCGATCGCAGGCCAACATCGGCGCGGGCGGCTCCGCCAACACGATGAACCTTTATCACGTCGATGGTGGGATGAATGTGTCGAACAACTCGGGCCAGCAGCACCTGGAGGTGCCGCAGTCGGCAATTCGGGAATTCAGGGTCAACCTGAGCCAGTCGTCGGCGGAGTATGGCGCTGTCGGCGGCGTGGTACTGACGGCGACCAAGAGCGGCACGAACCGGTACAGCGGCGAGGTGTTCGAGTTCTTCCGCGACAAGAGCCTCAATGCGATGGACAGGATTGAGAAGGACCGGCACGATCGGCTGGGCGACCCGAAGCCGGATTACCGGCGGCATTCGCAGGGTGGGGCGTTTGGCGGCCCCATCGTCCGCGATCGCCTGCACTTCTTCGCGGCGATCGAACGCTCTTCCGAACAGGCGACGGCGAACGTCAACACAGGACAGCCGCAGTTCTACTCCAGGCTGGAAGGCAGCTTCCCACGCGAGTACCGGCGCCTCTCGTGGTTCCTGCGCGGCGATCTCCAGATCAACCAGCAGCAGAATCTCTTCGTCCGGTACGTCACGGACATGGAGCGCATTCTGTGCGAGACCTGCGGCGGCTTCAACGCGGCGTTCTACGGCGCCGACCTGCGCTCGCCGCGCGATTCGAACCTGGTCGGCCACACATGGGTAATCGGCTCGCGGATGCTGAATGAGATCCGGGCGCAGATCCCGCCGTCGCATCTGGATAACCGAACGGGCCCTCCCGGAACCGAGCTGTGGCCCCCGAGCAAGAAGGGTGAATTCCCGGCCGAACGGTTCAAGGGCTACACGCAGATTTACCAGTTCCCGAGCCTGAATTGGGGCTCCAATGCCTGGGCCATGAACTGGACCAACCGGTCGGAGTTCCGGGACGACTTTACGATCACGATGGGCGACCACGGGTTGAAAATCGGTGGCGGGTACGTGCGTCTCTTCTCTCTTGAAGAGCAACCCGGGAATATCGGCACGTGGTTGTTCGACACCGACCAGTTCTTCGATGGATCGGCGGCGGCCATGGCCAACCTGCGGAACCCGATTCAGTTCACCGCCGCGTTCCCGCCCCTTCTGCGAAACCTCCAGAACCACTGGATCCAGGCCTATGTCCAGGACGAGTGGCGGATGCGACCGAACGTCACGGTGAGCCTCGGGCTGCGCTTCGACGACCAATACAAGTCGTTCAACAATCATCTCGACCTGACGCCGGTGCCGCGTCTGCGCGAACTGATCAATCCGACCGTACGCGGCGATCACAACAACGTCGGCCCGCGGCTCGGGGTGGCGTGGGATATCAGTGATAACGGGCACTCGGTGGTGCGCGCAGCCTACGGCACGTATTACCAGTACGTCATGCAGGGCGGACTGCGGCCCGAGCTGACGGCGCTGCGGCAGACCAGCATCGTCATCCGCAATCCCACGTATCCGGATCCGTATGGCGGGCGTTCTCCGGAGTCCTTTGCCTCCACGGCGCCGCCGAACGTCAACACCACGGACGACGCGCTCGAGAACGCGAGGGCGCGGTCGCTGACGCTCGGCTACTCACAGGAGCTGAAGGCCAACCTGGCGGTTCATATCGACGGCATCTATTCGAACGTCGATACGATGACCCAGACGGCAAACATCAACACGCCTGTCACGCCGACCGGGGCCCGGCCGTTGCCGACATGGGGGCGCATCGTCAGGTTGCAGTCCGGCGGCGAGCACGAGTATCGGGCAATGTTCGCGAGGCTCGAGAAACGGTACGCAAGCCGGCATCAGTATCTGGTGTCGTACACGCTGTCGAAGCAGCAGAACACGGGCGCGGGAACGCAGCCCGCCGTCACCGACTTCTACAACCCTGGACTCGATTGGGGTCCCGGAAGCGCCGATCGGCGCCACAATTTCGTAGCCAGTGGCTCGGTGGGGCTGCCGTTCGACATCAACGTCGGCGCCGTGTGGACGCTGCGCTCGACGATGCCGTTCAGCGCGCGCGCGGGACGCGACCTGAACAACGACGGTGCGGCCAACACCGACTACGTCCCGGGCACCACCCGGAACGTGGGTAATCGAGACAACGCGGCCATGCTCGCGGCGGTCAACGCGTGGCGGGCACAGAACGGGCGCGCTCCGATCCTGGAGGCAGGTCTCCATACGAACGAGTACAACCGCTTCGATGTCCGGGCGAGCAAGGCTGTTGTTATGGGCCTTCGCAAAGTCGAGTTCATCGCCCAGGTGTTCAATCTCTTCGGACGGGACAACCTGGGACTGACCGAGCTTGGTTGGCAGGAGAACGCGCTGTCCGATGCGTTCGGCCAGATTCTGAGCGTGCAGCCACGGCAACAGGCAGAGTTGGCGGTCCGCTTCACGTTCTGAATTGGACGTCGCCGGACTCTGGGACACTATGAACGGGGAAAAACAGGTGAGCCGACGATGAAAATGCAGCGACTACTGTGCGGCGTGTTCGTGGCCCTGCTCGGAATATCCGGTGGGGCACAGGCGCCACAGACGGTGCCGTACGATCACATTCACTTGGCGGCGGCAGATCCCGAGAAGGCGTACGACTGGTACGTCGCGAATCTGAATGGACAGCCCGGCGAGAACGCAGGACGAATGATCTTCGAGCGGTTCTCGGGTAGCCGGCCGTTGCCGCTCCAGCTCATGTTCATCAAGGCGCCGGACGCCGCGCCCAGTGAGGGCGGCGTGATCGACAGCATCGGCTTGTCGTTTCCCGATGTTGCAGCGAAGGTCAAGACATTGGAAGCGGCCGGCGCCAAAGTCGTGGCGCCGGTACGCGAGATGCCCGGACTGTGGAAGCGTGCAGTCGTGGTGGACCCGTTTGGCGTGAAGATCGAACTGGTCGAGGATCGAAACGCTCTGGGTTTCCATCACATCGCACTGCGGGTGGCGGACCCGGAGGCGACCACACGGTGGTTCCTCTCGGCCTTTGGCGGCGAGCGCGTCAAGCTTGGGGGGCAGCTCGATGCGCTGCGGTATGGCCAGACGTACCTGCTCCTCGTGCAGGGCCAGGGCACGGCGCCGAGTCAGGGGCGTGCGATTGACCATCTCGGCTTTGGCCCGCTGAGCATGGATGGACTGGCGGCCGATCTCAAGACGAAAGGGGTGACGTTCACCGCCGCGCCGCAGCCGAAGCCGAATCAGTTCGGCCATCGCACGGCGTACGTCGAAGCGCCAGGCGGTGTGCGTATCGAGCTCGTCGAACACACCGACTGTGCGTGGGGTAAACACTGAGAGCGAGCCAGATCCTGACTCGCGAGGCCCGCTCGGTATCACGTCCCCGGAGAGAAGTAATCAGGTCGCTCGCGCCATATCAGAACCCATATTTGATCCCGAACTGCAGCACGCGCGGCTCAGCCTGCGGCCCTGCCGCGTTCGAGCTGCCAGGTGCACCAGCGAGTGACCTGATCTGGCCGAAGGTGCCCGCGCTCAAAGTCGTATTGGGATTGCCCCAGTTCATGTGGTTCGTGAGGTTGAACGCCTCGACGCGGAACTCGACGCTCTGAGTACCAAGCGCGACGAGTCTCGACACCGCCATGTCGATCGACCAGAAGGCCGGCCCCTTGACGCTGTTCCGAACGTGATTGCCGAATGTGCCCGGTGCCGGCTGTGCGAATGCGGCTGGATTCAGATAGTTCGTAATGCTCTTGTTTCCGTAAGGGTTGTCGAGCACCTGGAGAACCCGCTGTTCCTGGAAACGCTGGCCATTCAGGGAGAGGTCGCGGCCGGTCGTTACCGTGAGCCAGCTGCCTGAACGGGCACTGAAGATACCAAACATTCTCCAGTTGGACGCGACGGCGCGCAGCCCGGCGTTGGTGAACTGCGGCGTTTTGTACCCCAGGGTGAAGCCACCAAGGTGGGTCCGGTCCTGATCGCAGTAACCACGATCCATAGCCGGGTTCGCGGGGTTGGTAAAGCCCTGCCCGAGCTGGGGGAAACCACCAGTCGTGTTGTCGCCGTAACAACGCGACAACGTGTAGTTGGCGTTCAGGCTCACGCCGGCAACGGAGCGACGTCGGAGCGATAGCTTCAGCCCGCGGTAATCTTGCTTGCCGACGCTGACGTGGAGATCCAGATTGCCGATCAGTTTTGCGGCATCCGGATTCACTCCAGACAACGTCAACTCGCGCCGCGCGTCCACGTTGGCGGTAGTGCTGCAGACTGCATACGACACCCCGCCAAGCGTGCAGGGACCGACACCCAGGAACGTAGCAGGGTTCAGCTGCAACTGGTTCCACAAACGGTCCGAGTGGCTGCCGAGGTAACTCGCGGACACACCCCAGTCCTTTCCAAGCTCTCGTTCGACAGTGGCATTCCACGATTGGATGCGCGGCGAGTTGATATTCGGGTCAGTGGCGCCAAACGCGCCGAACGGGACGTATTGCGTATTCGCGTTCGTGGCGATTGGGTGTGGATCGCCGCCGATGGCCGAGTAGGGATTGTCGAAACCTCCCGGAGGATCGACGACGAGGGAACGGTTGCCGAATGGCGGCGCTTGCGCGTTGATGTTGTGCCGTTCCGCCGTCGGAAAGTCGTACGAAATTCCATACGAGGACCGAAAGGCCGTGCGGCCGTCGCCGTTCACATCCCACGCGATTCCCACGCGAGGCGAGAAATTCAACCACTGCTTCTTCAGTCCTGTTTTGCCGCCGGGAAAGCCTGCGTCGCCCGGGTAGAGAAGACCGGCCGGCGCGTTCACGAAGACCTTGCTCTTCACGTTCTGTCTGAAGTTGTCCAGGCTGAAGTTGTAGATGGCGTCGTTCTCGACGTTCTGCCCGAAGTACGGCTCCCAGCGAAGGCCGGAGTTGAGCGTGACCCGGCTCGACATCCGCCAGGTATCCTGCGCATACAGCCCCACGTACCACATATCCATCGGCAGGGCACCGGGCCCTCCATGTTCCAGGCTGGAGATCCGGCCGATGAGAAAGTCCGCCAGCCCAAGACCGGTGGTCTGGCCATTGACGGCCCAGTTGCCACCGGAACGTGCGTGCGTCAGAAAGTTCATCTTCCAGTAGGCCGCGCTTCCGCCGAGGCCAAGCTGATGGTTCCCGCGGACCAGCGTGAGATCATCCCCAAGCTGGGACGCATTCGTGATGAAGATACCTGTCGTGGCTGTCCCCGCTGAAATGTTGAATCCCCCCGTCACTGCAAGCACCATCTCGCCTGGCTTGTAGCTGTAGACGTTCGAACCGAGATCGTGCGGCTCGAAAAATGGCGGCGTGCCGCGGTGAATCGCGGTCCGATTGAACGCGAAACGAATCGCGTTGACCATATTGTTGCCATAGACCGACGTATCGCCGATGGCGAGCGACTGGGCCAGGTTGTCAAGGCCCGGAGTGCCCGTTGTCAGCACGTTCTTCGACCTGCTGAACGGCGCGGGTTCGTTATGGAACGTCGCCATGTATCGGCCGAACAGCGTGCGATTGGCGGTCAACCGATAGTCGATGCGGCCAATCGTCTGACGCTGGGTGCTGTCGTTGGTCGTGACATAGGTGACTTCACCGCACGGATCGGTCGTGGTGGGCAATCTCTTGGCGAGATTCACCGCCGCCGGGCTGAAGAGCGCGGGGTTGACGACGTTGTTCACGAATGGCGGCCGCAGCGGGACCTGCCGGCCGGCATTGCACGCGGGTGAGGCGAACGCCGTAAAGTCGCCGGACATCATCGCGGCCGTCGGGACAAAGGCTTTATTCGCGGCGGGGCGTTGCGTGGTCGCAGTGCCCTGGTAGGCACCGAAGAAAAAAAGCTTGTCCCTCACGATCGGCCCGCCCAGCGTCCCGCCGAACTGGTTGCGCTTCAAACCATCGTCCAGGCGTTTGCCGTCGGGTCCGATCGCTGCAAACGGATTCGTCGCGTTGAACCGATGGTCCCTGAGAAACTCGAACAGGTTGCCGTGATAGCTGTTGCTGCCCGATTTCGTCACGGCGTTGACCGACGCAGCCGAGTGCATGCCGTTCTGGGCGGACAGGCCGCTCGTGGCGACGCTGAACTCCTGGAGCGCGTCTGGGAACGGCAGCGGCAGGTTGGCATTGTTCTGCGGATTGTTGTGCATCGCTCCGTCGAGGAGGTACGCCACGCCGAACGACAGCCCGCCGGCGACAGAGATGCTCACGCCGCCCTGCATGCTCCGGCTGTCTGCGGTGGCCGTCTGGATGGCTGCGCCCGCCAGCACGATCAGGTCGGTGACCTGGCGCGCCTGGAGCGGCAGCTCGAGGATGCGCTCGTTCTCGACGACGTCCTTGATGCCGGCGCTCTTCACGTCGATGAGCGGAGTGGCGCCTTCGACAGTGATCGTCTCCGCGACATCACCAAGCGCGAGGGACACGTTGATCGTCGGCGTGGCGGCGACCTGCAGCACGATTCCGGTCTGGACGTAGCTGCGAAATCCCTGCAGCGACGCTTCCAGCCGATAGGGACCAGTTGGCAGGTTGGGCATCACGTAAGTACCGGTCTCATCGGTCACCACGGTTCGCGTGAAGCCGGTGTCTGTTTGCGTGACGGTCACCGTGACTCCAGGGAGTACGGCCCCGCTTTCGTCCGTGACGCGGCCTCCGAGTTGCGCGGTCGCTTGCGCCGAGACGATGGAGCTGGAGAGAAGAAGAACGAACCAGCCGATGGTGACGTCGCGGAGAAAACGTCTCATTGAGCCTCCCGAGTGACCGACGTGATTGGCCGGCTTAGGCCCTTCGTCAACGCAGACAAAAAATGTGTGCGGTGCTATGGCGCTTACTTCTTCTGGAAAGGGGTTGGCCTGGAGAACCGTGCGCCGTCGATCGCGACGTTTGGCCGGACCTCGCTCAATGTGATGGTGTTCTGTCCGTCCGTCCAGGTGACGACGGTTTTGAAAGGCATCTTGACCCCGGCAACGTCGCGGTAGTCGGTGTAGTCGATCTGCGTCGGCACGGTGCCGACCGCCGTTCTGTTCCACCGCAGGGTCCGCACGAGCAAACCCGACTCGTCGAAGTAAAAGTTCACGGGAAGCCCGGCGCTGGTGCCCTGGAGGATCTTCACAGGGCGATCGTCGATGGTCGTGGCCCCGACCTGCCATCGACTGAAGGCGTCCTTGATGCCTGCCGGGAACGCCGTCAACGCGTCGAGCCTGGCGCCTTCCAGATTCCCCGCGGTCAATGTCATCAACGGTAGCGGCCGCCAACCTTCCGCGACCCACCCGTTGCGACCGTCGTACGTCTTGACGGCATCTCCATCCGGCGCACGGACGATTTGGGTCCGCTGATTCGGAGCTTTGGCTGCGATCTCAATGGGGACGTCGCTGCCGCCGGTGTTGAAGCCGCCATACGTGCCGCTCGCGACAAAGCTCGCGAGGCTCGCGAGCCGCTGCGCCCCGCCAAGCGCCTGGATGTACTTGCTGAAGACCTGGTCTGCCGTTGTGTTGCGATCACGAGAAATCGTCATCGCATTGGGATCGTCGATCAGCTCGCTGTACTGCAGCGCGAGACTGGGAACGTCTTCGGGGCTGGGGCTCCCGCGATGGCAGGTGAAGCACGTCACCCGCGGCCGGCCACCGAAGTTCGCCTCGTTGAGGCCGTTCATCATCGCGAGCATCTGGCGCGCCTTCGTGATCAGCGGGGTCGTGACCGCAAACGCCGCCCGGTCCGTGCGGATTTCGGGTGAATGGCAGCTGGAACAGTCATAGCCAAGGGAGGCGGAAAACATCCCCATCGCGTCCATGAATTCATCGACGGGAATCCCTTTGAGCACCTGAATGTTCTTGAACACGGCGTCCGACATCTGTGGGGTCTGGGCTGGCGCGGCCTGGGCCGCCTCCGCCAAGGCTTCGGCGCCTAAACCCGCCTGCGCAAGGGCGTCCGCACGCGAGCTGGCTGCCGAGACGGCAATCCCCAGCCAGCACACGATCCCGAATCCGATGGCCGCTGAAGTCGTACGCATGTCAGGATCTATTGCGCCTGCGCGGCGTCAGGTCCACCTGGGCCGAAGAGTGGCTTCATGTCGCTCACCTTCATGATCGTCTGCAGCGAGCCGCGGCTCTCGACCACCTTGCCGCCGAAGCCTTCGAAGACCACCTTGTCGCCGGCCTTGAGATCGGTCGGGCCCCACCCCTGCCGCCGGATCGTATTCGGGCTGGTGAGCTCCATGTTCCAGTTGGTGACCTTGCCGTCCGGACCGGTGACGTCGATGTAGATCCGCATGTGCGGGTTGCTCCACGCAACCTCTGTCACCACGCCCGTCAGCTTGACCTTCTTCTTCGCGTCGTACTCCGTGTCGAATCCGTGGTGAGCCAGCACCGGCACGCTTACAGACAAGAGGCCGAGAGCGATTACCACGACTCCGAGCTTCCTTTTCATTGCGGGACCTCCCAATAGATGAATGCGCCCACGACGGATTATGACAACTCCCAACTTCCAAAAAGATGGGCGCTTCAACACGCCCGTGCCCACCCTACTTATTGCTGGTGCCCGTGCCCACTTTGATCTGAGCAGCGGCGCCGTACTCGTTGTCCTCGAGGCAGATGAACTCCATCAGCTCGCCGCCACCGGTCTTCAGGTTCGGACGCAGCAGCCTGCCGGTGAACTTCAACTGGACCGGCTTCGAGAGCGCTCCCGGATCCTCGAGCGTGAATTCGTTGACGATTCGGCCGTAGTTGAGGCGCGTCCACCGCTCGATCGTGTGCAGCTTCTCGGTGTGCGGTGTGCCGCGGCTGTCGAACCAGAACTTGTCGTTGTAGCCGACGGTGTCGATGACGAGCGTGTCGCCTTCCCACCGCCCGATCGAGTGCCCCCACCAGGACGGAATCAGATCGTCCGGGTGCTTGCGGCCGTCCATGTAGACGACGCGATGCGCGCCAGCGTCGCCGGTCTCATGCAGCACATAGATATGCGAGAGGCCCTTCGACGTGTAGGAGAAGGCAAACTTCCACGGATAAGGGTTGACGCGCGGCACGCTCATCGGGAGGCAGGCCGTATACGGTTCGTCCTTCGACAGCCGCCTGTCCCTCAGCTCTTTCGCCCACGGCAGGAGCGGAAGCTCGCCGGGCTTGAGTCCGCCGTCGCGCTCGATGTCGCCATTGGAACCGCCACCGACCCAGGGCCCGGTCAGGTCGACGTGACCGTCGGGCAGCCGGGGAATCGGCTGGCTGTTGACCTCGGAGTCGGGCACGGTCGGACTACCGGGGTTGATGTAGCGCACGCCCCCGTTGTCGGTCAGCACTCCCTGCCGATTGTTCGTCTCGGTGCCGTCTCCGCGGCCTGGCTGACTGTTTGCGCCACGCCCATCGCCGCGTCCCTGCGCGTGCAGGTTCGTCAGCAAAATCGCGCACAGCCCGGCGAGCGTTATCGAGATGACAAGAACTTTTCTCACGTCAATCCTCCCAGGCGTTTCCTTAGAAACCGTACTTGATGCCGAACTGCATGATGCGCGGATCGCCGGTCATCGTCGTGATCCGGCCGAAGGTTCCTGCACCGAGATTCACATTCGGGAGTCCCCAGTTGAAACGGTTGAAGAGGTTGAATACCTCCACGCGGAACTCCAGATTGCTGGTCGCAGCCAATGATACGAGTCTCGACAGGGCCAAGTCGACCTTCCAGAAGCCCGGGCCCTTGATGCTGTTGCGCACGTGGGTGCCGAATGTGCCCGATGCCGGCTGAGCGAATGCCGCTGGATTCAGGTAGTTCGTCACCGTCTTGGCGCCATATACATCGCCGGACACCTCGTCGACACGCTGATTAGCCATGCCGTTGAACGCGTTGTCGCGGCCGCTCACTACCGTAAGCCAGCTCCCCGAGCGTGCGTTGAGGATACCCGATACGCGCCAGTCCGAGGCGAGGGCGCGCAGCGCCGGACTACCGAACTGTGGCGTCTGGGCTCCCACCGTAAAGTTGGCGAGATGGGTGCGGTCTGCGTCGCAATGGCCGCGATCGTAATCAGGATTGGAGGGATCGGTGAAGCCGATACCAAACTGGGCACCGGTCGGCATTTCCAGGCCAAAGCAACGGGACCACGTGTAATTCCCGTTGAGACTGACGCCGCTCCCCGCACGACGCTGCATTGACAGCTTGAGGCCGCGATACGTCTGGGTGCCGACAGCGGCATGACTGTCCAAATTGCCAATCAGCGCCGCCGATGCGGGGTTCTCACCGGACCGCGATAACACGCGCCGCTGATTCAGATTGCCGTTCGTGGTGCACACGGGAATCACGACTCCCTGCAGCGTGCAGGGACCGAGCCCGAGGAACACGCCTGGATTGAGCTCGACGAGCCCCCACAAGCGATCCGAGTAGCTGCCCAGATAGCTGATCGACGTTCCCCAGTTCGTTCCGATCTGCTTCTCGAGGCTGATATTCCACGACTGGATACGCGGCGCGTTGATGTCGGGATTCATGGTCGACAGCGTCCCGGCCACCGGGAAGAGCGTATCGGGGCCGGTGACAATCGGGTGCGGATCTCCACCAACGTCTCGATACGGATTGTCGAACAGGCCCGCGGGATCGGTGACGAGCGAGCGGTTGCCGTACGGCGGCGCGGCCGCCAGGTTGGAGAAGAACTCGCCGGTCGGGAAGTCATACATCAATGCGTAGGAGGACCGCACCGCCAAGCGGCCGTCGCCGCGGACATCCCACGCCACGCCCGCGCGCGGCGAAAAATTCCACCACTTCTTGTTCAAGCCTGACGTGCCTGACGGAAATCCAGGATCGCCGGGATAAATCAACCCGGCCGGCGCGTTGTGAAACACCGTGCTCTTCACGTTCTTCTGGAAGTTGTCGTGGATAAAGATCGAGTTGGCGCCCCGGGTCAGGTTCTGGCTGAAGAACGGCTCCCATCGCAGGCCGGCGTTCACGGTCACCCGGCTCGTCGCTCTCCAGGTGTCCTGGGCATACACACCCTGATACCACTGGTAAAAC